>WNFP01000723.1_pt1 | contig 25476 bp, 10 predicted proteins | sample 5400201 | NCBI WGS metagenome assembly WNFP01 (sample SAMN13153355, study PRJNA577476) | soil metagenome | isolation source: 115 cm saprolite under Madrone tree | place: USA:California | collected 2016-06-14
GTGCGGCAAGAGGATCGAAAGACAACGCAGCGTCTCCACAAGCAAGCCATCCATCACCAAAGAAGCGATTGATTCGGCCTCCAGATGCATCCAGGGCACGCAGTGGAGAGTCGAACGCAGCATTTGGGAATAGAGCAGCGATATGACGCGTTGCCTTCAGTGCCTGATGCCAGGCCCCAGGTTTTGCGTTAAGTTTTGCCGCGTCCTCCGGGCGAAGATGAAAACCGGCGAGCGGCGCTCCCGAAGGCAGCAAACCGGCGTACCACCATCCCTCGGGCACGGATTCCACAACGGTGCGATTGAGGCGGAATTCCGCTTTGGGCCTGGCGATGGCATAGAGGGCAACCAGTGGAGTATCGCGCGTCGGTCTTGCGCCAAGACGGCGTGCAAGCGCGGAACTCCGTCCTGTAGCATCTACCAGCCACCGCGCCGTCGCAGTCTCGCCGCTATCGAGCCTGAGTTGCCACAGATCGTTTTGACGCGCGACTTCCGTGACCCGCGCCATCTTGAACGTAGCGCCAGAACCAATAGCCGATTCGCGCAAGGCAGCGTCAAAGCGGAGACGATCCAGCCTCCATCCCTGTCCATCCGGATCGAGGAGAAAATCAGTCGCTACCAGTTCTTCTGAACTCCATGAAGAGAAATTGCCACCAATCTTGCAGTGCGATCCCTGAGAGTCCGGCAGGGGCAGGTCTAATGAGCGCAGGAGACGCAGCGCTGCTCCCGGCAATGCCTCTCCCACTTTGTGTTTGCTTCGATTCGCGTCCACGAACAATGTTCGTCGTCCGTCACGCGCCAGGACATGCGCAGCTACTGATCCTGCCGGCCCAGCCCCGGCGATGACCACGTCCCACATTGCGGCTATCCACGCCTCACGCGGACGCTCCGGAATTCTTCCAATTGCTCCTGACTTTCCCATCCCGCGCGTTGCGTGCGAGTGAGAGCCTCAGGCGGGGCAGCCAGCAACCGCGCAACTTTTAAGGCCGCGGTTTTCAAACGGCTTCCAGTAAGGGACTCGACATAGATCACTTCTGGAAAATCCGGATCACCCTTGATGCCGGGTCGTGCCTCAACGATTCCTAACGCTCCGAAATGGGCAACCATCTGTTTCATCTGTTCCGCAACGCTGCCGGTGAGGGCGCGAAGCCAGCCCGGACGGTTGTTGAAGGCGACAATACGTTCCTCGCGAGGCAGCAACGTGTCCATCACCTTCTGATAGTCCTCCTCTGTAAGCACCTGATTGGGAACACGAGCCGGCCAGAAGGTCGGTAAATACGGGTCATACTCAGGTGCATATCCTGAACGGCAGAATGCCGTGTCACCCTGCCAGGGTAAAGCCATCCATCGGCTGATGTCGCCTGGTCCCTGCGCATAGAGCGGACCACCAGGCTGAAGTGCGATCTGCTGGGTTAGTTGTGGACCATAGGAGGGTTCCCGCTGCCCTGGCGGACGACGGCGAATGCGGAACGGGGCCTCATACATACTGGCGTGGCGCATGGGCCAGGTCATCTCGCAGCCAGGATGAAATGCATCCGCGAGACAAAAATGCAGGGCCGCTTTGGTGAGCATCTCCGGCTGTTCCGCAAGAGGAACCAGGTCGATCGATCCGGGCGGAACAGCTGCAGCGTTCCAGTCGTTGACAAAGTCTCCTTCCACCCAACGCTGGAGCAGTGTCTGCTGGACGGAAGGGAGAGCAAGATTGTTATTCGGCGCGGCTTCGGAGAATGACCCGAAAGCATCACCATAGATCCAGGGCCACGTACGCGGTTCATTCACTGCCGTATCTGCAGGACGGAAACAATTGAATATCACTTGCCGCAGCTCGGCGAAGGGATCGGCCTTTGTGACGGTGTCAGGCGTCTGGGCCAGTCGCGCAATGAATTCAGCATTTTCGAAATCCATGGGGCAGCCCTTGCCATACATGGTGGCAAAGCCCTTGTTGACCCATTGCAAATTTGAGAGGCGACGCAAAACCGGCAGAATATCGTTCATGAAAGAGATCTGGTCCGGCATCGGCAACCAGCCGCACTGGACGTAGACATCAGCCAGCAATTCGTAGAGTGTGCGCCAACCAACGATGTTCGGCGCATAGTCCGGTGGGGCGACCGCAACCCAGGCATCATCCACGGGAATAACTCGACCATTGATGGAAACTGAAGCGGTTACGGGGCCATCGGAAATATCGTCGTACCAGTCATTGGCATTATTGAAACTGTTTGGATCGGCCGGAATATAGATGGGCGCGTCCGAAGGCGAGGCCGACTTCCCTATTCCTCCCAGAACCAGCAGTCGCCCGGCGTCGTCAGTTCGGATCTCTCCCAAAGGTACTGGCGTACCCTTGAAGGTCCCTGTGTCAAACACATGCTCGGGACCGCCTGAGACTGACCGTCCGGTAATGCTGCGTTCGCCGGGATCAATCACCAGGCTCGCGCGCTCGTCGCCTAACACTCTCGAATTGCGGAGTGGCACTGACATGGTTGCCGCCTCGGGAATATCAAGCGCGGCCTGAAACTGGTACCACTGAGCTTTTTTGTTCACCAGATGCGCAGTCCACTTAATATCGGCATTCTCCGCAGTAAGTTCGCGCACTACCTGGCCGGCGGCGTTGTAGCCGTAAATCCGAAAGAGGGCGGCCTGTCTCTTCAACGCCCCTGTTGGGTCACGATAGTAGTTGGGCGGCTCTGACGGCGGATCGACCACCTCGGGACCAATGAAATATTCCGCTTCGCTGTCACCAATGCGCGCAATGCCGATGCCCGGGCAAATTGCCGCGCGCACGATGACTTGATCTGCACATGGCGCCGGATCGATTGCCGGTTTGGGTTCCACAGGCTCACCTGTTGGAACACCGTTGACATCTCTCCTCAAGTCCGCGGAGGCAGCGTAGACTACGCGCCGAGCATCGGCAATCGAGCCTACAGGCTTATGGTCCTCAGTGACCCGCCAAATATTCCATGAAAGATTCTCGCCATAAGCCTCTTGCCCGCGCACCGCGATGTCTTGCCGGGGCAGAATCAGGTCGGCAATATGCACCGGCGGACTGGCCAATTCGTCCCAACGCACCATGGCTTCGTCGAGTGGCATCGTCGCCGGATGGGTGCGGAATTGAACCGTAAAACGAAAATGCGCTTCCCCGTTCTTGAGCTGCTTTTCAAGATCCGAAGCAAGATAAGTTGGATCTGGCGGCGAAATAAGAATCGGTCCTGTCTGGTTGGTTGGCTCCAGTTTGTATTTGACAAAGCGCCCTGGTCCGAAGGCGAAGGGGACGCAACTCCAATAATCTGTCCCAAGTACGCTTGCGACCGGCTTCGCCATTTCATCGAGAATCCTGGCGGTTTGTGGATGCGCTTTCAGGTACGGATCATAATCACCGTCGACAACGCCGGCCTTTGTGAATTCGCACATGTCTTTGGCGGTATTTACAAAAAACACGTCAAAGTTCTGCAAAATGAAGTCGAAGGTCGTCTCGTCCGGAAGACCGAAGATCTTCGGCGTCGGCGTATTGAACAGCTTTATGGCAATGCCAACCGTTGTCTTATAGTCGCTGATCGTCGGCAGAGTGTCTGAGGAGAAGCGCACCCAGGCGGGATACTCAGTACCAGCAAACAGCCCAACTTTGAGATCGTCGGGTAGATCGGGCAGTACACGAAATACTCCTCGCACTACTCCGTGGGGCTTGAGGAACACCGGACGCAAGGCCGGACATTGGCCCTTTGCAATGCGCCCTGCCTGCACCATTCCCACAAACATCCCGGTCAATGAAGCAATTGGATCAGCACCGCAATCAATTTTCCGGTTTTGCGGGGGCGGATTGGAAGCTCTTAAATGACTGATCATCGATTTTCTTTCTTGACTAAACAACGACCACCCACACAAAAGCCTGGATCGCTGGTCAGATCACAATATGACCCGAAGAGAATAGCTGGGTCGCCGGTTCTACTGCAAATAACGACTCTCGTGGCCAATGCCCCTTCGCCATCAATACATTAGAATTTGCCAGGAATAGTGCCGCCGCTCGCAAGACCTCGAACAGGCCGATGCCGTCTAAAGACGCGCAAGATCTTGCTGGATTCGGGTGAGGATTGTGCTCAAGGGAATTTGGCCGCGATAGTAGAGCGGAGCCGTTTTTGCGTATTCGGTCTCGAATTGTTTGCGGATGTTTTCGTCGTCTATAGTGAAAGCCCCACTCTCCGCTACATTTGGACTCAAAGACTTGAAACGCTTCTTTTTGTGCTCCAGGTATTCCGGGGTTCCAATAAATTTCTGCACGGCTTCTACATCAAGAAGCTGATGGATGTCGTAGTAGTGTCTCAGGAAATTCGTTGGGAGTTTCCCCGTGCCTTTGAACTGGCCGTATTTCCTGACGACGGCCTGGATTTTTTCGACAAATGTATATTCGGGGTTATAGCAGCGGATGTCGAGAGCTCGGTTGGTCGCATATTGAAGTTTCTTCGAATCGGCGAACTGGACGACCCAGGAAGAGATCGTAACGGCGTGATTCGGGGCCGTCTGATCGAAGCCAACTTCCAGGAGAATCCCATCCTTCAGGCCAGGGATTGAGCCGAAGTGGGTCTCGTAGCTGAGTCTGAGGCCGGCGTTTCTCAGCGTCTCGTCGTCATATGTCGTATCCCTCTCGACCGCCGTGATTCCTGGGATTTCGATCTTGTCACGCAGCTTGTCGAAAAATCGTCGTCTCGATTCGACGTGCTGGGGCTTCTCGTGATTGGGATTTGTATCGACTTGCAGCCCATCGAAAGATTCGATGCGAATGTCGATGTCTTCCGAAAATCGATGAATGAACCCAAAGCCCTTGGAAAGTGAGGTGCCGCCTTTGAGTTCAAATGTTAAGCCAAGCTGTTTGAGCCCAAAGACAGCGTGCATGATCCAGTAATCCTTCTCCACGAGGGATGGATCGTTGATTTTCTCGCTGCTGGCAACGGTTTCGACAAGCGCCTTGAAATCACTTCTCTCATGCAGAAAAGTTTCAGGCGGCATGTTGCAGCATCTCCTGGAACTTTTTCTGTGTGGAATACTTGCCGTAGAGAGAAACTGCCCGTGAAAGCTTTCTCCGGTCCATCTTTTTGGCCTTTTCGCGAACACGAGAAAGGACAGCGTCCTGATCCTCAGCAAGTTGGTCTAATTCATTAACGAGATCGACCAGCAGAAACTCTGGAGAGAGCCGCCTTGGAACGTTGAATCGGCGCTCGAAAGTGACCATTCGATTGCCGAGTGCAAACGTTCCATGCCGTTTCTGATTGTAGACAACCCGTTTGTTGTAGAGCTGCGTTGTCCCGAGCCCCAACTGGTTGTAAGCATTCGGCGAGGTAACGACAAAATGGTCTGTTTTCAAGAATGCCTTGACGAGCTCGTGCTCGTCCGCAGGAGCCTCCCCAAACTCAAATTTTCGCGGACAGTAGTACAAGCCGGTACGGATCTTTTGGAGAGTCCCGTCACCAGTCAGTTCTTTGAGGTGTCGATCGACGCTGTGGGACCAAGGCAGAAGCTCCTCCCTGCGGTAAACCCGTCCAGCGCGGAGATGTCGCTTCAATTGTTCCAGCGTGCTGGTCTGCATTGTCCCTGATCCTCTACATTCCGCATGCTACTTTAAGATATGGCCATATGTCAATTATTTTATTAACATTTCATGCATAATGTCACATAATATGTTCAATATAAATGACTTGCATAAAATACGACAAATAGAAACAGATAATCTTGTACACGCACGACATAATCCAATTGTATTGGCACGGCTCAAATCAACGATCCGGAGCAATCCAGGGTGATGACTGTCCTGCACAGCCAACCTTGACCATGGGGGCAATCGGGAATCGGCAGCGATCATCGAAGGCCCAAACGACTGCCAAAGCTGGATGACAATTTCCTGGGGAAGATCTTCTCGGTCGTCCCGGTTCCTGCAATACGAATTGCAGACCTTGTTCACTGAAACGAAAATCCACAATGACCGGTTCGACTCTGTTTGGATGAGTCAGCCTGTCCGTCGGAAGCGATTGGGGTTCACACCGATGTTGGGACATGGTGACGATCCTTTCTTCCGGCTTTGAGGCCCAATAAATTACAATGTGGCGATCAAAACGGCTTGACCAACACGTGGGTCCATCCACCGTTTTGAAGCCGACAAGATTCCGTTTTCAAGGACCCAAAACGTCGTGGACACTTTTGAAATTCGCAGGCAACTGATCTATGACTACTCAACATACGTCCGAAGCTTCATCAAGATTCGCGACCCGCTGATCGATCATCGAGTTCAGGAGGAACTGGACTCCGGATTGCTTTGGCCCGACCCGCTGATCCAACTCAATCCGGCCTTTGAATCTGGTGATTCGATAGACGGCCTGGTAGCGGACGGTATCCTCCATGAAGAATGCGGCAAGATCTTTCGGAAGGACAAGGAATCTGGCAGCAACAACTCCGGAAGACCGCTTCATCTGTACCGCCATCAATCTGCTGCGATTCGTTGCGCAACGCAGGGGCGCAACTACGTTCTAACTACAGGCACCGCATCCGGTAAGAGCCTCGCTTATATCGTACCAATCGTCAATCAAATCTTACGAAGGGGTTCAGGATTAGGCATTCAAGCCCTGATCATCTACCCGATGAATGCCCTTGCCAACAGCCAGTTCGGCGAACTCAAAAAATTTCTTTACTACGGCTATCCAGAAGGCCGACCGCCGGTGAAATTCGCACAATATACCGGACAAGAAAAGGACGAGCAGCGCAGGGCAATAATCGCGAACCCACCGGACATCCTCATTACCAACTATGTAATGGCAGAGCTCATCCTGACGCGACCTGACGAGAGGCAATTGGTTGAAGCGGCCCGCGGTCTCCGGTTTCTGGTAATGGATGAGCTGCATACATACAGGGGCCGACAAGGTGCCGACGTTGCCCTGCTGATTCGCAGGTTGCGTGATCGCGTGGACAGCGAGTCACTTCAGTACGTCGGGACGTCGGCCACCATGGCAACTGGAGGAAACTCCGAGCAGCAGCGGCGGGAGGTTGCCACTATTGCAACCAAATTCTTTGGAGCCGCAGTGCTTCCAGACGATGTGATTGGCGAAAACCTGCGGCCAGCGACAAAGCCAATTCCTCAGGACGGTACTGGATTCCTTACTAATCTCCGCCAGCGGGTGGAATCAAACGACCCAGTCCCACCACGGTACGATCAGTTCGTTATCGACCCACTCTCCTCTTGGATTGAACACAGACTCGGCCTGACGGTTGAGTCCGGCACCGACCGTCTCATTCGCGCCGAGCCAAGAAGCTTGACTGGTGTCAACGGTGCAGCACAAAAGCTTGCAGATGAAACCAGCCTTTCGATTGAGCGCTGTGCCGAGGTTCTTGAGAAGCAGCTTCTTGGGTCCTATTCGACTGGAAAGAATCCGGAGAATGGCTTTCCACCTTTCGCATTCCGCCTTCACCAATTCATCAGCAAAGGCGACACAGTCTACGCCACGCTCGAAAGTGAAAACGAACGATTCGTGACGGTCAACGGACAGCAGTACGTTCCCGGCGACCGCGAACGCATCCTACTGCCTCTGGTGTTTTGTCGCGAGTGCGGTCAAGAGTATTACTGCGTGAAGGCGATGGGTGCAGGAAGTCCTGGCAATCGCGACTTCGAGCCACGTGAAGCTCAAGATCAGGAGGGCACCCACGATGTGGTGCCGGGCTACCTCTACCTCAGCACGATAAATCCATGGCCAACCACCCAGGACGAGATATTGGACCGGATTCCAGAGGACTGGGTGGAGGAGCATCGTGGGCAACGCAGAATTAAGAAGAGCCAGAAGACGAACATTCCAGAGCTAGTTCTGGTAGCTGCTAACGGGACAGAGTCTACGGCGGGTATCGATGTGAACTTCATCGAAGCCCCTTTCCGTTTCTGTCTTTGCTGTGGAGTTGCTTACGGAGCGCGCCAGAAATCCGATTTCGCGAAGCTGGCATCTCTGAGCTCTGAGGGGCGATCCACCGCAACCACCATTCTTAGTCTGTCTGCGATCCGGGGCCTGAAGAACGAAGCTTCTCTTCATGATCGTGCTCGGAAACTTCTCAGTTTCACTGACAACCGCCAAGACGCTTCACTTCAGGCCGGGCACTTCAATGACTTCATCGAGGTTGGCCTATTGAGGGCGGCGCTCTACAAAGCTGTGGTGAAGGCGGGACAGGCAGGAATCACTCACGACGAACTGCCAGAGAGGGTCTTTCAGGCGCTAGAGTTGTCATTAGAACTGTATGCGAAAGATCCGGCGGTGCGCTTCCAGGCATTGAAGGACACGCAGAGTGCGTTTAGAACTGTGCTAGGCTACCGCCTCTATCGAGACCTAAAGCGCGGCTGGCGCATTACTCTGCCGAATTTGGAGCAGTGCGGCCTGCTGGAGATTTGCTATCAATCACTGGAGGAATTGTGTGCGTCCCAAGCCGACTGGACAGACTGTCACGCAGCCCTGGCGGGAGCGACAACAGAAACCCGCCAACGGATCGCTAAAGTGTTGCTCGATCATATGCGCCGTGAATTGGCCATCCAAGTGGATTATCTGGACTCGCCATATCAAGAGCGCATTCGCCAGCAAAGCAGCCAACACCTCCGTGAGCCTTGGGCGATTGACGAGAGCGAGCAGCTAGAACACGCTTCGGTTCTTTTCCCGCGTCAATCGGGTGACCACGACGACTATGGTGGATATCTCTATCTTTCGGCTCGCAGTGGATTCGGCCAATTCCTCCGCCGGAGTACTACCTTCCCGAATTTCGGACGGCTCTCGCTTTCGGAAACCGAATCTATTATCCGCCAGCTTCTCAACAAGCTTCGGATAGCTGGAATCGTTAAACAGGTCGTTGAACCACGCGATGCAGAGGATGTGGCGGGGTATCAGCTTGCAGCTTCGGCCCTCCTCTGGAATGCAGGTGACGGTACCAAAGCATTCCACGACCCAATACGGGTACCGAACATGCCTACGACCGGCGGTCGCACCAACCCCTTTTTTGTGGACTTCTATCGGCGGGTTGCGCAGACAGCCGTGGGTCTGGAAGCGCGCGAACATACCGCACAGGTACCCGTCGATTTGCGGATCGACCGTGAACAGAGGTTCGCCGACGCAAAACTGCCCATACTCTACTGTAGCCCTACAATGGAATTGGGCGTGGACATCCGGGAGCTGAACGCCGTCAACTTGAGGAACATCCCGCCAACGCCGGCTAATTATGCCCAGCGGAGCGGGCGAGCGGGGCGAAGCGGCCAGCCAGCTTTAGTGTTTTCATACTGTTCTACAGGCAGCTCGCACGATCAATACTTTTTCAAGCGACCCAATTTGATGGTTGCCGGTGCGGTAACACCGCCCCGCCTCGACCTCTCAAATGAGGATCTGGTTCGTGCTCACGTCTACGCAATCTGGCTCGCAGAGACTCAGCTGAATCTCGGTCGGACGTTGAAAGACGTTCTGGATCTTGCTGGAGATGATCCGTCACTGGAGATATTGGCAAGCGTTGAAGATGCAATCAATTCGGAATCAGCGCGATCAAAAGCGAAGGCCCGAGCCAAAGCAATCTTGACAGAGTGCAAGGACGAGCTGTTCTTCGTTGACGGAGATCTTGATCGCTGGCTCGACGCAACCCTTGCCCAAGTTGGGCTCAACTTCCGTGAAGCGTGTCGCCGGTGGAAGGACCTGTACGTCGCTGCACACACCCAGGCACGGCTCCAAAGCAAGATCATTCTTGACGCGACTCGAAGCCCTGAGGAGAAGCGGCAAGCCGAACGTCTCCGTCGCGAGGCTGAGGATCAGGTTCGCTTGCTAACCGAAGCTGAAAATGTTGTGCAGTCAGACTTCTACAGTTACCGCTATTTCGCCAGTGAAGGTTTCTTGCCAGGATATAGCTTTCCACGCCTCCCGCTATCAGCCTTTATCCCCGGCCGTCGCCAAACCAAGAACCGTGAAGAGTACCTGTCGCGTCCCCGCTTCTTGGCGATTTCTGAATTCGGGCCTCGGGCTGTGGTCTATCACGAAGGCTCGCGATATCGTATCAACCGTGTGATTCTGCCGGTCGGCGAGAACCAGGAGCTAGCTACCCGCAAAGCCAAGCAATGTGAGACGTGCGGCTATCTGCACACCGTCACTCTTGGTGAGGGCGTTGACCTGTGCGAACGATGTAAGAATCCATTGGGCCAGCCAATGCAACCTCTGTTCCGACTGCAGAACGTGACAACGAAACGCATCGACCGAATCAATTCGGACGAAGAGGAGCGTTTGCGACTCGGATTTGAACTGCGAACAGCGGTTCGTTTTACAGAAAACGCGGGACGACCGACGCACCGAGTCGGAACAATCGAGCGGGATGGTGAGTCATTGGCTCGACTAGACTATGGCTCTGCCGCTACAATTTGGCGCATCAACTTAGGTTGGCGTCGGCGCAAACAAAAGAACCTGCTTGGTTTCCTTTTGGACACAGAACGCGGCTACTGGGCTACCAACGAAATTGCCAATGACGATGACGACAGTGATCCTCTTTCCTCGCGAGTGACACGCGTTATCCCTTTCGTGGAAGACCGCCGTAACTGCCTCATGCTCGAACCAACAAGCAATCTTTCCAAAGCGATCATGGCATCGTTGGCAGCGGCACTAAAAACGGCGATCCAGATTCGCTATCAACTCGAAGATAGCGAGTTAGCGGTGGAGCCGTTGCCACATTCAGGCAACCGCCGCGTCTTGCTCTTCTACGAATCCGCTGAAGGCGGTGCAGGCGTACTACGTAATCTCCTGGACGATTCCGGCGCTATTCCAAGCGTCGCCCGAACTGCGCTGGAGATCTGCCATTTCGACCCACAGACTGGCGATGACAAAAGACGTGCGCCACGCGCCAAGGAAGACTGTGAAGCCGCTTGTTACGACTGCCTTATGAGCTACGGCAACCAGGGTGACCACAAGCTCCTTGATCGCCAACTCATCCGCGAATTGCTGCAGATATTGGCTAATTCCCACGTGAGCGCCTCCCCTGCTCAACAGCCGCGCAAGGAGCACATCGTGCAGTTGAGCCGGCTAGCCGGGAGCGAGTTAGAACGCCGCTGGCTACGCTTTCTGGAGCAGAACAATTTACGGCTTCCGAGCAAAGCCCAGCTTCTGATCGAAAGTTGCAAGACACGGCCAGACTTCCTCTATGATGACTCGGTAACGGCCATCTATGTAGACGGCCCACCACACAGCTTCGCCGACCGGCAAGAGCGCGACCGCATTCAGACAGAATGTATGGAGGATCTTGGTTACACCATCATTCGATTTGGGCACGACGACAATTGGAAAGAGATTATCAACCGCTATCCCCAAGTTTTCGGGAGAATATCGTGAGCTTTGCCGTCGGATCACTCGTGAGGACTCGGGGCCGCGAGTGGGTAGTTCTACCGGAATCCGGAGATGACCTGTTGGTCCTCCGGCCTTTGGGCGGGACGGACGAGGAGATCGCTGGTGTCTATCTCCCGCTCGAATTGGTCGAACCGGCCACCTTCGCACTTCCGAACCCGGAACGTCTGGGCGATCACCGTTCATGTGGTTTGCTACGTGACGCGGTTCGACTGGGCTTTCGCGCAAGCGCCGGTCCTTTCCGTTCATTTGCCCATTTGGGTATCGAACCTCGCCCTTATCAACTGGTGCCACTATTAATGGCCCTGAAGCTCGATCCGGTTCGGCTCTTAATCGCCGATGACGTTGGCATCGGAAAGACGGTGGAGGCCTTGCTAGTAGCCCGCGAGCTTCTCGACCGCGGCGAGATCCGGCGCATTGCTGTGCTATGCCCTCCGCAACTCGCGGAACAGTGGCAATCGGAAATGCGCGACCGGTTCCACATCGAAGCTGAATTGGTCCTGCCAGGCACCGCAACGCGTCTCGAAAAAGGCTGTCGCGTTGGCGAATCGCTATTCGACATTTATCCGTTCGTTGTCGTATCTACAGATTTCATCAAGAGCGACCGCCGCCGGGGCGATTTTCTTCGCGCATGTCCGGAACTCGTGATTGTTGACGAAGCGCACACTTGTGCATACAACGGACAAGGTCGCAGCGGTCGACATCAGAGGCACCAGCTCATCTCTGGCTTGGCTGAATCGGGGAAACCCCCACGTCATCTTATCCTGGTCACTGCCACGCCGCACTCGGGGAACGAGGAATCCTTTCGGTCTCTACTCGGCCTCCTCGATCAGAGCTTCCTCAATCTGCCAGAGGATCTGAGCGGTAAGCACCAAGAGAACATTCGGCGGCGCTTGGCTGCCCACATGGTGCAACGCCGTCGAGCCGACATTCGCCATTTCTTGAAATCTGATACCCCTTTTCCAGAACGCGAAGAAAAGGAAGAGGCCTACAAACTTCACGATGACTACCGTCGGCTATTTGCCCGCGTTTTAGGATATGCGAGAGAAACCGTCCTCGAAAATGACGGAGCTAGACATCGCCAGCGCGTCCAATGGTGGTCGGCCCTTGCGTTGTTGCGTGCTATGGCTTCGAGTCCGGCCGCGGCGGCCGCTACTCTCCGAACGCGCGCAGCGACCGTTGACACGGAAACACCTGAAGAAGCGGATGATATAGGCCGGCGCACAGTACTCGACCTACTGGACGATGCCACTGTCGAGGCCGTGGATATTACCCCCGGCGGCGATGCCGAACATGAGGGCGGTGAAGAAACCCGCAACCGGCGCCGCCTCCTGGAAATGGCGCGCCAAGCCGAGGCTCTTCAAGGCAAGAACGATAACAAGCTTCAAACCGCCAAAACCATGGTTACAGCTCTTCTCAAGGAGGGCTTTCGTCCGATCATCTTTTGTCGGTTCATCGCGACGGCGGAGTATATTGCCTCTGCTCTGCGTGAAGAACTGCCCAAGGATATTGCTGTTGCAGCCGTCACGAGCGAGTTGGTCCCCACAGAACGCGAAGGTCGAATCAATCAGCTCGCCGAAACTCCGAAGCATGTTCTGGTCGCCACTGATTGTCTTTCTGAAGGGATCAACTTGCAGCGAGATTTCGATGCGGTAATCCACTATGACCTGAGCTGGAATCCAACCCGTCATGAACAGCGCGAGGGAAGGGTTGATCGTTATGGTCAACCGAGCCCCAGGATTCGGGTGGTTACCTACTATGGCCTCGACAATCAGATAGATGGGATAGTTCTCGATGTCCTCCTCCGCAAGCACAAAAGGATCCGCAGCTCCCTCGGCATCTCTGTGCCTGTACCCGTCGATACGGAACAGATTGTTGAAGCTGTTTTTGAAGGACTACTGCTTCGCAGCAAGCCAGGCAATGAAGGCCAGCTCTATTTGGATTTCGAAGAGTATTTTCGGCCTGCCAAGGAAGATCTGTTCGCCAAATGGGACATGAGCGCGGAACGAGAAAAGCGCTCACGGACAATGTTTGCGCAAGAAGGCCTGAGTGCTGGCGTGGAAGAGGTAGAGCGCGAGCTTACGGCGGTCCGCCAAGCGATCGGCTCGGGCGTTGAGGTATCGAGATTTACCAAGGATGCACTCCTGGCCCATGGGGCAGTGATCGCACAGAACGGCGCGGTCAAGGTGAATCTGGCAGAAATACCGCGCGGTCTGCGAGACGCGTTGGCCACAGACCAGCATCTCTTGGTCCGGTTCGAGCCACCTACGAAGGGCGGGGAGCTACTTCTTACCAGAACGCACCCCGTCGTCGAAGGACTTGCCAGCTATCTGCTCGACACGGCACTCGATCCAGAACTCGATAGCGTGGCGCGACGCTGTGGTGTTATCCGAACACGCGCTGTCGTTCGGCGGACCACCGCCCTCCTACTGCGCCTCCGTTACCACATCATCACTCGGCAGGGTGCTCAGGAGAAGCCGCTGCTCGCAGAAGATTGTCTGACTGTTGTATTCGAGGGTTCGCCAGCGAATCCGACATGGTTGGACCTATCCGCAGCCGAAGCACTCCTACTCGCGAAGCCGGACGCAAACATCCAACCTGACCAGGCAGCCGAATTCATCCGCAAAGTGAACCTTGACTTCGGCTCTCTCATACCACGCCTGAATGAGATCGTCCGCGAGCGTGGTAATGAACTTCTTGCTGCCCACACCCGAGTTCGCACCGCAGCCCGCATGCAAGGAATCCGGCATCGCGTAGAAGCGCAACTCCCTCCTGACGTTCTCGGCGTATATGTCTACCTACCTGCGCTCTCTGAAACCGGGAAGGCGGGGGACTAGGCGATGGCTTCAAAGAGTCGAGACATGTTTTTAACGATTCGATCAGAAGGAGCAATTCTCCCGCCTGATCTCCTGGAACGTATAGTCACCAGTGATCGCGAGCTCGATGGCCTGAAAGCAGATGACTACCACTTGCCGAAAGGCGAGAAGATTAATGAGGCAACGAGTAGAGCATGGAACCGCTTGCTGGGTGTCTGGACATCTTTTCGCGCCGCTATCGAGAAACTACCGGACGCAGACCCTGGCACCACGGTCACGCGCGAACGATGGCTCCAGCCATTTTTTCAGGAGCTCGGCTATGGGCGGTTGCTCACCACAAAGGCGATTGAGATAGAAGGCAAACCCTATTCGATCTCCCACGGCTGGAACCATACCCCTATTCACCTCGTCGGCTGCCGCGTCGATCTGGATCGGCCACCACAACGTGCTTCTGGCGCTTCCCGTAGCAGCCCGCATAGTCTTCTTCAGGAAACCCTGAACCGATCTCCCAATCATCTTTGGGGATTCGTTACCAATGGTCTGCAAATGCGAGTCCTCCGCGACAACGCGAGCCTCACACGGCAGGCCTTTGTCGAATTCGACCTCGAAGCTATGATGCTAGGCGAGAACTACGCGGACTATGTGCTGCTCTGGCTTCTCTGTCATCAATCCCGCGTTGAAGCTGACAACCCGAATGATTGCTGGCTGGAGAAGTGGTCGCAGGCGTCCAAGGAACGCGGAGTGCGCGCTCTCGACCAGCTTCGTCGCGGTGTCGAACTGGCGATCACAGCATTGGGCCGCGGGTTCTTGGGCTGCACCTCCAACCGACAGCTCCGCGACCACCTTCGCACTGGTATGCTCGACCCACAGGACTACTACCGGCAGTTGCTTCGCTTGGTGTATCGGCTGCTATTCCTATTCTCCGCCGAGGATCGCGGACTCCTCCTCTTGCCAGGTGACACACATGGACCGGCCCGCCAACTGTATCTGAGCTACTACTCGACCACCCGTCTTCGGCGGTTGGCAGAGCGCCGTACCGGCACACGCCATACGGACCTGTTCGTGGCACTCCGTTTGGTAATGACCAAGCTCGGCACTGATGCTGGTTATTCCGCATTGGCGCTTCCAGCCTTGGGCAGCTTCTTATTCTCGACCAAAGCTCTTCCTGATTTGGAAGACTGCGACATCTCGAACTTTGATCTATGCGAAGCCGTTCGTGCCCTTGCCATTACCGTATCGAATGGCGTACGCCGTCCGGTGGACTACAAGAATCTTGGCGCTGAAGAACTGGGTAGTGTCTATGAGTCTCTGCTCGAACTCCATCCGCAAGTAAACCTCGACGCCGCCACGTTCGAGTTAAATGTTGCCAGCGGCCACGAACGAAAGACAACCGGTTCGTACTACACACCGACAAGCCTGATCGATTGCCTCCTCAACTCCGCACTCGACCCAGTCCTGGAAGACGCTGTCCGAGAGCCAGAACCGGAGAGGGCCATTCTCGCCCTGAAAGTGGCCGATCCAGCTTGCGGCAGCGGACACTTTCTTATCGCAGCCGCGCACCGAATTGCCAAGCAGCTTGCTTCAGTCCGGACCGGCGATCCGGAACCATCCCCTGAGTTCACACGGACCGCACTGCGGGATGTGATCGGCCACTGCATTTACGGGGTTGACATCAATCCGATGGCGGTTGAGCTCTGTAAAGTGAACCTCTGGATGGAGGCGCTGGAGCCCGGGAGACCGCTATCGTTCCTTGAAAACCATATTCAAGGCGGCAATGCGCTCTTGGGGACCACCCCTGCTTTGTTGGCCGATGGAATCCCCGATGCGGCTTTCATCCCTCTCGCAGGTGATGATCACGAGGCTTGCAGCAAATGGAAGAAAGTAAACAAGGCAGAACGAACATCTCGAGAAAAGAAACAAGCGCGGCTCGATTTTGACGCCCCATGGATGAAGCTCGGTAAGGTCGCTGAGGATTTTCTCGCTGTAGATAATTTAGGTGATGAGTCGATCGAGCGAATTCGCGAAAAGGAGCGATTCTACGACCAAGCAGTTCACTCTGGCGACTACCTAGAGGGCAGATTCCTAGCTGACGCTTGGTGTGCTGCATTTGTTTGGAAGAAGAGCAACCTGATCGACTCTCCTATCACGGAGGATATCTTCCGCCAGATCGAGCAGAATCCTGCCTCCTTCCAAGACGACAAACGTGCCATGACTATCGAGATCCAGCGATTGGCGCAACAATATCAGTTCGTCCATTGGCATCTGAATTTCCCTAGCGTATTCCAACCGGCGGCCGCTTCCGATGAGACCGATAATACTGACACCAAAGCCGTTAGACGGAGCGGCGGTTTCGACGTCGTACTTGGAAACCCACCCTGGGAGCGAGTGAAGCTGCAGGAGAAGGAATGGTTTGCCGAACGTCATCCGAACATCGCAAGCGCGATGAACGCAGCAGGGCGCAAAAAAGCCATCGCTATGCTTCAAACCAAGGACCCTGCGCTGTGGGCCGAGTGGCAGCATTCCTTGCGCGAGGCGGATGGCGAGTCGAGCTTGGTGCGTAACACTGGACGGTTTCCATTGTGTGGGCGCGGCGACGTGAACACCTTCAGCATTTTTGCAGAACTAAATCGCTCCCTATTTGCGGTTAACGGACGTGCCGGATGCATCGTCCCCATCGGTATAGCCACCGATGCTACTACACAGTTGTTCTTCAAGGACCTGTTGAACACGCAGTCGCTGGTCTGTCTTTACGGCTTCGAGAACGAGGGCAAATTGTTCGACGCTGTCGATCATCGCGTGAACTTCTGCGTGTTGGTGTTTGGGAAGTCAACTCTTTTGGACGCAGAGTTTGCGGCTTTTCTTCGGCATCCTGATCTCCTCCGAGGGGAGAATAGGCGATACCGCTTAAATGCGGGTGATATTGCGCTTCTTAATCCCAACACTCACACGTGTCCCGTATTTCGGACTAGTGAAGACGCTGAACTCACCAAGTACCTCTACCGACGAATCCCCGTTCTGTGGAGAGAGGATAGACCCAATGGTAATCCTTGGGGTGCCAGCTTTCGATCCATGTTCCACATGTCAGGTGACTCCAGCCTTTTTCAGATGGCTGAGCAACTAGCTGCGGACGGATGGAAACTCGAGAGGAATAATTTTGTCCGGGAGCAGGATCGGATGCTGCCCCTTTACGAGGCAAAAATGATTTACCACTTCAATCATCGCTTTGGTGACTTCGGCCTTGTCAAACCTGGGGATCGCGCGCACATCTTGCCCACCCCGAGCCAAGAGCTGCTGGCGCGTCCCGCCTATGTGCCTATGTCCCGCTATTGGGTAGCCGCCGAAGAAGTGAATGCGCGTATTGATGACTGGTGGTCTCAAGATTGGTTCATTGGTTGGAGAGACGTCACAGACCCTCGCAGCAGCGCGAGGACCGTTGTACCCTGCCTTATTCCACGAACAGCGGTTAGCGGCAAGTTCCCCTTGCTGCTGACGCATCAGAATCCGACATGGTTCGTTTATCCGATCCTGGCGTCTTTCGTATTTGATTACATTGCACGCCAGAAGATTGGAGGAGTTTCACTTTCAATGTTCGTAATGCGGCAGCTTCCCGTCCTGCCTCCGAGCGTCGCCCTTTCCGCGTGTCCTTGGTCTGCTGCGGGCGAAGATGTAGCTGAGTTCACTCTTCCGCGAGTGCTAGAGCTAACTTACACGGCGTGGGACATGGAGCCGTTCGCAAATGACTGCGGCTTCGACGGCCCGCCGTTCCGTTGGGACGAAGGGCGTCGTTTTCTCCTCCGCTGCGAGTTAGACGCTGTCTTCTTCCACTTGTACCTCGGTTCTGAAGACGAGTGGTGCCAGCAACCAGCGGTCATCGGCGCGTTCCCCTCGCCGCGCCACGCAGTGGAGTACATCATGGATACTTTCCCCATTGTTCGACGCAAAGACGAACAGCAATACGGCGAGTACCGCACCAGGCGCGCGATTCTAGAGATCTACGACGCAATGGCGGAAGCACAGCGCACTGGCACGACTTATCAAACCCGTCTCAACCCGCCATCAGCTGATCCGCGCATTGCTCATTCCGGCGTGGAGCAAGCAGCGGTGCTGCATATCCAACGTCCGACCATTGACCAACTTGCCCAATGTTCAGCTGGCGCGTGGGCCACGCCAGAGCTCGTTGCACCAGAAAATCTGGCTCTGTTTACGTTGATTGAAGTGATGCACGCGTTCGGAGGAACTGCCAAGCCGACCGATGTGCGCGTGGCTTCCATCCTGGTTCGCAATCCAGCTATGGCCTTGGTGTTCTTGGATCAACTACAGGCCAAGGAATGGATCCGCGTAGCCGGAGCTGAAGCTTTACCCGTTTCGGCCAACGTCGTGAGTATCGCGCACTTTCAGAGGAATGCCACTGACTTGCCGTGGTCAACTGCCATGTCCCAACTGACCGGCTCTGGCGCGCTGCAAACCGGTACCGATCAATGGACCGCTGCTGACAATTTCCCGATGACATCCGGGCAGGACTGGGTTGCCGGGCGTGCCGCGATTGCTGTTGAATTAGTCTCAACTGTTCTTGCCGGAGAAATTGAGGGGCGCCTCACCGCTTTCCTAAGGAGTGTCGAGGATGGCACAGCAACACGAGCTGTTTCCTGAACCAGCAGTCATCGTTCAGCCGAGTACCACCCGCGCAGAATCTCGCCTGTGGATCCGCCGCCTTGCAATCTGGGAGCAGCCGGGCAGCATCATCCGCGACGTCAGTCTCAGACGCGGACTCAATATCATCTGGTCTCCTGATCCCGGCGTGGAATCCGCACTTGTCGGTCAAGAGGGCCAGAATGGGCATGGCGCAGGTAAGACGCTGTTTTGCCGATTCCTTCGCTACTGTTTAGGAGAAGACACCTTCGCCAATGACAACCTGAGGCGTAGCGTGGCGGAACAACTGCCTGCCGGATTGGTTGGAATCGAGGTAATGATTGACGGGGTGCAGTGGGCGGTACTTCGGTCCATAGGCAACACTCGTCGCCAGATTGTTCAAGTGGATACGACTCTTGAGAAGCTCGTAGATTTTAATGTCCCCAGCACCGGCATGCGGCCATTATTAGAAGCTCTTGATGCACTGGTTGCACCCGGCGATAGAGACTTATTCATTTCCAGTAGTTCCAGTATTCCCAGTAACCGTGTACATTCAGCTTGGTTATTCGCACTGGCTTGGTTAACGAGAGACCAGGAATGCCGGTACGACCACATTCTCGACTGGAGACACCCCCGCGCCGATACACGTTCCCCGGTTCTAGGTACGTCTCGTGAGCAAATGGTTATTGCGGTACGCTCCCTGCTCGGAGTCCTGGACAAAGCGGAGATTCAACTTAAGGACAAGCGAGATGCCATTGTCGAGCGGCGACGCTCATTGGAACGTGATCTTACGTACTACCAGCGGCGCATTGGGCAACTACGCTCAGAGCTGTCTTCAACATTCGGTACAAAGGGCAATGCTCCATCCGGCGGCGAATTGGAGGTTGGTGAATGGTGCGCCCAGGCTCAGGCTCAACTCAAACGCGAGGACGACAACATCCCGATCGGCGCCCAGCGCGCCCAACTGGCTGAAGTACGCAGCAAGCGGGATGGCTTGCTGGGTAACGCTGCCCTTGTTGAAGGTGATCTTCGGCGCGTGGAAGGAACGTTGGCTCTGCATCAGGAGCAGGTGCGTGCCCTTCGCGGCGAGCGGGCAAATTTAGACGCCGCCGAAATCAAGGCCAAACTTGGGCCCGTGTGCCCTGTTTGTAGAGTTCCAATTGACCGGGCGTTTGCTGAAGGGTGTGGAATCTCAAACGTCTTCCCCGATACCGCAGTCGTCGCTAAAGAGAAACGAACGGTTGCCGACCAGATTCGTGACTGCAATACAACCATCGCGGACTGCCAGGCGGATATCGTCAGTCGCAAGAAGGACCTCGCCCAGTTGCGCCAGAAGCAGACAGTCCTTGAAACCCGGATTGCGTCTCTGGAATCAGCAATCGATCATGTTGCAAAACAGAATCAGTTGCGTTGGGTAGCGAAGCAGCGTGTACTCGAAAGGGTAGTGGAACTCCAACGAGCCTACGGCGATGCCTCGAAGGCCAAGCGCACCTCGGACGATTTGGGGGACAAAGACGAAGAACTCCAGAGTCGCCAAGCAAAATTGCGCGCTTCCCATCAAAACGTATTAAGCCGATTCAACGAATTGTTTGTCTATGTGTGTCGAGGAGTACTCGGGAACAATATATCTGCCTCCGTTTCACTCACAGGACACGGGATTCAGGCCGATGTCCAGGTAGGTGGAATGGCTATGGAGTCGCTAAAGGCCATAGCTTTCGATCTTGCCGCGACCCTCATGAGCATCGAGGGCCGGACCATTATCCCGGCTTTCCTGATCCATGACAGCCCGAGAGAGGCTGATCTGGGTATATCGATCTACCATCGCTGGTTTCGCTTCATCGCGAGTCTGGAAAAGCTGTCCGCCGAGCCGCTGTTCCAATACATAATCACCACTACTTCTGAGCCTCCGTCGGAACTGAGATCGTCCGGCGTTGTCATGGATACTTTTCACGGGGCAGATCCCACGGAGAGACTGCTTCGGCGGGATCTTAGATAGCAGTAATTCAGTCTGCGGGTGCCCTGGGCCACCGATCAGGAGTCGCCGGATCCCTTGCGCCTAAACAATGCCTTCGACGGCACCAGGGAACAATGGAATGGGCAGCAGACACCAAGCGACATGTGAGGATTTCAATGAGCCTTAAAATCGAAATTCCGCAGCGGGATTTGACGATTTACCTGCTCAAGGAGCAGATCAGAGTGCCATCGGACGCGCTTCGAGAACCGGATCGCCTAAAGCAGTTCACGATAACAACAGGCGGCACCTCAACGGTCGGTCAGCTCTTCGCAAAGCCACCGCGGTCGCGGGCTCCAAGATGGGCCGAGTTTTTCAAAGATCATTTGGACATCTCCGAGCTTGGGCGGGTCGCATCGACATCAGCAGTCATGATCATCAAGACGCGGGATCGACTGTTTGCGTTGACATTTGGGCAGGGCCGATTTTTAATGGTGCCCGATTGCTGGGAGGAACGGTTCGGCTTGAGAGTGGCGGTGAATTGTATTCCGCCGGACAAGCTGCGAAGTCTTGACAAGAGGACCTTCGACGCGCTTTCCACGCATACCCGCATTCAAGGAAGCCGCGAAGGCTCAGCACCGGATTTTGGCCTAGATATCGACCAAGATCTTGTGAGAGCAGTGACCGGTACGCCGAGGGATGAAGAGGCATACGGGACGCGGTTGAGCGGAATGGATTCGCTTCATTGCGCGGTACGCGCGAACATCGAGGGACTGAAGCCGCTTTTGCGTAGATACATCGAGAAATCTGAGGACGATGACTACAAGCAGCACTTTCCCTGGATCGACCATATCGCAGAAGTTACTGGCAAAACGCTAGTCGAACAGCTCGACGGGATCCTGATCAGAACCATCAATGGCCAGCGCGAGCGCTGTTGGCTCTGCATCCCGGAAATAATCGATTGGGGCCGGACAGCCGGATTCCGCTATGGACTTTCCGCCCGATCAGCAGAGCACCAGGACTTGAATTTCGATGGCTTCTTGGAGTCGGTCGAAGGGCAGATCCCAGATGTGACGGTTCTGCATCGCCGCCATGCGTATCAGATAGACAATGAAGGCAACGTCTCAGACGAATGGCAAATCTACCGCTGTGTCTACTGTGAATTGGATCTGGATGGTCGAGCATACGTTCTCAGTACTGGCCGCTGGTACCGAATCGACACTGACTTCGTTCAAGTTGTAGATCAGTTCTTCGAACAATTACCTCGTTACGACCATCAGCTGCCAGAATACGACGATTCCTCAGAAGGCACATACTGCGCTCGCGTGGCCGCGGCATTTCCGGCTGAGTATGCATTGATGGACCAGAAATTGATTCCGATTGGTGGCGCATATGGGAAAGTTGAATTCTGCGACCTATTTACGCGGCGTAAGGACATGATTCACATCAAGCGCTATGGCGCATCAAGCGTTCTGAGCCATCTCTTCTCACAAGCTGCCGTTTCTGGCGAAGCCTTTCGTGCAGAGCCTGATTTCAGGGCTGGAGCGCTCCAACGGCTTGCACAGCCGTACCGGCTTTTTTCTCATGAGCAGGTTCCTAAACCCTCGGAATTTCAAGTCGTGTTCGCCGTCGTCAGCGAGAAGCCTGAGGCCATGACTCTCCCTTTTTTTTCGCGGGTCAACTTGCGTCAAGCAAGCCGACGATTGCAGGCATTCGGATATCGCACCGCACTCGCGAAGATTCAGGTTTCGGAGGAAAGGGCGAAGCTGAAGAAGTATCCTGCGCGATAATGGACTGCTTGGGACAGATCGAACGTGACACTCAGGTATTCTTAGAGCCGCGGGATCAGATGAATTTTCTGCGGGTGATCAACCCGGAACGTCAGGAAATCCTCGGCACACTGCTCGCCGAGAAAGTACATGTCTACCGACGGAAGTGGCGCCTTCTGTTTGACCGCAGCTTGATATTGCTCCTGTAAGATGTTCAGCTTCTCTTCCAGAAAATTCTTGAATAGCGTTCTCGCGCGTTCAGACCACTCTCTCCAGTCGACGACCACCTGATAGCGACGCGTCTCGTCTTCGGTCTTGAGCCCAGCATTAAGCTCGATGCGTAATTCCGGCTGTGCGTAGTCCATCTTCGATCTGTAACGGACTCCGACGACATGGATCTTGTTCTGAATTCGAAAAGGACCCTCTGTGTTGCCCAATCGCTTGAAAATCTCACGATAGGTTTCGCCGGTACATCCGGGAACCCGAAGCGGTTCCCCTCGCAGATGTGGAAATCCGTGATAAATCTCGCAGATTCGCCGAATGCCCTGCGTCTGGCAACGATGTGAAGCTCGGCTCGGTAAAGAGCCTGCTGGGGCTGTTGGGGCAATGGACTTGAGTTTGCCTCCTTTGCTTGCCTCTCCCTCCACCGGAACTATGGTGGTGAGAGAGCGAAATGAAACAATGGAAGGCAAGTGATCGGGAAAGCCATCCGTAGACTTGATCTCTCGACTTCGACCCGTTTCCAGGAGCGTCTCAACTTGTTCAATACCGCACAAATTCTCATGGCGGGTTCGGGGGTGAATTTTAAAGTGCGCCGATTTCTTGTACTTTCGCAAGCCGTCCCACGCAACCGGAAAAACGCTTGCGTCGCAGCCAACACAACGCCAATCCAGTTGATCAGCATTATTCAGATCGTAGATATCTGCGGCATGCCAGTTGTCATTCGTCGAATAAATCCGGCCTTCTTCCATTCAGTTCCTTCCGGTAGACCTACACTTCATTGTAAGTACATCAATGAAAATCGTGCGACTGCACTTTCACCGCGCTAACCGCCAAAGGCCCGATTTTTTGCGCCCTCAAATGAACAATATTATCCTGATTCTGGACGATGCCCGACACAAACACAAATCTCTCATACAGCACGGCAGTCCGGTTCTTTTCGTAGAAATCAGGCATCACGATGATGTTGGCGTTTCCGGTCTCATCCTCCAGGGTCATGAAGATCAGCCCGTTCGCTGTTCCTGGGCGCTGGCGGGTTATGACCGATCCCGCAACTGTCGCCTTCGCTCCGTGCGGCAACTCTCTCAATTCGGCTGCTGATTTGATTCCCATGGACCGCAGCTCTTTGCGCCGATAGGCCATGGGATGAGGCCCGGTTGTTAGGCCGGTACCGTGATAGTCGGAAACGAGCCGTTCATCATCGTCCATCATGGACAGCGGAGAAATGCTGTCAGACTCGACGATACTGTCAAGCAGCGGTCCGACGCGCCTGCCAGCCTTTTCGACTTGCCAGAGCGCGTCGCGCCGATGCATCTTCGCATCGGGACTAATGTTGTTGAGGGTGCCGACACGCGCAAGCATCGACAGATTGGCCTTACTCAAGTCGGGCACCCGGCGTGCCAGATCATCCACGGAGCGATACGGAGCTTGCTTCCTCTGAGCAACCAGCGATTCTGCCGTGAACTGCTGCAGGCCTCGTACATAACGCAATCCGATGCGGACCATGATCGCGTCGTTCTGGTGCTCAAGGGAGCAATCCCACTCCGAACAGGTGACATCGATTGGCCGCACTCGCAACCCATGCCGCTGTGCATCTTTTACCAGAGTGGCCGGAGAGTAAAATCCCATCGGCTGGTTGTTGAGAATCGCCGCAGTAAATGCGGCAAGATAGCGGACTTTCAGAAATGCGCTGGCGTAGGCAATGAGAGCAAAGCTGGCTGAATGGCTTTCGGGAAAGCCATAACTCGCAAACGAAGAAATGAATTGAACAATCTGGTCCTGGGCTTTGGGAGCAATGCCGTTCCTGGTCATGCCGTCGCGCAGCCTGGTCTCAATCTCCAGCATCCGCTGCCGCGAACGCTTGTGGCTGAGAGCACGCCGCAGTTCCTCCGCTTCACCGCCGGTAAAATTGGCGCAGATCATCGCCATGCGTAAAAGCTGTTCCTGAAAGAGCGGCACGCCGAGTGTTCGCTTCAAGACCGGTTCCAGCGATGGATGCGGATAAGTAACTGGCTCTCGCCCCATCCTGCGCTTCAGGTACGGACTCGTCATCTGGCCGGTAATCGGGCCAGGGCGGATCAGAGCTACCTGCGTAACCAGGTCATAAAACTTTTGTGGATTATTTCGCGGCAGAGAGGCCATCTGGGCCCTGGACTCGATTTGAAACATGCCGATCGTGTCCGCCTTACGGATCACGTCATACACATCCGGGCAGTCCTGTGGAAGATGAGCCAGATCCACTTCTTCCTCGTAATGGTCTCGGATCAAAGTGATCGTGTCTTTGAGCACAGCCATCATGCCCAGTCCCAGCAGATCGACTTTGATGATCCCCAGATCGGCGCAATCATCCTTGTCCCACTGCACGACTACGCGGCCCGGCATGGTGGCTGGCTCCAGGGGAACCACGGAATCCAAAGCCCCGGCACAGATCACCATGCCTCCGGAGTGCTGACTCAAATGACGAGGAAGGTCCTGCACCTTCATGCAAAGATCGAGATATCTGGCTATGCGAGCCTGGTTAAGATCAAGTCCTGAGCCACGGAAATGATTCGGAAACGTATCGGCCGGTCCACGCCACTCCCAGCCGCCGACCATCTTTGAAAGCCGGTCCAGTGTTTCTGTATCGAAGCCAAAAACCTTACCGACCTCGCGCGCGGCCGAGCGCCCGCGATAGGTATTAATATTCGCGGTCATTGCCGCGCCACGTTCTCCGTAACGCTTATAGA
>WNFP01002313.1_pt1 | contig 25467 bp, 21 predicted proteins | sample 5400201 | NCBI WGS metagenome assembly WNFP01 (sample SAMN13153355, study PRJNA577476) | soil metagenome | isolation source: 115 cm saprolite under Madrone tree | place: USA:California | collected 2016-06-14
TGGCCTACCATCTACTGGTAGCCATCGAGAAGCGCTTCCTGGACCGCGGCGTGCACACTTCCTGGTGGACATTGCGCGAACAACTGAGCACGCACCAGGTAGTCACGGTGGTGTTGCCGACCAAGGACGGCAAGGTGCTCAAGATTCGCAAGGGCACCACTCCGGAACCGATCCACCGAGAAATCTATACGACGCTGCAGATACCGGCGGAGGTCATGAAGCCGGTCAAGACTTGGCCTGAACCCACGACATAGTGACGGAATGAAATGACAACCCCTTGCAAACAAAACAGTTCGCTCCGGCGAGCGCGGAAGTTAGGTTAACAGCCGGTGAGGACAAAAATCTAACTGCCCTATCTGGTGTCGCTTACAAGAAGTTTGGAGCCATTTTTCCTTTTCTAGTTGCACCCCAATCCTGACCCAAAAAAGATTTGCATCGGCGCTCAGGATTAGCCTGTTTCGTTTGGTAGAGCACTCGGCCGTTAAATTTTCTAACGAACCGTTGATTCTGCACCGTTTAACCTCGATTTTGGCCCGCAAAAACGGGTAAGTTGGACCTCAGTTTGGACCCCACGTTAGCATCTTCGAATTCGAAATATGGCTGATCGTTTCCGTGAACCTCGCGGGGAGAATGCCACTTTCCGTTCCTAACCCAGAGCGGCGACCAAGCGCCGCGCAGCCAACGAGAGCATAAGCCGCGCTATACCGCTAATCAGCATACTGATTCCCAAAAGGATGCCGATCGCCCATGTCGTGCTGGATGGCCAGGCCTTCCAGATCATAACGGCAAGGATCATCGTGACGATGCCGTCAAACAGCAGCCAGCCCGATCCCACCATCGGGCGGAGCCGAAACGACAGAATCAATTCCAACAGGCCCTCAACAAGCAGGTAAATCGCTAGCGCGAGCGTGAGCGATGCCAAGCCAGCCGTTAGATTCATCAGCACATAGCCGCCCACCAAAATATAAACGACGCTCAGAAGAAACTCCCACAGCAGTCCACCTGTGCTACGCGTGTGCCAGCCGAAAACCAAATGCGCCACACCGCTAAAGACGAGCAGCCAGCCCACAAAAACAGTTACTGCAATTCCAGCCGCGTAGGGCACAACGATCGCGAGAAAACCTGCCAGGATCATCAGGATGCTGAGAGCGATTGACCATCCCAGAAATCTTTTCACAATGTTCGCAAAAGTTGTTGTGATGCTCATAACGACTCCTCCAGACTAACTAATTCGAACTTTCTAACGGCTCCTGCCGGAACGAATTTCATTGTGGCGGGCAGGAGCCGGTGCGGATTGAACCAATATTTGCCCGCGCCTACTCGGCGTCGCGTTGCGGTGGAATCACGACGAAAAGAGCTTCACCCTGATGAATTATCCGCAAGAGAACCTCGTCTCTAGTTTCGGCGGCCAACTTGTTGAACTCGACTGCGGACCGCACAGGATGCTGGTTCACACTTAGGATGAGATCCCCTGGTTCCAAATACCGACCTGCGGGGCTGCTTGGATCTACGTCAGTGACGACGACACCGCGAATATCGGGTGGCAGTTCCAACTGCTTGCGAAGCGCGGGCGTCAGGTTCTGCGCGTTGACGCCACGCAAAGTTCCTGCGGAAGGCGCTGTCCCACGGCCACCAACAAACCCGAGCTCGGATGACCGCTGATCCACGGTGACCTTGAACGTCAGTGATTCTCCGTTGCGTAGAATCTCGACAGGCACGGTAGACCCAGGGTTGGTGCCCGCCACCATGGCCAGCAGTTGATCGGAATCACTAACCGAGCGTCCGTCGAATTTGCGGATCACGTCGCCCGGCTTAATTCCTGCTCGATCCGCAGGGCCTCCTTGGGTTACATCTTGAACGAAGGCTCCAGACGTATCCGATACTTTGAATTGCTTGGCCAGATCTTGTGATAGAGGCCCGACGGAAGCACCCAAATAACCGCGCGTCACCCTCCCGGTTTTGACCAGAGACTCCATGCTGCGCTTGGCCATGTTGATGGGAATCGCAAAACCGATTCCCATGAAACCTCCCTCTCCTCCAGGACCGGAATTGCCGCTTAGAATCGCGGTGTTAATACCCACGATCTGTCCCTTTACGTCCACCAGGGCGCCTCCCGAGTTCCCGGGATTAATGGCTGCGTCCGTTTGAATGAAGTCTTGAAGCGGTTCAATTCTGAATTGCGAGCGGCCAAGTGCGCTAACCGTTCCACGTGTCACAGTGAAGTTCAAACCGAATGGATTCCCAAACGCCATCACGGTGTCACCGACATGTAGGGTCGACGAATCACCGAGGGGAACAGTAGGTAGGTTCTTCGCGTCAATTTTGAGCACGGCGATGTCCATATCGGGGTCGGCACCGATAACCTTTGCCTTGTACACTCGCTTGTTGGTAAGCATCACTTCGACGGATTTGGCGTGATCGATGACGTGATTGTTCGTAACGATGTATCCGTTGGTATCAAAAATCACTCCGCTTCCAAGGGCGTGCTGCCGTTGCTCCCGCGGTACTTGCGGAAAGAGGTCGCCGAAGAACTCACGCAAGGACGGATCCATAAGCAAAGGCGATTGTTCCGTTCTTACGGCCTGCTCGGTGCGAATGTAGACGATCGCAGGAGTGATCGCCTGAACGATTCGTTCATAGGCTCTGTTCTGCCTCTCAAGCAGGTCGATGTCCGTTGCTTCGAGCGCTGGCCGTGCGGCCACTACCGACTGTCCGAGACCTCGGTTGGCCGGATGCGAGACCGCCAGCACGAACAGTCCCAACAACGCGATGAGTGCCACACGTACGAGCAAGTTCTTATTCTCTTTTCGAAACAGTTCTCCAATCCGTTGCATGTGTACCTCCTGTCTCCTCATTCGATCAAAACGCTGACTCGCGACCTGCTGTCGTCGAGTGCGCGGGAAGTCCTCCAGTTGCGGCCCCAGGACTAACTACCCGAGGCTGTGTTAGGGCTGTAGCTTTCCAAAACGAACACATTTGCTGTGATGGCTTTGCCGTTCGAATCGCGAATTTTCAGCGCTTCGCCTGTCTTGGGATCAACGAGCTTTACATGAATTCTGTGGGGTCGGCTCGAACTTTCCGCGTTCGACGACACGTACGTGATGACGTAACGCAGACGGAGGTTCTCCATGATGCTGTCGTAGACGGCTGGAACTTCCAAGTCGGACTCCAGCACGTAGGCGTGTCCTCCCGAGGCGGCGGCTAGCTCTTCCATTTGTCTTTCGGCGCCATCCCAATCAATCCGTGCGAATGGAGCTTTGGCGCCGTATGTGGCGATTTCCCGTTTAACAAGCGGCAGCAGTCCAATCGTATAGATTGGCGTCGCGGCATCCCTTGCAGCCTGCAGAAGTTGTGGATAGCTTGCCGTGCTAAACGTATCGAGGCCGCTTGAGACGACGATAATTGCTTTTGGCCCCTGGATTTCGCGCATCCGATTCAAGGTCCCAAGAAGCGCGTCATAAAAGTTAGCCTCAGAGAAGCCCTCCGGATCGAGACGTTCGAAGGCCTCGTCGATGGTTTCGCGACTCTGGTTGAAATCGACGAGAGTGTCCAGCTTATCTGCATACTTGAATACGGCGACCTTGTCATCGCGGCCAATCACATTGAGCAATTTTCGTCCGATGTGGGTGCCCTCCACCCCTACCGTTTCATTCAATTCGTGATACCGGCCGCCGAACTCCATTAAGAGCGCAACGGTAACGGGAGAGTGCTCAACCTTGACGGTGACCCCCTTCTGCCGTATTCCGTCCTCATATACTGCGAAGTTCTCACGTCGGAGGTTCGGCAAAAGGGACCCGTCATGGTCCTGGACCTGAAGTTTCATCGTCACCTTGCGGCTTGAAGGGTCGAACTGACTCTCTGACGGTTGCTGGCCCTGCTGCCCCTTGTCGAGCTGATTCGCGGATCTACTGGGTACCGTGACTTGGGATGCCTGTGGACATTGCTGGGGCAGTGCTTCGGGAGTTCTCGCATCTGCGTGAGGACCCCAGACAAAGAGGACAAAATAGAAAGCGAACATCAGGCAGTTCGTCGGCCTTTTAAACGTCGTTGTCTTCATCGTCCCTCCCATTCGCGCAACTGGTCGTCGGCCTTCCTGCTTCCTTGCTCCGGAATAGCGCCCTCCTCGAAAACCAGCTACGCGGCAATGCTCCGCGTTTGTTGCGATCTGTCTTCCGGCGTCGCGAAGAGGATTGGACTCTTCTGAATGTGACGCAGCCGGGCAATCACCTTTGCGTGGTGAACTCCTAGGAATTTCTTTGTCTCAACCGCGGTGACCTTCACGGTATTCAGCTTTTCGGTTTCCGCTCTTGCTAGTAGCTTCTTGAGTGCTCTGGCAAGCGCGTGCTTGCGGGCGAATCCAAATGCGCTGAACGCGATTTCTGGTGGAAGGTAGAAGAAGTACCAGCCATCTTGATCCAGTTGCCGGTCAACTTGCGCAGTACCGATATCGGAAACGAGTCTCCAGCCTTCCATCACAAGCGGACCGCTTACTTTCACGGATTGCGGTAACCCCGCGTCGCAGCGCACGAGGACGCTTCCGCTGCACAGATTTTCAATTGGATCGTGAAGTGGCATAACTCCTCCTGGCTTCAAACCCTCTCTCAAGCTCAATGTCCGTTGGCCTCTTCATCCACTACGGTCGAGCTGGGACATAGACTCTGTCTGCAGCCACCAGCTCGGCATTCGGTACTTCGGTCCATAGCTTGACGCTCTGCAAACGGGCTTTCTTTTCGGGCCTGGCGAGAAACGTCAGCAAGTATTGATGCGTTAGTCGGTGCGTCAAATCCTCCAGGTATGGAGCGAAGGAAACTGGATTTTCGTAGCCCAGAAAATAGGCTTCGCCGCCGGTCTCACTGGCCATCTTGGAAAGGTAATTCTGGCCCCAAAAGAATCTCCAAGACGTGTGTCCATAATGTCCTACGCCGGTTGCGTAGATAGCGTGGACGATGATTCCGGCGCGCTGGCTCTGTTCGATCGCCGCATCCACATAGGGATTGGCCGGTCCCACTCCTCCGAAGCGATCAATGCCATCGGAGATGACGAGAATCTCTCGGCGGGATTTGGTTTCAGGCCACCGCTTCATCAGATCGCTGATTGATAAGTATGGACTGGCCATTGCGCCGACAGTCCCGAGCGGAAGGCGCAAGGCCTTGGCAGCTTGCGTGTGTTCGGTTGTAAGGTTCTGGACAATGTCGACTGTCCCGTCGCGCATATAACCGACGCCGATCGCGGTGGTTTCCGCTTGCGAGATAATGAACCGGCGCAAATCCTCTAATTGCGGACCCAAGCTGACAGGTCTCAAAGCATCGTCTAGCAACACAAACAGTTCGAGACCCGCGCGTTCTCCTTGCATCGGGATCCAATCCGTAACCTGAACGCGCTCCTTGCCCTGTCGCACCGTGACATCCTGCGGTTTAATCTCGGGCACTTGCGCTCCATGACGCGCCTCTACGGTTACCAGCATGTGCACCGGCACCGTCCCCGCTGAAGCAGGCTCCCGAGACTCGGCAGCGTGCGAGCCAAGCGCCATGACGGCGCAAGCAAAGAGCACCGCAGACGCAAAATGTTGGGTTCTCATAAGACTTCCTTTCGTGGCGTGTTCATCCGCCGCAGATTACTATTTGCTCCCTCTTTTGAGGTTCGCTCACACGCAAAGCATCTTTTGTTCCAATGCGCAGTTTGGCGTCACGAATCCGGGCATCTTCTTTTTGACCAATCGCTTAGGTGGAGCGGCCGATCATCAGCCGGTTTGTCGCGACAGACCGCTCAATCAATTCCCTATCAAAAATTCGACAGTGCTCCGACACGGCATCGAACAGTCGGCTCGGACGTCGCATCGCTGTCGGCATTCAGACGGGCGTACCGTACCGGAGAGCTCAATTGGCCGTTTTCGGCAGGCCAAAGATTCGGACGAAATCCTTCATTTATGTGGATTTAATGCCCCTCTGGATGTGCTCGAGACTTTTGGAGCAACAGATGCTTGGTGCGTAGTGACATGCACCACGATCAAGCCTTCTATCTTTTCAGTGAGCGAGAATCACAACTCGGAGGCACTTTGCAGAGGGCAGGGAAATGAAGACTTTCCCCGCTGGAGAAGGAACAAGGAGGTAAGTCATGACCGCCGATCCTGTTTCGCGTAGGGCCCAACCCGGCTTTTTGTTTGATCTCGACGGCACGCTCGTAGACAGCGTGTATCAACACGTTCTGGCGTGGAGAGAGGCGCTCGAAAAGGTCGGCATCGAGCTCGCTGTGTGGCGCATTCATCGCCGGATAGGGATGAGTGGTGGGCTGCTCGTCAACGCCCTGCTCAGGGAGATTGGACGACGAGTCACAAAAAAAGAGGCCGAACGTTTAGCACGGCTGCATGGTGAGGCTTATTCGCGGATGGCCCGTCAGGTTCGTGCTCTGCCTGGCGCTCCAGAACTGTTGAGATTTCTGTCGAAGATCCGCGTTCCATGGGCGATTGCAACGAGCGGCCGAATGGACAGTGCTCGGCCAATGCTGAAACTGCTGAACGTCGGACCGCAAGCTCCCTTAGTCACACGAGACCATGTTGAACGCGCAAAGCCGGACCCTGACTTATTTCTGACGGCGGCCGAGATGCTCGGCGTCCCCATTGGTCAGTGTGTAGTGGTGGGTGACAGCGTCTGGGACTTACTCGCGGCCCGGCGCGCCAGAGCGCTTGGAGTCGGACTGCTCTCGGGCGGTTACGGCCAGGAAGAGCTTGAGCGCGCGGGGGCATATCGGGTCTACCAGGATCCGGCAGATCTCTTACGCCATTTAGACGAGGTAGGTGTTCGCACTCTGGAATGAGCCTTTGGAAATTCGCGCATCCGGCTCACGGACGCACGACATGATGCGCCAAGGGATCGGCGCCGGCAAACGGAATTCGATGCTGGCCGTTCCGCACCACTGCGGCGTGGCCCGTCAGACTTACCACATGACAGGAGTAGCAACATGAGAACGCCAACGAAACTTCAAGCTTTTCCTTGGATGCTGGTCGTATTTATGTGGGTACTCCTCGCTGGCGCAGCGACAGCTCAGGAGAATCCATCGAGGCAAGACAACGCAACGGCGGAAAGTCCACCGGCGCGAGTTGCCAGGGTCAGCTACCTAAGAGGCAATGTTTCTTTTTTGCGAGCTGGCCTGGAGCAATGGAGCGCGGCGACGCTTAATTTCCCGGTAACAACTGGCGATCGCGTCTACGCCGACAAGAATGCAAGTGCCGAACTGGAGGTCGGATCTTACGCGGTTCGCTTGGCCAGCGCGACAGACCTGACCGTGACAAACCTGAACGATCAAATCACGCAGCTCGGCTTGCAGCAAGGCACCCTGCGAGTCAGTGTCTACCAATTGCCCAGTGGTAATACGGTTGAGGTGGACACCCCGAACGGGGCGCTCACTGTCCTGGCTCCGGACACTTACCGAATTGATACTGACCCGGATGGCGGCCACACCGTCGTTAGCGTCAACAGCGGAACCCTGGAGATCACCGGGCCAGGCGTCTCTCAAAAGCTGCAAGCCGGCCAGGCTGTCAAGCTAACAGGACACGATTCAATTGAGATCGCTTCCGTTCCGATGCCTAGCCTCGATAGCTTCGACAAGTGGAGCGAGAGTCGCGACAAGCGTCTTGATTCGTCGGCATCCGCGAAATATGTGAGCAGAGCGATCCCAGGATATGCCGACTTGGACGAGTACGGACACTGGGAGGAAGTCGCTGAATACGGTCCAGTTTGGTTTCCCTCATCCGTTGTTGTCGATTGGGTTCCGTATCGTTTCGGCCGCTGGGTTTGGATTGAGCCTTGGGGATGGACGTGGGTGGAAGATGAACCTTGGGGCTTTTGTCCCTTCCACTATGGTCGCTGGGTGCGCATAGGCCAGGCTTGGGGTTGGCTACCCGGTCCTTTCGTTGCTATGCCGGTTTACGCTCCCGCTCTGGTTGCATTCGTCGGAGGTCCGCACTTCTCGATCAGTGTTGGAGTCGGTGGGGCTGGTCTGGCCGCGTGGTTCCCCCTCGGACCGGGTGAGCCGTTCTTTCCCTGGTATCACTGCCGTGAGGAGTACCGCCGCACAGTTAATATTACTAATATAAGAACTATAACATCTTTAGTTAACATTACGAACATCACCAACATCAATGACGTCCGATATGCGTATCGAACCGTCGGGACTACGGCTGTTCCCAACGCTGTGTTCAATAGCGGGCAGCCGGTTGCGCGCCAGGCGGTTCGAGTGACGCCGCAACAACTCGAACGAGCACAAGTTATCCCGCATCCGAGCGTCAATCCCACGGCGCGGGCAGTCTTGCCCGGCAAGCCCACGTCGGCTCCGCCGGTCCGAGCGGCGAGCCTCGTTAGCTCTCGGAATGCCGGCTCGGGTACGTACCGTCCTGCCGCCGGCAAAAATCGGCACGCTGCCCCGCTCGTCACGAAGAATGCACCGGTTGCGGGAAGCGTGGAACGTCCGCTCTCTCCGTCGTACGGTGCAAAGACACAATCGCCGACGACGCGTGCTCCAGCTGGTTCAGCGCGGCCAAGTCCCCCAGGATTGATCACCAGGACAACACCGCCACCACCACGAGTGCCGTTTCTCCAACAGCGGGGAGCCATGCACGAACATCCAGGACGAGCGCTCGAACCCCAGCAACTTGACAATCTGCGGAGGGGAAGACAAGTCGGCCCGATGTTGGATAAGGAGTTCCCGCCGCACGTAGTACCGGTTCCACGAGAGAAGCCGATGCGACCTCCAGTGTCATCGAGGGGACACCGACCGTAGCCCAAAAAAAGCAGGCTAGGCTCCAGGCGCGCGTTTTTCGGCGAGAAAATTGCTGCCGAGGTGACGGTCAGGCGCTGAGCCTAGCCTGCGACTCTAGCTTGGCGACGTGCGTGGAACCCGTGGAACCGCATCGTTGGTTCATGCCTCTTGCGTACGCGGACGCTAGAAAGCGACGATGCTGATGGAGGTATCCATGAAGATAATGCTGGCTCAATGGTCTTTGATGTTTTTCCATGGCCCGCGCGTTTGGAGGCGGTCTCTACGATGGCCCCCAGCTAGGAGATTTTTCTCACAGGAGCAACCGGCGCCCTAGATTGGCAAAACCGTGTACCTTGCCGCGGAAACCACAAATGCAGCGAGAAATCTAATTAGCCTTCTTTGATTGTCGATTTGCTATGTAATTCCCGGCGTTGCCAGCCTTGCAGCTTCGCTTAGCAAATCGCGGACTTCTTGGTCGCTGGTTTGCGAAAAGTCTCTATACCATTGGCCGACAGCGTGAAAAGGCTCGGGAGTAGCCGCACAGACAACCTTATCGACGACGGATCGAAATTCAGCACAGGTCTCGCGGGCTGCCACCGGCACTGCAATTACGATTTCCGCTGGCCCTTTTTTTTTGAGAGCGATCGCCGCAACGCGCATCGACGAACCGGTCGCCAGGCCGTCGTCAACCAGAATGACTGTGCGATCTCGAATGTCCACTGAAGCGCGTCCGTCACGGTACTCCCGCTCTCGACGTTGTAGTTCGCGTTGTTCTCTCTCGGCAACGAGGTCCACCAGTCCACGGGAAATGCCAAGTGCGCGTACGACATCCTGGTTCAGGACGCGCACCCCGCCTGAGGCTATCGCGCCCATAGCCAACTCCTCGTGACCGGGCACCCCGAGCTTGCGTACGACGAAAACATCCAAAGGAGCGTTCAGGGCTCTAGCGACCTCAAACCCGACCGGAACGCCGCCTCGTGGCAAGGCGAGTACAACCACATCGCCTCGATTGGCGTATTCACGCAGCTTTTGGGCTAGCAGCTGGCCCGCTTCAGTTCGGTCTCGAAATAGGTATGTAGCTTCGTTCAAGGGTTCACCCATAGATTGAGGTGCGTGTGGACCAAAGGAGCATGGATCCGAGTGATTCCCTTGCGTCCGTGCAATCGCGTGTCGCTCCAGACCGGATTAGGCCGCCGCGGCTCTCTCTTCCCATTCGATTCTGTACCTATAAAGCCAGTCCTGGCTTCGTTCACCAAACAGATGGAAAAAAATGGCGATCATTGCATTTCGCAAGGATGACTCGAACGGGCTGACACTCTTCTTGGAGCTGCTTCTACGCCGGCCTTCGGCCACGACGCGTTCGACACGCGGCTTGCGCTCGCGCTCGAATAGTTCGAATGCAAGTTCATGGTCTCCCTGCAGTTCACGCAACAATTTGGCCAGATACATGGCATCTTCCAATGCCATTGAAGCTCCTTGTCCCGCGCTCGGGCTCACCGCATGTGCTGCGTCACCGATCACTGCGACGCGGCCTTGGTGCCAAGCAGGAAGCCCCAAGATGTCGTAGATGTTCAACTGGAGCGGCGGGCCGGTCCGCGCGATGAGCCTTGGGATCGGCTCGTGATACCCACAATATATCGATAGCATCTCTTGTTTGACCGTCTCGATGGACAGATCGTTCAGCTCTTCCTTCGTCAGCTCCTTCTCTCGCCAGAGATTACTCCACCACATCAGTTCATCAGGCCGGGCGCCGCAGTAGCCGAAGAACCCTCGATGCCCGAATGTGAAGTTGAGACTATGCCTGTCGCGGTTCAGAATGTCGCCTTCAACGTGGCCGCCATCGGCGAAGTGCGCGATGACATTTTTGTTATCGTTGGTGAAGCTGATGTCTGTGAGCCGCTTCTCGTAGGCGACCGCAATTCCCTGCTGTTGCATCTCCTGTGTGAGGACCTCGTGCAAGTCAGAACGTCTCAGCGCGACAGCAGGTTGGCCGTACTGCTTGCCGCCGTTGTCGATGCGCGCCAGGATTCGTCCGGTTTCGTTCCGAATACAGCTCTCCAAGGCAACAGTCCCGCGAGCCTTGAGTTTTTCAGCTAGGCCAAGCTCGTCTAGCACATTCATGCCGTTAGGCGCGAGACTGAGTCCGCCTCCGAGTCCCTCAGTGTAAGGATACGCTTCGTAGACCGCGCAGGAGATGCCTGCTTTTTTGAGAAAGAGCGACAGCGCCGGGCCCGCGGTACCGCTTCCGATGATCAGGACATGAGTGTTTTTCATGAGCTCACCTTCGACTGGTTTCACCGAGCCCCTAGGTTGGCACGTTTGATTCCAGCCTCAGCGTTTCGTTGCCGCCGCTGAGTATCCCTTTTTCATTGAAACGTTTAGACGAGGGGACACAAACCGTGTGGGTGGTTTGCGAGCCAGTGAAACGCAGCCAGCGACGTCGGTATTTCGACAGTGTTGCGACGTCGCAGGTGAGACGTGGCGTGGACCGTTACTTCAGTGCTCGCAAACTCCGGAGGAAGGCAGCAGACCGTCGGCCAACCTTAGTCAATGAAATCCATCATTTCCTTTCCCCCAGATGCTTGCAAACTACAAGATCTTCAGCACAACCAAGGTGAGATCGTCAGCAAGCACACTCGTTCCCTGAAATTCGGTGACCGAGGCATGAATCGTCTTGATGAGTTCGCCGGGATTTTGCTGCAGGTTAGAACTTACAATCCTTGCCAGTCGTTTCACGGAATATTCTTCTCCCGCCGGATTCTGGGCCTCAACAACTCCGTCGGTGAAAAGTACAAGCACGTCTCCGCCGCACAAATCGATCTTTGCACTCTCATACGCCGACCCTGGAAGCACACCCAGCACGGGACCTCCTTTGTTTAGTGGAATTGGGTCGCAGCCGCCGCGAATCACGAGGGGTGGATTGTGGCCGGCATTTGTATATTCCAAGCAGCGGGTCCCTGTGCTGAGCTTTCCATAGAAGAGAGAGATGAACCGATCTCCACCGGTGATCTGGTGGACGACGTCATTGAAGTTTTCAAGCAGATCCTTCGTGCTCGGGAATCTCGGAGCATCCATGCGCAGAGCTACTTCAATGCAAGGCATCAGCAGGCCGGCAGCGACCCCTTTGCCGGACACGTCCGCAATAACCAAACCAATCTCCCCGTCAGCCAGTTCGAGGAATCCGTAGTAGTCACCTGCCACGATCCTGGCCGGATACATTCGTGCGGCAAATTCGAAGCCAGGTGCTTCGGGAATCGATCGAGGCAATATGTTCTGCTGTACTTCTGCCGCCAACTGAATCTCTTCGGCAAGCTCGTCGCGCTGCTTCGTCGCCAATTCTGCTAGTTTTTTCCGTTGCGTGCCCAGCTGATTCACGACGGCCACAACGAAGATATATCCAAGGAGAGTAGCGGCCTCTTTCGGTATGCGTCCAACTCCGTTGTCGCCGAGTGGACTGAGAAAATTGTGCAGGGCCAGACATAGAACCGAAAGGGCAAGGCTAACGCGAAGGGGATGTATCAGGGCACTCAAGGCCAGTAGTAAGAAATACAGCGGAGCCAGGGAGAACGACGCGACCGATTTGTCCGCATATCCAACCGCCGAGATCCCAGCCAGCACCGCAAGTGTGAGAACCATAGTGCCCAGTCGTTCATCGACATACGGGCCCGCGGTTGTCACCCTGCGACGAACATTCGACCAGCGCGAGAATCTCATGGCGTCCATCGACCGCCAACGATCTCAAGAACCGCCACCGGCTGTCATCGGAAGACGGTTCGGGAGAAGGGAAAATGCCTTACAGCAACGAAGAGTGGGCCCGATAAGGTCATCTTTCCGGCACTCAATGTTACAGTAGCTCGTCGGGGCGAACGTCCTTGCCTACCTGGCGTAAAGCACCCAGGACCAGCACCGAACCGGCGTTGACAGTAATCAGGTATTCACATCCAACAAACAAACTGAGAGCGCTTACCGTGAGATGGTTGGTTATCGGTCTCCAGCACCAAAGTTTTCAAAACGATGAAGAGGTGTTGATCCCCCTTTCGACTTTTGCCAGCCGTACGGCATTCCTTGACGTGTATGGAATGCACCCCGTACCATTCGGCCAGTCGATCCAGCTCGGATGCTTTGGAATCTGGGATGTCATGCCACAGCATAGAAGCACTTTCAATTTCCCTCCGAACGACAACATGTTGACTAGGCCGAAGACGTACTTTTGTGTCTCACCACGCTTCCACTGTCCTTCCGATCGAGATGCCTTCCTGCCACCGAGAGCGTCCGCGAACAATTTCCTGTGTCTTCATCGGCGAATCGCCGTCTGTCTCTAATTGTTTCTTGCAAAACTCAACCACTCGCAGCTCCGCCCAGAAGCGTTCATCCCCGGCGTATCGCGAAATGAATCCACAATGCCCCCCGTACTGAGTCGCGATCAGCGTAATGAATGGGTTGTTTAAGATGCGCGGGTCGCAGAAAGATCCGAACGGAACGATCGGGTCATCTTGTGCGGTAATGATGAGTGTCGGGACGCGAATCCTACTGACCACCGGGAGAGCACTCGCTCGACAATAGTAATGATTTGCGTCATCGTATCCGCTTGCAGGCGCGGTTATAGCCTCATCCCATTCGCGCAAGCTTCGGCATCGAGTGATGTCGTGGGCTTTGTAACGTTCGGGGAACAGGCTCGCCTTGAGCCGGAGCCGTCGCCGGTAGCTGCGCAAGAAATACCTCTCGTAGAGAAAATTGTGAGACCGGGCAATCGCTTCTGACGACGCGGCCGGATCAAGACCAGGACAAACCGCGCAGATACTTCGAAGTTCTCGTGGAGCCTGTGCGCCAAGTTCGCCAGCCATCTTTAATACCAGGTTGCCGCCCATCGAGTACCCGACAAAGAAAATCTCAGAGAGACCATCCCTTTCGATGAGCTCCTCCAAAATCGCGCGATAGTCCCGCGAGAGTCTCGCATCATAGAGCGTCGGCGTCAGATGCTCGGTGCCACCGCAATTGCGCTGATTTTTACGCAGGACGTTAAACCCGGAAGCGAAACTTTTTCCGGCAATTCCCAACATGTAATGCGACTCGCTTGAACCTTCGAGCCCATGAACAAGGACAAGCGTCGGATGGCGCTGCGGATTTCGCTGCCAATGGCATTTCGCCAAGAGCCGGGTCCCAGGCTCAACGTCAAACAGGCGCTCAGTGGCTGCCTGCAGGCGACACAGTTTGCGTGGCCAAAGTGCTGCAATGACTGTCGCTACGTGAGGGTTGCGTAGAAGCGGATGCGGTTCAAAAGCAGTCATCGGAAAGCACGGAGCGTGCATCTTCTGAGTCAGGGATTCTGGTAAGTGCCCCACCCTGCTAGGTAATAGCTGTATTTCACTCATATCTGATGAACTCCGCTTGAATTTTCCCTCGCCATCCGGATCTTCAGACGTTGAATCGGATCAGACAACTTGATCCGAACCCGGTTTGCCAGTGAGCGCAGCCTTCGCGCGAGAAAATCCACTCCTCGGTCGAGCAGGCTTAAGGAATCCAGTTCTCGCTTCCTGAAGCGCCAAGCGAAGAGGTTGCTGGTGTAGAGAGCGATACACAAGAGATTGGCAGGGACCAAACCGAGTTGAGAGGTCCGCATGCCGATGATACAAATGACAGCGCTGTTGATGGCTGCAATGATCCAGCCCTGCCAGAGCTTCCGTCCAATGAGGAAAGTGCCGAGGACGGTCAGGACACAGGACAAGTAATCCAATCGAACAGAGTGGAACATATTCACCGGTTCATATTGCTGACCGAGCGCCACGACTTCCAACATCCAGCTCCAATCTGGCCCGAAACGCATCGCTGTGTTCTCCTTCCCGTTCCTTCGTTTCCCAGACTGCCGCCACTGTCCTGGAAACTGTGTCGTGCTCTTGACCGCCCGAAGTGTTATTGGCCTTGTTCGTGTACCTACTAAGCAGCCCACGCCACCTGCGTATGTGTTGGCTGCTGCCACAGCTCCGGCACCGGCACCGCCAGCACTTCTTGCTTTTGGAAAACCAGGCGTCCGGATTGACCCTCCGAGTCGATGCAGAGCACGTCTCCCACGTTCAGCTGATCTGTCGCCAGAAGATTCGCCATCGGAGAAACCACGTATCGCTCGATCGCTCGCTTCAGATGTCTGGCCCCGTACCGCTGGTCGGTCCCCTCCCTAAGCAGATACTCACGCGCCGAGGCGGTCACACGGAACCACACTGGCCCCTTGGCCGTATGCAGCAGGCGCCGACGTACCATCCCCAATTCGATCTCCAACACCTCTTCCAATTGCCGCGGCTTCAGCGGGTGGAACACCACAACCTTGTCCAACCGATTCATAAATTCCGGCGAAAACTTCCGCCGGGCAGCCTCTGTTGCGGTTCGCTCGACCTTCTCATCCAATCCAGCTCTCGGCTTGTTGTCCGGCTGTACAAAACCCATTCCACCTGTCACCAGCTCCGTGATCTCCGTTCCGCCAAGATTCGACGTCATGAAGATCACCGTCTGCGATAAATCCACTCGCCGGTTATCTCCCAGGGTCAGCGTCGCTTTGTCCAGCATCCCGAGCAAAAGCTGCCACAGCGCATCGCTGGCCTTCTCAATCTCATCAAACAGCAGAAAACTCAGCTTCAGTTTGTCCGTATGGCTTGCCGCCAGGGCTTCCTGGGTGATCAACGGGTTCGTGTCCCGGTGTCCCAGGTATCCCGGCGGCGACCCGATTAGCTTGGCGATCTCATGCGAATGTTGGAATTCCGCGCAGTCCACTTTGATTACGGCCCGCGGGTTTCCAAATAGAATTTCCGCCGCAGCCTCAACGATGCGGGTCTTCCCCGAACCCGTCGGTCCAAGGAGCAACAGATTCCCGACCGGCCGCCCAGGCGAATTCAAACCTGTGCAGAAAACTTGGTGCAGGTCTACGAGGGCCTGTATAGCTTCGTCCTGCCCCACGATTTTCGAGCGCAGCGCCGCCTCGAATTGGAGTGATTCGCGATTGCGAAGTGTGGGATCAAGAAGTTTCATTTGGGTGTTCATGACTTCCTCCCAATGAAACCCGCTTGGGCACGAAGCAGTCCAAACCGCGCCTGTTGCGTTCGAGGACTTGAAGCTCTAGATGGGGCGAGAGTTAGTGGGACAATGCAGGATTTTTGGGGAAACTATCTGCGGCGAGTTGTCGGAACAGGGCGTCATTATTCCGACGCTGCTGTCGGATTTCAAGCGGGGCGCTCGATACCCAACTTCTTCATCTTCGTGATCAGGGTCGTTCTCTTCAGCCCAAGCCGGGCCGCTGCGCCGTGGGGGCCCCCGAGTACCCCATCGGTCTCCCGGAGCACACGCAGGATGTGGTCGCGCTCTGCGGCCGCGAGAGTAGGCTTCTCAGGTGCCGTGGCTACTTCTTCAGGAACCTGGAGCTCAGCCAGAGGAGCGCGGAGCACCGAGCCCGGCGAGAGAATCACAGCTCTCTCGATAAAGTTCTCCAGTTCTCGTACATTGCCCGGCCAGTGCCATCGAATTAAAGCCTGCATCACTTCGGAAGGAATTGTTTCGACTCGCCGATTCATTCGCCGGGCATGCTTGTCCACGAAGTGGCGCACCAACAGCGGGATATCCTCAGTCCTTTCGCGCAGAGGAGGGGTCATGATCGGGAAAACCTTCAGCCGGTAATACAGGTCGCTCCGGAATTGGCGGTCCGCGACCATCTTGGCTAGGTCGCGGTTTGTGGCCACTACCAGGCGTGCGTCCACGGGAATTGTCCGGGTGCTTCCGAGCCTCTCAAACTCCTTTTCTTGGAGTGCCCGGAGGAGCTTCGGCTGGAGTTCGAGGGGAAGGTCTCCGACTTCGTCGAGAAACAGTGTCCCCTTGTGTGCTAGCTCCAAGCGCCCGATCTTCTGCGTAATGGCACCCGTAAACGCACCCTTTTCGTGTCCAAAGAGCTCGCTTTCCAGCAGCCCGGAAGGAATGGCAGCACAGTTCAGTTTGACAAAGGTTCGTTCATTCCGCGCACTCAACTGGTGAATTGCGCGGGCAACGAGTTCCTTCCCTGTCCCGGTTTCCCCCAAAATGAGGACAGTTGCATCCGTGGGTGCCACCGTTTCGACAAGCCTTAGAACATTCTTCAGTTGCGGAGTATTGCCTACAATTTCTCCGAAGCTGCTGTTAGTGCGGAGTTCTTCCTCCAGGTAGCGTTTTTCTCGGTTCAATCTGTCGCGTAATTCGGCGATCTGGTGGAATGCCAGAGCGTTGTCAACGGCGATGCCTATCCGCCTGGCAATCTGACCCAATGCGTACGCATCTTTCTCCGTGAAAGCTGCTTCGCGCCGGCTAGCAACTGCCAAAACGCCGAGCACGCGGTCACGACTGACAAGCGGCAGCAAGCATGCCGACTTGAGATCAGCGGCTAAGAAATGTTGGAGAGTCTCATGTCTAAAGCGACCGGAATCGCGCTGTGCCAAAAGCAGCGCCTCTCGTGTACGAAATACCCATCCGAGGGGGGATCCTTCCGCTGGGACGGGAATTTCTTTCGTGATGAGGCCTTTCCCGTCGCCGGAGCTCAATTGTTGCAGCTGGAACTGATCGGTCTCAGGATCATGCAAAGCCAGGCTGGCAACGTCATGGGGCACTACTTCCCGGATGGCTGCTGAAACAGCAGACAGCAGCGTAGCAATTTCCAAGTTTGAAAGCAGAACGTGGCTGAGCTGCGAAAGCAGAGCTTCCTCCGCCCGCTTGCTCTCGGTGAGATCCCGCGTCACTTTCGCAAAGCCGAAGAGCTGCCCGTTCGAATCTCTGATTGCGGTGATCACCACATTTGCCCAAAAGCGCGTGCCGTCCTTGCGGATTCGCCAGCTCTCGTCTTCAAACCGCCCCTTGGACGCAGCCACGCGTAAACCGTCTTCAGGCTTGCCGCACTCGATATCCTCTGAAGTGTAGAAGCAGGAAAAATGACGCCCAACGATTTCTTCCGCTGTGTATCCGGTGATTCGCTCCGCGCCGGCATTCCAAGTCGAAACGCTACCTTCAGCATCGAGCAGCAGGATGGCATAATCTCGCACGTTCTCCACGAGCGAGCGCAACTGCTGCTCGCTTTTTCGCAGCGCTTCTTGAGCCAGCTTCTTTCCCGAGATGTCATAAATGACGCTCAACACCGCTCGGCCCGCGGCGGTCTCCACGAGGCTGAGCACAATGTCGACCGGGATTTCGCTTCCATCCTTACGTCTTCCGTAGAGGTCTACTCCAAGCCCCATTGGCCGCATCCGCGGTTGGGCGTGGAAACTTTTTCGGTGGGAGGGATGTATGTTTCGAAATCGCTCAGGAATCAAAGTCTCGACCGGTTGGCCCAGTAACTCAACACGTTGGTAACCGAAGAGTTTCTCAAGTTGTGCATTCGCGCCAGTTATTCGTCCTCCCTCGTCCGTCACCACGATGGCGTCGGGCGAGGATTCGAGCAACTGTTCGAACAGCGCTTGAGAGGGTTGCGCGCGCACATTCCCAGGTGAGGCCCCACTCATGTTTATCCTCTGTTCTCGGAAGCAACTGGCAACTTCCGCGACTTTGCCGTGCCGTGCGCCGGGGCGGGACGTCAGATGCGCGTTTACACAGAACGATAGGCCTACGATTCTCTTGGGTCAAGCTTCGGACACTGTGTCACTCCAACCATTGAGCGACAGCAGCAGTCTTTGATTTTTGGAATAGAAATGTGAAATCCAATCAAGCTTGAAAAGTTTCGGCAGAACAGTAGAAATCAATACCAACGACAAATAAGTGGGAGCCGCCCGCTCGGAGTTGAGTGGACTCAGCTCCGAGCGACCAGCGGTACTCGCACGTTCATGCGGCGATCTGCTTGGAGATCGGCGCAGTCTTGACTTCAATGCGACGTGGCAGTGCCGAAGCGGTGATGGGAGCTGTGATTTCCAGGACGCCATCCTTGTATTCAGCACCGAGCTTATCCACATCTACACCTTCCGGCATCGTGAACGTCCGTTCAAATGCCCCATAGGAGATTTCTTCGTGGAAAACGTCCACGTCTTTCGAACTGCGCTTTACCTTGCGCTCACCGCGAATCGTCAGCATGTTCCCCTGCGCGCTGATTTGCGCTTCTTTGGGATCGATCCCAGGAAGCGAAACCCGGCAGTGGTATTTCTTTCCGTCCTTGTCAATGTAGGACTCTACCGCTGGAGCGAAGGCAGCCGATTTGCCGTTCGTCCCTACCTCCCCAAACGGCCACTCCATCAGCATGCGATTGAACACCTGCTCGAAGCCCCGCGGGAAATCGAACATATCTGGAAGCAAGTTGTCACGGAGAACAAGGTTCGTCATAACATACCTCCTGATTTCTGTCCCCTCAGAAGAGGGACATGTAATGGCTCAATTGCAATAGACGCAGGAACCCCTACTTTAGTTTCCTACTAGTAGATTTTATTAGTGGCCAGTCCTTCGGCTGTAAGCGCCTATAGGTCTGTAACTTACAAAAGAAACAGGCTTCTCATCACCAAATATGCTGGTAGGAACCCGACCCTTCTGGCAACCATTTCTTGTGCCAAGCATCCTTAGCACCGGAAGGACAATGAATTCTGCTGAGGCGGGACTTTCACTGCCGGAAGTTTCGCCCGGCGCCAATACGTCGGAAAGGAGGAGTCTTATGGCGACCAAAGCAATCAATTTTGACACTACTCTCGTTGCGGAGCACGCAGCGCGCATTGCTGGAAATCTGAAGCAGTGGATTTCTGCCAAACAGCAATGGGCCCCGGTGGCGCTGCGGTTGCCGCTCGGCGTGATCTTCTTTGCTCACGGTGCCCAGAAACTGCTCGGCTGGTTCGGCGGTTATGGGTGGCATGGAACGATGCAGTATTTTACACAATCGCTGCATATTCCTGCTCCGCTTGCCGCGATCGCAATCCTAGCGGAGTTCTTCGGCGGTTTTGCGCTAGTCGCAGGCGTTTTCACACGTTGGGCTGCCCTGCTCACGGCTGTGGAAATGCTTGTAGCCGCGATCCTGGTTCATTTGCCCAACGGCTTTTTCCTGAACTGGATGAATCAGCCGAACAGGGGCCATGGAATCGAATACAACATCACGTTGATCGGCGCGGCATTGGCTCTGGCGCTCCTCGGCGGGGGCCGGCTGAGTATTGATCAGGCGTTTGAGAAGTAAGCCGGTTCGGTTATCGCTACTCGTGTCAAGGTCGGAGGCAGAGAGCCGGGACGCGTCACGTAAGACTCTACCCGGTCTCCTGCTCTCCGAATTTGACAAGAGGAACCTCATGCTGGACCGAGTAGTTGGTGTGTGCATTCGAATCCCTTAACGTGAGCAGTCGCATGAAAAAGGAACAGACAAAAAATAGAAAAGAGCTGCAACTCCCGGAATCGTCGACCACGAATCAAGAGCTCGACCTTGTGGACGAGGCGTCGGTCGAGTCATTTCCCGCGAGTGACCCGCCGGCATGGATTTCGAGAGGAACGGAGAAAGCAACGGATCCGGCTGCCAAGGTTGCATGATTCGCCGACAGCGGAGTCGGAATACCGACGCGGCTTTTTCAAAACTCGGGGCGGCTAGCTTTCCCGAATAATTTAGCATCCGTATGCTAACTCTCGTCCCTTCTAAAACTTCAAGTCCTCAAAAACCAAAATTGCTGCCTTGGCACTTTTCTTGCCGAGCCGTCGAGCGTGACGTTTCAGCGTTTCGGAGGTGAAACATGAAGATCGCACAGGTCGCGCCACTCTACGAGAGCGTTCCGCCCAAACTCTACGGCGGAACCGAGCGCGTAGTGTCCTACCTGACGGACGAACTCGTGGGTATGGGACACGATGTCACCTTGTTCGCCAGCGGCGATTCCACTACCTCGGCGCGATTGGTTCCATGCTGCGATAAGGCCTTGCGGCTGGATTCGCGCTGTGTCGATCCATTGGCCCACCACATTGTGATGCTTGAGCGCGTGCTTCAGCGGGCGCACGACTTCGACGTCATCCATTTCCACTGCGACTACCTTCACTTTCCTCTGACCACCAGGCATGCAACGGCCTCGGTAACCACGCTGCACGGCCGCCTCGATTTACCCGATCTCGTGCCGCTCTACCGGGAGTTCGGCTCGGTCCCAGTAATCTCCATTTCCGATGCGCAACGAGAGCCTTTGCCGTGGCTGAATTGGCAGCGCACGATCTATCACGGGCTGCCTGGTGATCTCTATCAATTCCGTCCAGAGCCCGGAAAATATCTTGCATTTCTTGGACGCACTTCACCAGAAAAAGGTCTCGACCGGGCCATTGAAATCGCTAAGCGGACGGGCATTGAACTGCGCATCGCGGCGAAAGTCGATCGCGTCGATCAGCAATACTTTGGCGAAGTGATCCAGCCGCTACTCAAACATCCTTTGATCCAGTTCATTGGAGAGATCAACGACGCGGAGAAATGCGCGTTCCTTGGTGGCGCCCTTGCGCTCCTGGTTCCCGTCAATTGGCCGGAGCCGTTCGGGCTCGTCATGATCGAAGCCATGGCCTGCGGCACACCCGTGATCGCGTTTCGGCGGGGCTCCATTCCGGAGATAGTAAACGATGGGGAATCTGGGTTCATCGTGGATGACCTCGACGGCGCAACGCAAGCCGTCCAGAAGGCCCTCTCTCTGGACCGCAAGAAATGCCGCCGTGCTTTTGACAGACGATTTACCGCTGCGCGCATGGCGCAGAACTACTTGGAAACTTATAGGCAACTCACAAGCAGAGAAAGGGCGGGGCTATGCGAATCCAAGGAGAACAAACTTTGGATGACATCCTCCGTGTCGAAGATCGGCACTACATCCTCTCAACCTCATCTCTAGCGGATGACCGCACGCGTGTCCTCAAACACGGAGAAACGTTCGCCGTGTTTGACCGCCGAGGCGACATCGAACCGCTGGGACAGGGCGTTCCTGGCATCTATCACGAGGAGACACGCTATTTGTCTCAGTGGGTGCTTCGGTTGGAAAAAACCCGGCCTTTGCTTTTGAGTTCCGCGGTCAAGGATGACAATGCTTCTCTTGCCGTCGATCTCACCAATCCTGATCTCTATGCGGGCGGAGAAATCATATTGCCGCGCGGCACTCTGCATATCGCGCGCTCCAAATTTCTCTGGGAGGGTACACTTTACGAGCAGCTTCAGCTAGTGAACTACAGCTTGTCTCCCATCGAAACCTCCCTTGCCATCCAGTTCGCCTGCGATTTTGTCGACATCTTCGAAGTCCGGGGAATGCGCCGGGAACGAAGAGGCGAGCGGCTCGCCGACTCTACGAATCCCGACGGAGCTCTGCTTTCCTATCGTGGCCTGGACGGAGTGATTCGTCGAACCCGTCTTCGCTGCTCTCCGAAACCGCGCAGCATTTCAAACTCCGAAATCCTGCTCGACGTTTCTTTGCAACCGAAAGGGCAACAAACCTACATGCTCATGGTCTCCTGCGAATGCCCGGATCATCAGCCGCGGCTTGCCGTTTACGATGTTGCCGCCTCGGAAGCAGCACGGGCGTTGCAACAGGCGCAAGAGCACGAAGCGAGTATCCACACGGCAAACGAGCAGTTTAATGACTGGCTGAACCGCTCCTCCGCTGATCTTCACATGATGATCACGGATACGCCCCATGGGAGCTATCCCTATGCGGGAGTCCCGTGGTTCAGCACCGCGTTTGGGCGTGACGGAATCATTACGGCAATGGAGACACTTTGGATCAACCCTTCGCTTGCCCGTGGCGTTTTATCGTTCCTCGCTCATACGCAGGCGACACAAGAAATCCCAGAGTTCGATGCGGAACCCGGGAAGATCCTGCATGAGACGCGCAAGGGAGAAATGGCTGCGTTAAACGAAGTTCCCTTCGCGTGTTACTACGGAAGTGTCGATGCCACGCCTCTATTTGTCATGCTGGCAGGAGCTTACTACCGCCGCACGGCCGATCTCGCCTTCTTGAAACAGATCTGGCCCAATATCCAGGCGGCGCTTCAGTGGATCGACGAATACGGCGACCGAGATCGCGACGGCTTCGTGGAATACCAGCGGCGGTCTGGAAATGGGCTCGTTCATCAAGGATGGAAGGACTCGAACGACGCGGTGTTCCACAGCGACGGCACACTCGCACAGGGTCCGATTGCGCTTTGCGAAGTGCAGGGCTACGTGTACGCGGCAAAGCGCGAAGCTGCGGCGATGGCTCATGCCCTTGGAAAGTCCGATTTGGCCGAAAAACTGAAAAATCAGGCGAATTCGCTTAAGCTGCGTTTCGAACACACGTTCTGGTGTGATGACCTATCCACTTACGCGCTCGCTCTGGATGGAAAGAAGAGACCGTGCCGGGTCCGCGCTTCCAACGCCGGTCACTGCCTGTTCACCGGAATCGCCAGTCCCGAACGCGCGCGGGTGGCCCGCCGCCGCTTGCGATCCAGTTCCAAGTCGGCTTAGCGATGACAAGTGTGGGCCTTGGGAAATTCTCTGCGAACTAGGGATCTCACACGTGCTAAAAACTCCGACAATACAAAGGGCATGAGCGCCTTCCAACGGCTGCCAAACCCAACCGGAGCACCTACGCCGCGCCGTTTCCAAGATGTACGTTTCCGATACGCTCGGGAAGGCAGTTGCGATTGTCGACGTGGAAAAAGAGGAAATTATAAAACGCTTAAATTCAAAAGCGAAACCGGCATGCCCAATATGATTCGATGACCCGCAAGGTATACGCAAATCTGAGGAAGCCGACGAAGTAGCCGAAAAATGCTAGCGATGGGCGCTGATCCACGTTGCCGTCTCGCATCGTGAAACAAACCATCCCATTCCATTTGCAAGAAACAAACCACTCCCGATTGCCTGTAAGCGATGGCTGCGTCGAACCGAAGGCTTGGAAACGAAATGTTGGTGCTACGCCGGAGTCACTCAGACTTCCAGCGTCCGATTTATTCTTCGCGCCTGACCAGATCGGTCATTGGCTTTACGTTCTTCGTGTCACAGGTGAATCCGAGGCACCCAAGATGCCATGCATCCTGAATGGTTGCGAGCATAGAGAAATGGTTAAATGCATCCCCGGAAGTGCGTGGGTGGTGAATGTCATGGGAATACACAAGCGAGACCACATGTCCACCGCCCGGGTTGGCGTCACAGCAGCCGCTGGTGTCGCCAAAGCCCGAGGGACCCGTACCGGTGAAATCGCTTTCGTCCCACATGATGAAAATCACCGAGTTTCCGCGCCATGCCTTGGAATTCACGATGGAGCTGACAGTCTGCGACAGGAACAGGTCTCCTGCTGCAATCAGCGGCTGAACTTGCGAGAAGTCGCAGGGATCGCTTGCGCCCCCTCCTCCGCGCCCATGCATGTCGTGGCATTGGTCAGGACTGATCCAAGAATAATCGGGCACCGTGTCGTTGGCCAAATCGGTCGCGAATTGGCTGAAGTCCACGATGTTGTCCAGCCTGGACGCACTCGATTGTACGTCCTGGTAGGAAATGAAGGGATTGTGCTTGCGCTCGTAAAGCTGGTTACCGCAAGAGCTGGCGAGCAGATTCCCGTTACACAGAGAGAGAGATTGCATGTAGGCTTTCCAGGTCTTCTGGTGCGACTCCAGCTGGTCAACGATGTTCTGGACGTTTAGGGTGGTGTCACTGTCGCTGGTGACGCCATTGGCGGAGCCGGAAGTGGCGGCAATGTAATTTGGCTGACTGGGGTGAGTAACGCCGAAGTAGTTGCTCGCCAGACCCGCGGTCGCAGCCAAATAATTGGTAAAGGGAGCGTTGGGATTGCCAATCAAAGTATTGAAGCCAGTGTTTTCCATCATGATCACAAACACATGACGGAAGGCGCGATCATCGTCGCCGTTATCAGCCTTGACGCCGACGGAAGCGGGCGAGAATACGAAAGCCAAGACCACAAGCCAAAGGACCGCTGCCCGAGTCCAGTGTCGAAGGCTTTTCTCCCTGCTGCGTCCAAACATGATTGCCTCCTTGTGTGAAATTCCCCCTTGAGATTTGCATACTTAACCGCATCCCGCAGCTATTCACGGGAAGCACTGAAGTGGACTTTTAGTCGCGGAATGGAGTGAAGTCAACAATTTCCTCAGCGAAGGCTGAGGAAAACTCACAGAAGCTGCTTTCCTCAAGTTTCAAACGACATCAATCGGCCTAGTACGTCTATTGGTTCACCGCGGTGCTCCGAGTCCTTTCGGGAAAACCAAAGAAACAGACCGGCGACGGCCGTCATCACGAGCAAAGGCAGCACGGCGGTGCTCAGGGCCACATGCCCAAAAACTCCCACGAGGAACAGGTTTCTGAGAAACATCGCTTCGACGGTAAGCATGCTCGTGAGCACCACCATCGAGGACAACCCACTAGCAACGAGCGAACGGCACAGCTCCACAATCGCCGCTGTGCTGTTCACCAAGCCCCCGAGCACCGCGCTCCAATACAGTCCGCGCGTGCTGTAAAGGCGGAGCAAAACGTAGTTAAAAAATCCGAGTGCCGCGACGATGATAACCGTGATCCAAGCCTCTCGCGGATTTACCAACTGCCAGCGATCGACGAAGCGGTCCGGCAACACAGGGTAAATGACAAAGCCGACGAGACACAGCAACACGGCGCTTCTGATCTCTTCCGGTCGAAGGCCACCCGCAAACCGCTGAAACTCTGTTTTCCAGGCCAGCAGCATGGTCATGAGAATTGCAGACGCGACCGGCGTAAATACGTGGCCCGTTCCCACCAACGCGCCGAGCACGTAGATCACGACCAGCGCT
>WNFP01000977.1_pt1 | contig 25460 bp, 19 predicted proteins | sample 5400201 | NCBI WGS metagenome assembly WNFP01 (sample SAMN13153355, study PRJNA577476) | soil metagenome | isolation source: 115 cm saprolite under Madrone tree | place: USA:California | collected 2016-06-14
CTGTCCGAAGAACTGCATTGTTAGCCACGGTGTCGGCGTCCACGTGAGCGCGCCATAGACATCCTGCTTGTCGTCGCGGGTATTTCGGTAATAGGTCGTCCCATCTGTTCCTTCATAACTGATTCGATACGCCAGTTGATCCTTAATGAGTGGACCCGTGCTATCGACTGCCCATTCGTAATGGTGCCAGGATTGGCCGCCACCAGCGAGATCGCCAATCGTGGTTTGAAGTTCCTCGTGATAACCGTCAAACTGCGGCGATTTCGTGATAAAATTTACATAACCGCCCAAACCACCACCTGATGGTCCGTAAATGGCCGTGCCTGGCCCTTTCAAAATATCGAGCGACTCCATTTGATTGAAGCTCGGAACAACACTATTTCGATAAAAAATCTCTCGCTGTCCGTTCTGGAAAAGCTCCGCATAGATGCCGCGAATATAGGGTATGCCATCCAAACCGTATTCCGCGGGAGTATAAGTGCCGGACGAAAATTGGCCGAGATCTTGAACGGAGAAAATCTGGCGATCTTCGAGCTGCGCGCGGGTAATAACGTTGACCGAGCGTGGGGTATCGATAATTCCCATATCCTGGCCGAACACAGAGCTAATTGGACGAGCAGTCGGAACAACTTGATCTTCGGGCGGTACGGCGGTGACCGTGATCTGGTTCAGTTCTCCGGACTCGCTGCCGGGTGATGGCGATGGAGACCCAGTCTGGCCGTTAAGCAGCGCGCTCTCGAGATCCAGACTTAGGACGATGATGAGAGGAGTGAGTTTTTTCGGAGAAAGAGCCCTGATGCCCGGAAAATATAGCATAGTTAGTTGCAAGAATTTTCGTTCCGGGCTGGATTATGACGGGGAAGGAGAACAATCGTCTAATACCAAGAAAGTCGGTAAATGCTTCTTTCAACGTTGGTAAACCTTCGCTATTGCGATTGATACGACGAGTTGGCTCAAACCCGGCGCGAGCCACGGTTGAGAGACATCGAACCCATTTGGCGGCGCCGAGCTTTTTTCGCCCTACCAATCAAGGTGTGTCCTCCTTCTCAGGACAATTCACCAATTACGGATTACCAATTAGAATCCTTCCGTACCGGCGAATTCAAGATGGCCGTCGAAAAAAGAAACGGCTAATGAACGATCGATTGGTCGCAACCACGCGATACAACATCTCCACCAGCCAAATTAATGGCGGAAGGTTCAATATTCGAGCGATTGATCCCCATCCTTCCCGTTCAAGAATAAAGAGTGTTGCTCTCCCACCTCGACGAATTGAACCCTCTCGGTCAATCACATGGACCGCCTCACGGCATGCTCGATAGAGCTCCGGAGTCATCGGCGGAGATGGGGCCTCCTGGTACTTGATGAACCGAAAACAGTGTTGCCGATCGTTCCGCTGGAGCCAAGCGATCAACCGGCCACAGAACCCGCAGTCACCATCCCAAAGTACCAGATGGACGTCCGATCGCATACCTTCGAACTCTATCGCAGAACCACAATAAGTTCATCCATCCAGGATTTCATTTCTTTCCAGACGACATCCTGCCGTGAGCTCCAGGAGAAGCGCTACAGTCCCCGGTAATTAGTATCAGGCAAAAACCGAAGGACCTCTCTCCAATCCGGCCAGAGCGACAATCTCATTCACATGATCATTCCGGACTACATAACGATCCTTGCCGTAGATCAGATATTTGCTCTGTTCGACTGCTGGCGTGAAATTGATGGTAAGGACGTTCGCACCGGCAGCCAGACCATTGAGCTGTCCTCCACCCTGCCGGCGTTCCAATGCGCTCACACTCGGAATTAACCAGCTCGGGTTCAGCAATCGGGCCAGTGCAATAAAGTTGAGAGTAATGTCGACATCTCCAGGCGACATATGTGCCAACGGAGTGTCGGGTGCTGGAATAAATGGCGAGCCACTAACCATGTGCGCTCCGATCTCACGCGCCAAGAGCAGATCGTCCACTAGACTCTCATGAGTCTGCCCAGGCAAACCGATAATCGCGCCGGTGCCAACTTTATACCCGAGCTGGATCAAGATGCGCAGACAAGCCAACCGCTCTTCATATGAGGCTTGCCGCATCCGAGAATTTAGCTCGGGATCGCTCGTCTCGTGTTTCAGAATATAACTGGTGGCACCTTGGTTTTTGAGAAAAGTATATTCTTCCTCTGTTTTGTTACCGAGACAGAGAAGAAACTCCACTGGCCCCGAAAACATCTTCCGGACCTTAGGGAGCGCATTACCGACCAGCTGTGTCGTTCTCGGGACCTCACCTGCTTGCAGGAAAACAATGTTAACTCCAGCGTCGCGAATGTGGGCAGCAGTTTCCAAAACTTGCTCTTCCTTGAGTTGGAAGATGGTATTCTGCCTGGTATTGTCACGGCGCATCGGGCAAAACTCACAATTCACCCGGCACAAGTTGGTAACTTCGATCAGACCACGCACGACAACTCGCCGGCCAAATACTTTTTCTCTGGCGGCACGTGCCGCCGCAAAGAGTTGTTCCTGTTGTTCCCCTCTAACTCGGAGCCAAAAGCTTAACGCGTCTCTGTTCCAAAAAGAGGAATCAAGTAGTTGTTCAAACTCTGCGTCGAGTTCCGATCTGAGACCCCGCGCGGATGCGCGGGGAGCCGTCATAGATTCATTATACATTCGTCGCACTCCGCTGTGCTACGACTAAGCCACCGCAAGCACCGGTTCCTCGGCAGTATACGGTTCTGTATCGTTGTACGGATTCAGCGGACCATCGGCGTATTCGTCGCGTGGATAAGGAATGTGTTCTTCAGCATGGAATTGTTGCGCGATCTCGTCGGCAAAAAATGCTCCATGGGCAGTCAAACCGAGAGTGACGTCGTCTTCACGCAATAGGCCATACGACTTCAATCGATCGATCTTCTTGCGAAAAACATCGTCGAGCGATTCGCCCGAGACCTCTTTGAAGGTCGACTTGTAAACATCACGATTCTTAATCGGAAGAACGATCGCCCAGCGCATCTGAGCATCTTTGTCGCGACGCTTTCCTCGATCGAGCGGCAATCTGCCCTCTTCGATCAGCTTATAATAGTCGCCAAAGTTTGCGGTATTTAGAACGAATCGATCACGCAAACTGCTGAAGGCAGTAAGACCAAACCCAATTTCGTCAAGCAGCTCACAACATTGGTTATGCGCGTAGCAGGAGTAGTGCTTACGCTCTTTGGTGTAGACCCGACGCAAATTTTCGTGGTATCCATTCTCGGCCAGAATATCGATCGCTAGTTGCTTCATCATGATGGTCTCTTCGTTGGAAACCACTTCGTCCGGTCGCTTCTCGATATAGTTCTTGATTGGGCCCTGATAATCGCCGTATGCCTCAATCTTCAGGCGATAGAGTTGGATCTCTTCAGTGCCCAAAGTCACTGCCTCTTTCATGACGGCGATCCAGTTTTGAATTGTCTCACCCGGATGACCGAAAATGAATTCGATGTTTACCTGGTAACCCGCGTTTTGAGAATTTTCGATTGCTTCCAGGGCCACCTGTTTATCATGCGGTCGGTTCATGATCTTGAGCACGCGCGGGTCGAGGGATTGGATTCCCAGAGTTAGCCGATCAGAGCCGAAATCGCGAAGAATCTTCAGGCGCTCCAGTCCGATTTCGCCAACCAGTGTCGATGGATCAACATCCCAATTGAATTGCTCAACTTCAGACATGTCGAGTCGCTTGGTGAAAAACTTCAGAAAATGTTGCAGCTGCTCTGGACTCAAATAAGAAGGGGTCCCACCGCCGATCAAGATTGAGCGCGCTTTAATTTTATCAATTCCCAGCCGCGCCATGTAAATGTCCATCTCCTTTTCCAAGGCAACCAAATACTGGTCCATCTCGGCCTGTTTTTTGCCGAGCATAACCGGATAATGACAGAAGATGCAGCGTTGCTTACAGAAGGGGATATGGGCGTAAACATCGAGCTTGCCATCAGCCGGCAATTGGTAGCCGGCAAACAGTTCCTCTTCCTGAGTTTGGTCGTACATCGTAATTGGTGGATAGTGTACTGACGGAAAAAAATCGCCATCGCGGCAAATTAATCCTTCCTCCCTGAACCGGTTGAAATCAGCCACTCGTTCGAGGGCTCTCTGGACTAACGAGTCTGAAACCTTCAAATCTTGCCCCAGGGCGGTATTCATAATAATTTAGATGCGCCTGAACAGTGCGATTGCGACCTATTCAGGGCCGCCATTTGAGTGATTTTAGACGAAAAGGTCAAGCCAAGACCAGCCCAGCCGGCTCGGCCAGAGGTTACAGATTCAAACTGGCGAGAGCAGCTTCTGAGGAGCCCGCGAGTCAATCATCACAGCTCAAAGGTATGTGGCGGATTGCCCGTCCGAAAACCAGTTAAGCGTTTAGGGCAAGCAACAGAGCGCCAGGAAACGCTAGGCAAGCTCCGGTAACCGCCAATCGACTGGGACGCTCGTGCAGCCAAACCACTGCCAGCGGCAAGGCGAAAAGGGGTTCGGTCGCAATGAGGGTGTTCGCAATGGACACATCCAGATGTTTGATCGCGGCCAGGGACAACCAAAACCCGCCAAAAGTAACAACTACCACTGCCAGGGCAAACCTGCCCCGCAACCCACCCTTACGGAGCGGGTGCAGCCAGGAGCCAATTTTGCGTTGAAATAAACCAAGCAAAAGCATTCCGGAGAATCCGAACGCCATTCGCAGAAATGTTCCTTCTAAGGCGGAAACATCGCGTAAACCCAGTTTGGCTACGATGATCGATATCGCCATAGAAACGATACAGAGGAGGCCGAAAACAATGCCGGTCTGCGTTGTGGCTGTTTGTTTTCCCCCGCGGCTGTCACCGAAGAGAGTGAGACTCACTCCGCCAAGTACCAATATGATACCGACCCAGGCGAGAAGGCCGGGCAACTCTCCCAACACTAACACTGCCATAAGCACGGTAACCGCCGGACCCAACATCATGATTATAATTAACTGGTGTGCGCCGAGGCGTTGAAGCGCGGCAAAGAAGAAGGTGTCGCCTGCCGAAATGCCCAATAGCCCACTCAACGCCAACCAAACCAGTGCGTCACCTTGAGGCGCTGTCCAACCAACAAAGAAAAGCGTGATGAGTAGGAGCAGTGCTCCAGCGATACTCTTTATAAACGTCATCGCCATCGAGGAAAACTCGGCACCTACACCCTTGAACAGAATGGTTCCGAGCGCCCAGGAAGCGGCTGATCCTAGCGCTGCGACGACACCGATAATGTGGTCATTCAAATTATCTCACGGAGGATGGCACAGCTCCGTCGTGCGGAGAAAATCAGTCCGACCGGACCCAATGAGAGAAGCCCAGTACTGGGCTTCTCTCACTGGTCCCTTCGGGACGCATGCTCTTCGCATACTTCTGAGCCTTAGGTTAATGCGCGTGTGCTTCTCTTTACCGTGGTAACTAAGATCCTGCGCGCTTCTTGAAGATCAGCACATAGCGCTGCGGAATGAACTGGTACTGTTCGATCAGATCAAAACCGTAATAGTATAGCTGACCAATGATCAACTCCTTTGCGATGTGCGGACCGTGGTATGGCAGCTTGCCAGAAGGAACGATTGCATTGTCCACAACAACAAAATGCCCGTCCGGTTTCAGCGCCTTTTTGATACTATCAATGAACCGATCTTTTACCTCTTCAGTCGCGGTAGCGTAAATGATGTGATACAGCGAGCACATAAATACTAGATCGCTGTTATTAGCCGGGAGATCGGTTGAGTCCGGCCGGTCCTTGCGGGGCTCGATATTGCTGAGCGCAAACTTTTGCGCCACATTCTTTACGTAGTCAAGATGGGCTTGAACCGTGTCGAGGGCGTAAACCTTCCCGGTGTTTCCAATTAGCTCGGAAAATTTGAATGTGTAGTAACCAGGACCACTGCCAACGTCGGCAATCGTCATTCCGGGCTTGATTTTCAGGCATTCAATAATCTCGCTCGTCTTCTCCCACTCCTCGCGACGGGGATTATTGAACAGAATGAAATCTTCCAAGAATGCAATTCGTTCTCGGCCAGCCTCGTTATCGGCGTCCGAGAATTTGGTCAGATGATATTTGCGGCCAAGGTATTCCTTGAGATTGGCGAAATTGTTGGCACTGAAAAACTCAAAGAAGCTGCGGTGATACCGATCGGCAAGCATCTCCTGGCGTTGCTGGTCGTTTCCTAACAGATAATCACAAAACCACTCCAAAGCAGTATACTCGCCGCCGTAATGCTCGATGGGAATGATCTTCTCGTAGATCACCTTGGCCTTCATCGGATCATCGGGGGTTTTGTTTTGCAAGGCGGTGAGCAGCAGACGTCCAGCTTGAGTACCTTGTTCGGTAATCGTGAAGGAATCGATGCTGCCCAGGTGAACTAATGAAACTTTTGACGTGATTTGGGCGGTATCCGGCAGCGGGACCGAGTCATTGCTGGCCGCCGGCAGATTGCCAATGGTAAGCATCAGGGAAATAGATGCCCAGGGAATAGGACAAAAATCGGACATGGTTAAAAAAGTCGGGACCTGAGAATTAGGTATTAGTATTAGCAAACCACTATGCGTCCGATCCGCTTAGTCGAAGCATAATGCGCTTAAAACTATCGAGCTGCTCGGCCGTCAGAATTTTTTCTACATCGGCGCGCTCGGCCTGCATGATTTCGTCAGTGGCTTGGCGGAGCTCCTGTTCCTTCTTCGCGCGTTCCTCATCGTTCAACGTAGATAGCCGGGTGTCGCCCGCCTGGTTGGAAAGCTTTTGGCCATACTCAACCGCTAGCTTTGCGATCTTCTCGCTCTGTTCAACAGTGAGCTTGAGTTCGGCTTTGATGTTGTCTGTCTGCAGCAGCAACATCGGATCGATTCCAAGTGGATTGGCCACCGGACGACGTTTAAGCCATCGCGGCATGGTCGCGTCATCGCCGGCGTGTACCAGCACCGAGACCGCGAACAGAAGAGTGGCACAACTCAAAAGCAAAATTGGTGTATTTCTTACTTTCATCATTCTGCGCTAACGAAAATTATAATCGCCGCGGGATCAGGCCAGCAGCTCGCAAAACAAAAGGCACATCCCGGACCGTTTGGCGATCCTTCTCTTTTTCGGACTCCGGCAGTTCGTCGTAGGGCACGAGCATCGGATGACGGCGAAGCTCGTTGTCTCGGATTTTCCCGTAGGTCCAACCGGCCAGCTTGCGATCGGCGCTCCAGCGGAGGTGTTCCAGCTTGGCCAAACTTTCAAACTCATCGTTGGAAAACACAATCGGCGGTCCCTTCGCTTGGGGATCACTTTCCAAGCCGTAGCCCAGCAAGCTGAGCTTGTACAAGATATGGTCTGCTTGCTCCTGATTGGCCTGACGCAGGTCCTCTCCAATTTGGTCCCACGGGCGGAGACTTGGATTATCGACGGCCAATTCACCGGCTGCGATCCGGCACTGGCAATAACGTTCATGGATCGATCTCGGCAAACCAAAACGTCCCGCTTCTTGGAACCGCTCGAACGAAGCAATACAGGAAAGATCGCCAAAAAATCGGATGCTCCCCAAATCAGCTCCCCATTCGAATCGTTTTCTAAAGATATTATTCAGCCTCTTGCTTTGGAAATCAGCGACGTAGGTTCCGGCGAACTGGCTCAGCGTTTTCCGCTCTCCGGCGCTGAGAAAAATTTCAAGCGTTCTTGCCCCTTCCGCGAGGATCAAAACCCTGGTCGGGAGAGCCAAAGACTCCAGCACCGTCCGCCCACCAGAGTCAGAGGCGTGAAGCGTGAGAATGCAAGCTTCCTTGAGTTCGGGGTAGCTGGTACGAATATGGATTGCATAATCGCCAGGCACAACCCAATCCAAAGTTGGTTTGGCGCCATTGATTTGTCCGCCCAACCGAGCGATTTTGAGTGCAAGGGATTCAGCGATAGGGCCCGACCCAACGAGCAAAAACCCATCGGCTGTCACCAATGAGCGACTACTCTGGGTGAAATGTTCGTACAGAAAATCCCTAGCGATATCTAGCTCTGGCAAAAAAAAGCGAATCGGCAGGCTGGGATTCAATTCGGGAGACAATGTGCCGCGACGAACGGCCGAGAAGCTTTCGATTGTCGGAGCTCCGACAAACACCTGAAGCGGAGTGCGCCTACTCTTAGCATCAAAGAAATCCGCCGTGTTAGTCAACCACAGAACCATTTCACAAAGATCAGCCGGGAACAGCACCAGATGAGAAGCTTCACTCAAGCCGACCTGAGGCAGGAATGCGGAATAGGTAAACGGATCGGTTTGAAGAGCGTTCGCGGCCGCAATTCCAACGGCGAGCGAATCGGGCGCCGTTATCAGTCTGGTAGCGATGCCTTGCCGAGCCAGATCGATCGCAGTTAGTCCAGCAAAAGTAGAATCTCCGGCTACAAAAAAACGTACATTTTTGAACGAGCCGTCTCTCATAACTGCTGCAGAGACATCACCGCAGACCGTACCAGATCATTACGCGGGTGATGGCCAGCGCCCCCAGCCCGAGTAAGACCAGGACAAAAGCATTATACCATTCGGTCGGGATCTGATTATTCCCTCTCGACAGATAGGTGAAATCTTTATCGTCGCTCTGCGCCTGGTTGGAGACTAACGGCAGTGATTTGTACCGTTGCAGCAAATCAGTAGATCTCCCTTGCACCCGATGTAGGTGATTGTTGTCCCACACCCCTTTCTTGAGTTGATCCGTGACGTAAGGATGAAAAAAGCCTTCCTTTAATCCGGTACCGGAAATCTCATTCCCGTTTTTGTCTTTTTCCGCATCTTTTTTATCCCGGGTCAACGCGGTAATACTTTCTTTGAGCAGTGTGTAGGGTGATTTCCAACCTTTGAGCGCCTTGGGATCTTCCGGTTTATCAAAATCGTTGTTGTTGGCCGAGGTATTGATATCCGCTTCCAACTTCTCCAGTTTCTCAATTTCGCTGTAGCGGGAATTGTTCAGGTGAAGTGCGATTAATCCTTCGTAAGCCCAGCGCGACGGCATGATCTGGGCCATTTCAGGTATTTTCTGTTGCTGCTCGCTGTGGGTCTGTAGAACGAGGTGCTGTAAGTCCCCAAAAGAAAAAGCCGGCGACCCGCACAATATCAACTGCGGTACCAATACCAACGGAAGAAGCGTTGTGCCGACCCCTTCGTCCCGCAGATCAAAACTCGACAACATTAAACCCAATGACACGCCCACGGAGGAGACCAGCCAAAGGAATAGAATATACTGAAGATATAGCTCCGGGACACCGAGCAGCAGAAGCGCGACAATCGTATAAATTGCTATCGGAATAAAATTCGCTGCGACCAGAGTGACAAACTTCGAAGCCAGCCAAATCGTAAAATTGATCTTTAGAAGTCGTTCTCGGCGCATGATCGCCCATTCTTTGTTAATCTCGGTGACGCTTGAAGCCATGCCGAGGAAGAGCGCCACGATGGCGGCCAGAAACGGGAAAGATTGTAACAGTCCATTCCGTTCCAGCGTGTAGCGCTGGTCAAAGACCCACAGCCAGTACTCGCCTGAGGTTGGAGACTTGGAACGCAAAATCAGACCGGTGATAATTCCCAGGCCGAGAGCGGCTACAATCAGAAGACGCAATCCGGAGTCGCGCAATTTGCGTTTAAACGATCGGTTCAGCAGAACCAGATGCTGCCAAAGCGTAAGCCGCGATGCCGGCATAGAAGAGCGAAATTTCTTGAGCACTGGCGCAAGCACCGGAGTCAAATGCGTTTTCCGGAAGCTTTCAAATCGGACCTTCCAATAGCTTGGCTCAAACATCCGTCGCTCTTCCACCCGCCCATCAATCTGACGAAACGGAGTTTCCAGAGCGGCCATAAAAGCACCGGGATCGAGCCCCTGCAGTTCGCGAACGTTGGTGACAGGGGCGACGCCGGCCAGGTAGGCTCCAGCATTTTTCGGATCGCCATAGAATGCAGTCACTCCACCGCGGTCCAAGAGTAGGAGTCGATCAAAGAGCCGGAAAAGCGTCGCGCTGGGCTGATGGATGACCACCAAGACCAGCGCTCCCGAATCGGCACGTGCTCGCAAGATCTGGACAATTCGCTCTGAATCACCGGAAGAGAGACCCGACGTTGGCTCATCGAGTAGGAGGAGCGTTTTGGGAGTAAGTAATTCGAGTGCCAAGTTCAACCGTTTGCGCTGGCCGCCACTCAGTGTCTTGTTATTTACATCTCCGACTATTTCATTGGCCCAATCGGCTAAATCGACCTCCTGGAGCACTTCGCGAACGCGTTCATCGATTTCCTGCTTTCCGGCGCCTGGCAGACGCAGGCGAGCGCCATACCGCAGGTTTTCCGCCACGGTCAGCGTTGGGAAAAGCAAGTCATCCTGCGGCACATAACCCAGAAACCGAGGATTTTCTTTGACCAGTTTTGTGAGATCGACTCCATCGACTGTGATCGCTCCGGACGAAAGAGCAATCTTGCCGGTCATAGTTCCTAACAGCGTCGATTTTCCGCTACCGCTCGCACCCATCACCGCAACCAATTGGCCACCGGTGGCTGAAAAAGTAATCTCCTTGAGCCCTGGGTTTTTGCCAAATTTACAGCAGACATTATTCAGCTCGAGCAAGCATCGAGGAATCCGTTTGCGTGCATCGAGTTCCACCGCTTCGCCACGAGGAAGCGCTAGAATCACTTCGGCTGTTTCCGAGACCGGTATGGTCATTCCGGGAATCTGAATTTGTTCCCCCCATTTGAATGGCTGCTCGTGATTTTGCTCACGGACCACCAAATGAGTAGGCTTCAGAGTAACGGTCCGCGCCTCATGGTTCTCTCCCGGACGGTCCAGTATCGGCCGACCATTCTGGCGCAACGCAAAACTCGGTACTCCCTTGGTCCCGGCATTAAACCAGCGGTAGAAGACCTGCAGTTCGCGGAAGAGGAGTCGGAACTTTCCCGACCGTAGCTCGTCCATGTAACTGAAGCGAAAAGCGAAATTGTGCGGAATCGGCTTACCATCAAGCGAAGCGTCACCGCTCCGAGTGGATAGATAGTACTCGCGATGACGGCGCGTAACATAAAACAGATCCTCAAGATTCGGAACTTGAAAACAGCAATTGGAATTGCCGGCACCGATTTCGAAATGAACGAGTTTACCGTCAGCTGCATCCGCCTCGTTCATTGTGTCAGGATCGACAACCACCCGGACAAATGCCACATCCGATGATGAAAGCTCGAGGCCACCGCCGACCGGTTTGAGAAAACGCACCCAGCTGGGGTCGGCTCTGCGTATTATCTCGCAAAGTTTAATTGCGAAAAATGCTCGCGCCGATGTGTCCCAACGAGCGTTAAGACCCTGAAGCGCGGCTGGCAAAGAAAGACCAGACTCTCTAGATTGCTCTACCGCCAGCTTGAGGACTGAGGCACTTTCCACCGGAAAATTGAACCCAAGATAGTCAAAAACGCCTTCATCGATCTTGGATCGCGCCTCTCGAGCGCGAGGATCGTCCCCCGGAAAGAGCGACCACAATGATGCAAAGATCCGGATGATTTTCCCGGTGATCTCGTCCTGGTAAAGAACGTTCTTCAGGAACACCGGAGTCTCTTGATCTGCCATAATTGTCAGCGAACGCCAATGAACAGCGGCGAACGTCAACGAACCTCAACGAGCGCTGGGGTTCGTCGTTGTTCATTGGCGTTCATTGTCGTTCGTTGAACAGACTCGACGAACGCGGCCATTCGCTCGCAAACTTGCTGCATCCCTCCGTTAGCGAGCCAAAGGACCATCCGCCCTCAAGCCTCGATTTTCTTGATCAGATCTGCGGCTTGCTTGCGTATGTTTTCGACCTCCTCTTTCGTCAAAGGCTTGGTCGGCTCCTTTTTAACCAGGTCGGCGATTTGAGTCACTCCGACGGTGACATCCTGAACAGTGGAGCTCTTCGTTTTGTCTTCCTGTTTACCGCCATTCTTTTCCTTCACGGTATCTGACAATGCCTTTAATTGGGCAACAATCAGCGTCGGTAGCGGGCCTTGTCGAATGATCAATGCGCCCTTCTCCGAGTATTGAGATCCCAGAGCATCGGCCACCAGATGCACTCCGGCCAGCCAGCCCGTTGCCATGGCCATGGTCGCCTCTTCTCTGCGACTGCCGTTCTTCAATTCCTTGCCTACTACGTCAGCAATTTTATCAATGGTAGTCTTTACCGCCGCCCAATCTCCCCCCTTTGCCTGCTGTTCCGCCTGATCCGCATAGGATTTGATCGTCCCCGCCTCCTTGAAAGACTTGGTCAATTCCACTGCGACACCGGCGGCTTTCTTTAAAGCATCATAATCCTTCGCATGCACGGCAATGAATGCAGCCGCGAGTCGAACACCCAAATTCGAGATTTTCGCGACGTTATCTGCATAATCCGTTTTTTGAAAATTCGGATCATTGACTTCCTTCTCCACTACCGTTTTCCAATCGAAATTCGGAAATGCTTTATCAAGCTCATCGAAAAGCAAAGAAGGAGAGGGTAAGCTACCACTGCTCTGATACTGTTCCGCAGTAGTTCCCGACGGTGTCGGGCTTTGTGCTTTGGTAGTACCAACGAACGCTATCAGGACCGAAGCACAAAGTCCGGCCCGCCAGAGTGAGTGAGGAATTTTCGCCATAGGTGCACGTATTAGTCGGTTCTGAGCTATCAGATTGCGAAAAAAATGCGAGCACGAAGCACATCCGGGACTGACACCAGTCTCCGAAAATGCCGAATTAATGACAAAAACCACGATTTCCTGCATTTTTCCCTTTGCCAGGCTTGGCGATTTCTTCGTGCTACCGGCAAAAGACACGAAGATTCAGTCCGCTTGTTCGTGTCTATTAGTGCCCGTTCGTGGTTAGATTCCGGTGTTTATTCGCGGTTGTTTAGAAAAGTTATGGGTTGGCAAATTCGAAAACTTGTAGCTGCCGATGTAGCAGCGTTCCGCGACCTGCGTTTAGAAGCTCTTCAAACCTATCCAGACGCTTTCGGTTCCACGTACGAAACCGAAATGTCCAGACCCCTCAGCTATTTTGTCGAACGACTACAGAAAAACGTGATCCTCGGTGGATTTGATCAGGGTGAACTCGTCGGAATGATCGGCTTCTATCAGCAATCAGGTCCAAAAGACCGGCACAAGGGCGTCATTTGGGGTATGTACATCAAATCTCGTTTGCAAGGCGGCGGATTAGCTTCTGCGCTCTTGGACTCAGTTATCGAATTAGGCAAGATGCAGGTCGAGCAAATTCAACTCACTGTCGTAACTACCAATCAACGCGCTATTCGTTTCTATGAGGTTTCGGGGTTTCGCGGTTATGGAGTGGAAAAGAACGCTCTAAAAAGTGGTCAACGTTATTTTGATGAGTTGCACATGGTTCGATTTCTGTGAATGAACCCCTCCATGATGCCCAACAAAAGCAGTATGCGTCCATATTCCCAATCTTCTGGAACAGTTCGGCGGTCGCGGGTATAACTTGGTGGGGTTACAAACAAGATCACACCTGGCGGCCGCATACTTATCTTTTACGTACTGATGGCAGCGAGCGTCCGGCACTTGCGTGGTTGAAGAACTATGTGGCGACCTTTAAGAGCCGATAAGTGGCGGTAGTATGGTGGGTGGATCGTTGAGATCTGATCGAAGAAGTTGGAAGATGCCGCCGGAAACATGTTGGAGACCGATTGCACACCCAGAACGAGGAGACGGGGTCAATGTATCGAATTTATCGACCCGATGCGCTGGCAGGTAAGCGAATCGCACGCTTGGCACTAAGCGTCGGTTGTTTCTTCACGACGCTAGTCGCTTCGATCGGAGCCGAATGGGTTCAGATCAATAGCAACCAAAATCTAACTGTTTACGCTAAGGATCGACCTGGCAGCTCCATAAAAGAACTTCGCGCAGTGGGACTTGTCGATGCACCGAGCTGGGTGATTCTCAATGTCCTGGACGAAGTTGCGGATTACCCGGATTTCATGCCCTATACGACGAAGGCGCAACTGATTGAACGAATTGCGCACCGGGCCATTATCTATTTTCGGTGGGACCCACCGCTGATTGGCGCACGAGACGCAACCGTAGCAGTAACTCGAAGCTCGACCAAGCGTGCAGATGGCAAGACTAGCTATCAACTGCAATGGGAGCCGATTAATACGGTCGGCCCCGCCCCTTCCCCTGGTGTAATCCGGATTACACTCGACGAAGGCTCATGGAAGCTCGAACCCACGGAGGACGGAAAAAAGACCACGGTCATTTACGATCTTTTTACTGATGGTGGAGGAGGCTTACCTGCATTCGTTATTAACATCGCAAATAAACAGAGCGTGAATGACCTGTTCCAGGCGATTCGCAAACAGGTAACGCTACAAAAATACTCGCAAAGGAATCCGGCGGAGTGAGTTGCAAGCGAGTCGGGCAGGGCGGCTGGCGGGCCCAGTCCTGCTATTCGGCCCGATCGAGTGCGGCGAGACGATCGAGCAGATCGTCATAACTTTTCGCGTCGCGAATCGTCGCATTCAAACGCTCAACGCCTTCTTCGCGGGAAGCGTGATTGAATGACACGCGATACTGGTAGGCATCCTGGCCAAATACGACTTCATCCCAATGGATCGATTGAATTTGCGGATTGAATCGCGCAACCGCTCGACCTCGAAAATAGGCGCGGGTTGTCTCCGGCGGATTAAATACCGCATTCTTAATTTCGTCCTCCGACAAGATCCTACGCATCTGATTCTGCCGGACGAGCTCAGCATGTAAGCCTTGATCCCATGAGATGTTGTGGTACTCGAGGTCAATCGACTGTAACCAGGGATCACTCCAGTCTAGATGTTCGCTCTCCTGAAATGTGTTCAACAGGAATTTCTTTGCCACCCAATCGATCCGGTCGACGCATCTCATTATTTCCACGTCGAGATCGTTCAGGATCTTTTCCCATTCCGTCAGAACCCACTCGGTATCGGGATTAGAGCGATCACAGAATTTCAGAGCCTTGCCCAAATACATTCGTTGAACGTCAATCGCTGAGATTTTTCGACCGTCTTTCAACTCGATAATCCAATCAAAAGTCTGATCGCGGCTAATCGACTTGGTAGCGTCTATCGGCTGCGCTATTTCCAGCTGCGGGGCCTCTCGCTTTTCGATGAGTTCCAGGACCAGCGACATCGTGCCGATCTTCATGGCGGTGGCAAATTCGCTCATGTTGGAGTCGCCCAAAATCACATGGAACCGTCGATATTTGCCCGGATCGGCATGAGGCTCATCACGAGTATTAACGATCGGCCGGCGGTTCATCGTATCGATGCTCACCAGCACACTAAAAAAGTCCGCCCGCTGGGAAATCTGGAAGATGCCGGGTTGGCCAACCGACCCTTCTCCTTCAATCCCAAGCTTCCCCGCTCCAGCAAATATCTGACGCGTCACTAAAAACGGGACAACTTCGGCAACCAAGCGGTCCCAGGGGACCGAGCGGCTCATCAGATAATTGTCATGGCATCCATAACTGTGTCCCACGAAATCGGTGTTGTTTTTATAGAGTCGCACTTCGCGTTCGGGAGATATTTTCCGATTACGACGCCGGACACACTCGGCCAGGATCCTTTCGCCAGCTTTGTCCTGGGCCACTAATTCGCGCAGGCGCGTGCACTCTGGCGTGGAATACTCTGGATGGGCATGATCATTGTAAAAACGAGCGCCATTGCTCAGCACCAAGTCACTTTTGATCTCTTCGTAGCTTAAGGGACGGTTCTTATCCAGTTCGTAGTAAGCAGACTCGTCGGTGTCTTGGAGGAGCGTTTGCGCTCGGAAACCACGGGCGTCGAGATGTGGATCTTCCAACTCATAATCCCACTTCATGAGCGCTCCGTGTTCAGTGTAGCAGCGAACGAGTTCGATCGATTCCGCAACCACGTCTACGTTCTCGACTCCGTTTACGGTAATCCCGTACTCGGTCTCGATCCCAAAAACGCGTTTCATCAGCAGAAGTACGATGCGAACATCAGATGACTCCCGAGGGTACGGAGGATCTCGGTCCCGCTCGGACCGGTTGGACCTTCACCACATTCTCTGAATCGTAATCGATGAGCTTGAGCCAATCTTCCACAATATCAGTCGGTGGAAAGATGTCATTCTCGCCATATTCCATATTCAGCGAAAGGAGCAAATCTGACTCACTGATTCCCTCTTCCTGCATCGTATTAATTGCTCGCTTGATCGCTAACTCTTTCGATCGCTCCACAATGGAGGCGATGATAGCGCCGCTCACAAGATCGCCACGATAAAGGGTTTCCCGTTTTCCACTGCGCAAGGTAATGTCCAAAATGCGATTTTCCTCTTTCCGGGAGTACTGCGCCTCCACTACTTTGGAAACGAGATGATCGATCGTTTGGTCAACTCCGCCCGTCCGCTTCACCAGTTCCGGATCGAAAGGCAGATCCGGCGCGAGATAAATGCGGTAAATCTCCGGAGCGGATTCTCGATCCGGCCGATTCACCTTAATCTTTCGATCAATCCGACCAGGTCGGAGAATCGCTGGGTCGATTAGATCGGCGCGGTTGGAAGCAAGAATAATGACCACTTGGTTCAGGGACTCGATCCCGTCCATTTCGGTGCAAAACATCGGAACCAAAGTCGACAGAATGTTCGAATAACGGCCGGCTCGACGCGTCCCCAAAATACTTTCAGCTTCGTCGATGAAGATGAAAGGAAGAAAGCCTTCCTTTCGTTTTTCCCGAGCGGTTGCAAAAATCTCTCGCACCGTGCGTTCGGATTCACCGACCCACATATTAAGGATTTCCGGTCCCTTAATGTGCATGAAGAATTGCAGCATATCTTCGCCGGTCTTTTGCTTCAGCTGTCGAGTCAGATTGTAAGCAGTGGCTTTGCCCAACAGTGTCTTTCCGCAACCCGGCGGGCCGTAAAGCAGAAAGCCCTTCGGCGTTTGGTGCTGAAACTTCGAGAAGAGATCGGCATGCAGCAGAGGCAATTCAATCGCATCCTTGATTGCGCTGAGCGCTTCGGATTGTCCGCCCACCTTGTCCCAGGAAATCTCGGGAACGGCTTCCAGGTAATAGTCTTGGGTATTCGATTGGCTCAATAACTCGATGCCGATGCGATAGCTCGGATCCACCCGGATTTCATCGCCGACCTTCAACGTCTCCTTCAAAAGGTCCTGCGAACGCTGGAGAACGATGGATTGCATGCCATGCTCCTGGCCAACTCGCAACCGATCTTGGCCGAGGATTTCGGTGATTTTAGTCACCGGACCGGCGGGATCATAGCCCAGGTCACCGACGACGACATAAGCCTCGTTTACCAGAACTCGCGTTCCCTTCTTCAGTTTCGCGATACTGATCCGAGGATCAACATTACAGTAATAATCCGAACCGCCGACGACAATCTGGGCAGTCTCTTTGTTTGGACTCCCCAGGTATGTTCCAATGCGATTCGCCGGAGAGGTCACCTTTTTGATCACTTCGTCCAGCTTTTCGATCGTTTGCCGGGCCTCCGATATCATTTCCTCCTGTTCCGCAACGTTCGAGCGAAGCGCTATCAACTCACTGCGAGTTGGGTCGCCAGGCGGCAGACTTGCGATGATTCGCTCAAGGAATTCAAGAGGAGTTGCGGGCTCGGCACCATAACCCCCGTGCTCGGGTGCTCTATCTTCGTTCATTTGTACTTCTTAATCACTCCGCTAACTCCAACTATAGTCGGGTCGAGGACCAGTGGCAATGCGCTAGTCGTTTCCCATTCTTTGTTGTGTACTGGATCATCGAGGACACCGCAAATTTTTCTGGGTCAGCGGCTTTTTGCAGAATATTTCACAGCGAGTCTTGGGCCATCCTAAATCCTTTTCTTAAAAAAGTCTTCTCCAAGGCGGAGCTAGCACGACCAGTTTCGTTCATCCACGTCACGGCGTGGTTCGTTTTTCGCCCTCCCGCCGATCGCTTCTTTGCACCGTGTCAGCGACGACAAATTTGCTTGCCAATACTCTTACCAGCATTCAGAAATCACGCCGGTTCTTTGCGAATTTAGCACACGAGAGCGTTGCGTGAGCAAAGTGGTAGCGCATCGGCCCTCGGAAAGCGCGCGTCGAAATGAGGAACCCCGTGAGAACCGGGGACAGTTGCGCTGCTGTATCTGGATACAAGTTTTCAGGTGCCAGTCTCTTTGGAATAGGAGGCGAAGGCGGAAACAAGGTTTCAAGCCAGGAGTCAGAATATTCATTCGACGTCGCCCTCATTCGCATCGCCCAGGGTAGGGCGATGCGGAAAAACTTCTTCGCAAAAAAAGAAGAATGAGAGAGGCCACGTCACCTGACCAGGTCGCTCTCCGAACATCTGGAATGACCTGTTATGGCCAAACGATCCGTCTTGTCTATCGCGGTTGGTACCGCAATGCTTTCTCTTTCCGGCCGCGCTCAAACTCCCTCGCCGACTCCGACCCAGGAGCTCCAACCGCTCACGGTGACCGCTACTCGCCTCGCTACTCCGGAAGATCGCTCCCCCTCCGCGATCAGCGTCATATCGGATTCGGATATCGACCAGCATCAATATCGGTTTGCCTCCGACGCGCTCCAGTCGGTACCTGGCGTCAATGTCGTGCAGACCGGAGTTCCCGGCCAACTTACTTCCGTTTTCATTCGCGGCACACGGAGCGACCAAACCCAAGTTTTGTTGGACGGAATTCCCTTCAATCAGGGGCTCTCCGGCGCATTCAACTTCGCCGATTTCACCAATGACAACATCGGCAGAATCGAGGTGATTCGAGGGCCGCAAAGCGCGCTCTACGGTTCACAGGCTTCCGGCGGGGTGATCAATTTGATCACCCGTCGCGGTGAAGGCCAACCGACCGGGTCCGCTTATTTCGAAGGCGGATCGTACAATTCGTTTCGAGAAGCGGGTGGCGCGAGTGGTCAATTTGGTCCGATCGATTTTTCCTTCGGGATTAGTCGATATGACACGGAAAACTCACGGCAAAACAGTGACTATCGTTCAGTAGTATTACTCGGTGATGTCGGTTTTTCTCCGGTAAAAGCTTTGAGAATCGGGCTCGTCTACTACTACAGCTACGCAGACGTTGGCTTGCCAAATACCATTTTCAATCCACAGCCTTACGACAATTTTCGAACCGAGCGGTGGCTTTTGGCTCCAACGTTTGAGTTTACGCCGACCGATTGGTGGAGGAACAAAGTTTATTTTGCTTACGATCAGGAGCGGCAGATCAACAATCCTAATCGCGTAGATCCATTCACCGGCGCCACACGCGGCATGTTCCGCCGCTTTCAACTCGAATATCAGACCGATATCACGCCGGTCAATTGGCTGACGGTCACGGCCGGAACCTATTACAACCACGTCAATGTTTACCAAGAGCGACCTGAAACGTTGCTCGGTAATCCGTTGATTCGCGACAAAACGGAAAATCTAGCCGGCTTCGGCCAGTTGAAGCTGACCCCGGTACAGAATCTCGATCTATATGGCGGCATTCGCTACGATCGCTTCCGCGGCTATGCCGGACGATTCACCTATCGGCTAGCAGGCAATTACCTGGTTCCATATACGGGCACGATCCTACGTTCCAGTTATGGTACCGGATTCACTCCGCCGAGCAGTCAAGATAAAATCTTCGGCGGAAATCCAAATCTCTTCGCCGATCGAGACAAAGGATTCGACATCGGCTTCGAACAACCGCTGGCAGACGATCGCTTGCGAATCGGCGCCAACTTCTTCTATAGCACTTCTTCGAACACGGTCGGCTTCAACAGCAACTTCGAAGCATTCAACTTGGGCCAGGATCGGATCCAGGGGGTAGAGCTGTTTGCGGTGGCGCGTCCCCTTCCGAATCTTACTCTCTCGGCGAGCTATACCTATCTCGATGCTATTACTACGTCTGGAGCAGATATTAGCCAACCCGCCGGCTCCCGCTTACCCCGTCGGCCGAGAAACCAATTCTTTGGCTCCATTACATACACGTGGTGTCATCGCTTCGACACGACGTTGGAGCTCGTCACGGTGAATGCCCGTCAAGACGAAAACTTTGGCGCACCTAATGTAAATTTGGAAGATTACACGGTACTGCGCTTCGCGTGTGAATACCGATTCGCTGATTTTTTCAGCGTGTTTGGACGCGTCGAAAACCTGACCGACGAAAAATATGCGGAGGTGAATGGTTTTCCAGCGCTCGGACGCACCTTCTACGGCGGACTGCGACTGCGTTTTTAGAACGAAATCGAATTCCGACCATGCCTAACCCGTCGCGCCGTAGGCTTGGCGAAGGCGGAAGGCTTCGTCGCGGCCGGGCGCATATGGTAGCGGGGTCGCTCCGCGACCGCCGTGTCGCATTAGCCCGAAAACTGTTGCCGAGTTTTGTTCGTGGTAACATTCTTGAGTTACAAATGTCATGGCTCGTCGTTGGTTTCAGCGGTCGCGGAGCGACCGCCCTACCAACCCGCAGTCGCGGCGTTCCCGTCTTTTCTACTGCCCAGGAAAAACCGGTTTCGAAATCCTTGCATGGCGCGAAGGAATGCTGATATTCGTTCCCGATGCTGAACACCCTCAAGGAACCTCAGAGGGATGCCCTCCAATCCGGGTTCCAGGAACAGTATGTGAAGGCATTCAAGTGGATGCTTCTCGCAAGAACGGTCGAAGAAAAAGTGGCGAACCTCTGGCGCGCTGGCAAAATCGCAGGCGGAGTTTACATCGGAAAAGGTCAAGAAGCCGTGAGCGTCGCGACCGGTACGATGTTAAAGCGAGGCGATATCTTCGCTCCACTCATTCGGGATCAAGCCGGGCGTTTGGCTTTTGGAGAGCCGCTACTGGATATCCTGAGAACCTACCTCGGGGTCAAAACGGCGCCGGCCCGTGGACGCGACGGTAATGTTCATCGCGGTCATCCGAAAGAAGGCACTTATCCGATGATCAGTCATCTAGGAGCGATGATTTCGGTAGTGGCAGGATCTTTGTTAGCGCGCCGGATGAGAGGCATTACCGGAACGGTGGGTGCGACTTCTATCGGAGATGGCGGTACATCGACCGGTGCGTTTCATGAGGGACTAAATTTTGCGGCGGTGGAGAAATTGCCGCTAGTTCTGGTCGTAACAAACAATCAATATGCTTACTCGACGCCAAACAGTAAGCAATTCGCGTGTCATGATTTAGTCGACAAGGCGGTTGGCTATGGAATTGAGGGTTACAGCATGGACGGCACCGACCTACGCCAATGTCTCGAAGTCGTCGGCCACGCGGTAGATCGCGCCCGAAGCGGGGGCGGACCACAGATGGTGGTAGCAACTTGCCTGCGCCTTACCGGCCATGCAGAGCATGATGATGCCTCGTACATGGACGAAGAACTATTCAAGCAGTCATTAGGACGCGATTGCATAGATGCGACCGAATCTTTCCTCCTCGAACAGAACTGGGCAGATGAAACTACTTTGACAACTTGGAGGCAAGAGGCGAAAGCGGAAGTCGAAGCTGCGACCCAACAGGTCCAACGCGAACCGGCTTGTACGCCCGCAGATGAGGATTGGAAGCCCCTGGCCACCCGAAGATTAGCCGATTTCGACTTCTAGCGAATGAGTATCACCTATCTCGAAGCGATTCGAGAAGCCCAAGCCAAAGCACTGCGTGACGATCCGCGAGTTTACATCTACGGCCAAGACGTCGCGGATTTCGGCGGAGCCTTCAAAGCAACCAAGAATCTCGCCAAAGAATTTCCGGGCCGCGTCCTGGATTCGCCCATCAGCGAGGATGCTATGGTCGGCAGCGTCGTTGGTGCTGCCATTGAAGGGATGCGGCCAATTGTCGAGATGCAGTTCAGTGACTTTTCATCGGTTGCTTTCAATCAGATTGTTAACCAGGCGGCCGCCTTCTATTGGCGAACCAATGTCCCCTGCCCGATAACGATTCGGATGCCCTCCGGTGGAAACCCGGGCAGCGGGCCGTTTCATAGCCAGACTTTGGAATCGGTGTATGCGCACTTTCCCGGATTAATTGTGATGACTCCGGCGACGGTAGAAGATGCTTATGAGCTACTGCTCGAGGCGATCGCCATTGACGATCCGGTGATTTTCTGCGAGCACAAATTTCTCTACAATCGAGTAAAAGCCGAGAAATTACCCGAGCCCAACGGCCAAACAACCGGGAAAGCGAGGATCGCTCGACCTGGAAGAGATCTGACGGTCGTTTCCTACAGCGCGACGGTTCACGATGCTTTGGTGGCGGCGCAGGAACTATCTCGATTCGGTATCCAGATCGAAGTCGTCGATCTCCGGACGGTAAAACCGCTCGACACAGAAACCGTTCTCGCTTCGGTTGCGAATACTGGCCGATTGCTTTGTGTCGGAGAATCGTGGCCTTGGGGAGGCGTGAACGCCGAACGTCGCCATGATCGTCGAAAGAGTCCGCAAGATATTGCAGTGGTAGCCCTAGATTGGCCAATCGTTCCTATGCCGAAAGTCCCCATTATTATGCCGCAGCTTGGCGAGTCGATCGCCGAAGCCACGATCGTACGTTTCTGTGTCGAAGTCGGAGATACAGTTGAGACGGATCAGGAAATTATCGAGGTTGAAACGAATAAGGCAGTGATGGGCGTTACCACTCCGTGTGCCGGGAAAATCGAAGGCTTTTCTGCCTCGGTCAGCGAAGCGTATCCGATTGGGACGGTCTTGGGATATGTGGAGGCGAGTGTTGAAGATGCCGAGCGGCTCAATGCGGCCGGAGCCGGGCCGATTGCGGAACATGCGGTTCAAAATGAGCTGGAGCCGTTTTCTATTCAATCGAGTGATGCAACGCTTGGAGTTGCCGCTCCGATTCGATCAGAAGGCGGCCCATTCATATCTCCTCGAGTCAAGGCCCGGATAGATGATCTTGGTTGGAGCCAGCAAGAAATCGGATTACTGGCGGGAACCGGCAAGGGTGGCAGAGTGACTGCTCGCGATTTGGAGAATTATCTGGCTACGCTTGAATCCAGTCCGATTGAGAAAGCCTCGGCTATGCGCTTGGCCGTTTCAGATTCGATGCGCCGCAGCTGGGCCCGGCCGCTCGCAACCGCGGGCATTGCCTTTCCATTGGATCCCCTTCTAAACCATCGGAAGCAGATGGAAGTCCCACCCGGGCCGGCGCTTTACGTAGCCAAAGCGCTAGCCCTCGCGATCTCCGAGCACCCGACTTATGCCGCCCGATTGGCCGGTGATAAGCTAATATTGCCAAAATCGATTGATATCGGGATCGCGGTGGAGGTCGAGGACGGCATCATTGTTCCCGTGATCCGGAATCTCGACCAACAACCAATCTCCAAGCTCGGCAAGGTCTATCAGGATCTGGTGAGCGCTGCTCGGGCTCGACGCTTGCCGGAGGAAGCCCGAGAGGGTTCGATCGCTTCGGTTACGAATTTTGGTCCGCTGGGAATCACCTGGGCTACTCCCATTCCGTTGCCGAACGAAACGTTGATTGTCGGATTGGGTCGAGGCGAGAAACGCCCCGTATGGGATGAGGCAAGCGGCCAATTTAAACCGGTCTCGATGGCGGAACTCACAATCACGTTCGATCACCGAATTATGGATGGTGGCGCCTCTGGCCGACTGATTCAACGAATGGTGACCTTGCTCGCGAGCCCAGATAGTCTCTAGCCGCGAGAACACGGCTTATTGCCTGAACAAAACACTCGGCAATGGCGGCTGAACGACCGGTGGTCGCCCAGCCGCCGCCGAGACTACTCAAAGACTGGCCCCCCGCAGACTTGATAGCCTTCGAGCGTCAAGGACATTGGAAAAAGCATTGTCGGCATGCGGGCTCCGATCGGTTTCATCTTCACCTGCGTGCTGGTCCGATCTTCCTCAGCTTTCGGCGATTGTTGAATCGAACTTGAAAAGAGAATCTGGATCAGAGCATTCATTTAGATTCAGTGCGAGGCGCCAAGGAGCCGGCCGACGAACTGGCAAAGACCTCCCCAGAAACGTGGGTTTGCTTGCACGCAGAGTGCCACGCAAACCGCCAACATCAGGAAACCCGTTTTCAGTTCGTTCATGACTCACAGCTGCTATGTGCAGCCGGCGTGCCATACATTCGCTATGAGTTATATATTGCACTCCATCAATTAGTTACGTGAACAAATGAGTCTCAGACAGCTATTTGACCGCAGTTCTGCTCACCCATAAATGGAATCGCCGTTCCGTTTGTGGGACGCTCGCAGATCGGTGGGGAACCGCTCTGGAGTGCGGCCTTACGACTTTCGCACCGATGGCCAGAAATGGTTTCGCTCAGCCGAAAGATGATTGAGCTATATCCCGCAGAGGCAGAATGCTGGGTGAACCTGGCTGATGCCACTCGGAATTTCGTATCGGTGCATGCGGGCCTCGAACTACTGGAAACCGCGCGCCGGCACTTTCCGGGCGACGATCATATTCTGTTCCAAATCGGTTGCTACTGCAGCCAGCTTGGACGTCTGGATGAAGCACGAATGGCCGTGCGTGCCGCGGTCTCCAGCAATCGAGTCTGGGCGAAAATTGCTCTTCAGGATCACGATCTAATGCCGTTATGGTCCGAGCTTAAAGCGCGGAATTTTCGCTAGGAGCTGACTATTCTTAAGCCGGACTCGCGCTAGCAACTGCCGGACCTGGGCCTTTCTGACGGCGAGCTATGAAGTAAGAACCGATTACCAACGCCGCTGCCAGCGCTTGGGCACTTAACGTCTCAACTGTGGGATAGAACGAAAACCAGAGGCCCATCCAATCTGGGGTAAAGTTAGAGAGCCATTCGATAGATGGTAGCTCTGCAGGAAGAGTACTACTTCGAATCCTTCTCGGTAAAACGAGGTGAATCCCAGAAGGCCAAGTCCCCAAAGCAGGCTGGTTTTAGAGATTTGCGAACCCTGAGCATCGTTCAAGAGCGACTTCTTTCTTCGATTATGGAAACAGATCCAGCCGCCCCAATAGACTTTATGGAAGAACCAGTTCATTATCACCACCAGAACCACGACTGCCAAAAGACCAGTCCCAGCTTGGAGGTCGAGAGCCGAAATGTTTTGGGAGAGATCCTTGATAATGCCCACCGCGACGAACCAGGTCACCAAAGTGGCGGAAATCCCGACACCCACACCAACGGCAACCGGTTTCCGTTGGTAGGCGTTGGCACCGACCATGCTAGCCATGATTGCAGAGAGTACCAAAATACATTCCAAGCCTTCGCGGAAAACCAGCACCCCGATATCGAGCGAAGCAACCGCTCGGCTGGTATGCGGCAATGTGGGATCTGGAGCTCCGTGGGTCGTGATCCCTTGCCATACGAAAATGCCGGCAACGAGGAGAGCGCCAATGAGAAGCAAAGTTTGAAGAGTTGGCCGGATTCGGTAAGCGCTTGGCGGTACAGACTGGACGGCGGCAGAGCTCATTATTACTGAAAATGACTCTCAATAGCGCTTTGTCAAACGCCAGACCCACTTTCTTTTGAGCTGTAGCGAGATGCTACTGCAGTCTGACGCTCCAGCCCTCAGAAAAACGTTCCA
>WNFP01000833.1_pt1 | contig 25432 bp, 22 predicted proteins | sample 5400201 | NCBI WGS metagenome assembly WNFP01 (sample SAMN13153355, study PRJNA577476) | soil metagenome | isolation source: 115 cm saprolite under Madrone tree | place: USA:California | collected 2016-06-14
CCCTAGCCTGGAAAATTCACGAAAAATGAAAGAGAAGAGCCACCGAGCCTCGCAGCAGTGCTATAGATGCGGTGTCGAGACGCGTCTACACGCACACGCGAGGAGGCTCGATGGCTACAGCCTGTATAGCGCAAGTCACGTTCGGATTCGAGCCCAAAGCAAAGCCGGTCGTCGCGGCCTTCGACCTGGCGCACGGCAGTTCGGACGGCGGGGCGGTCCTGTTGAAGAGCCTCGATACCCAACTGCAGCTGACCAAGCGGCTGGCCGGGTGCCTGGTCGACACGCGTCAGCCGGGCAAGGTCCAGCATCAGACGCTGGCCTTGGTGCGGCAACGCGTCTTCGGACTCGCCTGTGGCTACGCCGACTGCAACGACGCCGCCCGGCTGGCCGACGATGCGATCCACAAGCTGTTGGTCGACCGCGATCCGATCGCGGGACGCGCCCTGGCCTCGCAGCCCACGCTGTCGCGGTTCGAGAACACGGTGGGGCGGGCGTCCCTGCGCGACATGGCGCACGTCCTGGCCGACACCGTGATCGAGACCCAGCGGCGGCGGCTCAAGGGCCGGGCCACCCGGATCACGATCGATGTGGACCCCACGGACGACCCGACCCACGGCCAGCAGGAGTTCACGTTCTTCAACGGCCACTACGACACGTGGTGCTACCTGCCGATCGTTGCGACCGTGACCTTCAACAACGAGGCCGAGCAGTTTGCGGTGGCGGCGGTGCTGCGGCCGGGCAACGCGCCCGCCACGCGGGGCGCGCGGGGCATCTTGCGGCGCCTGTTCGGGAAGCTGCGCACCGCCTTTCCCACGGCCACGTTTCGGGTCCGCTTGGACGGGGGCTTTGCCCACCCGAAGTTGTTCACGTTCCTCGAGCAGCAGCAGGTCGAGTACGTCGTGGCGATGGCCAGCAACCCCCGGCTGGAGAAGCGGGCGCGGCGCTTGATGGGCAAAGTCCGGCTGCGGTCCAAGGCCACGGGCCAGACGGCGCATCTGTATGGGGAGACGCGCTACGCGGCCCGGACGTGGCAGCGCAAACGGCGGGTGATTATCAAGGCCGAGGTGGTGCGCCATCCGGGGCGCGATCCGAAGAACAACCCGCGCTTCGTGGTGACCAACCTGGGCGACGAGCCGGCGGCGGTCTACCAGTTCTACTGCGGGCGCGGGGACGTCGAGAACCGGCTCAAGGAATTGCATCATGGACTGGAGATGGACCGGACCAGTTGCGAGCACTTCCGGGCCAACCAGTTCCGGGTCCTGCTCACGCTGGCGGCGTATGTGCTGTTCCAGGACCTGCGGCGCCGGGCGGCGGGCACCGCCTGTGCTGATGCACAAGTTACGACGCTGCGCGAGCGGCTGCTCAAGCTCGCCGTGTGGGTCGAGCGCTCGGTCCGACGAATCGTTTTGCACATGCCCGCGACGTTCCCCTGGCTCCCGACGTGGCGGCGGATCGCCCGCGCCGTCGGCGCGACGCCCTGACCGCGTCGACCCCCGCACACTCCCATCCCACCAAGAGCGCACTGTCATTCCCGAGGGCCCGTCCGCCACTCCCATCCAGCACGTCGCTCGGCCCCCAGGCGATGCGTGGGGCCATTGGACGCCGTGTCGACCTGTTCGCCTCCACACCCACGCGCCTACAACCCCTTGGGGCGCTCGTCGCAGTGGTGACTGTACGTTCATGAATTTTCCAGGCTAGCCACGCCGCAGAGCTCCACCGCGGGTGAAACTCGGACATACAGATACATCTTCGATTATCGATACGGAACGGTTAATGAGGTCTCGCATCAGGGCAGCAGGGGCTTGAAAACACCATGTTTCAGTACGACCATTCCCTTCGACGCTGGCATGAGCGGCGGACCAGTATTGGTCGGGCAGGAGAGGGGGAAGGTGCTAGCGGCCTCCGGAGTCATATGTCGTGATTTTTCGGAGCCGGTCTCTTTCAGCGACGGGTCTCCGGGACTGTCTACGGCGGCGCAGCTTTGGCCGGCGTTGGCTCTTGGGTTCAAGTGGACCATCAATGGCGTACCTGAGGGGAGGTTGTCACTTCTCGATTGCATAAAGAGGGGTTTTGTAGTGGACGTGGGCAATTCGCCCGCCAAGGTGGAGGTTCTCCATGTTGAAGGTGACGAATACAAGGTAAAGCGTCTCGATGGAAGAATGTGACCGCGTTCTTCGCGACGCACTAGACGGCTCCCGCGAGGGGCTTTTTGGCGCGTCCAGAGGATCCCCCGTTCGCCGATTGAGCGGAGCGTGGCGGCCAGGAGAAGGGGAGAACCCGGGGCGGGGATATGTATGACCCGGCCCTTCGTCGGATAGCGGGCCCCTGTGGGGGGCTCGTGTCACTCCCGGTGCGACTCATCCAGCACACCCGGGAGCATCCAGTCAGTGTTGGCACTCTCAAGCACTCTCATATGAGGCGATCCGGGACAGGGAGCGACGCGGCCCTACGTCTGTGGAGGCGAGCTGGCCGTTGTAACGTTGGCGGGCCAGCGGGGAGGCGATCATGACGCTCGACGAGTATGTGGCTTGGGTGGCGGGCCTCGGCGCGAATCAGACCGCGGGCGTGCCTGAAGACCGCACGCTCCTTGAGGTAGGCCTCGGGTTCGCCAGCGAGATCGGTGAGGTTGCCGGGGTGCTCGCGAGGGAGCTACGCGACGACAAGCGGCGGCGCGATCAGTTGGCCGACGAACTGGGTGACGTGGCGTACTACTGGGCGCGGCTATGCGTCGTCACCGGGGTGGTGCCGTCCACGCTGCTGGCGCGTAGCCAAGCGCATATCGAGTGGCGGCGGGCCGGACGCCCGGCGGGTGGGCCGGCACCCGGAGCCGTCGCGGTGACACTCGAAGAATATGCTGCATGGGCGGTGGGAGCGGGCGATCCCGCGGCGGCGGGTTGGCCTGACGACCAGTCGCTTGGGGACGTCGGCCTCGCCTTGGTAGGGGACGCCGGCGAGGTCGTCGAGTGCCTCCGGAAACTCACGCGAGATGGCGATCGGCAGCGAGAACGCTTGGCGGGGAGCTGGGCGATGTATGGCGCTACTGGACACGCCTATGTGTCGCCAGCGGCAACACCCCCGCCGAGCTGCTGGTGCGAAGCCGGGCCAATATCGAGGGCGCCCAACCGTGGCGGCGTCTTGCCGACCGCGGCTAAGGTGATCGTTCGTCCGCGGTGCGCGGCCCGCGCGGTCGCCAATAGATCGCGCGTCCCACTCTCGCCCTCGGCTCCTGTATTCTTCGCGGGTTCCTTCGCTACGTCTCGTACACCTTCTTGAGCTCTCCCTCCGCCCACTTCACGCAGTCCGCCGGGGTCGTTCCCTGGACGGCCTTCGCGTACATGTCGGTGATGATGTACTTCGTGAGGACTTCGGTGGCCTTGCCCGTGGGGGGGCCGGCCCAGCCGATCATCCGGGATCCCCGCGCGGCCACCCGGAACGGCTTGAGGGCATCGTCCACCTTGTCCCACATCGGACTGTTCTCCCAGACCGTGGTGGCGCCGACGCTGTAGCCGTTCTCGATCTCGAACCACTTGCTGAACTGCTCCTTCGAGTGCACCCACTTGAGGAATTCCTTGCCCGCCTTCTGGTTCTTGGAATACTTCATGAGCGCGTGGGAAAACGCCACGAAGTAGGGCGAGGTGGGGCCGCTGGGGCCGTCGGGGATCCCGAAATGGGAGATGTCGGTGAACATGGGCTGTCCCGCCTCGTTCTTCACCTTGTCCGGGTTGCGCTTGGCGAAGATGTAGATGGAGGCGCCGTTCAGGGTGGCGCAGATCTCATTGGCGTGGAAGGCTCGGTTGTTGTTCGTATCGTCCCAGGCCAGTGCGCCCTCGTCGCAGGCGTCCTTCCAGAAGCTCACCATCCACTTGACCGCCTCCACGGTGTTCTTGGAGTTGAGCACCACTTTCTTGCCCGTGGGATCGGTTTCCATTCCGCCGAAGGCCCACGTGATCGGATAGGTCCACGTCGGCGCATCGCCGAAGGTGTGGCCGAGCGTCTGTCCGACCGGCTTGCCCTTCTTCTTGAGCGCGCTGCCGATCTTGCGATAGTCCTCGAGTGTCTTCGGGGGCCCGCTCGCGCCGACCTCGGCGAACCAGGACCGTCGATAGGCGATCAGGCTGCCTCCCGTGGTATAGGGAAGCGCCAGCCACCGCTTGCCGCTCTTGGCCGCGGCCTCGGAGTGCACGTAGTAGCCACCCTGATCCTTGGCTTTCCACTCGCAGAGCTCGGAAACGTCCGCGAGGGCGCCTGCGTATAGATGCGGCCAGTTGTGGAGCATCATGATGATGTCGGCGCCCGAGCCGGATTGGATGGCGGCCGTGATGCGCGCCTGCAAATCGTTGGCATTGATCGTCTCGAGAGTGACCTTGGTCTTGGTCTGCACGCTGTACTCGGCCACCTGCCGCCTCAGTTCCGCGTCTCCCTCGGGAATGAAGTCCACCCACTGCAGCAGGTGCAGCTCCGCACCTTGGGCGAAGGCGGGCGCTTGCCGTGAGGCGAGGATCGCCTCCAGGCCGGAGGTGGCGGCCAGACCGGCGGCCGCGCCCCGGAGGAAGGTGCGACGCTCGATGGTGTCGGACGCGGGGCGGCGGGGCGCCTTCTGGCTCATGTGTGCTCCTTCCGAGGTGGACATAAGATCGGTTCGAACAGTTGAGGAACGACGGCGGCGTGAGAGCGTGCTGTCCGATGGGCCGGAGCGGGGGCGTCATTGCCTCCCTCGAGGGCCGGACGGTGAACGGCTAGAAATCGGCGGGAGTATGACCGCCGCCGGCCACCGTGTCAACGGCCCCTCGACAGGTCCGAGCTTACCGCGTCGGATTGACTCGATGGTCGATACGCGCGGGCCTGGGATTGAGAAAAGCCCGTCGCTTCGAAAGGGCGCTGCCTGGCATCGGGCTTGCTCCAACCATAGAGTCCGTGCCGGCATTCATCCGGAGATAGACACGCATGCGGGGATAGAGAGGACATGCCATGGCTAGCAGAGCGCTCTGGACAGGGTCTATCGCCTTCGGGCTCGTCAACATCCCGATCGAGCTCCATCGCGCCATCCGCGAGACGCGACCGCGGTTCCGGCTCCTTCATGCCAAGGACAAGTCTCCGGTTCGCTTCGAGCGAGTCTGCGAGCGGGAGGACCGTGCCGTGGCTTGGGGCGAGGTGGTCAAGGGCTACGAATACGTAAAGGGCAAGTTCGTGGTGCTCACCCCGGAAGACATGAAGCGGGCGGCGCTCGAGAAGACGCACACCCTCGATATCCTCAATTTCGTCCCCGGGGACGACATCGACGACCGGTTCTTCGAGACGCCGTACTACGCCGTGCCGGGCAAGGGAGGCGAGCGCGCCTACGTCGTCCTGCGGGAGGCTCTCCGGGAATCCGGCAAGACCGGGGTGGGCAAGATCATGCTGCGTGAGACCCAGCACCTGGCCGCGCTCGAGCCCATGGGCGAGGCCCTTGTGCTCACCATGATGCGTTTCCCGAACGAGCTCGCCGATCTTTCGGACTTTCGCTTCCCCGCCACCGCCGCGCAGCGCCCGAAGGAAGTGCAGATGGCGAAGGCGTTGATCGATCAGCTCAGCGCCAAGTGGTCGCCCGACAAGTACAAGGACGAATACGAGGCCAACCTTCTCCGCGTGATTCGCGCCAAGCTCAAGGGCACCACGCCCCGGCTCAAGGACGAGCTGCCTGACACGCGGCACGGCAAGGTCGTCGACTTGATGGAGCGCCTGCAGCAGAGCCTGGCCGGTTCGCGGTCCGGGCGGAGGGTCAGTGCGCCTCGGTCGCCTCGAGCGGGCCGGCGCGGGTCCCCCACGACACGGAAAGGCAGCCCGCGGAAGATCGCCTGAATAGCTCGGCAAGGCCGCGAGGGCACGGGAGCCCGGTTGCGTTCGACGGGGCTTCTTGGCAGAGTGGCAGGGTCACCGACCTTCCTGATCAGGAGCGACACCCATGAGCCAGACCGAGTCGATTCGAGGACACGCCGTTGTAGTGCAGCCGGGCGAGGGCCCGTCGTATTGGCAGCCCGTGCCTGCCAATGGGCATGCCGATCCCGCGCTCTTTCCCGGCCGCACCGGCTTCGACGGTCTCTCCATGGGTTTCCAGACCATCGCACCCGGCGGACGCATCCGCGAGCACTCGCATGGGGAGCAGGTGGAGCTTCAGATCTGCTTTCGCGGTCACGGCCGCGTCATGGTCGACGGGGCCGAGCATCGCCTCGTGCCGGGCACCGCGTGCTTCCTCGGCTACGACGTCAAGCACGAGATCATCAACGAAGGCTCGGACGATCTGGTGATGATCTGGGTCGTCACTCCGCCCGGGCTCGAGAAATTCTTCCAGGCCATCGGGCGGCCGCGCGAGGCCGGGGCGTCGGCGCCCGCGCCCTTCGAGCGGCCCCTGGATGTGGTGGCCATCGAGCGGACGCTGGGCATGAACGACACCGTCCGCTGATGAGGGGAAGCGGCAAGCCCGCCGTGCTAACGCGACACGCCGCTTGTGGTGTAGGCTGGTCGAGTCGGATCAGGAGGGAGCCATGAAGCTTCGCATCGTGCTGGTGTCGCTGGCATTGTTCTTCGGCGTGGCGGGCGGGCCCGCGTGGGCGTACTGGGGCGGAATCGACAGTCTCGCTGATCGCATCGATGCGTTGATCACCATCGAGGCTCTGCCCCTGAATGCCGAGGTTCGGCTGAACGGGGCTCGGCTCGGCACGGCTCTCGAGATCTCCAACCAGGGCCTGGCCGTCTTCGGCCAGCGCGCCTACACGATCGAGATCACCGCGCCGGGATTCATCCCCCGCAAGCTGACCCTGATCTCGAACTCCGCGATGCCCCAGCGCGTCTTCGTCGACCTGGTTCCCATCCGCACGCCCTGATCGCGCCAGACCCTGGTCCGGGCAGCCGGGCCGGCGCCCACGCCCTCGGGGTGGCGCTGGGCGCCTTGGTCGTAGTGCTCACGCTCGCTGCTTTCCTCGGTGTACTCAAGAATGGCTTCGTCAACTGGGACGACCCTGTCAATTTCCTTGATAACCCGCGCTATCGCGGCTTGGGGGTCTCCCAGCTCGCGTGGATGTTCACGACCTTCCACATGGGTCACTACATTCCGCTGACCTGGCTCACCCTCGGCGCCGACTATCTCGTGTGGGGCATGAACCCGAAGGGCTATCACCTCACGAGCCTGCTCTTCCACGTGGCTACCGCGCTCTGCTGCTATGCTGTGGCCCGTCGGCTCCTCGCCCGGGCACTGCCGGCGCGCACGTCCGCCGCCGATGTCGCGCTGGGCGCGGCCATGGCTGCGCTCTTTTTCTCCGTGCACCCACTGCGGGTGGAATCGGTGGCATGGGTCACTGCTCGACGCGATGTGGTGTCCGGGCTCTTCTTCATGCTCACGCTTCTCTCGTGGCTCAAGTCCATCGACGCCTCCCGGGCCGCGAGGCTTCGCTGGTATGGAGCCTCGCTCGTGTTCTTCGGCTGCGCGCTCCCGTCGAAGGCGCTCGCCGTCGGATTGCCCCTAGTGCTCGTCGTCCTCGATGTTTATCCGCTCCGTCGCCTGGGCGGCGCCGCCCGTGGCTGGGGGGTCCGAAGCGCCCGTGACCCGCTGCTCCTGAACGTCTGGATCGAGAAGGTCCCATACGTCCTCATGGCGACGGTGGCCGCCGGGCTCGCGATTGCCGCGACGCCCGCCTCCGCCAAGGCCTCTCTCGAAGCGCTGAGCCTGGGATCGCGTGCGCTCGTGGCGTCGTACGGCCTGGCCTTCTATCTCGTCAAGACCGTGTTACCCGTGGGGCTGTCCCCGCTCCACGCCTTCGTGACGAGCGTCAGCTGGGTGATGGTGACAGGCCTCGTGTTGGCGGCGATGGTCGTGGTGGCGATGCGGCGGCGGTGGCCGGCGTTGGCAGGGGCCGGCATCGTCTACGTCATTCTGCTTCTCCCCACGCTCGGCTTCTTCGCGGTCGGCCCGCAGCCGGTGGCGGACCGCTATTCCTATCTCCCATGTCTCGGCTGGGCCCTCGCGGCGGGCGGCGCCGCGGCGTGGCCGTGGGTGGGCTCGCGCGTCGTGCGGCTGGCGGGGGCGGGAGCTCTTGCCCTTCTCCTGCTCCTCACGATGCAACAGGTTCAAGTCTGGCGGGACTCGGTCACCCTTTGGAGCCGCGCCGTCGCGCTCGAGCCGGACAATCGATTCGCGCGGATCAATCTCGGCGGCGCCTATGCGACAGCGGGCCGCACGCCGGAAGCTATCGACCAGTATCGTCAGGTGCTCGAGCTCTCGCGGGACAAGGCGCCACGGTACGAAGTGCTCGGATGGCTCTACGCAAGCAGCGGCCATGCCGCCGAAGGGCTGCCGCTCCTTCTCGAAGCGCTCCGTCTCGAGCCTGGGCGAGCCAACGCCTGCCTCAACGCGCGCGAAGCCGTGCGCCTGCTCAACCTGCCCCCGCCACCCGAGCTGGAGGCGTGCCGCCCGCCCGCCTGACTAGGTGAGCCGGGCGAGCGCTGAGGTCATGCGCTCGAGTCCCTGCACGAGGAGGGCGCGCGGGCAGCCGAAGTTGAGCCTGACGAAGCCTTCGCCGCCACGCCCGAACGTGGCCCCGTCGTTGAAGGCGACCCGCCCGGACTCGAGGAAGAACGTGAAGGGGTCGTTGCTCGGTATGCCCGCGCGCCGGCAGTCCAGCCACGCGAGATAGGTGCCCTCGGGGATCCCCATCTCGATGCTCGGGAACCTGGCGCGGACGTAGTCCACGAGGAAGTCGCGGTTGTTTTCGAGGTAGCGCAGGAGCTCGTCCAGCCAGGGCTGGCCATCCCGGTAGGCCGCGAGCATGGCCGTGTAGCCGAGGATGTTCCCCGTCTGGACCATGTCGACGCGCGCCGCCATGAACTTCTCCCTGAGCGCTCGGTTCGGTATGACGGCCAGCGAGGTCTTCAGCCCCGCCAGGTTGAATGTCTTGCTCGGGGCGTGGAGGGTGATGGTGCGTGCCTCGATCTCGGGATCGAGCGAGGCGATCGGCACGTGACTGTGACCGCTGTAGACCAGATCGCCGTGGACTTCATCGGCGCAGATGATGAGATTGTGACGGAGGCAGATCTCCGCGATCCGTAGCAGCTCTTCCCGAGTGAACACGCGGCCGACCGGATTGTGTGGGTTGCACAGGAGGAACAGGCGGGTGCGTGGCGTGATGGCGCGCTCGAAGGCGTCGAAGTCGATGGTGTAGCGGCCGTCAGCCCCCCGCGTGAGGCTGGCGACATCCCGCGACATGCCGACATTGTCGGGCAGGCGCAGGATGGGCGGGTACACCGGCAGCTGCATCAGGACGCCGTCTCCCGGCCCGCCGAACGCGCGGCAGGCGGTGTTGTTGCCGGGGGTGACGCCGGGCATGAGCACCATCGCCTCCGGCTCGACGTTCCAGCCGTAGCGCTTGAGGAAGCGTTCGTGCATCACCTGATGGAACTCGGGCTGCTCGGCCCCGTAGCCGAAGACGCCGTGCTCCACGCGCTCTCGGAGCGCGCGGATCACCGGCTCCGGCGAGGCGAAGTCCATATCGGCGACCCAGAGGGGCAGGACGTCCGGCGGGTACTTGTGCCACTTGTTGCTCTCGGTGCTGCGACGCTCGATGACGCGGTCGAAGTCGTAGGGCATGGGAAGGAAGGATAGACGAGGGCCAAGTCCCGAGCAAGAGTGCTCGTAACGCTTGACTCGCGCCGCAAAGATGGGCATAAGTGATGGGTTGCCGCAGCGCGGCAGGCGGTTATATCCCCGGCGTTGGAGGAGATTTGCCCATGAGCGGATTCCACGAAATGCACCGGCGCGCCATTTGGGTTCTTCCGGCGCTCCTCGCCCTCGTCCTCATGGCCGCCATGGCCGGGTCGGCGCTCGACGCCGCCTGGGCGCAAGGCACGCCGGCTCCGCCCCAGCACCAGGGCGGAGGCGAGGCCAACCTCAGGATTCCCGATCTCTCCCAGGTGAGCTTCGGCGGTATGTCCGGCCGCACCCTGCTCCAGTGGGGCCTCCTCGTGTGCCTCCTCGGCTTCGCGTTCGGGATGGTGATCTACAAGCAGCTCGAGGGCCTCCCGGTGCATCAATCGATGCGCGAGATCTCGGAGCTGATCTACGAGACCTGCAAGACCTACCTCGTCACCCAGGGCAAGTTCCTGATGATCCTGTGGGTCTTCATCGCGGTCATCGTGACGTTCTACTTCGGCGTGCTCCAGCACTTCTCGGGCCAGCAGGTCGCGATCATCCTCTTCTTCAGCCTCGTCGGCATCGGGGGCAGCTACGGCGTGGCCTGGTTCGGCATGCGCATCAACACCTTCGCCAACTCCCGCACCGCCTTCGCCAGCCTGCGCGGGCTCGCCTTCCCCGTCTACGCCATCCCGCTGCGGGCCGGCATGAGCGTGGGCATGCTGCTGATCAGCGTGGAGCTGCTGATCATGCTCTGCATCCTGCTCTACATCCCCGGTGACTACGCGGGCGCCTGCTTCATCGGGTTCGCCATCGGGGAGTCGCTCGGCGCCTCGGCGCTCCGGATCGCGGGTGGCATCTTCACCAAGATCGCCGACATCGGATCGGACCTGATGAAGATCGTCTTCAACATCAAGGAGGACGACGCGCGCAATCCCGGCGTCATCGCCGACTGCACGGGCGACAACGCCGGCGACTCCGTCGGTCCCAGCGCCGACGGTTTCGAGACCTACGGCGTCACCGGGGTCGCCCTCATCTCCTTCATCCTGCTCGCGGTTCCCAAGGAAGTGATCCAGGTCCAGCTCCTCGTCTGGATCTTCGTGATGCGCGTCATGATGATCGTGGCCAGCGGCGCCTCGTACTTCATCAACGATGTGGTGGCGCGCGGTCGCCACGCCCAGGCCACGAAGATGAACTTCGAGGAGCCCCTCACCAGTCTGGTGTGGATCACGTCGATCGTGTCGGTCGCGCTGACCTATCTGGTCTCCTGGTGGCTGATCCCAGGCCTGGGGGACGGCACGCTCTGGTGGAAGCTGGCCACCGTCATCACGTGCGGGACCCTCGCCGGCGCCATCATTCCGGAGTTCGTCAAGGTGTTCACCTCGACCAAATCGAGTCACGTGCGGGAGATCGTGACCTCGGCACGTGAAGGGGGGGCTTCGCTGGACATCCTCTCGGGGCTGGTGGCGGGCAACTTCAGCGCCTACTGGCTCGGGATGGTCATCGTGGGACTCATGGGTATCGCGTACCTCGTCAGCCGGCAGGGCCTGGATGTTCTCATGGTCGCCCCCGCCGTCTTCGCCTTCGGTCTGGTCGCCTTCGGCTTCCTCGGCATGGGACCGGTGACCATCGCCGTCGACTCGTACGGCCCGGTCACGGACAACGCGCAGTCCGTGTTCGAGCTCTCCGTCATCGAGCAGATCCCCGGCATCAATGCGCAGCTCCGCAAGGAGCACGGCTTCGACGTCAACTTCGAGTCGGCCAAGCACATGCTGGAGGAGAACGACGGCGCCGGCAACACGTTCAAGGCGACGGCCAAGCCGGTGCTGATCGGCACCGCGGTCGTGGGCGCCACGACCATGATCTTCTCGATCATCATGGTGCTGACCCACGGACTCACCCAGAACCTCGAAAAGCTCTCGCTGCTCCATCCGCCCTTCCTGCTCGGGCTCATCACGGGCGGGGCCATGATCTATTGGTTCACCGGCGCGTCCACCCAGGCCGTGACCACGGGCGCCTACCAGGCGGTCGAGTTCATCAAGGCCAACATCAAGCTCGAGGGCGTGACCAAGGCGTCCGTCACCGACAGCAAGAAGGTCGTGGAGATCTGCACGCGGTACGCGCAAAAGGGCATGTTCAACATCTTTCTCGCCGTGTTCTTCGCCACCCTCGCCTTCGCCTTCCTCGAGCCGTACTTCTTCATCGGCTACCTGATCTCGATCGCGCTCTTCGGCCTCTTCCAGGCGGTGTTCATGGCCAATGCGGGCGGCGCCTGGGACAACGCCAAGAAGGTGGTCGAGGTCGATCTGAAGGAGAAGGGCACCGCCCTGCACGCCGCCGTCGTGGTCGGAGACACGGTGGGGGATCCGTTCAAGGACACCTCGTCCGTCGCGATGAACCCGGTCATCAAGTTCACCACGCTCTTCGGTCTGCTCGCGGTCGAGCTCGCCGTGTCGCTCACGGCCGAACGTGGCGCGGTCCTGAGCCGCGGTCTGGCCGCGGCGTTCTTCGTCGCATCGGTGGTCTTCGTCTGGCGCTCGTTCTACGCCATGCGCATCAAGGTCGAGAGGGCCTGAGCCGGGGGGGCATCGTGAACGTGGTCGAGCGATTCGCGGAGGCGTTCAACCGCCACGACGTGGACGGTCTGCTCGCCTGCTTCACCACGGACGCGACCTACCGCGATCTCTTCTACGGGCCGCACGCGGGGCAGGCGGGCCTGCGCGACATGTTCGAGCGCATGTTCCTCGAGGGCTGCGACTATCGCTGGAGCATGGAGACGATCGTCATGGATGACCGGCGTGCCGCCGCCGAGTGGACGTTCGGCTACACGGCGACGGCGGCGGTGCCCCGCAGCGAAGGTCGCCGCGTCCGCTTCTCGGGCATGAGCATCTTCGAGCTGGACGCCGGGCGCATCCGGGCGTATCGCGAATATGCGAACACCGGCGCGGCCCTGCTCCAGCTTGGCTTCGCTCCCGAAAGCATCGCCAAGGTTCTCCGCCGCGGCCTGGCCGCCGGCTGACCGGCCGCGTCCCGTGCTCCGTCTGAGTGTCCTCGACCAATCCCCCATCCGCTCCGGAGGCACGGCCGCGGATGCCGTGGCCGAGACCCTCGAGCTCGCGCAGGCCTGCGACCGCTGGGGCTATCACCGGTACTGGCTCGCCGAGCACCACGCGAGCCGTGGCCTCGCCGGATCGACGCCGGAGGTCCTCATCGCCCACGTCGCCGCCCACACGTCCCGCATCCGCGTCGGCTCCGGGGGCGTCATGCTGAGCCATTACAGCGCGCTGAAGGTCGCGGAGAACTTCCGCATGCTTGAGACGCTCCATCCCGGCCGCATCGACCTGGGGATCGGGCGCGCCCCCGGCAGCGACCCGCGGACGGCCCGCGCGCTCGCCCACGGCCCGGGCTCGCTCGGCATCGAGCACTTCCCCGCGCAGATCAGCGACCTCCTGGGATTCTTGCGGGGCGATCTGCCGCAGGGGCATCCCTTCCGCGGCATCCGCGCCATGCCCGACGGCGCGACCATCCCCGAGCTCTGGATGCTCGGCTCGAGCGGCGAGGGGGCCGCCATCGCCGCGCACTTCGGCACCGCCTTTTCGTTCGCCCACTTCATCAGCGACGAAGGCGGCGCGGCGGCCACCCGCGACTACGCCGCGCGCTTCCGCCCCGGCGTGCTCGACGCGCCGCGGGCCAGCGTCGCCGTCTTCGCCCTCGCGGCCGATACCGAGGCCGAGGCCAAGCGGCTGGCCCAGAGCCGCGACCTGTGGATCGTCCGCCTCTACACGGGGCGGCCCGGCGCGTTCCCCTCGGTGGAGGAAGCCGAGAGCTATCCCTACACGGAGCAGGAGGCCGCCATCGTGCAGCATGCCCGCCGGCGCACCATGGCGGGCGCGCCCGAGCAGGTGCGGGACCGCCTGCTCTCGCTCGCGCAGGATTACGGGGCGGACGAGATCATGGTCGTGACCATCACCCATGACTTCAAGGCGCGGCTGCGCTCCTACCAGCTCCTCGCCGAGGCCTTCGGTCTCTCCGAGCCGCCGTCCAGGAGTGATACGATGCCGGCGAAGGAGTGACCAGGTCATGACCGAGCCTTCACTGCCGGCGCCGTCGCTCGATCCCGCCGATGTGGACCGCGTGATCCAGGCGGTGCGATTCGAGCTCTACCGCGAAAACATCTACGGCGCGCTCGAGATCCTGGAGGCGGCGCATACCGCGCGCCCCGACGCCCGCTACGCCGAGCAGAGCGCGCGCATCCGCTCGTGGCTCGGGCATCTGGAGAGCCGCGAGGCGTATGTCGCCGCGCAAGAGGAGCAGTACAAGGGCCTGCGCTGGAAAGTGGGGCTCAAGCTGCTCGAGAAGCGGCTCCGTATGCTCTCGGGGAAGAAGACCCGCAAGATGATCGAGCGGCGTGGCCGTGACCCTGAGTTCCAGGAGCTCGAGCGCGAGGTGGAGGCCGTCAAGCCGCGCCGCGTGCTCGACGCCGGCAGTGGCGAGGGGGGCGTGGCCATGGCGCTCTGCGCCCGGCACCCGGAGCTGGCCGTGGATGGCGTGGAGGTGTCGTTCACCAACGTCAAGATCGCCAAGCAGCTCAACCGGTGGCCGACGGCCACCTTCCGCCAGGGCCTCGCCGAGGAAGTGCACGAATACTTCGAGCCCGGCCGGTTCGATCTCGCTTATTCCTTCGCCGTGCTCGAGCACGTGCGCGACGTGGATGCCACCGTGCGCTCGATCATGACGGTGTTGCGGCCGGGTGGGCGCTTCTGTTTCGTGGTGCCCATGCACGAGTTCCGCGTCAGGGGACCCATACCGGACTATGCGCCCGTGCATGGCTATGCCGATCACTGCCGCGTGTTCAGCGAAGCCGATCTTCGGAAGCGCTGGGGTGGAGAGCCGGGTTTCCGGGTGGTCAAGATTCCCGGCGCCTGGAAGCACGGCGAGATTCCGGAGTGCTTCGAGCCCGTGGAATTCGGCTCCTTCTTCGTGTCCTTCGCTCGTCCCTGAAGGGTCCTCCCCCTGTAGATGGGCTGGGGCCCGCCCGTCCGAGGTGCCAGTTTTCGTCGCCCGGTTACCCCTCGATGGTCCGCGAGCCTTGGGTTCCGCCACAAGAGATGAATGATTTCGGTCGTCTGGGGGGTGGCACAAATGTTGTACCGCCACCCAGGCATGGCTCACGATTTCCAAGCCCGCACGAAACTCCGAACTGCCGGCGACATCGCCGCGGATGACTCTCTCCGGGATCAGTGGTTCGGTCGGAAGATCTCCCTCGCTCGCACCCTGACCGCCCTGCTCCCGCTGCTCGTTTTCGTGTATTCGATCTTCGCCTCCGTCATGTCGTGGCTCGGCTACGAGTCGATCTACGGGCGCGATCAGCTCTGGAGTCAGGCCCTCCTGGTGTTCACCGGACTTCTCATGTCCGCGGGTGGACTCGTCATCTGGGCGGCCTACCGGGACCTCGAGTCGACGAATGCCCAGCTCAGCGAAGTCTCGTTCAAGGACGAGGTGACGCACCTGTACAATCGCCGCTTCTTCGCCATCCGGCTCGAGGAAGAGATCGCGCGCTACCGGCGCTTCAACCATCCCGTCTCGCTGGTGCTCCTCGATCTCGACGGCTTCAAGAGCATCAACGACCAGTTCGGCCACGGCGCGGGCGATGACACTCTGCGGGGCGTCGCCGATCTCCTCCTCGAGCACTCGCGCGGGATCAACATCATCTGCCGCTACGGCGGCGACGAGTTCGCCATCCTCCTCGTCGAGACGGCCAAAGAGGGCGCCGAGATCTACGCCGACCGCATTCGTCACGTGCTCGCCCAGCACGACTTCCCGCACGGCTCCCTCCTCAGCGCGAGCCTGGGCGTGGCGTCGCTGCCCGAGGACGTGGGCACCTCCGCGGACGCCCTCATCCATGCCGCGGACGAGGCACTCTCCGCGTCCAAGCGCGGAGGCAAGAATCGCGTGTCGACCCATCGGCCCGCCGCCCCGGTGGCCTCGGAGACGCCGGTATTGCTTCATGCGATCTCGGGCGGCTCGGATGCCCCCCTCTCCGGCTGGACCGAGCCTGGAGTGGGCCTGGAGACGCTGGTGGGTGCGCGCCCGGCCGACGAGCGCAGCGTGCTCGTCCTGAACGGCGATATCGATGTGCGGCTGGCTCTGGAAGGACTTTCCGACGCGGCCTACGACCTCATCCTGCGCCCGGCTCCCTCGGAGACGATGAGCGGCCGGATGACAGGGGACGTCTGGCCTCGGAGAGAGATTCGCCTTCTCCCATCGGGGTTGCCGCCGCTCTCCCGGGGCGAGCGCGCCACCCTCACCGCGCTCCACGACGTCATCCTGGCGAGAGACGCGGGGACGGGGGCGCACTCCGAGCGCGTGCGCCTCTATGCGCTCGCGGTGGCCCACGCCCACGGCATGACCGAGGCGGAGACGCGCGACATCGAGCACGGCGTCGTCCTCCACGATATCGGCAAGATCGGCATTCCCGACTCGATTCTGCTCAAGCCGGGCCCCCTCACTCCCGACGAGTGGAAGGTGATGCGGACGCATCCCGAGGTGGGCCGCCGGCTCGTTGAGCACATTCCCTTCCTGGCCGGGGCGGTGCCCATCGTCTACCATCATCATGAGCGCTGGGACGGCAACGGCTATCCCGAGGGTCTGCGCGGCGAGCAGATCCCCCTGGGTGCCCGCATCTTCGCGGTGGCCGATGCCCTCGACGCCATGACCTTTGATCGGCCGTACTCGCGCGCGGTGTCCCTCGAGGCCGCGCGGGAAGAAATCAGCCGGTGCGCGGGCACGCATTTCGATCCCGCCGTCGTCGCCACCTTCCTGTCCATTCCCGTGCAGGTCTTCGAGGAGCTTCGCGGCCGCGCCAGTTGACGCGGCCACCCCGGCGTTGGTAGCGTGCACTCCATGACGGAGGCGCCCGCGCTCAGGCTCGACCCCATCCTCCGCCTCGCCATCGAGTTGAACGCGACCGACATCCACGTACAGGTCGGTCTTCCCCCCATGTTCCGCGTGCGGGGCAAGCTCGTGGCCCACAAGTCCGGGCCGCTCTCCGCCGAGCAGTGCGAAGCCCTCGTCTTCTCCATCATGTCGGAAGACCAGAAGAAGACCTTTGGCGACCGCCTCGACTGCGACTTCTCGCACGGCATCACCGGCCTCGCCCGTTTCCGCATCAACGTCTTCCGGCAGCGCACGAGCGTGGCCGCCGCCTTCCGCCGCATCCCCTATCAGATCCCCGCCATCGAGCAGCTCGGGCTGCCCCCGAGCGTGCTCGAGCTCACCAAGCTCAAGCGCGGGCTGATCCTCGTCACGGGGGCGACGGGGCAGGGGAAGTCGACCACCCTCGCCTCGGTGCTCGACCGCATGAACCAGGAGCGTCAGCTCCACATCGTGACCCTCGAGGATCCCATCGAGTATCTCTTCGAGCACAGGTCGAGCATCGTCGTGCAGCGGGAGGTGGGCATCGACACGCCGTCCTTCGCGAGCGCGCTCCGCGCCTGCCTGCGCGAGGATCCCGACGTGATCCTCGTGGGCGAGATGCGCGACGTGCCCACCATCGAATCCGCCCTCACCGCGGCCGAGACAGGGCATCTCGTGTTCGCCACCCTGCACACGAAAACGCCGGCCCAGGGCATCGACCGCATCGTGGACGTCTTCCCTCCCCACCAGCAGCAGCAGGCCCGCGTCCAGCTCTCCAACGTGCTGCACGCCGTCCTCACCCAGCAGCTCATCCCGCGCCGCGACAATGAGGGCATCGCCCTCGCCATGGAAATGCTCATGATCACCTCGGGCATCCGCAACCTGATCCGCGAGGGCAAGACGTTCCAGATCCAGTCCCTGCTCCAGACCGGCGCCTCTTCCGGCATGCTGACGATGGAGAATTCGCTCAAGGCCCTCGTCGACAAGCGTTGGATCAGCGCCGATGACGCCCTCGAGAGCTGTTTCGACCCGAAGGAAATGGCCCGCCTGCTGGGCCGCAAGTAGCCACGGCTGCTTTCCCGCGCGCTCCCGCTCCGAGCTTCACCCCGCTGTCGCGCCGCCCCGCTTGGCCCGTGACCGCCCTCGCCGTCCTCGTCTTCGCGGTCACCCTGATCGCGTTCCTGCCCGTTCTCCACGGGCAATTCCTCAACTGGGACGACGAGGAGAATTTTCTCCGCAACGACGGCTTCCGGGGCCTTGGGCTCCCGCAGCTCCGGTGGATGTTCTCGACGTCGCTCATGGGCCACTACATTCCCTTGACCTGGCTCAGCCTCGGCGTCAACTACGCGGTGGGCGGCATGCAGCCGCGCGGTTATCTCGCGGGCAATGTCCTGCTCCACGCCGCGGCGGCCGTCCTCGTTGTGCTCATCGCGCGCCCGCTCCTCGCCGCGGCGTTCCGCGGCCGCGCGCCTGTCCATGCCGTGGAGCTCGGCGCCGCTTTTGCCGCCCTCGTCTTCGCCATTCACCCCCTCCGCGTCGAGTCGGTGGCCTGGATCACCGAGCGCCGCGACGTGCTGAGCGGGGTGTGGTATCTCCTCGCCGTCTGGGCCTGGCTCCGCGCCGTCGCCGACGACACGCGGAGCTATCCAGCCTTCTACGCGCTCTCGCTCTGTGCCTTCAGCGGCGGCCTTCTGTCCAAGGCCTCGGGGGTGATGCTGCCGTTCGCGCTCCTGCTCCTCGATGCGTATCCGCTCCGGCGGCTCGGTCTGGGATGGCGAAAGCTGCTCGCGGAAAAGCTTCCGCATTTCGCCCTGGCCGGCCTCGGCGCCGCGGCCGCCCTGTGGGCCGTGCGTCAAGGCACGGCGGTGACGAGCTACAGCGACTATGGCTTGGGGGGGCGGATCGTGATGACGGCCTACGGCTCCGTGTTCTATCCGTGGAAATGGCTGTGGCCGGTGGAGCTGTCGCCCATGTACGAGCTGCCGGCCCGGATCGATCCATGGGTCCCGCGCTTTCTCGTGCCGCTGCTCGTCTGCGTGCTCGTGACGGCCGTGCTGATCGCTCTCCGCCGCCGCTGGCCGGCGGGCCTTGCCGTCTGGGCCTATTCCTCATTGATGATGCTGCCCGTGAGCGGCATCGTTCACGCGGGCTTCCAGCTCGCTCACGATCGCTATAGCTATCTCTCCGGACTGGGCTTGGCCCTTCTCGCCGGCGGGGCGCTCGTGCTCGTGCTGCGCGCGGGGGCCGAGTCGCGAATTCCGCCATGGCTGGCCGTGCTTCTGAGCGCGACGGCCGCAATGGTCGTTCTCGGTCTCGTCGCCCAGACGTGGCGGCAGACGAGGATCTGGCGCAGCTCCGAGACGCTGTGGGCGTGGGCGGTGGACCTCGATCCCGGGTGCGCGATCTGCCACAACAATCTGGGCTCCGCCATCATCCATTCGCCCACGCGCACGGCACTCAGCCCGGCCTTGGCCGAGACACACTTCCGCCGAGCCATTGCCTTGCGCCCCGGGCGGCCCACCTTCTACCACAACCTGGGCGGAGCTCTGGCCCTCCAGGGGCGCTATGGCGAGGCGGAAGGGCCGCTGCGAGAGTTCCTCCGGCTGAGCCCGGACCGGCCCGAGGCTCCGGGCCGACTCGGCATGCTCTACGTCGACCAGGGGCGCTATGCGGAGGCCGTCCCCCTGCTGCGTCAGGCTCTGGCCATGGAGCCCCGGTTCGCCGCCGTCAGAGCCGACCTCGTGCGTGGGCTTCGCCTCGACGCCCAGGCGCAGCGGAAGAGCGGGCGCGAGGCCGAGGCGAAAGCGCTCGAGGCAGAAGCCGCGCGGGTGGAAGCCTCCGCGCCGCCAGGCCTGGGCGCCGCCGCCCGGACCTATCCTCGCTGAGGGGCCTCTTCCCGCCTTCCCGTCTGCCTCTTGCCTTGGCCTCTCTTTCCTGGTACACCCTTGCCACGGTTCAGGACCCCCATGCGACTCAAGCGCGAAGCCGTCGAGGCCCTGATGGCGGACAAGCCGGCCGGCACGACGCTGGAAGAGGCCCTCGAGGTGTTCGAGGTCTTCGCCAGCGGGACCCTGGCCGACGAGGTCTATGTGCTCGACGACGTCAGCGGCAAGCGCATCGCCATCGCCCCTGCCGCCCTCCGGAACAAATACCGGAAGGAGTGACCACCATGAGCATTCTCACGGTTTCCCACGAGATTGGCGCAGGCGGCCCCGAGATCGGCCAGAAGGTGGCCGATCAGCTGGGCTTGCACTACGTGGACCAGGAGCTCATCTCCGACGCCGCCCTGCGCTACGGGGTGCTCGAGGAGAAGCTCTCGAGCCTCGACGAATCGAAACCCTCGCTCTTCGAGCGCTTCGACGCCGAGACCCGGCGCTACATTACGGTGCTGCAGACGGCGGTCTTCGAGTTCGCCGAGCAGGACCGGGTGGTGCTGATGGGCCGGGCGGGGCAGTGGCTGCTGCGGGGAGTGCCGCACGTGCTGCGCCTGCGGGTCATGGCCCCGTTCGACCGGCGGGTCAAGCGCCTCGCCAAGAAGCTGTCCGGGCAGATGGGGGAGCAGACCAACCCGCGCACCGTGCAGGACATGGCGCGCCGGGACGACCAGGAGAAACTCGGCCGCATGCGCTACCTCTACGAGGTGGACGTGCGGGACCCCTCGCTCTACGACCTGGTGGTCAACACGGACAAGCTCTCCATCGACGCCGCCGTCGAGATGGTCGCGGCCACCCTGCAGCGCCCCGAGCTCGTCACCACGCCGGAGGCCCAGCAGCTGGTCACGGACCGGGCGTTGGCCTCCCGCATCCAGGTGGCGCTGGCCACCAACCCCGAGACGCGGAAGTACCGCATCACCGTCGAGGCCAAGAGTGGCCTCGTGACGCTCGAGGGGACGGCGGCCATGGACGAGGCGGTCGACGTGGCGCGGGCGGTGCGAGGCGTGCGCGAGGTGAAGACGCAGCAGGTGGAAGTGCCGCCGATCCCGCCCTTCGTTGCCTAGGTACTAGCTTTTTGGCGGGGATGGTGGCCGGCGAGGGCCTTCGTCGGGCGATTCGCCGACGGTGACCGTGACGTCCACCTTTTGCTTCTTGCGGACGACCTGCAGCACCACCTTGGTTCCCACTTTGCTCTCGGCGGTGAGCCGCTGGAAATGCTGCGAGCTCTCCACGGCCGTCTTGTCGTAGGCAAGGATCACGTCGTTCTGCAGCAGTCCCGCCGCCGCCGCCGGGCCGCCCGCCATGGTGGAGCCTACCACGGCCCCCTGCTTGCCGGGAACGCCGAGCGATTCGGCCAGCTCCGGCGACAGGGGCTGTAGCGATACCCCGAGCCAGCCCCGGACCACCTTGCCCTTGTCCACGAGCTGGTCCACCACGCGCTTGACCATGTTGATGGGAATCGCGAAACCAATCCCGATCGAGCCTCCGCTCTGGGAAAAGATGGCCGTGTTGATGCCGATGACTTCTCCCCGGAGATTCAGCAGCGGCCCTCCGGAGTTTCCCGGATTGATCGAGGCGTCGGTCTGGATGAAGTTCTCGTAGGTGGCGACTCCCACGTCGGACCGGCCCGTGGCACTGATCACTCCGACGGTTACCGTCTGATCCAGCCCGAAGGGATTGCCGATGGCGATGGCCCATTCGCCGACCCGCAGGTTGTCGGAGTTGCCGAGCGTGGCCACGGTCAGATCCCGACCCGGCTGGAAGCGCACGACGGCGAGGTCGGTCTTGGGATCGGTGCCGACCACCTGGCCGGTGTACTCGCGCTTGTCCGCCATCTTCACCGTGATCTCGTCGGCGCCCTTGATGACGTGAAAGTTCGTGAGGATGAGTCCGCGCTTGTCGAAGATGACCCCGGAGCCAAGGCCGGGCCGACGAAACTCCGGCCCCCCGCTCGGCCCGTCGGATCCGAAGAACTGCTTGAAGAAGTCCTGGAAGAACGGATCTTCGCCGCCCTGTTGCGGACCAGGCGCCCGGCGAGTGTGGGACTTCTGGATGATGCCCACGTTCACCACCGCCGGTCGCAGATGCTCCGAGACGCCGACGAACGCCGCCTGGAGGCTCTCGGCTGGAGTGGCGAGCGGCGAGGCTTTCGCGGAGGCCGCGCCCCGCTCGAGGCTCGTCGGAATGGCTCCATGCAGGAGATAGCCGGCCCCCGCCGCGACGGCGACGAGGAAGGCCACGATGGCTCCGGGCAATAGAGTGCGGTTCATTGACGGCATCCGGGCAGCGGATCATAGGCACCGCCGTCGCGGGGTGTCAAGGAAGGGCAGGGCCCGGCCCAAACCCACCACGAGGCCCCAAAAATTGAGGCCTCACCGAAGATTGTCGAGCGTCAGGAATCTTTTTGCAGGGGATCTGCGACTGTAAGGTACTAAATTCAAAGAGGATGTGTCTAGTGGTCAGGCCGATAGAACGCGGGCACGGGGCTTGCTGTCGTCTTTGGCAAGAACTAAGGGCCCAGAGAAACAACGTGCCTTGGCCCCGCCTGATTAACCAACTCGAGGAGGAAACTGATGTACGCCAAGACACGAAACATATTGGCTGGGATGGGACGCGAGGCTGGCTTCACCTTGGTCGAGCTGCTCATCGTCATCCTGATCGTCGGCATTCTGTCGGCGGTGGCCCTCCCGCTCTATCTCGGGTACACACGAGATGCGCGACTCGCGGAGGCCAAGGCGCTGGCCGGATCGGCATTGACGGCGCTATCGGGCTGCGTCCAGGTCAAAGGCGCCGGCCAGAGCTGCGCACGGAGCGATGTTGCGCAGCGGGTAGGCATGGATACGTCCACGTTCAATACGTACGATGGCCGATGGAACGTCCCTACCGCGCAGTTGACCGTGACGACGAACAACCCGCCGCAGCTGCTCGGTCAGGTGTCCGTATCCGGCGTGGGCGGCAATGCAGCAGGCATGTCGCTCTCGATGTTCGGGACGGCCACGGGTGTGGTTCTGAAATGCGACGTGAACAGCGCAACCCCTCCGGCAACCTCTGCGGCCGGGCAGGACTGCTAGACCGATCTGCCCAGACCGATTCGCCAGACTGATTCAGATGTCCGGCGGTGGGCGGGGCTATCCCGCCAGCCGGCCGCGTGCGAGGCGCACAGACTAGCCACCGCTGCTCTCTGACTGGTGCGAGCGAGACGATTCGGTGGCGGGATCAATTGATCCCGCCACCGATTGGTCTTTGCGCAAGAAGGTCACGTCCCGGGAAGGCGGCCGCGGAGTGTGATGGCTTCGCGGACCGTCATGAGCAGTGTCTCGTTCCTGTATGGGGAGGACTGTGATGGTCTCCGGTAGAGGGCATGGAGAGGCTGGATTCACGCTGGTCGAGCTGCTCATCGTCATCCTGATCGTCGGCATTCTGTCGGCGGTGGCCCTCCCGCTTTATCTCGGGTACACGCGGGATGCCCGGCTCGCTGAGGCAAAGGCCCTCGCCGGCTCGGCCTTGACGGCGCTGTCCGGTTGCGTGCAGGTCAAGGGCGCCGGCCAGAGCTGCGTCAGGAGCGAGGTGGCGCAACGGGTGGGGCTGAACACGTCGACGTTCCAGACGTACGACGGCCGGTGGAGCGTTCCCACGGCGGAGCTGACGGTGACGACGGACAATCCGCCGCAGCTGACCGGGCAGGTGTCGGTGTCCGGGGTGGGCGGCAATGCGGTAGGCATGTCGCTCTCGATGTTCGGGACGGCCACGGGAGTGGTGCTGAGGTGCGACGTGACCAGCTCCACTCCTCCCGCCACCGTGGCGGCCGGCCAGGATTGCTAGCTGGTCCGCGGCGCGGGGGAGTGGTTGTGAGGCTGCTCTCCCCGCGCCCGCCTATCCGTCGGGACAGCCGGGGCGCGATCCTCGGTCGGTGCCAAGGCGCTTTGCCACCCGCGTCACGCCTTCGCACGCGTCGCTCAGGCCGGGCTCGAGGCTGAGCGCGGCACGGAAGGCGGTGAGAGCCAGGCGGTCCACCTTCGCCTTCTCGTAGTTCCAACCGATCGTGATGTACCAGCGCCCCCTGAATCGATTCGAAAGCCGCGCCACCTCCTCGTATTCCGCCACCGCCGCTGCATAGCGGCCCGCCTCCTCGTGCGCGCCCGCCAGGTTGAAGTGTGCCGCGCGGTTCTGCGGGGCAAGGGCGATGGCGTGGGACCAGAGTGTCGCCGAATCCCGCCAGATGGCAACCTGCTGCCATGTCAGCGGCAGCATGGCGACCACCCAGATCGAGAGCACCACGCGAATCACGTCTCGCCCCGCCCAGGGCCGCGCGGCCAAGCCGCCCAGAATGACGGCCCAACCGAGGCAGGCGAGGTAGGTGTAGCGGTCGGCGGCGGCCTGGGGACCGTTCTGGAAGATGCCGAGGACGGGCAAGAGAGTCGCGATGTAGGCAATCGTCGCCACCGTGAAGGCCGGCCATCGCTGCCGCATGAGCACGGCGACGCCAAGGAGACCTCCCACCGCGCCAAAATGGAGCCAGGTCACGGTGAAGTCGAGTGGGTACAGAGGAGAGAGCCCGAAAGGCATCACGCTTTTCCAAAGGTAGAACGCGAGACCGTGAATCGACAGCACCGTCCGATAGAGCGGCCCCATCTCGGCGAGCGAGCGTGTATTGCCGAGCGTGAACAGAGCGAGGAATCCGATCACCGTGGCCACGGCCCCCAGCGCGAAATACGGCACCTTCTCGAGCCACACCGGGGTGCGCCGCCACCCCCGCTTTCCCCCGAGCCGCTGGAGCGGGTAGACGTCCAGGGCGAGGAGGACGACGGGCAGGCTCACCACGATCGATTTCGACAGGAGGCCGCACGCGAAGAATCCGACCGATGTCCAGTACCACCGCGGGCGCGCGCGGTCCGTGCCGTCCAGCGCCTTCAAATACGCGATCAGGCTCAGCACGTAGAAGAGACCCGAGAGGACATCGCGCCTCTCCGTGACCCAAGCGACCGACTCGGCGCGGAGAGGGTGGATGGCGAAGAGCAGCGCGGCCAGGGCGGCGCCGATCCTGAGATCACTGTCCGTGATCCCCAGCCGCGCCGCGCGCAGGAGCCGGAGACTCAGGAAGTAGAAGGCCAGCGCCGTCGCGGCATGGAACAGGATATTGCTCAGGTGATAGCCCGAAGAGCTCATCCCCCAGAGCAGATAGTCGAGGCCGAGGGAGATCCACGTCACCGGGATGTAGTGGCCCATGTGAAAGGTCGTGAACATCCACGCGAGCTGGCGGGGCCCCCAGCCTCGATAGTGCGGATTGTCGAGGTAGTTCTTCGCGTCGTCCCAGCCCAGAAACTCGTGGTAGAGGGCGGGCAGGAAGACGAGGAGGGTGAGCGCGACCACCAGAGCGGGTACCGCCCAGCGCGCCCGTCCGCCGCGCGCGACGCTCACGGGCGCGCTCCCTCAGAACACGCGACGGGCTCGCTGATGGCCACGCGGGCGGCGAGACGCTTCGCCCGCCCGCACGAGAGGGCATGGGCCCACGCCCGCTCGGCCTCCTCTCCCTCGCCGCGTCTCCGGAGGACGATACCGAGTTTGATCCAGCCGGCGGGGTGCTCGGGATCGAGGCGGAGAGCCTCACGGAAGCGCGCGGCTACGGACGGTTGCTCCTGCGGCAAGGAGCCCCGGTCGAGAGAAGAATTCAACGCCGTTGAGACCTTGGCGGGTCTGCGATCGAGCACGCTGCGCGTGATTCTGCCCCACGCCGGCGGGGCGAGCGCGCTTTTGTTGAGGGCCTCGAAGCCCCGGATAGTATCATCGCCGCATCAGCGTTACATCTCCGCGGAGCCGCCGCCGCGAGGAGGGATGGTCATGAGCGGCAAGATTCTCGTGGTGGATGACGATCCCGAAGTGCGCATGACCACTCGCGATTTCCTCGCGAGCAGGGGCCATGCGGTGA
>WNFP01001427.1_pt1 | contig 25393 bp, 15 predicted proteins | sample 5400201 | NCBI WGS metagenome assembly WNFP01 (sample SAMN13153355, study PRJNA577476) | soil metagenome | isolation source: 115 cm saprolite under Madrone tree | place: USA:California | collected 2016-06-14
GTGTGCGTGACTTTGTGCGGCAGATTGCCGAGGACGGAGTCGTACTTCAAAAGGTGCGCGAGAGTCTTGGCGTCGGTCACGTCGTTAACGGCGACGAACTGAATGTCCTTGTCGTCGAGCGCGGTGCGCATGATGTTGCAGCCGATACGGCCGAAGCCGTTGATGCCAACCTTGATGGGCATTACTTCCTCCGATGGAGTGTCAGAAATTGCGGTCGCAGTAGAAGCGCATCACGTCCGCGGGTGAACAGAAAATGCTATGGGTTGCGCAGACAAAAGTCAACGCGCCAATCGGCAGCCGTTATAATGGACCGTGGATGAGGAGCTCATCACCTGCATCGGTTTTGCGATGGCTGTTTGATTCGGAACGCGGTATTTCAGGCCGCCTGCTTCCCCGCTGGATTTTCCTGCGCGCACTCGGACTGATCTATTACTCGGCGTTTTTCTCGCTGCTTGCTCAAATTCGCGGATTGATCGGGCCGCACGGGATTCTTCCCGCCGGGGAGTACTTGCAACCGCTGGCCGAGCGATTTGGTCATGCGGGCTATTGGTACGCGCCGACGCTGCTGTGGTTTTCGAGCGGTTCGTATGCTGTCACCGGGATTTGCTGGGCTGGGATGATTGCCTCGCTGCTGCTGGTCCTGAATTTCTGGCCACGCGGCATGCTGGCGGTTTGCTTCATATGCTTTCTGTCATTCGTAAGCGCCGCACGGGATTTTTCCGCTTATCAGTCGGATGGGATGCTCCTGGAGGCGGGGTTTATTGCGCTATTTTTTGCGCCGGAAGGATTCCGGCCGGGGTGGGGTGAAGAAAGCAGACCATCGCGCGCGAGCTTGTTCTTGCTGGTGTGGGAATGCTTTCGAATCTATTTCGAATCAGGCGTGGCAAAAATTATGGGCGGTGATCCGCAATGGCGGAATTTCACGGCGCTGGACGAGTATTATCAGAACGGCCCGTTGCCCACGTGGATCGGCTGGTACATGCAGCATCTACCGCACTGGTTCCACACAGCAACGGCGTTTGGAACACTGGCGCTGGAACTGGGGCTGGCCTGGTTGATGTTCCTGCCGAGGCGATTGCGAATTCTGTGTTTTCTCATCATCACTCCCTGGCAAGCCGGAATTATTCTGTCGGCGAATTATACGTTTTTGAACTACCTCGTGCTGACGCTGGGAATTCTGCTGCTCGATGATCAGTGCGTGCTGCCCTGGTTGCCGCGATTTTGGAAAAAGAGTTATCTCGCCACAAAAGAGGCCAAACCTCTTGACGCGCCAGTTCCCGAGGAGAAATGGCGAAAGAAACTTCGCGAGCAATTCTCCGCACTCAAGCTCGCGCTTACTGCGGTGATGCTCACATGGATCTTCTATGCGACGCTCGCGCAAATGGTTTGGATGGCGAAGCCATGGCCGCTACCGATGACACCAGTTTCGGCGCTGGAGCCGTTTCGCATCGCGAATCGCTATGGATTGTTCGCGGTGATGACGCGCGGGCGCTACGAAATCGAATTCCAGGGTTCAGACGATGGACAAAACTGGCTCCTCTATCCGTTCCGCTTCAAGCCTCAGGACCCCAGAAAGGCACCGCGGATTTACGCCCCTTATCAACCGCGCTTCGATTGGAACTTGTGGTTCGCTTCGCTGAGTTCGTGGCGACAGGAACCGATCATCGTTCGCACGGAGCAGAGTTTGCTGCGCGGTGACGCGGACGTGCTCTTACTCTTTGCGGGGAACCCGTTCCCGCACGCTCCGCCAAGACAGGTGCGCTGTGTGGTCTGGCAATACTGGTTCACAACGCCAGCCGAAAAACAATCGCAAGGCATGTGGTGGAAAAGGCGGCAACTCGGCCTCTACGCTCCAACACTCGAACGTCAACCAGATGGAAAGATCGCTGTTCTGGAGTGGCCAGCAGCGACGGAACCCCGAGAATGAAGACCGAAGGACAGATTCTACTGCGGATACTGCTTGATCGAGATGACGCGGTCGCCGATGAAGCGGACGAAGACGGTCTTCGACGGCGGCTGGCCGTAAATCCAATCTTCAATATCGTTGCCGTCGGAATCGCGCTCGCGCACTTTGTGGTCGGGCTTGCCGATGGCCGCGACAAGTTCTTCGCGGTCCATGCCCACAACGGGCTTGCGCTCCTGAATAGCCTTCTTCATTTCCGGCGGGAGGGTGTCAATCCACTGCACGGCCGCGGAACGCTCCTTCGCAAAATTCAAGAACGGCGACAGGAACTGCTTTAGTTCTTCCGGCGTGATGTCCGGAAGTGATTTGTTGAATTCCAGAAAAAGCGTGCTGCCCATGCCGGGCTGCATGCCTGGAGGGCCTTGATCCTGCGCCGAGGAAGTCTGCATTGGGGGGTACCCGCTGCCCCCCAGGCCGATTTGAATGTGATCGCGCCAGTGCCGTTTGCCGCGGCCGCCGCCGTTCACATCCACGATAATCTGATGATCGCGAAATTCCAGTTTGGTGATCTGCACGTTGTCGCCGGTATTCACGGCCGGGCCGTGGGTGGCGACGGCGCGGTCAAGCAGATCGTTTTCGACCGGCTTACCCACGTTGACGTGGAAGCCTTCCTTGCCCGCGGGCAGCGGCTTGATGGCCCTGGCGAATTCGCCGGAGACGTAGCGGATCAAATTCAGCTTTGAAGTTTCCTGGAGCGTGGTGTTCTTCGGCGCGGGCGTGGATTTCGATTGGGATTGGCTCTGCGACTGCGCGCTGTCAGAAGATGCCCCAGAGTTCGGGAAAAGAGGAATTTCATCGTCGGAAGGAAAGCTGGGGGCGGGGTTCGCGGGAGGGCGAAGGCTATTCACCCGCGGGACATCCGCGTCGGCGAAAAGAAAAAGAGTCAGAGATAAGGCGAGCCAGTTTGGCATATCCACGGTGGACCCTGACATGGCCAAGGCCCACTTACCCTATTCTACGATGCCACGAAGCCGCTGAACAGGTGCCTCGTACGGGAGTGTCTCGTACGGGAGCGGACACCGCGGCACTGGCCGGTCCTCGATTGAGGTGGAACTGTACTACTCGGCGGGGATTCGCTCCAAGCCTCTAGCGAGAAACGACTTGGACGCCCTGGCGGTCGATGGTCATGGGGAGAACCTCGGCGCCAGCTTCGCGAATGGAGTTTTGCACGCGGTCGCGGGCGTCAGGTTCGATCAGAAGGACGACGCAGCCGCCGCCGCCGGCTCCGCAAACTTTGCCGGCGAGCGCGCCGTTGCGCCGCGCGCTGTCAATCACACGGTCGATCGTCTTTGTGGAGATGGTCGGCAAGTTGCGCTTTCGGAAAGACCATTCCTCGCGCATCAAGCGGCCGGCTTCGGTCCAATCCGGTTTTTCGAAAGCCAGGCGCATCTTTTGGGCAACTTCGGAAATCCTCTCCAAGCCATTCTGGACGGAGCGATTGCCGCCGATTTGCGCCTTGAAGACCTCCCAGTTGTTGATGCCGTGCTGACGCGGCTTGCCGGTGTAACAGACCACGACGCGGCGTTCGAGCTCGTCGAGATTGACGCGCAGGTCAACGCGATGTTCGCCGCCGGGCGGCAGTTCGATGGCGGCAGCGCCGCCGAACGCCGGCGGGTAATGATCCTGTGTTCCGGTAGGAACATTAATGACGATGGCTTCGGCATCGCGGCTGATGTGAATCCAATCGACCTTGCTCTTCCCTGCTCCCGTGAAGCGGTCGAGCGCGGCGCAAATCGCCACGGCCATGGCGCTAGAGCCGCCAATCCCTGCGCCAGCGGGAGCTTCGGAATCCGTGGTGAGCGTGAAGCCGCCCTGCGGCTCAAAGAACTTGGTGATTTCCGCGAGGAGCGGCAAGCGGTAGCGTTTGGCTTTCACTAGGGCGGTGAAAGAAGCGAAACTCTCTTCGCGCTTGATGTCACGGGAGACCAGCCTGATGCGGTTGTCGCCGGCAGGATGCGTTTCGATGGAACAGGAAGCGTAGAGTGAAATCGCCGCGTTCAGTGTGACCGAACCCGGATGGAAGAGGTACAACGGCCAAATGTCCAGAGTGCTCCCGGCGAAGTCCACACGAGTCGGTGCTTTGGATTCGATGATCATGGGCGTGAGTCAGCTCGATTCTGAGGGCGTTTCAGCCGAGCCAGTTTGACGGAATAAGAGGGCTATCTCAAGCAATGACGGCAAAGAATGTCCACGGAAAGGCAACCTCGCCCGCACCGAGGATGAGTGAAGCGTTGCACCTCGTAGGAATGAACAGATTAACTGCCGCCGGCCGAGGCGATGCGGTTGCGTGCGATGAGTTGCGGACCGTCCTTCTTCTCCTGGGCGAGGGCAGGATTCGGTTCGAAGCAGCGGCGGCAGCGGGCTTCGTAAGCGCCCATGGCGCCGACGACGATAAGCTCTTCGCTTTCGACGAGTCGCTGGGTGTGCACCGCGGGATTGCCGCAGCGGACGCAGATGGCCAGCAGTTTGGTGATTTCTTCGGCGATGGCGAGGAGGCGCGGCATGGGTTCAAACGGGCGGCCGCGGTAATCGGTGTCGAGCCCGGCGACGATCACGCGTTTGCCGAGATTGGCGAGCTTGGTGCAAACGTCCACCACTTCGTCGCCGAGGAATTGCGCTTCGTCAATGCCGATGACTTCCGTGCGCGGCGATAGCTTTTCCATGATTTCGGCGGCTTTGAACACGTTGTCCGAAGGGATGCCGAGGCCGGAATGCGAGACGATTTCGTTGGCGGCATAGCGCTCGTCAATCGCGGGCTTGAAGATCTGCACGCGCTGGCGGGCGATCTCTGCGCGCCGCAAGCGGCGGATCAGCTCTTCGCTCTTGCCGGAAAACATCGGGCCGACGACGACTTCGATCCAGCCCATGTTGCCTTTGACGATATCCACGTTTGCTCCCTTGAAACCAGTAATCCGTATTCAGTGTTCAGTAAAAACTCAAACCCTAAACGCCATGGCCTGGTGCCCGTTGCGCCTTTTATCCCAACGAGTTTGATGCGTTGGCGGCCGCGGCACGATACATCCTGGCATTATAGAACGGCGCGAACGCGGCGATCACCGCTATTCGAAAGGCTTCCTGCCGCGTGATGAAATTGCCCGACAGCACGCCCCAGGCACCTTGCGCGTCGCGGATTCCTACAGCACCGGCAAATCGATCGATGGCAACGGCGAGCTCCACGCCATTTTCCAGGACCTCGCCGGCAAGCGCTTCAGGCAACTCGATGCCTCCGGAGCGGCCATAGTGGCCTCGGGTGCCATCGGAGACGTAGGCCCAGCTTTCCAGGAAAACGCGGCAATGTCCGTTCTCTTGCGAGCGTGAATGACGCGGCAGTTCGTCCTGTGAAGCGCGTTCATGAACTACATCGAGGCCACCTTCGAGGCCGACGAGGTATTGCCAGTTCGACCCGTTCTGGCGGGCCATCTTGAAAAGGGCCTCGGCCCGCTGGCGGGCGCCACGCATCAATTCGTCCCGCGACGCGGGCGTGTGGCTGACGCCGCTCTCTACCTCCACGCCGACGACTTCGAATTGCGCATCCGGTCGAAGAGCCGCTGAAAAAAGCTGAAGCGCTTCCGTGACAGCATTGAGCTTCGGGCCGCGCTTGCTGCCAACGGCGATGGTGATTTTATTCATTGGGAAATGGACGACGGCCTGATTCTAACGGTAGTTGAGCAAGAATATCACCAGGAATTCGCGAGGCTGAGGAAAACCTGGGGGCTCAATAACAAACGGGGTTTCAGAGGACACGTGAGCCGCCCGGCCATGCCTCGCGAACCGGCGTGTTCTCAGCGTAGTTCTTGCTTTCGGCCGGTGCGCGCCGACTCGCGCGCTGCGTCCAGAATGTCCATCACCTGGACGTTCAATTGAGTCGAGAGAGGGTCTTCGATCGTCTTATCGTGGCGGATGCAATCCACAAAATACGCGACGGGATTGCTTGTAGCCTGGGGAGGCGCAGTAAGCGCAACTGCCTCGCCTTCCAGAGCCATCTTCCTTCCCTCTTCGTTGGTAGGCCGGTAGAACAATTTATTCCGCGTCGCGAGCAAACTCCCCTTTGGGCCAAATACCTGCACTTGCCCCATGCTGTGCGGCCAATCCCACGAAGCCTCAATAATCACTGTGGCATCCGGATATTCGAGGAGAATCGTCGCGTCGTCGTCCACCTGATTGTGCTGTGAAACCTTTAATTTTTGCGATATCGCTGCGACACCCTTTGGCCGGCCCTTCAGCCACAGCGCCCACTCCGCGCCGTAGCAGCCGAAATCCATGATCGCGCCGCCGCCATTCTTGACGGGATCGTAAAGCCAATTCGCAAAATACTCGGATACGCCAATTTCCTTGGGGCCCGCGTGACCGTATTGCACGATGATTTTCTGCACCGGGCCAACCTGCCCGTCTTTCACGCGATGAAAAAGCTCGTGACTCGGCGCTACCCAGGCGTTCCAGTAGTTCACCATGAGTTTGATTCCGGCCTGGTTCGCCAGTTTTTCCATCTCGCGAGCGTCGGCGGCGTTCGTCGCCATAGGCTTCTCGACGGAATAATGAATGTGCCGCTTGGCGCACTCACGCAGAATCTCCAGGTGCCGGTCGTTTGACGTTGCGACGATGACGGCATCGGGCTTGGCCTCATCCAACATGGGAATGTAGCCGGAATAGAACTTCACGCTTTCGCGCACTTTCGATTTCGCCACATCCACGAGTGCTGGCTGGGATTCGGCGATGGCCACAAGTTCGGCGTCCGGTTCGCCTTGCACGTATTTCAGCAATTCCCACACGTGGTCATGGTCAAGACCGACGATGGCAATTCGTGTCTTACCCTCAGACGGATTCGGTTTTGCGCCGGCGGCCTTCGCGCCAAGAATTTGCAATACCGCGAGAAAAGCAGTCAGAAACACAAATTGTCGCGCGAATGCATCTTGTCTCATGCCAAGACTCCTCTCCCATCAAAGACCGTAGAATCCGATTCTGGGAGCAGTCTCCTGAACGCCGGCCCACGCTGTCAAGAGACTCGCATGTCATCTGCGCAATCTTTCCTACCTTATTGCTAAATAAGACTTTACGCCGAGACATTCCCCGCCCCGAGTATGTGGTTTGGAAGCCGCTGGCGGTCGGCCGGCGAAGTGCCCGATTCCCGATTTACTTGGCGGATTTAGGAAAAACCGCCGGGCCTTTAGTTCCCGACCCCATTTGAAGATCGTCTATTGTCCGCCCGCAAAGCCGCAGACGCTTTCTGGGCGATTAACTGAAAGCCGTCCCTGACCGCGTCTTTCTGTAAGGCTTCGAGGTAGGCGCGCCCTGCATTTGGCCCCGCTCTCCCCATCTCAATCTCCCCTTTCGCCAAGCGAGCTTCGAGCATCATTGCTTCGAACCCAGACGTGGATGCGTCAGCAATCAGTCTATCGAGGCGACGCAGAGCCTCATTAATTCCCTCAGGTCCTCCAGAAGCCGCGCGGACACGAGCGGTCATCAACGCCGCAGATAGCTCCAATTCTCGATTGTGTGTTTCGGTTGCGACGGCCGTAACCCGGTCGATGAGCCTGTAGGCATCACTGAGACGGCCAGTCATCACTAGCGTTCTAGCCAGCAGCAGGCTGGCAGCCGCCTCGTCGCTCGTCCCCTTTGTTTTCTCAAATACGTCGGCGGCACGCCGGGCCGACAGTGAAGCCTGCTCGCTATTGTCTTCATCAAGGAAGAGTTCAGCAAGATGCAGGTCAACCTCTGCTACTTCGGTTCGGTCACCAATCTCTTCGAAAACGGTTCTGGCTTCCGTTTCTTCCTTGTGCGCTTGAGCCAGATCCCCCTGGAGCCGATGGACCCTGGCTTTACCGGCTAGTGCGCCAGCCTGCCGGCCTCGATTGCCAATTCGGCCGCAGATCTCAAAAGAGCTCTCGAACATCTCCATCGCTTCGCGATGCTTGCCCATGGCCAGGAACACGTCGCCAAGGCCATTTTTTGCCAAAGCCTCACCGTTTTGATCACCAACTTCATGATAAATAGCCAGGGCCGCCTCATACCCGCGGCGAGCTCCTTCAAGGTCGCCAAGATAAACAAGAATATCCCCGACGTTGTTATTCTCAGCGGCGAGGCCAGTGCGGTTTCCGATCTGGCGGTACAGCGCCAAAACCTCTTCGTAGCCTTTCTTTGCGCCCAGATAGTCTCCTTGATTCTTGAGAGCAATCGCGCCGATCGTCGTCGCCTCCGCAACCCCGCTGCGGTCATTCGCGGCTACATAGAGTTCTTTCGCTTCGCGCACCGCAGCCTCAACTTCAGAAAACCTGCCGAGGTTCTCGAACAGCCACGCTTGATCGAGACGGGCCTTTGCCAGAAGCAAAGATGCCCCGGCAGCATGAGCCTTTTCCGCAGCCCTCACGAGCGCTGCCTCGGACCTCTTTGTGTCTCCCAACGATCGCGCAGCGTCCTGTTCCGCCAAATCGATTCGCGGATCGTCGCGCAGGGGCGCGGGCAGCTCGCGCAAAGCGGCGATGGTGGCCAGCGTATCTTTCCATTTATTGGCCCGGTATTCCGCATTGGCGAGCGCAAGTCCGTAGTCAAGATTGTCTGGAAAAAACTCGAAGAGAGCCCGGTAGATGGCGGCCGCTTTGTCCCAGTCCCGGGAAGTCTCATGAAAACGTCCTTCGACCAGGAGGCGCTCCGCGCGAGATAAGCTCGAAGATAGATCGAAGGCCTTCTTCGCCTCGGCCTTGGCATTTTCGTCATAACCGAGCTGCGCCCAGGCTTTGGCCAAAGCCGCATGAGACAGGGCGTAAGGCGGTTCCACCGCTATGGCGTTCTGGAAAAGCTCGCGCGCCTTGAGCGCGTCAAAGGCACGCAAGCGGACTAGTCCTTCGGAGTAAAGCTTTGCGGTTTCACTCTTGGAAGGCAGCGCGATCGCCACCTCCGCCGCCTCTTCCCTCGTCACCGCTCGCACGCCCAATCTCGTCCGCAGCTGTTCCCCGGCCCGGGAAACAAGATCGAGCAGATGGTTCTCTGTTCCCGTCTCGGAGAATGCACCGGTCGTTTCTCCGTTTCGCGTGTCCTGTAACCGCAGGTCGAGACGAATTTGCCCGTCGGACTTGGCGCCCAACATCGCATATGAACCTACGACAACAAAATCGGTTCCTAGATTCTTGCGAATTCGCGCCAAACTGTCCGGGCTAAGGGTGTCCATGTCGGCCAGGGAAAGTTCCGTCTTCATTCGTGCAACACTCTCGGAAGGTATCGTGCGCACCTGTTCGCCGGCCGCGAGTTCAGTGACGAGCCAGTCGGCAAACGCAGTGGACAGCCATCCCTCCTGTGCGTCGCCGGAAAGATTCTTGAATCCCAAAACCGCCACCGACTGCCGCAAATTGCCGCTATTTGCCGGGCCGGCAGAGCCGGAGGAGGCCTGAATTCTCGTGTATGTAAACATCGCCAAAATCACGAACGCAAATGCTGCGGCCAAAACAACACTGCGTCGTCGTCCCGCCCGCGTGCGCCAATCCAGCAGAGCCAGAAAACGTTGAAAGTGGCCGGGCTTTTCTTCTTCCCCTGGAGCCATTCCTGGGTGGCTAGCATCAGATGGGCTTGCCGAAAGAGTTGCAGCTCCCGTTCCTTCCAGATGGTCCAACACTGGCGCCAGGAACCGGTATCCATGGCGGGGGATCGTTTCGACGTACCGCGGGCTCTCCGCCGAATCTCCGAGAGCGGAACGCAGCTTGGTCATTGCTTTATTGAGGCTGCGGTCAAAATCAACGAAAGTATGAGCTGGCCAGAGCCTTTGCCGGAGCTCGTCTCGCGTTACCACCTCACCGGAATGGTCCAGGAGAAGGCAGAGAATCTGGAAGGGCTGTTCCTGAAGCTTGATCCGAACGCCGCGCTTGCGAAGTTCAGCCGCCCGGACGTCCAGTTCGAAAACGCCGAAGCCGCGAGTTTGCGCGCGACTTTCTGTCGCTTGCATCGCCACACACCCCTAGCTTAAGCAGCAGCGTAGCACGCGAATTTCGCCGGTTCAATACTCACTTTGGCCGCTCCTCTCGAGACGGTCCGGCGATGCGGACGGTTCGAATTCGCAGCTTGTTCGAACCTCCCTGCCAGAACTCCAGCTTCTGCCGATTTCAGAAAGATGGGATTCTTGGAGATCGCTTTCAGGGAGTGTAAAATTCTACGCATGCCGCAGGCCCCTTCATCCATTTTCCCGTTTCGCAATCGTCGCCGCGGAAAAACCCTGGTGATTTTTCAGCTCTTGTTCGTCGCGGCCTTCCTCTCTTCGGCAATCCACGCTCAATCAAATTCTGCCGCTGCCGGCCAGCAGGTGCAGGAACTATACGCACAGGCAAAAGCCGCCGAAGCGCGCGGCGACCTCGCTGCCGCAGCCTTAACCTATGAATCGCTCTTGCAGGTTTCTCCCCGCCTCGCCCCTGCTTACAACAATCTGGGATCTCTGTATCTGAGGCTTCGGGAATACAAGAAAGCGGCCGCCATCCTGGAAAAGGGATTGAAGATCGATCCGAAGATGTTTTCCGCCTTCGCGCTGCTGGGAATCGCGCGTTACGAAATGGGCGATTACGCCGGCGCGCGTTCGCCTCTTGAAGCCGCGCTGCGCGGCAATTCGAATGATGACAACGCCGAACTAATTCTTGCGAATGACTTGATCAAGCTTGATGAACCAGATTTGGCGGCGGAGCACTTGAGAAAACTTTCGCAGCGCCAGCCAGCCAACCAGGAAATCTGGTACCTGCTCGGCAAAGTCCACATGAAGCTTTCCGAGAAAGCGCTTTCAAAGCTGAATGAACTTGATCCTAACTCCGTGTGGGTACACGAAATTTCCGGCGAGATCATGGAGGGGATGAAAAATTACGACGGCGCCCTAGTCGAATACAAGAAAGCGGTGGAGATGGCGCCGGAGCGGGCCGGTACTCACTACCTGCTCGGGAATGCGTACTGGTCTCTTAGTATGTGGGCTGCAGCCACGGAACAGTTTCAGGCGGAACTCGCCAACGACCCGGCGAACTGCATGGCGCGGTGGAAACTCGGCAACATTGTGCTGGAACAACATGCCAATCCGGAAGAAGCGCTCGCGAATGTCGAAAAGGCTCTGGCGAATTGCCCGAATCTGATGTCAGCGCGGGTCGATCGCGCTCGGGCATTGATGAAACTGGATCGCCATGCGGAAGCGCTCAAAGATCTCGAGGCGGCGGAAAAATCGGATCCGGCCGAGGCTTCCACTCATTTCTTGCTGGCCCAGACTTATCGCGCCCTTGGAAAAACACAAGAGGCGCAAGCGGAGATGAAGCTCTTCAGCAAGCTGGAGGAAAGTTCCCGCGCGGCGACCGCGGAACGCGCCAAACAACTGCTTCAGGAAAAAAGCAAAGAGCCTTGACGATTCGCAGAAACGCGCGTGGCGCTACGGCGTAAATCCTCGCCCGCGAAATTCATTTGCAGTTCGCGAGAGGCAGTTATTCTCGAGGAGTCTCCGGAATGGAATGGCTGCTGGCCATCGCGGCGCAGCGGCCGAATTCACTTTTTGCCTTTTCGGCAAGGCCCTGCTTGCGATAAACGGGAGCCAGCATGCAGTGGAGATTGGCGCTTTGCGGAGAAAGCTCGATGGCTCTTTCCAGTTCGGCCTGCGCCTTCGGAAATTCCTCCAGGCGCGTGTATGCTTTCCCCAATAGTTCGTGCGCACGAGAGCTGCGCGGGGCGATCTCCGCCGCCCGCAGAAGGTACGAAACGGATTCCCCGGAGCGATTAAGATCAATGAGCAGCGTCCCGAGATCGATGTATGGCCCCGGATTTTTCAATGGTGCTTCCTCCTGCCACGCCATTGCTTGCCGGTAGGCCGCAGTTGCCTCCTCGTTACGGCCGAGCCCGGCGTATGACAAGCCAAGATTGTCTTCGGCTTTCACATTTCGCGGTTCGAGCTTCAAGGATTGTTGAAACGCGCTGACCGCTTCGGCAAATCGGTTCTCGTTGTATTTCGTGCGGCCGAGGAGATACCAGCCGTCGGCGTCGTTTGGAGTCCACTCCAGCATTTTTGTCAGCCACTTGTCCGCATCCGCGTAGGCGCCGAGCAGGACATAGTCAAGCGAGACAATTTTCAAATCGGCTGCGCCCGGGACGTGGTACTTCGCGCCCGTGGTGAATTCCGCGAGCGAAGCCCTGGCCTTCTCCGCGATCAGTTTTCCGTCCCTGGAATTCGTTTGAGAAACTGTTACGCCTTCCAGTTGTGATCCGGCAACAGCGTCCGTTTGGATTTCGCGGAACAGGATATGCCCGAGCAGGAAGTGGCCTTCGGCGGATTCGGGTTGGACGGCAAGAAATCGGCGAACGGTGCTTTCCGCCTCCTTTACACTCCCCTGCCGCAACAATGATCTAGCTTCGGCAAGAACCGGATTCGCAGAATCCTTGGGCAGTCCTGGCTCAGAGGCAGTCGGACTCGATTGACAGAACGCGGCGCACGAAGGTACAAGCAGTAAACAAACAGACAAAGCAAGGGCGAACACAAATGGTTTAGTCGAAGCAGTGCGCCGGAGCGGAGAGATTCGGGCAGGAAGCAAGTCCCTTCGTCTTTGGAGATGCCGCGCAACGGCCATAAGAATCGATAGCACAGATTATGACGTTTAGTAAAACTTAGTACTCACTCTGATTGAGGCAAAGCGGAGCTGAGAAAAAACAAAGCCGGAGCTCCAAGAGCTCCGGCTTCCTCGACTGACAATGCTGGAGGGGTGTATCCAGCGTGGGCTAGAAACTGACTTTGAAGAAAGCCTGCCCTTGGCGGGGTGGTGTATTGCTGTTTTGGCAAGTGCTGGAGCCACCGCTGCCGTTGGGACTGACAAGCCCAAACCTGCCAAGGCCGTCGTTGAAACTGGTGTCGGGTCCGCATATTTGCATACGATTGAGAATATTGAAGAATTCCATCCGCAACTCTGCGTTTACATGTTCGCCGAAGTAAAAGCGCTTGGATAGACCAAAGTTTTCGTTGGCGTTGAAAGGATTGCGGAGCTGGCTGATCTGCCTGGGTGCATTACCTTGCGCAAAGCCCGGATCGGAGAAGGCCGCCTGAGTAAAAACGGGAAGGCCCTTGTAGTAATTGTTGTAGTTAACGTTCAAGGGCACCGTGGGGTCGAAGTTGGCTCGGTTAAATCCGTTCAAGAAGGGATCATTGTCATTCGAGAGAATCTGCAGCGGTGTGCCAGACGAGTATTGAAAGACTCCGCTCAACTGCCAGCCTCCAACGATATTCTTGGCAAGCTGGCCTCCTTTGTTCAGAAACTTCTTTCCGGGGCCGATAGGCAATTCGTAGACCCCGCTGATGTTCAGGATGTGGGTCTGATCGTTGCTGGCGATACTCCACTCGGATTTCTGATTGAACTTGTTTTCCGAGCCAAAATTGAAGGTGGAAAACCCGGTATCTGTATTCGCCATTGTTTTCGACAGAGTGTAGGAAACCAGGAAGCTGAGCCCGCTCGAGAAGCGCTTCTGGGTCTGAACCTGAAGAGCATTGTAGGAAGCACTGCCATTGGTATCGAAGTTGTTGCAAATGCCTCCGCAAGACCCGCTGGGGTTGAACTGAGGGTACGGCAGAAGAGCCTGCGGCAATCCAGCACCTGAGCCGTAATCGCAGAGGAAATTCACGTAAGGGGTGAAGAAATTCCCGGTTAAGCCGGGGTTGTTACTGTTGGCCGGGCACGTCACGGCCGCCCGGGTAAAACCAGCCGATTGGAGTGCCGTCTGAGACGGCCCGGAAGTCCATGCGAAATTGGAGGAATTCGGGGACATGAGACAGTTATTGTCGTTTGAATTGGCGCTCGGGCAGAACTGTGCCAGGAACTTAGGATTGGTCTGATTGATGGGGTTCAGCAAAGAAGGCAGGTGGAGTGAGCGGTTGCCGATGTAGGCGACCGAAAGGAACATGTTTGAGGGCAGTTCGCGCTGGATGCCGACATTCCATCCCTGAGTGTAAGGAATCTTGCCGGGATCGCGGCCAAACTGGCGCAGGACACCGGTCGAATTGAGGAAGCTGCGATCGGTAAAGTTGGTTGCTGCGGGCACCGGAATGGTCCTTCCATCCCACAAACCATATCCTGGAGTGTTGGAGCCGAGGGAGTTGACGTTAAAAATGCCGCCTAGCAAGCTGCCATAGTTGACGGCGATCTTATTGTCTCCATATTCGTAAGCGCCACCGTCGAGATGATTCAAGCTAAAGCCGGCGAGAACAACAGTCTTGGGATTGACCTTGTAGGCGAAGCCAATTCTCGGGCTGAATTCCATCCACTTAGTATCGGCGCGGCGGTATCCGGAACAAGCAGAGCAAGTTCCCAACTTATCAGCGGCACCGAGGAGGGGAGTTCCACTGGGCGACACCGCGCCAGGATTGGAAATGGTTGGATCGAAGAATAGAACATTGTCACCGTTCTCGGTGAAAGGACGCAAGATGTCCCAACGAATGCCCACGTTCACAGTGAGCTTCGGGGAAACCTTGATGTCGTCCTGGACGTAAGGAGCGAAATAGAGATTGCGGAGCCGGTTCTCCACGGCAAAATGTCGCTGCGTGGCGTCCGCATAGCCAAGAAGGTAACTTGCAAATGCGCTTCCGGTGCTTCCAGTGTTCGCAGGGTTAGCAGTAGTCCGGCTATTGAATGTGAAACTTCCTCCGCACTGCTGGCACTCCTGATCATCCTGATAGGAACGGCGAATCTCCCATCCAAAATTAACAGTGTGGCGACCGTGGAAATAGAGCCAGTTATTGTTGAAGCTGATGCCCAGTTTTCGGTTCTTCGAATAGGTCTCGCCGTTAGCATTGAGACCCCATTGCGTCGGCTGCCCGCCGAAAGGCGAGTTAAAGTGGATAGCAGGAAGTGAAATCGAATTTGCGACACCAGGAAAATTGACGCCAAGAAAGGAATTCAGTTCATTATTGATCTCTCCCAACCACCCAAATCCTACTGTCATGACCAGCTTGTTAGAGATGGCGTTCGAATACGTCAAAAAGAGACCAGTGCCGAGCCGTGGCTCGCTCTCCAGGCCGGAAAGCAGGTTATTGACGTGGATGCCTCCGTTGCAGCACGAAACCAGATTGTAGCTGTCGCGATAAAAGCTTCCGTGAAGCTTCTGCTTGTCCGTAAGGTTGTGATCGATGGAGAATCCCCAGTTGGTCTGGCGGATCGGGAGGACCCCCACGCTGGGGAAAGCATTGTTGGTCAGGCCCGAATTGCTGGGAGCGGGAATAAACTTCAAAAGACTTGCGGAAAGGCTACTAAAGCAAGCTGTGGGAATCTTGTTACCAGGCCACTGGTTTCCTGAAGCGGGCGCCGTGCACCCTGTTGGTGCGACAAAACCCTGAGGAACGAAGACGGGGATCTGCGTGCCGCCACTATTGACATAACCGCTGAAATCGCCGCCTACTTCGGCAGGTGTGGGGACAGTGAAAGCACCGGAAGAATCGGCCTGGTTTTGACGGAACCAATCCGCACTGAAGTGAAAGAAGGTCTTGTTTTTTCCATTGTAAAGCTTGGGAATCCAAACGGGACCACCGAGTGAGAATCCAAAATTGTTCTGATTGATCACCGGGGTTGGACCCTTGACATTGGGGTTCGGTCCAGGAGGGGGAGCAGCACCAGCAGCATTGAAAATGGTATTGCGAACAATTTCGAACCCATCGCCGTGCAAGGCATTCGTGCCCGACGCAAATTGATAGGAGGCTACGCCCTGGCTTAATCCGTACTGGGCGGAGAAGGTTGAGGTCAAAACCTGGACTTCACTTACCATCTCGAACGGTGGGTTGATGTTGCTCTGAAGTCCTTGGGTCTCCGACTGGACAGCGACAACGCCGTTGAAGACGACTTCGTTCTCAAAATCCACACCACCGTTAATCCGATGGCTGAACTCGCCACCTTGGACACCCGGCGCCAGGAAGAGATAATCGTCAATCTGACGGTCGCGGGCGCCAATGTTGCCGGGGCCGCCGCCGATCAAGATCGGGACTTCGTCCACCAGTTTGTTTTCCACGATCGTGCCAAGCTGGGGTTGGGTGGTCTCGAGCGTGATCTGCTGGGCACTGACTTCCACGGTCTCCGTGGCAGCACCAGTGTTGAGAGTGGCATCCGCAGCTGTGGTTCTTCCGACGTCAACATGAACGTTCTTGAGCACGGCTGTGGCAAACCCAGCTTTTTCAATTCTCACCGTGTACGCCCCGGGGATGAGGTCTGTGAGCGTGTATGTACCAACAGAACTGCTTAAGGTCTGGGTGGAAACAGCCGTCGCATCATTTGTGGCTATCACTTTGGCATCGGGGACGACCGCACCGGACGAGTCCGTGACGGTGCCACTGATGCCGCTGAGGGCTTGAGCGCGGAGGCCGTCTGGGAAGGATAGCAGCAGAAGAGCTGCCAGAAACGCCGTAAGAAAGGTTGTGCTTTTCGTTCCACCACGAGAATTGTGCAGATAGAGTAGAAGCGATTTCATGTAGGCCCCCAAATTAGTCAGAACTGTGTGAAACACAAAAGCTGCGACAACCCTCGACGGTTGCCAGGGAGTCTCAGGGAGAGCGTGGAGGGAGTCAATACACTCGGGTGTCATTCCTGCCTTCCCAGCTAAATGATTGAGAACAAAACCACTACTGGCAGTTCTTCCCCATAAATTTAGGGTTCAGAGAAAGCTAAGTCGCTCGAGGAACAGGCCGTTCCAATTTGGGAATGAAATGACAGGTGGAGGGGTTACAAGCCGCAGGGAGGCGATTGGAGGGCTGGTACTGGAATTCAGGGTTTGAGACTTAGGGGCGGGGAATTCCTTTGGCTTCAACCACGGTCAGGATTCGGTCAATCCCGGGCACAGAGATTTCTTCGGTGACGCCGCTGGGCCAGTGAATTTCGAGTTTGTCTACTTTGGCGGCTGCGCCGAGGCCGAAGTGGACGCGGGGATCGGAACTGGAGGCGTAGCTTCCGCCGCTGAAAACGTCGGCGCGCTGGCGAATGCCGCCTCGAGTGAGGAACACTTTTGCGCCGATGGCGTCGCGCGGACTCCTCGGTCCGCCCACCAATTTTAAGACGAGCCAATGGTTTTCGTTCTTGACGACGTTGCGAAGCAGCGAAGGCGGCGCGTCGATATTGTTCAGCACGACGTCAATATGGCCGTCGTTGAATAAATCGCCGAAGGCGGCGCCGCGCGCGGGGATGACATCGGCCAGTCCGCTACCCGTGGCAGGAGGAACTTCCTGAAATTTCGAGCCATCGAGATTACGGAAGAGCTGCGGGCGCTCGGCCCAGGTGGTGCCCCACTCGGCGCGGTCGGCGACGGGGTAAACGTGGCCGTTGGCGATGAAAATGTCGAGCAAGCCGTCGTTGTCAAAGTCCAGAAAACCGCAACCCCAGGCAAGGAATGGAATTGTCGGAGTGCCCAGGCCGGCGCGGAAGGAAACGTCGGTAAAATTCGCGCCGCCGTCATTGCGATAGAGAGTTTTGTAGTCGTCGGAAAACGTAGTGACAAAGAGGTCGAGCTTGCCATCGCGATTGTAATCCCCGGCGCCGATGCCCATGGAAGCCTGCGCCCGGCCCTCTTCATTGACGGCGAAGCCGCTGAAGTAACTGACATCTTCGAAGGTGCCGTCGTGGCGATTGCGATAGAGATAGTTGGGAGTGGAATCGTTAGCGACGACGAGATCGATCCAGCCGTCATCGTCCAGGTCGACGAAGGCTGAAGCGAAGCCGTAACGGCCTTCGCCATCGGCGACACCGGCTTTGACGCTGACATCGGTGAACGTGCCGTCGCCATTGTTGTGGAAAAGATGATCGCTCTCGCCGGGGAGTCCCACCGGACCGCAAAAAACGTTGACGCCACGGTATTGGCATGCGCCTTCAGGAATGCCATTTTTGCCGGCAATCACTGGACGATCGAGCTCGTGCTTCACGTAACCGGGAACGAAAAGATCGAGCAAGCCATCATGATCGAAGTCGCCCCAAGTGGGCCCAGTGGACCATCCACCGAGCGCGACGCCCGCTTTTTCGGCGACGTCGGTGAACGTGCCGTCGCGATTGTTGTGATACAGGCGATTCTTTCCGTAGTTGGCGACGTAGATGTCGGGCCAGCCGTCGTTATCATAGTCGGCGACAGCCACGCCAAAGCCCCATCGTTCGTTGGCGACGCCGGCTTTGTCTGTGACGTCGGTGAAGGTACCGTCGTGATTGTTGTGGAAGAGCATGGCGCGGGGCGGCGCTTCCTTCCCCTTCATTGCAGCGGCGGTGGAACCGCTGAGGAGATAGATGTCCAGCCAGCCATCGTTGTCGTAATCGAGGAGCGCGACGCCGGAGCCGGGCGCGTCAAGGATGGTCGATTTTTCGGGAGAGCCGGAGCGATGGCGGAATTTGTCGAGGCCGGATTGTTTTGTGATGTCGGCAAAAATGACGGGGGCGCCATCCACGAAGCCGCCGGCAGTGATGGGGCGAGACTTGGCATCCTTCACCGGGGGGTAAGCGCCGCCGGTGGACATGCCGGAGGGTTTTGTTGAAGCGGGAGATTGCGGCGCTTGAGGATTCGAAGGCGAGGGCTGCTGCTCGAATGCTGCAGGAGCGAAGAGCAAAACCAGGAACAGCGACGTGAAAAGGGCGGTGGCCCAGTTTGACAGATGCGGGGAGTGGACGCTCATTTGCGGGCTGCGGGTGCGAGAGGTTCATCAACTTGCAGGATTTGGTCCGAAGTGCACGCGCTTGTCACTGGACGAGAGATAGCTGCCCGCCGTTGAGACGGTGGCGAACTGCGTGGTGTTTCCGGTGATGAGTCTAACTTCGGCCCCGATGGCGTCGCGATTGCTTTTGTGGCCAGCGAGCTTCAGCGTAAGCCAATGATTTTGCGCCGGTGTTTCGTTGTGAAGAATGTAAACGGGGCCGTCGTTCGAAGTGACGACGGCGTCGAGGCGGCCGTCATTATCAATGTCACCGATAGCCATGCCACGGCCAAGCCAGGACTGATGAAAAACGGCGCCGGAGTCCGCAGAGACATCCACGAATTCCTTGCCGGTGTTTCGAAGAAGAAGCATCGGTTCGCGATAGTGAAGATTAGGATAGTTGAGCTCGACGGTGTCGAGGTCGTGGCCCTGGGCGACGAGTAGATCTTTCCATCCGTCGTTATCGTAATCCAGAAAGCGAACTCCCCATCCGGAGTGCAGCATCGTGGCGCGCGAAATGCCGGACGTGAAACTGGCGTAGGTAAATGTGGAGTCGCCATTGTTTTGATAAAGGGCGTAGCGCTGATTGGCGAGATCGGTGATCACGAGGTCTGGCCAGCCGTCATTGTTATAGTCGGCGAAGTCGACGCCCATCCCAGCGTAGGTGCGGCCGTCGGCGTCAACAGCGGTTTGCGAGACAAGGCCCACCTCTTCAAAGGTTCCGTCACCTTTGTTGTGAAAGAGAAATTCGACCATCGAATCGTTGGCAACGAACAAATCGATGTGGCCGTCGCGATCGTAGTCCGCGATGGCGATGCCAAGACCTTTGCCAGGTTTCGAGAGACCGATTTTCTGGGAGACTTCGGTGAAGTGACCGTTGCCGTCATTGTGGTAGACAAGCGGCGAGATCGGCTGAAAAATGTCGGGATGACAGTAGGAACGAAAACCTTCCTTGTGCTCGCCGCACCAGATGTCGTCGAAATCCCATTGGACGTAGCGGAGAACAACGAGATCGAGCAAGCCATCATTATCCAGGTCCACCCAGGCTGCGCTCGTGGACCAACCGCTGCCGCCGACGCCGGCCTTTTCCGTGACATCGGTGAACGTACCGTCGCCATTGTTGTGATAGAGCTTGTTGCCGCCGTAGGCCGTTACGTATAAATCTTCGAAACCATCGTTGTCATAATCGCCGACAGCGACACCCATACCGTATCCGGCGCCTTGCAATCCGGCTTTCTCGGTTACGTCCTCAAAGGTGCCGTCCTGTTTCTGGTGGAAGAGACGGTTCCAATACTTCGGCCCGGTTTTTTGCGGGATGCTGCTTTTGGACATGGGATCCGTTAGAGGGGCACCGTTCACGAGAAAAATATCGAGCCGGCCGTCGTTGTCGTAATCAAAGAGAGCAACGCCAGCACCCATAGTTTCCAGCAAGTAATGCTTCGGTGTGTGAGAAGGCAGGTATTGAAACCGAATGCCAAGGGCGCTGGTAGCATCGGTGAACTTCCCGGGGAGCGGTTTGGGTTGGTCTGGAAGCTTTGCCGCCTGCTGAGCTGAAAGGATCCCGACAGCGAGCGTAAGGAACGCCAGTCCTGGGAGAATTCGCATAAGCAATTCATAGTACAGCATGGGCGGAAAGCTGGGGTCATGGAGTCCAAACAGGAGGTTTCGAGCCAGGGAAGGATTGGGGGTATCTACAGGCATATCTATTGTTTACGCGGGAAGGTTCAAATGACACCAAAGTGGATTGACAGTATCGTACCAGCTCGTCAAGAGTAAAAACCTCGTTGCCAATGCTTCTCGAAGCGACCGTTCCCGAGAATCGACGGAGAAATCATGAAAAATCTGGTTGCCGGTGCCCTCGTCGCTCTTTGCCTGTCAGGTAGAGTTTGTTTGGCGCAGTCGGATAAGCCGCCGGACGCCTACAAGCCAATACTTGACCGGCTGGAATCGCTGCAAACGATGTCGCTGCCGGAGTGGCGTTACAAGGAGGATTTGGCACATCCCGAAGATCCCGGCTTGAATGACGCGGATTGGCCTGTGGTGAAGACCACAGAGGAATGGAAGACCGGGGCGCGCGTCCTGCGGCGACTGATAGAAATTCCGGAAAAACTAAGCGGGTACGCGGTTCGCGGAAGCCGCGTGAAGCTCGAAGTCCTGTTTACGAGCAACGAATCCATGACGATTACGGTCTTTTCGAATGGCTCGCTCGTCGAGCGCGGGGACGAGGACACGCAGCAGCCCATCTTGCTCACGGAAAACGCTCAACCAGGCCAAAAATTCTTAATTGCAGTACGCGTGGATAACGCGCCCGTCGGAACGCAGATGTACCGCAGCACGCTGACTCTAGAGGCCGCACCCAACCGGCCGGACCCGTCCATTCTCCGGGAAGAAATACTGTCGGTGCGCCCGCTCGCGGCGGCGTTTCCCGATGGCAGGGCGGAACGCGAAGCACAAATTGATGCGAGTGTGAAGGCGATCGACTTCACCGCGCTGGACCGCGGGGACCAACCCGCATTTGATGAATCGCTGCGACAGTCGCAGACAAAGCTCAAGGCGCTCGATCCCTGGCTGAAGCAATTCACCATTCGCGCGGCGGGCAACTCGCACATTGACATGGCCTGGCTATGGCCGTGGACGGAAACCGTGGAAGTAGTGCGGAATACATTCCGCAGCGCGCTCGATCTCATGCGCGAATATCCGGATTTCAAATTCACGATGTCTTCCGCGCGCACTTACGTCTGGATGGAAGAAAAATATCCAGACCTCTTCAAGGAAATTGAGCAGCGCGTTCGTGAAGGCCGCTGGGAAGTCATCGGCGGCATGTGGGTCGAGCCCGACCTGAACATGCCGGGCGGAGAATCTCTCGTTCGGCAAATTCTCGTGGGCAAACATTATTTCCACGACAAATTCGGTATCGACGTAAAAATCGGCTGGAATCCGGATTCGTTCGGGTACAGTTGGCAATTGCCGCAGATTTACAAGAAGTCGGGGATCGACTATTTCGTCACGCAAAAACTGATGTGGGCGCACGAGTTCACCACGTTTCCTCACAAGCTTTTCTGGTGGGAGTCGCCCGATGGCAGCCGCGTCCTGACTTATTTTCCGCATGACTACGCCGCGGGAATCGATCCCGCGCAGATGGCCAAAGACGTCTCGACCTGGATTCCTTCTCTTTACGGGACAGACGCCAGGCAGCAATCTGAAATGCTGCATCTCTACGGCGTTGGCGATCACGGCGGCGGACCGACGCGAACGATGCTGGACAACGCGGTGCGCTGGATGAAACCCGATGTTGTTTATCCCAACATCCGCTTCAGCACGGCCAAATCCTTCTTTGACGACCTGGAGAAAAAACTTCCCACGATGACGGTGCCAACGTGGCGCGACGAACTCTATTTTGAGTATCACCGCGGAGTACAGACCACGCAGGCCGAAACCAAGAAACGGGTTCGCACCACGGAGGAGTTGCTCTTGAACGCCGAAAAATTCTCCTCCTTCGCGACGCTCCAAGGACGCGCCTATCCTTCCGAGGAATTTGGCAGGGCATGGAGGGATTTGCTCTTCGACGACTTTCACGACATCCTGCCAGGGTCGGGCATCGCCGTAAATTATCTGGATGCCAAGCGCAACCTTGAGGACGTCAGCCGCGTCGGGCGCGGGATTCTTGATGGTTCCCTGTCAGAGATTGCTGCGCGCATCAATACGACAGGTCCAGGCGTTCCCGTGGTGGTGTTCAATTCGATGTCCTGGCCGCGGGATGAAGTCGTGGAAGCCGAAGTTCAACTGCCCAACGTGGCGCCGGCGATTCAAGCCGTTGATGGCGCGGGAAAGCCGGTGCCGGCGCAGATGCTTGCGATTGACAGCGCGACACATCGGGTCCGGCTCTTGCTGAAAGCCGGCGTGCCAGGGCTGGGCTATAGAACGTATTACGTTCGCGGAGCGGCGAAACACGCGGCAGCGTCTGAAATCAAGGCGTCCGGCGAAGGGCTCGAAAATGATCTGGTGCGTCTGAAAGTGGACGCACAAACCGGGTGCATGACGAGTCTCTACGACAAGCGCAGCAAGACCGAAGCGCTGGCAGCTTCGGAAACGGACACGGGGGGCCCGACGCAATCTGTTTGCGGGAATCTCTTGCAGGCTTTCCGCGACAAGCCGAAGCAATGGGACGCCTGGAACATCGACGCCGATTTTGAGAAAGAGCATTGGGATCTTGACCACGCCGACGAGGTCAAGCTTGTGGAGAGTGGGCCGTTGCGCGCGATTCTGCGCGTGAAAAACCACTTCCAGAACTCCACCTTCGTGCGCGACATCACGATTACCGCGGGCTCTCCGCGCGTGGACGTGAGCATGACGGCCGACTGGCACGAGAAACACATCTTGCTGAAAGTGGCGGTACCTTCAAGCGCGCACAACGAGAAAGCGACGTTTGAAATTCCCTATGGATCGATCGAGAGGCCGACGACGCGCAACACCCCGGCGGAAAAAGCAAAGTTCGAAGTGCCGGCCTTGCATTGGGCGGACATTTCGGACGCCACGCACGGCGTCAGTCTGTTGAACGATTGCAAGTACGGCTATGACGCGAAGGGCAACGTGCTCCGACTTTCCCTTCTGCGCTCGCCTGCATGGCCTGACCCTCACGCCGACGAAGGCCTGCATGAATTCACTTATTCGTTCTACCCGCACGGCGGCAGTTGGCGCGATGCCCTGACCGTTCGGCGTGGGTACGAACTCAATTATCCGCTGCTGGTGAGGCAGATCGAGAAGCACGAAGGCGAACTCAAGGACGAATTCTCATTCTTGCAAATTCAATCCGACAGTGTGGTCTTGACAGCAGCCAAAAAAGCGGAGAAGGAAGATGCGCTTATCCTGCGGTTCTACGAATGGGCCGGAAAGGAGGCGAACGTGAGATTGCATCTTCCTGCTCGAGCGACACTGGTCTCGGAGACTGATCTGATGGAAAGACCGACGGCGGAGCTTCCCTTGAGAGACGGCAGCGTAACCGTCCACACCAAACCGTACGAGATTAAGACCGTCCAGATACGATTCGCGCCCAAGTCATCTCAGTAGCTCTCGTTAGGCTTTCTGATAAGCAAGCGGCGTTTCCATTATGCATCGTGGTGTTGGGTTGGAAATGGCAAATTGGGAAAACGAGGCGGCGTAATTGCTTGAGAGGAATGGAGCGGCCTATCGGAATCGAACCGACACCTGAACCTTGGCAAATCTGCAGAGACAGGATTGTCAAGGACTTACGAGGCACTTTGAGGAGCATCGAGTAGCGTTTCGAGCAGACAGAAACGCTTAATGTCATCAGGTTGTTCCCACGAAACGAAGAACATAGAAGTGGTTCAGACGTACCAAGCGGAACGCGGGTTGGCACCCTTCATGGGAAGCGCGAGCGGGTTCGAAAAGGTGATCCAGACTGAATCATCTAGGCTCCGCGGCTTGACATCTCCCCTATGACGACTTTCGAGCCACTGGTTTGCTCCCGGCGGCTTACTCATGCAGATTGGACAGATCACGGAGTGGCGAAAAGAGATCGGGCGGCTCGAGCGATCCCCTTGAGAACTCGGAGGCCATCCTCCTGTGAGCCGGTGTCGAACTGCGCTCCCGCATGATCGACGGCATTGCTGACCATGGCAACCGAGGCTACGGAAGCCTGCCTGGCGACGCCAAACGCAAAAAGAGATGCGGCCTGCATCTCGACCGCGAGGACGCCCTCCCGGGTCCATTTATTGAGTTGCGCTTTGGTCTCGCGGTAAGGGGCATCCGTCGTCCACACCTTACCTGAGCGGACGGCCCATCCGGTCGAGACCAACTCCCGCTCGAGAAGCGGAACCAGCGGCGACTTGCACGCGACCTCACTGTCTGCCGGCAGGTAGTGATAAGAAGTTCCCTCGTCACGAATCGCGCTGGTTGCCACCACGAGACACGGGAGCGGTAAATCGGGAGACACGCGGCCGGCCGAGGTCAGCCCGATGATGAGTTTGGCCCCCGCAGCTTGCAGCTGCTCGGCAATCAGTACCGCGTAGGGTCCGCCGATGGTTCGCGCTATGATTCCGCAGGTAACACCCGCAAGATCCATCGTGAACATCGAGGTGTGAAAACACGCCCAAGGCCCGAAGGGCTTGGCCATGCCATCTCGAACCAGCCAGTCGGTGATATCTCCATCGAACTCCAGGATGCACACGGGAGGAACGATTCCGAACGGGATCTGCCGACTTCGGCGCACATCGTCGATCAGGTTCTCGGGGGTGAATGCGGACGGTTGATCCAGCGCATGGCTGAGGATCGGAGGACTCGAATCTTCCATCATGCCCTGGATCCATCCCATCGCTGCGTCAGGTTGAAGATAATTCTAGTCTTCATTCCGCGACACAGCAGTATAGACGACATCGCTTGACGGAACGACCTGCTCGTTTGCTATTTCGCGTCCACCCAACTGTCCGACCCCACTAGCCTGACGGCCACGTTGGTAAAGAAAATTCGCGCCGGCTTGCCGTCCGCCGTTCCGCGATGGTCCGTTGAGACCAGCAGAGGGCCGGCCTTCTTGTAGCCCGCCCAAGTTGCTGGGAGGAGACTCGGCTTCTTCGGTCCACCCCGATGATAGAAGAACTGTACAATTCGTCCATCCTTCCCGACATACAGATCCCAGGTGTCCCCCGGCGTGTAACCGCCAACCTCGGCCGGATATTTGACCGACACCAGCTTCGCCGTACCCTGTCCAATCGGCAATTTTTGCTTGTCCTTGACCGTCACATTGGCGCTGGTGTCCCAGTACGCGTGGAAAGGGAAGATGAACCAAT
>WNFP01000731.1_pt1 | contig 25324 bp, 20 predicted proteins | sample 5400201 | NCBI WGS metagenome assembly WNFP01 (sample SAMN13153355, study PRJNA577476) | soil metagenome | isolation source: 115 cm saprolite under Madrone tree | place: USA:California | collected 2016-06-14
GCGGTCAGCGAAGGCCGCCGCCATCCCGGCATGGAACATTGGCTGCCGCTGTTTCACGAGCGGATGGACACGCTGTTCGATTACCTCGGCGACGCGCCGGTTGCGATCGAGCCGCAAGGCGAGGACGGCGCGCGCGAACGCTTCAAGCAGATCGCCGATTACTACGAGGCGCGGCGCGAGGCGATGGAGCATCCGGGCAGCCTCGCGGTGTACAAGCCCTTGCCAACGGATCGGCTCTATCTGACCGAAGACGAGTTAGCCGCACGCCTTGGTCAAGCGGCCCTGGCGCGGTTCACGCCATTCGCGATGCCCGAGGGCAGCACGGATGTGATCGATGCCGGGGCGCGGCAGGGACGCGATTTTGCGCCGGAGCGCACGGATGCTTCCGTCAACGTATTCGAAGCCGTGGTCGCCCATGTCAGGGCGTTGCAGGCTAACCGCAAGAAGGTGGTGATCGCGCTGTGGAGCGAAGGCTCGCGCGACCGCATGGACAGCATGCTGCGCGATCACAAGCTGACCAATGTCATCAGCGTCAATACCTGGCGCACGGTGCAGGCCACGCCGCGCAACGAGGCCATGCTGGCGGTGGTCGGCATGGAATCCGGTTTCGAGACCGATAATGCCGCTGTTATCAGCGAACAGGACATCCTCGGCGACCGGCTGGTGCGGCCGCGCAAGGCGAGCCGCAAGCTCGAGAATTTCATCTCCGAAGTCACGAGCCTCGCGAGCGGCGATCTCGTCGTCCATGTCGAGCACGGCATCGGCCGTTTTGTCGGGCTGCAGACGCTCGAGGTATCAGGCGCGCCGCACGACTGCCTCGAGCTGCACTACGCCGCCGACACAAAACTGTTTCTACCGGTCGAAAATATCGAGCTGCTGTCGCGCTACGGTTCCGACCAGGCCAATGTCGAACTCGATCGGCTCGGCGGTACCGGTTGGCAGGCACGCAAGGCCAGGCTGAAGAACCGCATCCGCGAAATAGCCGGTGAACTAATAAAAATCGCCGCCGAGCGGCATCTGCATGAGGCGCCGAGAATGCCGGTGCAGCCGCACGTCTATGACGAGTTCTGCGCGCGCTTTCCCTATGAGGAGACCGAAGATCAGCTGACAGCCATCAATGCCACCATGAAGGACCTCGAAAGCGGCCGGCCGATGGACCGGCTGATCTGCGGCGACGTCGGATTCGGCAAGACCGAGGTGGCGCTGCGCGCGACATTTGCGGCAGCGCTTGACGGCAAACAGGTCGCTGTCGTGGTGCCGACGACGCTGCTGGCGCGCCAGCACGCCAAAACCTTTGCCGAGCGGTTCCGCGGCTTTCCGGTCAATGTCGCGCAAGCCTCGCGCCTGGTCGCGCCGAAGCAACTGGCGCAAGTGAAGAAGGGTCTCGCCGACGGCTCCATCGATATCGTGGTCGGCACCCATGCGCTGCTCGGCAAATCCATCAAATTCCGGGATCTCGGGCTGTTGATCGTCGATGAGGAGCAGCACTTTGGGGTCAGCCACAAGGAGCGGCTGAAGCAGCTCCGCGCCCAGATCCATGTGTTGACGCTGAGCGCGACGCCAATCCCGCGCACGCTGCAACTGGCGCTGACGGGGGTGCGCGATCTCTCGATCATTGCTTCCCCGCCCGTCGATCGGCTGGCGATCCGCACCTTCGTGGCGCCACACGATCCTCTGATGATCCGCGAAGCGCTGTTGCGCGAACGTTATCGGGGCGGACAGGCGTTCTACGTCGCGCCGCGCATCGAAGATCTCGCAGGGGTAAAAGACTTTCTCGACAAGAACGTGCCGGAGATGAAGGTCGCGGTCGCGCACGGTCAGATGCCGCCGACCGTGATCGAAGACATCATGTCGGCGTTCTACGACGGCAAATACGACATTCTGCTCTCGACCACCATCATCGAGTCCGGCCTCGATATTCCCACCGCCAATACGCTGATCGTGCACCGCGCCGACATGTTCGGGCTGGCGCAGCTATATCAGCTGCGCGGGCGGGTAGGGCGCTCCAAGCTTCGCGCCTATTCGCTTTTCACGCTGCCGGCCCAGCAGAAGATCACGACGCAGGCCGAACGCCGGCTGAAAGTGCTGCAGTCGCTGGAAACCCTGGGCGCCGGATTCCAGTTGGCGTCGCACGATCTCGACATTCGCGGCGCCGGCAATCTGCTGGGCGAGGAGCAATCGGGCCATATCAAGGAAGTCGGCTTCGAGCTTTATCAATCGATGCTGGAGGAGGCGATCCTCAACCTCAAGGCCGGCGTCGCCGAGCCTGCGGCGGATCGCTGGTCGCCGCAGATCACCATCGGCATGCCCGTGCTGATTCCGGAGGATTACGTCGCCGACCTTTCGGTGCGGCTATCGCTGTACCGGCGGCTGGCCGATCTCGACACCGACGAGGAGATCGACAATTTCGCCGCCGAGCTGCGCGACCGTTTTGGCGTGTTGCCGGACGAGGTGCGTTATCTTTTCAAGGTCGCCGCCATCAAGGGCTATTGCCGGCGCGCCAATGTCGAGAAGATCGATGCCGGGCCGAAGGGGGCCGTGATCGCGTTCCGCGACAACAAGTTCGCGCAGCCGGAGCGCCTCATCTATTTCATTCGCCAGCACGGCCAGGCGGCCAGGGTGCGGCCGGACATGAAGGTGGTGTTCTTCCAGGAATGGGAGACGCCGGAGGAGCGTTTGACCGGCACCACCGAAATCCTGCGCCAGCTTGCCAACCTCGCCGAAGACCGCAAGGCGGCGTAGGTCCGTGATTGAGCGAAATCGTCATCCTGAGGTGCGAGCCTGTTCGGCGAGCCTCGAAGGATGCTTCGAGCACGTTGCTCATCCTTCGAGACGCCGCGCGAGAGCGCGGCTCCTCAGGATGACGGGGTACACAAAAAACAGCCGCCGGCATTGCTGCCGACGGCCGTTTCTCATCGAAAAACCGCACCGCTTATTTCGGATATTTGAATTCCGGCGCAGCCTTCAGTGCCTCCTTGGTGGTATTCATCGAAGCCAGCCATTTGTCGTTCTTGCTGTCATGGCGAATGTTGATCGACGACGGCGATACCGCGACATAGCGCTCGCCCATTCCCAGGAAACCACCGACCGACAGGATCAGCGCGTCGATCTGATTGTTCTTGATGGCGACGTCAGTGATCTCGCCGACCGACTCGTCCTTCTGGTTATAGACGTTCAGGACCTTCAATTTGGAACTGAACATCTCGTCCTTCGAGACCGTCGAAAACTTGGCCTCGGCGGGCGCCTTGCCGGTGGTCTTGGCGTCCTCAGCCAGTACCGGCCCCGCCAGAACGGCGAGCGAAGCAGCAATCAGTGCAATTTTCTGCATAATGTCTCCTCCAGTGCAGAATCGATATTCGTCAATTCCGGCGAGGAACATTGGTTCCGCTATTTCGTTTTGGAACGATCAGGATGCAGCGCGGCGCGCATCCTCATAGAGCCGTGTCAGCAGCGACCTGGCCGAATCAGTCGGCAGCATGGTCGCGAGCGTGACAACCGGCTCTGGCCGCGCTTCTCTTTTGCCATGCGAGGTATGGCGCATCACGCTGCAATGGCGACGCGCGATCATATGGGCGGTGCGCAAATCGGTTTCCGCAAACACCACGATGACGGATCCGTCTTCCTGAACGGCGCCGAAATCCATTTGCCGCATCAAGCGGCTGAGAATCCGCGCACCATCAAGCTGGGCGCGCGCGTTGTTTGGATCGAAGGCAAAGCGCGCCACCGACAATCCGCCGCCGCGCGACAGCGTCTGACAGACGGCCGTCGACAAGTCGCGATTGAAGGCCGCAGGCGTGAACAGACCGGTCCTGGGATCGAGCAGGCCGCCGGCGTCGAGCGAGCGCAGTGTGCGGCTCAAATGGGCCTCGAAGGCGTGCTGGCGGACCAACGGCAACGCGTTGGCGGCAATGCGCGCGGGGTCACCCGATATCACTTCAAGATTGGGCAGATCATACGCCGGCGTTACTTCCTCCAAGGTTACGATGACAGGCAGGTTGCGAAAGCGCGCGTCTTCCGCCAGCACCGTGATAAAGGCGTCCACGACGCGCGGGCTAAAACCTTCGCCGAGCACGATGCCGTCTATGTCGCGCGTGTTAAGGTGTTTCGCCGCAGCTTCGATGGAGAGCGCGCCGACGACCCCCATCCGCTCGCCGAGCGATACGGAAAGCGCGGGGTAGGCGGCGCCACGCCCGATCAGCAGTACGGTGGCGTCGCGGGCGGGATCGATATCCGCCAGGGTTTTTCGCGCCGCCGGGTCGTCGAGCCGGCGCATCACCGTGGAATGCAAGCTCCTGATGCGCAGCGCGGCGCGGAGCCGCGCCACCAGACGGTCGAAATTGCCGCCCGCTTGCGAGAAAGGAATGGCGTTTTCGGGTAAGCTTATGCCGGGATCGATAGCGAGCAGCGGAAGATAAGGCTGCCGCCCGGCGATCCGTTTCGCCAACGTCTCGAGGTCGGCTTTGACGACGTCGGACGTCGCCGCGAGAACGGCGGCCGGCTGCAACTGCTCGATCGCGCGTGGCGCATCGGCCCAGCCGGTCTCGATGATCGGGAATATCCTGGCATCGTCAAGCGCGCTCGCGAATGACGGCCGTTGCGCGCTCGATACGATGATAATCGGACCCTGCTGGGACATCTGGAAACTCGGATCGACGCGATCGATTGGGCGGCAAAGCCTAGTTTGCCGGCCTTAATGTCGCGTCAACGCAGCGGGCCAGTTTGCCATCAGGCCCGGTTGGTCCGATCGCGAAACGCTTCCACCATCAGAGGGTTAAGCCCGAGCCCGGCAAGCGCCTCGCGGGCACGGGCATTGTCCTGGGCACGCCCGGCAAGGCGATGGCCGCTCAGGCGGTCGGGCAACGCCGTCAGCAGCGCGCCCTGGCCAAGCCGCTTGGCCCATTGCTGCAGATCCTGCGACAAGAACCTGTAGCCCCCGACCGCCATCACGCCGGAAGGAGGCGCGGTAATGCAGATCGCTCCGGTCGAACGATCGAGCCGGCCGACGTAGTCGGTATCGACGAAATCGCGCGGCGGCTGCGCCACCAGAGATTCGCGCGCCGGCGGCGCGGGTGCGTAAGCCGCCGGCGTAACCATCGGTCCCCGCAATGCCAGCGTTCCCCTTGAGGTCAGCAAGATTTCGCCTGCGATCGACCCCGGGACGTCGCGCGGTGCGCCCTGCGGTCCCGGCAGAATTGGCGCCGGCGCGCCATCGGCCGCGCGGCGCGCGCTGAACAGTCCGGCTTCCCCGAATAGATAGACGTCGGTCAGGACAGCTTGTTCTGTGGTCCAGAGGGCGCTCGATGCGACCTGTTCCGGCGCGCGCCAAAGACCGATCACGTTGCGCAAGCTCGGCAGACGCGACCGCATGTCGATCTCGGCCAATCGCAGCGCCAGTTGCGCGGGCGCAATCAGCGTATCGCAACAGTGTTCATTGATCTGCCGCTCGAGCAGATCGCCGTCGAAGGGATGATGCAGCGCCAGCGTTCCGCCCGACAGCAGCCAGACCACGAGTGATGAAGTCAGCCCCGCGAACGACGACGGCGCGAATGCCGACATCAGGGTTGAGCCCTGTGGCACATCGCTTTCGAGCGACAATGCGAGCCCGCCGGCGATCAGGTTCAGATGCGTTCGCGGCACCGCGCGAAAGCCGTCGGCGGTCACGTCGAATGAGATGATCGCCGCCCTGCGGCCGTCCTGTGTAACGCTACGCGCCGCGGATTCACCTGACAAAGCCGAGTCGAGCGATGCCATGCCTTCCGGCAGCTCATTGCCGAAGCCGCAGACATGGCGAATCGAAAATGATTCGGCGGCGGCGTTCATGGCGAGGTCGGCATGGACAACGCCATCGATCCTGCCTGTGGTGACAATCGCCCGCGCTCCGGTGCGATTGAGCGCGACCGTCAATTCCGCCTGTCGCCACAGCAGCGGAAGCAGCGCAACAACCAACCCGGCGCGCTGGGCTGCAAGCACCGTCAGCATGAACTCGACGGTGTTCGGCAGTTGAACCGCGATGACGGAGTTGGCCGGCAATCCGGCTTCGATGAAGTGAGCCGACAGCGCCGAGATCGCCCGTTCGGCTTCTGCGAAGGTCAGGCGTTTTGGTGGATCGCCGGTGACGCGCTGCTTGTTGGCTGGGTCGAGCATGGCCAGCGCATCCGGCTTTCGCGCCAGGATCCGTCGAAACAATTCGTCGAGCGTTGGTGAAGCGTTGGTCACGGGATCACTTTGCTTGAGGCTCCGGCTTTTGCCACCATGTCTCCGGGAGATACCCGGTCAAGGCGGTGGCTGCCGGCCGTTCTATCCGATTCCAGCGCGCGATCCATTGCTCTCTGACGTTAAACAGCGGGATAGCGTAGAAGCCCGACATCAGGACCCGGTCGAGGGCGCGCACCGCCGAGACGAACGCGGGATGCTCGCGCGCTTCAAGCATCGCCGCGATCAGGGCGTCGATGGCGGGATCTTTAGCCCCCATGTAGTTTCGCGTGCCTTGGTTATCCGCGGCCTCGCTTCCCCAGTAGAACGACTGCTCGTTGCCTGGCGACAACGACTGGTCCCAGCGGTTCTGGATCATGTCGAATTCGAACCCCAGCCGCCGTTGATCGAATTGGACGCCATCGACCGCGCGCACCGAAGCTTCGATACCGGCGCGCTTGAGATCGCGCATATATGCCAGCGCGATGCGCTCCTGATCGCGGGTCGTAACCAGAATTTCGAAGGTAAGGGGCATCTTGGTCGATCGCTGCCGCAACACCGTGCCGTCCAGATCGTAGCCGGCTTCCGACAACAATGTCAGCGCGATGCGAAGCGTTGCGCGATCGCGCCCCGAGCCGTCGGTGACGGGAAGGCGGTAGCTGCCATCGAGAATGTCGGCTCGCAGGTGAGCGGCGAACGGTTTCAGGAGCTCGCGCTCGCGATCATCGGCGGCGCGGGCGTAGGCCGATAATTCGGAGCCGGCGAAGAAGCTTGCCGAACGACCGTAGAGGCCGAAGAAATAACTGCGGTTGATCCATTCGAAATCGAACAAAAGCGTCAAAGCCTGGCGGACGCGGATATCGGAAAACACCTGGCGTCTGGTATTGAACACCAGGAATTCCGAGGGCTGCGGCAAGCCGGTCTTGATGGTATCGCGGATCACCTCGCCGTTGCGGGCCGCCGGAAAGTCGTATCCGTCGTGCCAGCGCAGCGGTTCGGACTCGACGCGAAAGTCATAGAGACCGCGCTTGAAGGCTTCGAACTGGCCGTTGGCCTCACGATAGAAATCGAGCCTGATCTCGTCGAAATTCCACAAGCCGCGATTGACCGGCAGATCGCGGCCCCAATAGTCGGGGTTGCGCGTCAGCGTCACGCTGGCGCCTGGCTTGACCGCGCTGACGCGGTAGGGGCCGGAACCAACAGGCGGTGACATCGAGGTTTCCTCGAAGGTTGCGACGTCGACGGCGTGCCTGGGCAATACCGGCATCAGGCCGAGAATCAGCGGCAGCTCGCGGTCGTTGGCGCCCTCAAGATCGAACCGCACGGTGAGCGGGTCGGGCGCTTCCGCCTTTACGACTTTGGAATAATACTGGCGATGATTGGGGCGGCCTTTGTCGCGCAGCAAAGCCCAGGAGAACCGCACGTCCTCGGCGAGCACCGGTTGCCCGTCGGAAAAACGCGCCCTTGGATCGAGATGGAAGGTGACATAGCTCCTGGCATCGTCGGTCTCCACGCTCTTTGCCAACAGACCATAAAGTGTGAAGGCCTCGTCATTGCCCCGCGCCATCAGGCTTTCCACCACAAACCCCCTGATTTGCTGCACGGCGAGACCCCTGACGATCAGGGGATTGAGGCTGTCAAAGGTGCCGAGAAAACCCTGCACCAGCCGTCCGCCTTTCGGTGCATCGGGATTGGCGTAGGGCATATGGGTGAAATCGGCCGGTAGCGCCGGCGCGCCATGCATGGCGATGGCGTAACTCTCCCGCGCCGACAGCGACCCCGCATGGATTGTCAGCGCGATTGCCAAAGCGAAGACACGGAAGAGGTAAACTCGAACGCGCTTGCACCTCGGACGCTGCACCATGGCACGCTGATTTGATTCGATATTGCTCACTGTCGGGTTCTACCATAGCGGCCAACCGGCCGCGGCTTACGCCGAAGATGCTTGTCGGCATTGATCTTTTCGCGTGCCACTGTATGAAGGCGTGCAATTGACCGGGGCGGCAAGGCCTGTCACTTAACCGCCTCAATTGGCCCCGACACAGCCGCCCCAACGGCTAGGTTAAGTTCTTGCAGCGGTTTCGGGCGCTCCCGTTCAGAAAGGGTTTTCCGCAATGAATTTCCGTATCTTGGCCGCATCGGTCTGGCCGCGTGGGAGGGTTTTCGCCCTGTGGGCAGCGGCGGCATTGACGCCCGTGCTGCTTACCCCCGACGCGCACGCCCAGGCGCAAGCGCCCGCTCCGGCACCCGCTGCGCCTGCGCCGAAGGCCAAGGCTGCACCGAAGGCTGCGCCGAAAGCCGCTCCTGCGCCCGCGCCGAGTGCCCAGCAGGCACCGCCAGTGGCGGGGGGGCCAGCGGCTGGAGCGCCGGCGGCAGGCGGTCAGCCCCAGGACCAGCAGGTCCAACTGATCTACGCGCCCTGGACCAAATTCTGCCTGAAGGGCCAAGATGCGAACGCAAAACAAGTTTGCTTCACGGGCAAGGATGGGCGCATCGAGTCGGGCCAGCCGGTAATCGCAGCCGTCATCATCGAGCCCGAAGGCGAACCGAAAAAGATCCTGCGTGTCACACTGCCGCTCGGTATGCAGTTGGTTCACGGCACCCGTGTGATCGTCGACAACAACCCGCCGCAGCAGAGCCCTTATGTGATCTGCTTTGCCAATGGCTGCATGTCGGATTACGAAGTGACCCCGGAACTGCTCGCCAACATGAAAAAGGGGCAGAATTTGGTGGTGCAGGCGATCAACTCCAATGGTGCGCCGCTGACACTGCCGTTGCCGCTGGCCGAATTCGCCAAGGCCTATGACGGCCCGCCGACCGATCCGAAGCAATTCGAGGAAACCCAGAAGAAGCTGCAGGAAGAGCTGCAGAAACGCGCTGAGGAAGCGCGCAAGAAGCTCGAGGCCAACCCGCCTGCGGGCACCCCTGCGGCCGCTCCGGCCAATCCGGCCGCGAAGTAAGATGGCTCTCGGCTTAGAAGAAAAGGCGCTCGATCGAGCGCCTTTTTGTTTCCGGGAACGTCATCCTGACATTTGAGCTCTTGCGAGTCTGGAAGAATGACAAACAATAGGTGCCATCCTTCGAGACGCGGCCAAGAAGCCGCTCCTCAGGATGACGCCTCCGCTCCAACCACAGTTAATTCAGCGACGGATTTCGCGGGCGGTAGCTGCCCGACTTGTCCTTTACGAAAATCTCGGCAACTTGCGAATGCCGGATCGGTTCACCGGAATTGTCGGGCAACAAGTTCTGCTCGGAAACGTAGGCGACGTATTCCGATTCCGAATTCTCGGCGAGCAGATGATAGAAAGGCTGATCCTTGTGAGGCCGGACGTCCTCGGGGATCGACAACCACCATTCTTCGGTATTGTTGAATTCCGGATCGATATCGAAGATCACGCCCCGGAACGAAAAGATCCGGTGGCGAACGATCTGTCCGATCTGAAATTTGGCGGTCCGCGTTTTTATCATACCTCGTCGAATAGACCATGATTGTGGCCGATGCTAGAGGCAAACCGCCGAATTTAACCTTCGCCGTGGCCGCTCTTCCAGGATGTCAATGGGGGCCAACAACGATGAAGAAGACACTTACCCCGGTCGACATCCTCATCCCGCACTGCCGTATTTTGGCCTGATCTTCATCGGCTTGGCCTGTGGCAAGCCAAAGGCCTGCCGGAGCAGGGCTTGGCGTGGGTGCGCTTCTTCCAAGTTTCACTGCCCGCTTTGCTGTCTGGAATCATATCCAAAACGCCGTTTGCGGAACTTAGTAATCCGTCCTCTAAATAATCGGCCGGTTCGCTCGCCATGATGGCGCCAGGCCCTCGCGCATGGCCAGACGGCGAAGCGGCCCGATCGAACCGATCAGATGCAGGCCGGCCGCGCGCAAGCTTTGCATCGGAAGGAAATCGCTCAGCAGCGAGCGGTTCGCCATATCGATGACGAAGGTCCGGCTCAAAACATCGGCGCGCCGCGCCGAATCGTAACGAGTGAGGACATGGGGCCCGCCTGGGTCTTCGCCCGATGCCATCGCCCGCCCCACGATATCGGCGAGATCGGCGACATCGCGCAATCCCATGTTCAGGCCTTGCGCGCCGATCGGCGGCACCACATGCGCGGCCTCGCCGACCAGTGCGACGCGATCTTTCGCGAATTGCCGCGGCTGCTCGATGGCGAGCGGAAACAAGTGGCGTCCCGGCTCGACCTTAAAGCGACCGAGAATGGAATGCGATTGCCGCTCCGCGGCCTCGGACAACTCGTCGTCGCTCAACGCGATCAGCCGTTCAGCCTCCTTCGGTGCCGCAACCCACACCACGCTGCAGCGATTGCCGGGCAGCGGCACGAACACGCACGGTCCTTGCGGGGTGTGAAACTCGGTCGAGTTATTTCGATGTGGCCGCGAATGGCTGACGTTGAAGGTCAATGCTGACTGGTTGAGATCGCGGCCCCGGACCGCGATGCCCGCGGCCTCACGGCACAGCGATTGACGTCCGTCTGCGCCGGCCACAAGTCGCGCCGACAGCGATTTCCCATGGGCCGTGCCGATTGCAACCGTGGCATCGTAGAGGTTGACGGTATCAGCCTCGTCGTCGAACCGGGTCAGGTCGGAAAGCTCGGCGGCGCGTTGTTCCAGCGCCGCGATCAACGTACGGTTCTCGATGTTGTAGCCGAATGCATCGAGATCGATCTCGTCGGAGGAAAACCGGACTTCTGGCGCACGGATCAGGCGGCCGGTATCGTCGACCAGACGCATCGCCTGCAATGGCGCCGCCTCGTCCGCGCACCGCCGCCATACATCCAGCGCCTGCAGGAGATTCACGGAGCCGCCCAAGAGGGCGGTGGTGCGATTGTCGGCATAAGAGGCGCGGCGAGCGATCAAGGCCGTATTCGCGCCGGTTTGCGCCAGTGCAACCGCGGCGGTCAATCCGGCGGGGCCGCCCCCGATCACGACGACGTCGTGGGTACCCGATACTTCGTTCATACCGGCACAATCGATGTTCCCGGCAACATTTTCAAGCCCATGTCACGACTTCAATTTTTCCACCGTGTTGCGCGGCGGAACGCCGCAATCGCTGATGTGCAAACCGAGGCGATTCCTGATAGCACTGCACAGCAAATGGACCAGGTAAACCAGCAGGATTCCCCGCTACCGTCGCCGGCAACCCGGGCCGCTGCGTTTTCCGTGCATATTTTCACGGCGTTGGGCGCCGGCATCGCCTTCGTTGCGCTGCTCGAGGCCGTTCGCGAGCATTGGGCCGCGATGTTCGGCTGGCTGGGCGCGGCTCTTGTGGTGGACGTACTCGACGGCCCGATCGCGCGGCGGCTGGATGTCATGCGCGTGCAGCCGAACTGGTCGGGCGAAGTGCTCGACCTCGTGGTCGATTTCGTCACTTACGTTTTTGTGCCGGCCTATGCCATCACCGCAAGCGGCCTGCTGCTGCCGCTGGCGGCCCCGCTGCTCGGTGCAGGTATCGTCGTGTCAAGCGCGCTGTATTTCGCGGATCGCCGCATGAAGGCCGCGGACAATCATTTTCGCGGGTTTCCCGCTCTGTGGAATGCGGCGGCCTTCTATCTTTTCCTGCTGCATTTACCGCCGGCGCTTTCGAGCCTCGCGGTCGCTATCCTGATCGTGCTGACATTTGTTCCATTCCACGTGGTTCATCCACTACGTGTGGTGCGCCTGCGCGGCCTTACCCTGTCATTGCTCGCCGTCTGGGCGGTGCTCGGGGTCGTCGTGCTCGCAAATGACTTCAATGTCAGCCCGATCGTAACAACGGCGCTTTGTGCGATCGCTGCCTATATCGTCGGGAGCGATGCTGCGATCCGGCTCGCCAGATCGTTCGGCGCATGATCGAGCTGCTGACCAGCCCGGAAGCATGGGCGGCATTGCTGACCCTGACCGCGCTGGAAATCGTTCTCGGCATCGACAATGTTATCTTTCTGTCGGTCATCGTCTCGCGCATTCCGCGGCGGCAAGCGACGCAAGCGCGTCAAATTGGGTTAGCGCTTGCGCTGGTGTTTCGCATTCTGCTGCTCACCCTGTTGGTGTGGCTGATCGGCTTGACGGAGGCCATCTTCACCGTAAAGGGCATGGCGTTTTCCTGGCGGGACATCATTCTGATCGGCGGCGGGCTGTTTCTGATCGCCAAGGCGACCCACGAAATTCATGCCGAGGTGGAGGCGCGCGACGAAGAGAATGGCGAAGCGTCAGGGGCCAGCGCCTTCTTCTGGGTAATCATCCAGATCATCGTCATCGATATGGTGTTCTCGCTGGACTCCATCATCACCGCGATCGGCATGGCGCAGGATCTCGAGATCATGATCGCGGCCGTTATCATCGCCTGTATCATCATGTACGTGTCCTCCGGACCGGTGGCACGGTTCGTGGCGGAGCACCCCACGACCAAGATGCTGGCGCTGGCATTTCTGGTGCTGATCGGCGTTGCGCTGGTGGCCGACGGATTCAAATTTCATATCCCGCGCGGCTACATCTATTTTGCCATCGCGTTTTCGGCTGCTGTCGAAGCCTTCAATGTGCTGGCCAGGCGCAACCGCAAAAACGCCGTTCGCTAATGTTATTTGCAAAAACCGGTTTCCACTTCTGCGGAGGGCGCGCTGCAAGCGACAACGTGGTGCGCTACCGCTGAGTTGACAACGCGGCGTTGATGGCTTTCGCTTGAGCTTACGAGGATCCTCGAGGGAGAGGCTGATATGATCAAGGCCGTGCGCGTGCACAAGGTAGGGGGTCCGGAAGCCCTGGTCTATGAGCCCGTGGACGTGCCCGCTCCGGGGCCCGGCGAGGTCCGTATCCGTCAGCATGCCGTCGGCCTGAACTTTATCGACGTCTATTATCGCACCGGCCTCTACAAGGCACCGGGATTGCCGTTCATCGCCGGCAACGAAGCTGCCGGCGAAGTGCTGTCGGTTGGACCCGGCGTGACCAATTTTCACCCCGGCGACCGCGTCGCCTATTATTTCAATCTCGGCGGCTACGCGACCGAGCGAAATATCCCTCGGGAAAGACTCGTAAAACTGCCCGACCACATCACTTACGAGCAGGGCGCCGTGCTGATGCTGAAGGGATTGACGGTCTGGTATCTCCTGCACAAGACGTTCAAGGTCGAGCCGCATCATCGGGTGCTGATCCATGCCGCAGCCGGCGGCATTGGCTTGCTCGCATGCCAATGGGCGAGGGCCCTTGGCGCCCACGTCATTGGCACCGTCGGCTCGAAAGCGAAGGCCGATCTCGCGCTCGCCAATGGCTGCGATCACGTCATCCTCTATAACGAGGAAGATTTCGTCGCGCGCGTCAAGCAGATCAGCCGCAACGAGCTTTGCGATGTCGTCTATGATGGGGTTGGCAAAACCACTTTTCCGGGCTCGCTTTCCTGCCTCAAGCCGCGCGGGATGTTCGTGAGTTTCGGCAACGCCTCAGGTCCGGTGCCGCCATTCTCGATTGCTGAACTCAATAGTCACGGTTCGCTGTTTGCGACCCGGCCGAAACTCAACGACTATATCGGCAAGCGCTCTGAACTGCTGGAGGGCGCCGACACCCTGTTTGCCGCCGTCATCAACGGGAAACTGCATGTGCCGATCAACCACGCCTACGCACTGAAGGATGCGGCCAAGGCGCACATCGATCTGGAAAGTCGGATGACGACAGGGGCGTCGATCTTGAAGCCGTAGGGATTCCTTTGCTCGTTGTCCCGGCGAACGCCGGGACGCACAAGTAAGAGTCATTACTCCTGCTACGCCACACGCCTTGCCGCGCCGATCCTGGTGAGGATCGCATCCAGGCAATCGATCATCCCGGTGATTTCGGCCTTGGTGACGTTGAGCGCCGGCATGAAACGCAGCGCGTCCGGTTGTGGCGCGTTGAGCAGCACGCCATCCTCAAAGGCTTGCGCGACGATCGAGGCCGCGATGGGGTGTTTCAGATCGAGCGCAAGCAGCAGGCCCCTGCCACGGACCTCGCCGAGCCCATGGCGCACGGACATCCGCTGCAACTCGCTTTCCAGATACAGGCCGGTATCGACCACCGATTTCAGAAAATCTGGGTCAGACACTTGCTGCAGAACCGCAAGCCCAGCCGCGCACATCAGCGGATTGCCGTTGAATGTGCCGCCCTGGTCGCCGTGTCCGAAACAGGAGGCCGCTGCGGTAGCGAGCAGGGCGGCCAGCGGCACGCCTCCACCGATACCCTTTCCAAGCGTCATGATGTCAGGCTCGATGTCGGCGTGCTCGTAATGGAAAAGTTTTCCTGTGCGGCCGATGCCGGTCTGGATCTCGTCCAGGATGAGCAACAGGCCGTGCTTTCCCGTCAGCGTCCGCAGCTCGCGCAGAAATTGGTCGGTCGCGGGCCAGACGCCGGCTTCACCCTGGATCGGCTCCAGCATCACGCCGATGGTTTTGTCGTTGATCAGCCGCTTCACTGAAGCGAGATCGTTCAGCTGCGCCTTGGGAAAGCCAGAGACCTTAGGCTCGAACAGCGGCTCAAACGCTTTCTTGCCGGATGCCGACATCGTTGCCAGCGTCCGCCCGTGGAAGCCACCCTCGAACGTGATGATCTCGTAAGCGCCGTTGCGGTGCAGGGCGCCGTATTTGCGCGCAAGCTTGATCGCGCCCTCGTTGGCTTCCGCGCCCGAATTGGTGAAGAACACCTGATCGAAGCAGCTGTAATCGACCAAGGCCTTTGCCAGCTTGAGGCTCGGCGCGTTGTAAAAAGCCGGACTTGGCGTCAGCAGCAGCTTTGCCTGCGCCGCAAGGGCTTCGGCGACGACAGGCGGCGAATGGCCCAGGCAATTGACCGCCCAGCCCTGAACGAAATCGAGATAGCGCTTGCCGGTGTCATCCCACAGAAATGAGCCTTGGCCCCGGACAAAGACGGCCGGCGGGCGCCCGGTGATATCCATCAGCGCTTCAAACGGATGCGTGGCAACGGTCATGTCAAACTTCCTCTTGGATGAAAAAGCTGGTCGAAACGAAAGAAGGCCGCACTTTGCGGGTGCGGCCTTCTCGAAAACGTTGCTGATTTATCTGTTCAGCGTTGTCGTCGGACACGGCGCGACCCATCATCGTCGAACGAGCGACGGCGGCAGGTGGTGCGACGGATGGTCCGGTTCAAATTCATGGTGTAGGCGCATACAGCCGAAGGGCAGGCGCTGTCAATAGAGTTAGAAGCCGGCGACGCTGCCGTGCAGGTCGTATTGGTCTGATCGCTCGATTTTCGCGGTGACGATCTCGCCGACACGGAGCGGACGACGGCTCGAGAGGTAGACGGCGCCGTCGATCTCTGGCGCGTCTGCCTTGGAGCGGCCTTTCGATACGGTCGGACCGACTTCGTCGATAATCACCTGCTGCCGCGTGCCGACCTTGCGCTTCAGCCGGCGGGCGGAGATCTTCTGCTGCCGCGCCATCAGCGCGTTCCAGCGTTCCTGCTTGATCTCTTCGGGCACGGCATTGCCGAGCGCGTTCGACGCAGCGCCCGCGACCGGCTCATATTTGAAACAGCCGAGGCGATCGATCTCGGCCTGTTCGAGCCAGTCGAGCAGATAGGCAAAATCCCAATCGGTCTCGCCGGGAAAGCCGACGATGAAAGTGGAACGCAGCGTCAACTCGGGACATTCCTTGCGCCACTGCTCGATCCGCGCCAGCGTCTTTTCCTGCGCCGCCGGGCGCTTCATGGCCTTGAGGATCTCCGGGCTCGCATGCTGAAAGGGGATATCGAGGTACGGCAAAATCTTGCCTTGCGTCATCAGGCCGATGACTTCATCGACATGAGGGTACGGGTAGACATATTGCAGCCGCACCCAGGCGTCGAGCTCGCCGAGTTCCTTCGCCAGATCGAAAAACCTGGCGCGGACTTCGCGATCCTTCCACGGGCTATCGGCATATTTCAGATCGACGCCATAGGCCGAGGTGTCCTGCGAGATGACCAGCAACTCCTTCACGCCGGCGCTGACCAGTCGTTCCGCCTCGCGCAGCACGTCATTGGCCGGACGCGATACCAGGTCGCCGCGCAGTTTCGGGATGATGCAGAAGCTGCATCGATTATTGCAGCCTTCGGAGACCTTTAAGTAAGCGTAGTGCCGCGGCGTCAGCTTGATGCCTTGGGGCGGCACGAGGTCGAGATGCGGGTTGTGCAGCGGCGGCAGCGCGCGATGCACGGCATCGAGCACGCTCTCATATTGCTGTGGTCCTGTGATCGACAGCACGCCGGGATAGGCCGCCTCGATCTGCTCCGGTTCGGCGCCCATGCAGCCGGTGACGATCACCTTGCCGTTCTCGGCCATGGCTTCGCCGATCGCGCCCAGCGATTCCTGCTTGGCGCTGTCGAGAAAGCCGCAGGTGTTGACGATGACGATGTCGGCGCCATCGTGCTTGCGGGCCAGCTCATAGCCTTCCGCGCGCAGCCGCGTGATGATGCGCTCGGAATCCACCAGCGCCTTGGGGCATCCCAGCGAAACAAAGCTGACTTTGGGCGCGGCGGCCTGTTGCATACTTGATCTGCCTGATTGACCGGCAGGAGCTAGTCCCAATTGCTCATAATTACAAGCCTTTGAGACCACTTGCGGCGTGCTATGAATAATTTACTGGAATTGCGGGTGAGCGATGGGCGCCGAGTCGTCTCCAAAAATCGTCATTGTCGACGAAAGCCCGATCCGCGCTGCGATCCTGGAGGAGGGGTTGCGGGAGGCGGGCTTTACCGGCGTCGTCCACATCAGCGAAATGCAGAGTTTGCTGGCCCGGATCTATGCGCTCGATCCCGACGTCATCCTGATCGATCTTGAAAATCCCAGTCGCGACGTCCTGGAACAGATGTTCCAGGTCAGCCGCGCCGTGCGCCGGCCGATCGCGATGTTCGTCGACCAGAGCGACGCGGCGTCGATCCAGGCTTCGGTCGATGCCGGCGTCTCGGCCTATATCGTCGACGGATTGAAGAAAGAACGCATCAAGCCGATCCTTGACCTCTGCATTTCGCGCTTCAACGCCTTTGCAAAGCTGCAGGATGAGCTCGACCGCACCAAATCGGCGCTTGAAGACCGCAAGGTGATCGATCGCGCCAAGGGAATCCTCATGAAATTGAAGGGCCTGACCGAAGACGAGGCCTACGTATTGCTGCGCTCGACGGCGATGCGCGAGAAAAAGAAAATCGGCGAGATCGCACAATCGATCCTGACCGCGTCGGAGATGCTGAAATGACCGGATCGCTTCGCATAGGATTCATTCCGCTGGTCGATGCTGCGGCGCTGATCGTGGCCGTCGACACGGGATTTGCGGCAGCGGAAGGGCTCGATGTCACCCTGGTGCGGGAAGTGTCGTGGTCGAATGTCCGCGACAAGCTCAATATAGGATTGTTCGACGCCGCGCACCTGCTGGCCCCGGTCGCGATTGCCTCCAGCCTCGGACTCGGACACGTCAAGGTGCCGATCGCCGCACCGTTCAATCTCGGTCTCAACGGCAACGCGATCACGGTCTCGCCGGCGCTGCATGAGGCGATCATGGCCGAGATATCGGGCGATCCGTTCGACCCGATGGCGACGGCGCTGGCGCTGGCACGCGTCGTCGCAAGACGGCGCAAGAGCGGAGCGGAACCCCTGACCTTCGGCATGACCTTTCCGTTCTCGACCCACAATTATCAGCTGCGTTTCTGGATGGCCGCCGGCGGCGTCGATCCCGACGAGGACGTCCGTCTCGTGGTGCTGCCTCCGCCTTATATGGTGGACAGTCTTGCGAGCGGTCACGTCGACGCGTTCTGCGTCGGCGCGCCATGGAACTCGGTCGCGGTGGATCTCGGTGTCGGCCATATCCTACATTTCGTCGCCGATATCCTGGTCCGTGCGGTGGAAAAGGTGCTGGCGGTCAGACAGGACTGGTCGGAAAAAAACCGCGAAGTGCTGGCCGCGCTGGTGCGCGCTGCATCTCGCGCCGCCGAGTTCATCGAGCAACCGCAAAATCGCGCCGAGGCGGCGCGCATCCTGGCGCAGCCGGAGCGGATCGGCGTCGATGCCGAGGTCGTGCAGCGAACGCTCGACGGCCGCCTCAAGATTTCGCCCGATGGGACCATCCGCGAAAGCAGCCGCTATTTGCTGGTGGGGCGCGAGGGCGCGCCCCGGCCCGATCCTGTGCAGGCTGCCTGGCTTTACGCGCAGATGGTGCGTTGGGGGCAGGCCTCGATCAGCCCGGAGGCGCTCAGAACGGCGCAGGCGGTTTTCAGACCGGACCTTTACGACGCGGCACTTGGACGCGACGGGAAGCTCACGGATGCACCGGGAGCGATCGGCGCTTTCGCGGGTCCTCCGTTCGACGCCAACGATATCACTGGGCATCTCGCGGCGTTCGAGATCGGACGCCGCAAATCCTGAGCAGACGTTGAGCAGTCGGCCTGACAGGCTAGTTTTTGGGCTGCCTGCTCGAAATTGGTGGCAGGGCGATCATCCCGAGTTCCAAATCCATCGCTTAGTTCATTGATATTACTAGATATTTCTCGACGGGCCGTATGGCACACAACTTGAATGTTGCAATGCAGCCAGCCGGCACAGAGGCCCGCTGGTTTCAAGTCCAGGATGGATTTCCGCAGCAACGAAGCTGGTCGGACCGCTCCGTAGAAATTGTACCCGGCCTCCGGCCGAACCGATTTCCGCGCGGTCACATTCCGTTTCCCGTTGAAGCCACGGATCGTGGCCGCAGGAGCTTCGTCGCGCACCATGAAAATCGAAACGCTCTCAATCGACTTTACCGACGAGCAGAAACGCTACCTCGAAGGATTTGCGACGGGGTTGCAGATCAGCAAGGCCGGGCACGGCCTCGGTGGTGCCGGCGCTGGCAAAGCCAACACCGAGCCGACCGGACCCGATGCAGCGCATTTGAAAGCGCAGGACAAGGTCATTGCGTCGGGCAAAAAACTCGCCGATCAGGAGAAATTCAAGCGCGAAGAACATCCGTTCGATGCATATCCGCGGCTGAAGCAGCAGGCGCTCGCCAACGCGGCGCCGTCGACTGCGGATAATTTTCGCTGGCGCTATTACGGTCTGTTTTACGTCGCACCGGCGCAGGATTCCTATATGTGCCGGTTGCGGATTCCGAACGGCATCCTCAAGCATTGGCAATTCGCCGGCATGGCCGACCTGGCCGAGCGCTATTGCGGACCGTTCTGCCATGTCACCACACGCGGCAATCTTCAGGTTCGCGAAATTCCGCCGAAGCACGCAGTTGCGCTGATCGAGGGCATCCAGGATCTCGGCCTGTGCTCGCGCGGCTCCGGTGCCGACAACATCCGCAACGTCACGGGCACTCCGACGGCGGGTATCGACCCGCAGGAATTGCTCGACACCCGCGAATACGCGCGCGAATGGCACTACCACATTCTCAACGACCGCTCGCTGACGGGATTGCCGCGCAAGCTCAACGTCGCATTCGACGGCGCCGGAAAGATCGCAGTACTCGAGGACACCAACGATATCGCCTTTGCGGCAGTCGAAGTGAAGGGCGGGTTCGGGGTCGAGCCCGGCGTCTGGTTTCGGCTGGGCGTCGGCGGCATCACCGGTCACAAGGATTTCGCCAGGGAGACCGGCATCATCGTGAGGCCTGCGGACGCAATCAAAATCGCCGACGCCATCGTCCGCGTGTTCATTGATTTGGGCGACCGCACCAACCGGCTCAAGGCCCGGCTGAAATACGTGATCGACGGCATGGGCATGGAAAAATTCCTTGCCGCGGTCGAGGAAAAGCTCGGTCACGCCCTTACCCGCGTGCCATCCGAAGCCTTCGCGCCGCGTCAGGTATTCGACCGCATGGCCCATATCGGCGTGCACCAGCAGAAGCAGTCAGGTTTGAACTGGATCGGTGTCGCATTGCCGCTCGGCAAGGTAACGTGTGAGCAGATGCGGGGGCTGGCAAAAATCGCGCAGGATCTCGGCGACGGCGATATTCGGCTGACGGTCTGGCAGAACCTGTTGATCCCGGGCGTGCGTGACGAGAATGTCGGGCTTGCCGTTGCCGCGATCGAAGCGATGGGCCTTAAGGTCAAGACTTCGCAAATACGCGCCGGGCTGATCGCCTGCACCGGCAATGCCGGCTGCAAGTTCTCGGCGTCCGATACCAAGCGCCATGCCGCCGCGATCGGCGACTGGTGCGAACCGCGGGTGCCGATCGACAGCCCGCTGAACATCCATCTCACCGGTTGTCACCATTCCTGCGCGCAGCACTACATCAGCGATATCGGCCTGATCGGCGCCAAGGTGCCGGTTGGCGAGGATGACGACACCGTCGAAGGCTATCATTTGTTCGCCGGCGGAGGGTTCGGCCCCAATGCCGATGTCGGGCAGGAGGTCTACCACGACCTCAAGGCGGAGGACGCGCCGAAGACGGTGGAGAAGCTGTTGAAAGCATATCTCGCGCACCGCGCATCGCTCGACGAAACATTCCTGACCTTCGCGCGACGCCACGACGGCGAAACGCTGCGCAAGCTCGCGGATGCCGAGGCTTCCTCATGAACCAGATGACGCCTCCGCCAAAAATCGAAATCATTCCCGCGAGCGCGCCGTTTTCCGAAGCGCAGCGGTCCTGGCTGAACGGCTTTTTTGCCGGACTGTTGTCGAGCGATGGTCCGGCGCCGCTCTCAGCCGAGCAAGGTGCAGCCGTACTTCACGGCCCAAGCGGCGATGGCGACGACGGCGAAGCGCCCTGGCACGACCAGACCCTGCCGATCGCCGAGCGCATGAAGCTCGCCGATGGCCGGCCGTTGCGCCGGCGCATGATGGCGGCAATGGCGCAGCAGGATTGCGGCCAGTGCGGCTACAACTGCAACGACTATTCGGACGCGATCGTTAGCAAGGCGGAGGCGCGGCTCAATCTGTGCGTACCCGGCGGCAAGGAAACCGCCCGGATGCTCAAGGCGTTGAACGAGGAGCTGGAGAAGGCACCGGCAGCCTCTGCGGACGCGTCAGTCACGCCGGCAGTGCCCGCCGCGCCAATCACGGCGGAGCCCGGGCGCTCGCGGGACAATCCGGTCGCCGCGACGTTCGTCTCGCGCCGCCTCTTGAACAAGCCCGGATCGGAAAAGGAGACCTGGCACATCGATTTCGATCTTGGCGGCTGCGGCCTGGACTATGTGGTCGGGGATTCCTTTGGCATTTTTGCCCGCAACGAACTCGGGCTCGTGGACCAGATCATCGCCATGCTCGGCGCATCGCATACGACCGAAGTGAACGGCAAGACGCTCCGTGCGGTCTTGACCGACGATGTTTCGCTGGCGCCCGCGCCGGATTCCCTGTTCGAACTGATCTCGTTCATAACAGGCGGGGCGCAGCGTGAAAAAGCACGCGCCTTGGCGCAAGGCGAAGACCCCGACGGCGACGCCGCGACGCTGGACGTAATGGCGGCCTTGCAAAAATTCTCAGGTGTCCGTCCGCACCCCGAAGCCTTCGTCGAAGCGCTGGAGCCGCTGCAACCGCGGCTCTATTCGATCTCCTCGTCGCACAATGCGACGCCCGGCAATCTGTCGCTGACGGTCGATTGCGTGCGCTATGTCGTCGGCAAGCGCAAGCGCCTAGGGCTCGCTTCGACCTTCCTTGCCGAGCGCATCAAGCCGGGGGATTCGGTGAAGGTCTACGTGCAGAAGGCTCACGGTTTCGCGCTGCCGCAGGATCCCAAAACGCCGATCATCATGATCGGGCCGGGCACCGGGATCGCGCCGTTCCGCGCCTTCCTGCTCGATCGCAAGGCGACCGGCGCACCCGGCAAGAATTGGCTGTTCTTCGGTCATCAGCGCAGCAGTTGCGATTTCTTCTATTCAGACGAACTCAACGGCCTCAAAACCTCGGGCCTGCTGACGCGGCTGTCGCTGGCGTGGTCGCGTGACGGCGACAAGACGTTCTATGTCCAGGATCGCATGCGCGAGGTCGGCCGCGAATTGTGGACCTGGCTCGCCGAGGGCGCGCACCTCTATATCTGCGGCGACGCCAAGCGGATGGCCAAGGATGTCGAGCGCGCGCTCGTCGATATCGTCGCGCAATTCGGCGCGCGCACGACCGACGAGGCGGTCAGCTTCATTGGGGAACTCAAGAAGAAGGGCCGGTTCCAGCAGGACGTTTATTGAGGCAGTTTCGATCAGCTTTAAATGCGAACGAATAAAATTCTCTCCCGAATCCCCCGCGGAGAATTTTCAACCGCTACCGGAGTCAGGCAGAGCATTTGTATCGCTATTTTCCCGGTCATCTTGAATGCCGACACGAACAGTACTCCCTTATCGACAATGGGGCGTTGGAGATCGACCATGCGCGAACTATCGGCGGAGGCCCGCCTTCACCTATATGCGCGATCCCTGTCCCGGCGAACCGGGACCGGATTTCATGCGGCTGCGCTGTACGGCGCATTTGCGCTGATCGTCGCCGTCATCTTCGGCACGCTGTCGATCCACCCGTTCTAGGCGCGTGCGCTAACCCGCTTTCTTGAACGGCGCCACATCAATGCCAGAATCCTTCAGCGCCCGCCGCACACTGCGCGCGATATCGACCGCGCCGGGGGTATCGCCGTGAATGCACACGGTGTCGGTTCGCATTTTTATCACTTTGCCCGTGACCGACACGACAGCGCCATCCTGCACCATCCGCACCACGCGTTGCGCGATTGCGCCAGCATCGTGCAACACCGCGCCAGGTTTGCGACGCGACACCAGCGAGCCGTCGTCTTCATAGGCGCGGTCGGCAAAGACCTCGTGCACCATCGGCAGGTTGGCGGCTTCGCCCGCCTGCACCAGGCGCGAATTGGCGAGCACCACGAAAATCAGATTGGGGTCGACCGCCTTGACCGCTGAGGCGATGGCCTTGGCGGTGGTGTCGTCCTCGCAGGCGACGTTCGACAACGCGCCGTGCGCCTTGACGTGGGTGACCTTGTGACCGGCCGCGGTCGCGATCGCCTGCAGCGCGCCGATCTGGTAGGCGACCAGGTTCTCGATCTCGGAGGCCTTCATGCCAGGAAAAGGCCGTCGGCCAAAACCGTGCAGGTCGCGGTAACCGGGATGCGCGCCGATGCTGACGCCGCGCGCTTTTGCAAGCTCCACGGTCTTGCGCATGATGTCGGCATCGCCGGCATGGAAGCCGCAGGCGATGTTGACCGAGGTGGCAAGCTCGATCATAGCGGCGTCATTGCCCATCTCCCATGCGCCAAATCCTTCGCCGAGATCGCAGTTGAGATCGATTGTTATCATGTCCGGTGTCCCCTTGCGCGAGTGGATCTCTGGTTAGTCTTGTGCCAGCGCATCTGCCGATGGGATTTGCCATGTTCCGGCATCGACCGCGCTGACGGCAGCGCCAGCGACATTAGCATGTTGCAGCGCCTCGATGTTGAGATCGAAAGTCTCGATCGGCCGGACGCGATCGGGCAGGCTGCGCAGCAATTGCGCAAACTTGCCGGCCTCGCTTTGGGCCTCAGTCATGCTGACGGCTTTGAACCGGAAACCGCGTCCGGCGGGTATCTGCGCGAATCGCCCGAGATCGGCTGAAATCACCGTTGCAATCTTGGGATAACCGCCGCTGGTGCCGCGGTCGGGCATCAGCACGATGGGAGCGCCATTGCCGGGCACCTGGATGCTGCCATCAACGGTACCGTCGGAGACGATGTTGTGACCGTGCAGGTGTTTTATGACGGGGCCTTCCAGCCGGTAGCCCATGCGATCGCTGGTCGCCGATATCTTCCACTCGCTGTCCAGAAACAGATTTATGGCGTCCTCACCGAATTCGTCGTCCTGCGGGCCCATCACGACGCGGATCGGCCCCTCCACGAGAGGAGGAAGATCGATCCGGCGCTCGGCCGCGCCGCTCGCGGCCGCCGTCTGCAATTCGTCGGCCGCCTGTAGCGGGCGCGGATAGGGACTGCCGAGGCCCGCGCGTGCATTGACCGCCAGGCTGCCGAACATCGGCTCGCCTGCTATGCCGCCCTCGATAGCGAGGTAGCTGAAAGCACCGCCGCGGGCAAAACCCAACGTCAAGGTTTCGCCGTCGGCGAGCGTCATGGATGTATCTGACGCTGCGGCGCGCCCCGAGATGTCGGCGTTGCGCGGCGCTCCCGCAAGCGCCACGCGAACCGCGCCTTCGCGCGCCGTGAGCGCGGCGCCGAACGGGCCGATTTCGATCGCAGCCGCGAACAATTCGTTGCCAACCAGACAATTCGCAGCGGCAAGTGCGAGCCTATCCATCGCACCGCTGGGCGTCAGGCCATAGCGCTGGGCTCCATGCCGTCCGCCATCTTGGACGGAACTTGCAGGGCCAATAGCGGAGATGACCAGTTTACTCATGGGGCGATCGGCTCGGCAATGATCTCGCCGGCTTCCGCGGCGCGATCCTGCTCGCCGAAGGTTTTTGCATCGACGGTGGAAAACGTCACGTGGTCGCCGGGTTCCAGGAGGAAGATCGGATCGCGATGCAGCTGATAGGTTCTGACCGCGGTCCGTCCCAACAGATGCCAGCCGCTCGGACCTGCGAGGCATTGCACGCCGGTCTGCACGCCGCCGATCGAGATCGTGCCGGCCGGCGTCAGCAGCCGCGGGTCTTTGCGCCGGGGCATGTGCAGCGATTTCTCAAGACCGCTGAGATAGGACCATCCCGGCGTAAAGCCGATCATGGCGACACGGTAGTCGCCGGCGACGTGCCGCGCCACGATCTCGTCCGGGGTGGTCTTGAGTCTTTTGGCGACGTCCTCAAGATCGATGCCATGCTCGCCGCCATACGCAACGGGAATGCGCCAGCGCCGCGCTTTCGTCGCCGGTGGAACCGGCTGCAGCGCGAGTGAGACAAGCTTCTCGCTCAGCGCGTCGAAATCGATCTGCACGGGATCATAATGCACCAGCAGGGATCGATAGGTTGGCACGGTTTCGGTCACGCCGGCGACCGGTTCGCTCGCGAGCGTCCGATCGAGCGCCAGCACCCGCTGGTTTGCGGCATCATCGATGTTACGGCTGAATTCCACCGTGATGGCGCTGTCGCCGCTCGGCAGAATCCGGGGTAGGGAGAGTGTCGCGGCCATGTCCTCACAAACTCTTCGGCTGATAGCTCTAACGGGTTTTCCGGCGAAGTGGAATTCGCTTCGCGCAAATGGGCCTGCAAGTTCAATTAATTAATCCGCACACCTGTGATAAGAC
>WNFP01000732.1_pt1 | contig 25322 bp, 23 predicted proteins | sample 5400201 | NCBI WGS metagenome assembly WNFP01 (sample SAMN13153355, study PRJNA577476) | soil metagenome | isolation source: 115 cm saprolite under Madrone tree | place: USA:California | collected 2016-06-14
TCCGTCCCATCAGCACGGTGACGGCGTCGCGCCGCGCGGTGAGGGTCACGCCCTGGAGGATGTGGTGCTGGCCGATGTAGGTGTGGAGGCCCTCCACCTCGAGGACGATCTCGCTCATCTCAGCGGACGCCGCCGCCGAAATAGGCCGCCTGCACGTCCGCGTTGCCGCTGATGGCCTCCGGCGTGTCGTCGGCGATGAGGCGGCCATCCTTGAGCACGGCGATCGAGTCCGACAGGGCCATGATCATGTCGATCTTGTGCTCCACGAGCAGGATCGTGCGGTCTCCGCGGCGGCGTATGGCCTCGATCAGCGCGATGATGGACGGCACTTCCTCGAGCGACATGCCCGCGGTGGGCTCGTCGAGCAACAGGACTTCCGCGTCGAGGGCAAGCAGGATGCCCACCTCGAGCTTGCGCTTCTCGCCGTGGGCCAGCTCGCTGGCCGGCGACTGCCCCTTGGCTCCGAGAAGGACGGTCTCGAGGATGGCCCGGGCGCGATCCTCCAGCTCGGGAAAGCTCCGATAGCTCTGCCAGGCGTTGAAGGTCAGTCCTGCGCGCGCCTGCAGGGCGATGCGCACGTTCTCGAGCACGGACAAACTCGGAAAGATATTGGTGAGCTGAAAGGACCGCCCGATCCCCGCGCGCGTGCGGCGCGCGGCCGTCCAGCCCGTGATGTCCCGTCCCTTGAAGGCGATGCTCCCGCCCGAGGCGCGATACTGGCCGGAAAGCAGGTTGAAGAGTGTGGTCTTCCCCGCCCCGTTGGGCCCGATGATGCTCTTGAGGGCGCGGGATGGCACGTCGAGGCTGACATGGTCTACGGCCACGTGACCACCGAAGCGTATGGTCAGGTCGCGCGTGGAGAGGACGGGCGCGTCAGCCGTTGCTAGCTCCCGAGACCCCCATCGCGCGCCTACCTCTTGTTCTGGATGGGCGGCGCCGTCTCCTGCAACGTGAGCTCACGGGTCAGGGTGGGGATGAGCCACGGGACATCCGCCTTCGAGGTGAGCTTGAAGTCGTACATGCTCTGGAGCGCCTGATGGTCCTCCTTGCGGAAGATCATCTTGCCCTTGGGCGTCTGGAACTCCATGCCTTCCATGGCGGCGATGAGCTTCTCGGTGTCCGTACCGCCCGCCTTCTGGATGGCGGCGACCACGGCCATGGCCGCGGCAAAACCGCCGCAGGTGAAGAAGTCCGGCGGCTCCTTGAAGCGCTTCAGGTGCTCGGTCACGAACCACGTGTTGACGGGGTTCTTGGGAATCTCGTAGTAGTAGTACGCGCCACCGACCATGCCTTCGAGGTTGTAGCTCTTGAAGGCCTTGAGGATGTCGAGGACATTGCCGCCGCTCGTAATCGTGATGCCGCTCTTGTCGACCTTGCTCGCCACGAGCTGAGCGTACGGCCCGCCCTTGCCCGCCCAGATGACCGCGACGTACTTGGGACCCTTGGCGTCTTTGAGCGCGCCCAGGATCTTCTGAATGGGCGCGGTGAAGTCGGTGGCGTCGCGCGGCGTGTACTCCTCGTGGACCACCTTGGCCCCCAGCTTTTCGACCTGCACCTTGTAGGCGGCCACGCCGTCCTTGCCGAAGGCGTAGTCCTGGGCGATGGTGGCGATGCTCACGCCCGGCTTGGCCACGGCCAAGGCATTGGCGATGGCATCCTGACTCGAGGTCCGGCCCGTGCGGAAGATGTAGCGGTTCCACGCCTCACCGGTGATGCTATCGGCCACCGCCGGCTCCACGATGAGGACCTTCTTGAACTCGGCGGCCACGGGCAGGATGGCCAGCGCCGCCGCGCTGGAGGTGGTGCCCACGACGAGGTCAACCTTGTCGTCGGCGTAGAGCTTGGTCACCTTCTGCTTGGAGACGTCGGGCTTGAGCTGGTCGTCTTCGATGAGCACCTCGATCTTCCGCCCGAGCACTTCGCCTTTGCCGCCCGTGGCGTATTCGAGGCCCATGGTGAAGCCGGTGATTTCCTGTTTGGCGTAGACCTCGAAAGGCCCCGAGATGCCCTGCACCAGGCCGATCTTTATCGTTTGAGCCGCGGCCGCTCCCGGCAGCATCAGAGCCAGCGCGATCGTCGCCGCCATCACCATGCGTCTCATCGTCATGCCTGTCCCTCCAGTGGGGTTGTCTCGCTTGGGCGACACGCTAGCAGCTTCGCCGCACCGCGTCAAGCTCGACGGCGCCTTACTTTGCGGGCCTGGTGATGGCGGCGTAGACCATGTCCTTGAGCAGGTAGCGATAGGCCACGCGATGCTTGGGCGACTGCATCATGAAGACGACGAACATGTCCTCCTTGGGGTCGACCCAGAAATAGGTGCCGCCCGCTCCGCCCCAGTTGAACTCGCCCGCCGTGCCGGCGAATGGCGACACGCCGGCATCCTTTCGCACCGCGAAACCGAGGCCAAAGCCGAAGCCCGGCCCCGGCAGATAGAGCGGGCCCTGGTCGATGGCCGTGCCCAGGTGATCGGACGTCATGTTGGCAATCGTCTTGGGACCGAGGATGCGCCTGCCCTCGAGCGTGCCGCCGTTGAGCAGCATCTGGAGGAAGCGCGCATAGTCCATCGCCGTGCCCACCATGCCGCCCCCGCCCGACTCCGCCGGCTGGGCCACGCGCGGATCGTTGAATTCCGCATCGACACCGATGCTGCGGTCGTCGGGGAAGGGCTCGGCGATGCGGCTCTGCTTGGTCTTGTCGGTCACGTAGAAGCTCGTGTCCTTCATGCCCATCGGATCGAGCAGGCGCTCTTTTTCGAACTCGTATAGGGATTGCCGCGAGATCACCTCGACGAGCCGACCGAGCACATCGGTGGAGTGGCTGTAGTCCCACGTGGTGCCCGGCTGATAGGCGAGGGGCAGCTTGGCGAGCCGGTCCACCAGCTCCGCATTCGAGGGCGAGTCGTTCCAAACTTTTGCCTCGACGTACATCTTCTTGACTTGTCCGGGCCCGAAGAACCCATAGGTGAGGCCCGAGGTGTGGCGGAACAGATCCTGGATGGTCATGTCGCGCTTGGTCGGCACCAGCTCGAGGGTAGCCTTGCCGCCGCTTGGATCAGGCTTCTCCACACCCACCTTGAGGCCGCCCAGCTGCGGGATGTACTTGGAGACGGGCTCGGACAGATTGAATCTCCCGTCCTCCCAGAGCATCATGGCCGCCACCGACGTGATGGGCTTGCTCATCGAGTAGATGCGGAAGATCGAGTCCTTGGTCATCGGCACCTTGGTCGCGGGATCGCGAACACCGACGGTCTCGAAGTAGGCAATCTTGCCGTGGCGGGCAATCAGGACGATCGCGCCTGGAATGACCCGCGTGTCGACATCGGCCTTGAGCGTCTCGGTGATCCGTTGCAGGCGCTCCGACGACAACCCGACTTGCTCTGGCTTGGCACTCGGCAGGCTCTGCGCCTCGACAGTGACCGCGACAATCAAACAGAGCAGAGCCGCGGGCAGCGTAGCCTTCACTCGCATCATGCTCGTCCTCCTCGTTGAGGTTGCTCCGAACGATCGCGACGGCCGCCGTCTGAGGGCGCCACGCTATCAGCGCCACCATATGGCGTCAAGCAACGGAGGGAGACGCAAGTATCAGCAAACCTTGACAACTTTCACCTCGGGCAGTATTCTCCATCTCTCATGGGGCTGTAGCTCAGTTGGGAGAGCACAAGGCTGGCAGTCTTGGGGTCAGGGGTTCGAGCCCCCTCAGCTCCACCAAAATCTTGCGGGGCTACGGAGCAATCCGTAGCCCCGTTTGTTTTCCGACCACCCTCGGCGACCCCGACGGCATGATGTGGCGGCTGCTGAGCCCGGGCGGCGTCTACGACTATTGGCGCGACGCCAAGTTCGACGAGCTGGGCACCGCCGCTCGCTTTTCGGTGGACGAGAAGTTCCGCGCCGACGCGTACCAGGCGATGACCAAGGTTTTTCTCGAAAACCTTCCGTGGCTGCCTGTCATCCAGCCCTACGAGGACTACGGGCTGCAGAAGTACGTCAAGTTCACCCCGAATCCGAACCAGCAGTTCGAGGTCCGACGCTCCAACTTCAAGTTCCGCCGCGCCTAGGCGTCGGGCTGCCGCGTGGATTGCCAGGCGATCATGCGCCACTGCTCGCCGCTTTTCGCGTACACGGCGAGGTAGCGCACGGTGAAGCGCTGCTCCTTGCCTCCGCTCTCCACGTGCATCTCGGACACGCCGTTGACCACGCCGATCCCCCCGTGAACCCGTGCCCTTCGCTCGCGGGGCGCGATACCCCGATAGTGGGGCTTGCCCGCGCGGAGATTCGCCACGTGCTCGGCCTTTGTCTCGAACCGCGCGGTGGAATGCACGTAGGTCAGATCGTCGGCCAGCGCCGCGTCGAGCGCGGCCCAGTCACTGTTTCGCATCGCTTCGAAGCGACGATCGTCGGCTTTGAGAACCTCGGCGGCGGTTGCCTCGGCATCCATCGGCATCGGCCTCCTGCACAGGGTGGGGATCCTGGTGCGTGTGGCGTCCTAACCGACCTCGACCAGCTCCAGCGCCTCGCGGCTCGGCCCTTCGATCATCACGGCGCGAGTGTCGCCGAGGGAGTAGGTCTCCTCGAGGAACGTGACACCTTCGCGGCGCAGCTTGGCGATCCAGAGATCGAGATCGGCGACGCCGAGGGCGATGTGATCATAGAGCTGGCCGCGGGTGCTCACGAGCGGCCGGTCATCCTGACGCACGTACGTGGGCAAAGCTACGTCACCGAACACCACGGCGGCCGACGGCGCGCGGTACATTCCTGCCCGGTCGAGGGCCGGCCAGCTCCGCTCGGGGCCGCGCGGCACCCGGCAGGTGTCTTCGGTCAGAGGAGTGGCGCTGGTGCGCCCGGCGAAAACGGGCGCGTTGAGGCGGGTCTGATACCAGAGCTGAGCACAGAATGGATCGTCCTGATACATGTGCACGTGGTTGAAGCGCTCGGCCGGATGATTGCCCGCGTATTCCACGAGCGCATGGTCGGGCCCCTGCATGTAGCCGAAACCGCCGGTGCGCGTGGGCTGCACGCCGTTGGCCTTGGCCTCGGCGATTTGCGCTCGGGTCAAGCCGGGCGTGCGGCCGATGCCGGGCCAGGTGTCGCTGCTCACGAAGACCGAACCACCTTCGTCCGTCGTGTAGAGGGGCAAGAGGGGGACGTCCGGCCGCGCCTTGTACGATTCGAGGCTCGCGCGCGTATCGGTGACATGCCAGCCGAAGTGCCAGATCGCACTTTGGGGTGCGGAGACGGGCGCGGTGTCGACGCGGGTGAACAAGACCAGAACGTTGTTCGGCGCGGCAAGGGCGGGCCGGCCGCCCCACCAGGCCGTCGCAGAGGAGGGAAACTGCCGGACATAAAAATCGATGGCCGCGTCGGGATCGAGGGAGTTCAGGTGGAGATGATGGAAGCTGGGAGCCGGGAGCATGTCCTATTCCTCCGTATTCGTCGCGGCCTTTCGCACGAGAGCCTCCAGCGCCTCGTAGGGTTGAGCGCCCACCACGCCGTAGCGGCCCACGACGAATGTGGGCACGCCCGTGACCCCGTACTGGCGTGAGAGCTCCCAGTCGGCGTCCACGGCGGCCTCGAAGGTTCGCTTCTCCAGCACCTCGCGCGCGTCTCCGACTGACAGGCCCAGCCGCTCCACGATGTCGAGAAGCACTGCGGGTTGCGAGATATCGCGCGCCTCGACGAAGTAGGCGCGAAACAGCGCGTCGTGAAGCGCCTCCCCGCCCGGTTGCGTGTCCGCCCACTTGCCCAACTCTTGGGCGAGGCGGCTATTGTAGGTCATGGTGCGCTCGCCGTACGGCAGTCCTTCCGCGTCCATGCGCGCCTTCATCTGCGCGTGCATGGCCTTCCGGTCCACCTGACGCCCCGAGAACAGATCGGCCAGCGAGCGGCCTTCCGCCGGCGTGTCCGGGTGCAGGGGGAAATGTATCCACTCGACTTTTACGTTGTGCTCGGCCTTGAGCTTCTCAATACGCACGGTACTGAGATAGCACCATGGTCAGACGTAGTCGGAGAAGATCTGCATCGTGATGGGGTGGGTCATGGCGCCTCCTGTCCGTAGAGTGTCTTCTTCCTGTGTGCCGATCGCAGAATGCCATAGATCGCGTCGAGGGTCATGGGCACCTTCGCCCGTGACGGGCGGGCTCAGGCCCGGGAGGGACGGAGGCGCGGAAGAACTACGGCGAGGTCAACGAGGCTCGAAGACGACGGAGACAACGCCCTGGGCGACGGTGCGCTCGAGGATGCGGGTGCGGTGCGCGAGGAGACGCAGCATGCGGTGATTCTCGCAGAGCACGTCGGCACGGAAGCGCGTGAGGCCCCGCTCCGTCCCTGCACGGAGCACCTCGTCCAGGAGCAGGGGGCCCAGCCCCTGACCCTGATAGCCGTCTTCCAGCAGGAAGGCGACCTCGCCCAGCGTCTCCTCACCCGTGGGCTCGTAGCGCCCCACGCCGACCAATTCGATGCCTGCCACGGTCTCGCGCTCGACGACCACGGCGAGGCGACGGCGATAGTCCACGTTGGCAAAGTAGTGGCCCCAATCAGACGGCAGGTGCCGCATCACGGTAAAGAAGCGCTGATACGCCGTGTGACGAGAGAGACGATCATAGAGCGTGACCAGGCGCGGCTCGTCATCAGGACGGATCGGTCGGATTCGAAGCGTTTCCCCATTCCTGAGCGTCACGTCGCGAGCGATCGTGACCGGATAGCCTTCGGGCACCACCGTGTGACGCTGGAGCTCTTCGAACATGGCGACCCATTCAGGAGCAAGAATGATGCCGCGCGTCATCTGATGCAAGTGGCTGAGTTCATGGAGAGCTTCAAAATGCATCACGACCTGCGCTGCCGCCATACTCGTCAGACGGTGGCGAAGGTGGAGGCTCTCCGGTAGTAAGGTTGAGCCCGGCCTCTCATCGCAGTAATGGCAGTAATGGCCACGCGGGGCGAGAAAGCGAGAAGCCATGCGCGCACTACGGGACTCGTTCCGGCGACTGCGGTGGGCGGAGGGGCAGAGCCGTTCGGCCAAGACCGTCGAGGTCTTCGGCTGGCTCATCCTGATCGAGGGGGGCCTGATCATTCTCGCTCCTCACATCGTGGTGTGGGTGCTCCGGCTTCCCGCCTTGGCCGAGCAGGGCGAACACTACTTCCGGCTGCTCGGGCTGCTCGTCGGTGGCGTGGGCATGTTGTACGTCGTGAGCGGGCGGATGAATGCGGAGGGTTTCGTATTCGCGTCGCTGCTCGACCGGCCCCTCGTCCCTCCCGCCATGGCGCTCCTGTGGCACTTCGATATCGTTCCGGGACCGCTGGCCCTGGCCTTCGCCATCCAGGACTTCGGCAGCTTCCTCTGGACCTTGACCACGTGGCTGGCGGAACGTCGGCCTTCCGCGGCGACCCTCCTCGAGGGCGGCAACACGTTCTCGGATGACCTGGAGAGCCCGAGCATCCGCGCCATGCAGGCGATCTACTCGGCCGCGATGTTCGAGGAGCTCAAGATGTTCCAGGTCGTCGACAAGCTCGTCGCGCTGTTCCGGGCCGGGATGCTCCCGCTCGGGCACGGTGAGGGAGCCGACAGGCTCCGCCGGTTCGGCGAGAATGCCACGCGGCGGCTCCCCGAGAGCGAGCGGCGCGCCATCTATCAACGCGCGCTCGGCATTGGATCGGAAGACGGCATCGACTCTAACCGCGAGTTCAACGATCTGTGGCTGCGGTTTCTCTCCGCCGTCAAATCAGCGACCGTCCAGAGCCCGGACGCGAGCCAGGAACCGCTGCGAAAGGCCGGGCAAAACCTCGCCTCGAACCTCTCCCGCCACGGCGACGGCATGGCCTACGTCGCGGCCACGGAGCTCCAGTCGCACATGAGGGATATGCTGGACTTGTTGTCGGATCGAGAGGTTCAATCCGCGGCCGGGGCAGGAAACATGTGGCAGGTCATCGAACTGGTCGCGGCGCGCGACCTGGGCGGGGCGGCGAACAGCGCCCGGCTGAGAGCGCTAGAGTCCTCCGGCGCTACGATCCTGCGCTGGCTGGCCGCGCGGGCGGGCGGACTGGCGAGAGCGTCGGCCACGCCGGTCCTCAATCCTCGCGAGCGCCCCGTGACCCGAAGCCCCGGCGCCTCCCTTACTCCGACCGACTACGATCTCGTCCAGGCCGTCGACCGGTGGCTCGCCGCTTCGGCATAGAGGCAACACAATGTCGCACCCCACGCGGACGGCGGCGGTACATTGGAACGTGGCGGGGAACGTGGCGGCCGGCAAAACGCAGGGTGCCGGCCGAGTACTTCGCGAACCTGGAGGACATCGGAAATGGCAATGAGTGATCGTGGGCGGAAGCAGCTATCGCGTCGGGAGCTGCTGGCGTCGGGCTTGGTGGCCGTGCCGGTGGCGGCGGGAATTCTTGCCCTGCACCCGGCCGTGGCAGGCGCCCAGCAGAAGATGGCTCAAAAGCTCGTGCAGTACCAGAAGACTCCGAAGAAGGATCAGAAGTGCTCGATCTGTCTTCACTTCGTGGCGCCCGACTCCTGCAAGATGGTCGAGGGCAAGATCGACCCCAACGGTTGGTGCTCGCTGTACGCGCCGAAACCGAAGTGAAGTGAGACGGGCCGCGGCGGGGCTACTTGCCCCCCGCCCCGGTGCCCGACGGCAGCCCTGATGGGACGGGGCGCGAGCCGCCGCGCAGGCGGCGCCAGAGGTCACGCCAGCCTCCGACCCGCTCTCGCGCGCCTTCGAGGCCGAGGTAGATGACGGGCGTGATGTAGAGGGTCAGGATCTGGGAGAGCACCAGCCCACCCACCACGGAGAGGCCCAGCGAACGCCGGGCGTCACCGCCCGCTCCGACTCCGACCGCGATGGGCAGCGTCGCCATCAGGGCGGCCATCGTCGTCATCATGATGGGCCGGAAGCGAAGCAGGCAGCCCTGGAATATCGCCTCGTGCGGTGATTTGCCTTCCCGCTGCGCGTCGATGGCGAAGTCGATCATCATGATGGCGTTCTTCTTCACGATGCCCACGAGCATGATGATGCCGACGAAGCCGTAGAGATTGAGCTCCTGGTTGAAGATCAAGAGGGTGAGGAGCGCGCCCACGCCCGCCGACGGCAGTCCCGAGAGAATGGTCAGGGGATGGATGAAGCTCTCGTACAGGATGCCCAGGATGAGGTAGATGACGAGCACGGCGGCGAGGAGCAGCATGCCCAGGCCCTTGACGGAAGACTGGAAGGCTTGCGCCGTACCCTGGAACGTCGTGGTGAGGGTGGCGGGCATGCGGAGCTCACGCTCGAGCCCGCGGATCTCCTCCACCGCGTCGCCCAGCGACACGCCGGGCTTGAGATTGAAGGAGATGGTCACGGCGGGCAGCTGGCCCAGGTGGTTGACGGTGAGCGGGCCCACGCTGCGCGTCAGCTTGGCCACCGCGTTGAGGGGGACGAGCTTGCCCGAGGTCGAGCGGATGTAGAGCATGCCGAGCGCGTCGGGGTCGTCCTTGTACTGGGGCAGCAACTCCATCATGACCCAGTACTGGTTGGTCGGGGTGTAGATCGTCGAGACCTGGGGCGCCCCGTAGGCGTTGTTGAGCGCTCCCTCGATCTGGGCCGCTGTCACCCCCATGGCGGAGGCGCGGTCACGGTCGATCTCGACGAGAACCTGCGGGCTCGTCACCTGCAGGTCCGAGTTGACGTCGAGGAAACCGGGGAGCCCGCGGATCTTGTCGAGGAGCGTCGGCGACCACTTGTAGAGGATGGCCGTGTCGGCGTCCTGCAGGGTGTACTGGTAGGCGGCCTTGGTCAGGTTGCCGCCGATGCGGATGGTGGGCAGCTTCTGCGGATACACGGTGAATCCGGGAATGCCCGTCAGCTTCGCGCGCAGCTCCTGGATGATCACGTCCACGTCGGGCCGCTCTTTGCGCGGCTTGAGCCGGATGAAGAGCCGCCCGGTGTTCGGGACCACGCTCGTGTTGCTCGCGCCGATGGAGGACATGAACGAGTCCACGTACGGCTGCTTGAGCACGATGGCCGCCGCCTCCTGCTGGTGCGCCAGCATGCTGTCGAACGAGATGTCCTGGGCGCCCTCCGTGAAGGCGAAGATCTGCCCGGTGTCCTCGTCGGGAATGAAGCCCTTCGAGATCACCATGAACAGTGCCGCCGTCCCCACCAAGGTGGCCACGAAGACCACGAACGTCAGCTGGGGATGCCGGAGGACGAGCTGGAGCGTCCGGCGATAGCCCGAGAGCATGGCCTCGAAGACGCGCTCGGAGGCGCGATAGAGCCGGCCGTGCGATTCCGCCGGGGGCTTGAGGAAGCGGCTGCACAGCATGGGCGTCAGGGTGAGCGAGACCACGCCGGAGACGATGACGGCAGTGGCGATGACGGCCGCGAACTCGTGGAGGAGCCGGCCCACCACGCCCCCCATGAACAAGACGGGGATGAAGACGGCGGCGAGGGAGAGGGTCATGGAGACGATGGTGAAGCCGATCTCGCGCGCCCCGAGGAGCGCCGCCTCCATGCGCCCCATGCCTTCTTCCATGTGCCGGACGATGTTCTCGAGCACCACGATGGCGTCGTCCACCACGAAGCCCACGCCCAGGGTCAGGGCCATCAGCGACAGATTGTCTATGGTGTAACCCAGCGCGTACATGCCCGCGAAGGTGCCCACGATGGACATGGGCAAGGCCAGGCTCGGGATGATGGTGGCCGACACGTTGCGAAGGAAGAGGAAGATGACCAGGACCACGAGGGCAATGGCCAGCATCAAGGTGAACTGCACCTCGCCCACCGAATCGCGGATCGACACCGACCGGTCGTAGAGGATGTTGAGGCTGACGGAAGCAGGCAGCTGGGCCTTGAAGGTGGGCAGGATCTTCTTGATCGAGTCGACGACCTCGATGGTATTGGTCCCGGGCTGGCGCTGGATGGCCAGGATGACCGCGCGCTCGTCCTTGTACCACGAGGCGACTTTGTCGGTCTGCACGCTATCGAGGACATTGCCGAGCTGCTCCAGCCGGACCGGCGAGCCATTCCGGTAGGCGACGATCAGCGGCTTGTACGCCTGGGCATTCGTGAGCTGGCCCGTCGCCTGGACGTTGAACGACTGGTACTGGCCGTAGATCGTGCCCGTAGGCAAATTGACGTTGGACTGGGCGATGGCGTTCTGCACCTCGTCGATGCCCACGCCGAGGGTGGCCATGGCGCGCGGGTCGACCTGGACCCGCACCGCGTACTTCTGCGAGCCGAAGACCTGCACCTGGGCCACGCCCGTGATGGTCGAGATGCGCTGGGCAAGCATGGTCTGCGCGTACTCGTCCACGGTGTACAGGGGCAGCGTCGGCGAGCTCAGGGCGAGGTAGAGGATGGGCTGATCGGCCGGATTGACCTTCTTGTACGAGGGCGGCGTCGGCATGCCGGGCGGAAGCAGGGGCGCGGCCGCCGCGAGGGCCGCCTGGATGTCCTGGGCCGCGGCATCGATATTGCGATCCAGGGTGAACACCACGGTGATCTGGGTCAGGCCGAGCGCGCTCGTGGACGTCATCGAGTCGATGCCCGCGATCGTCGAAAACTGCCGCTCGAGCGGCGTGGCCACGGCCGACGCCATGGTGTCGGGGCTCGCGCCGGGCAGGCTCGCCGCCACCTGGATGACGGGGAAGTCCACATTGGGCAGATCGCTCACCGCGAGTTGCCGATACGCCATGAGTCCGAAGATCAGGAGTCCCGCCATGAGGAGAGTGGTCATCACGGGACGCCGGATGAAGACGTCAGTGCTCATCGTGGCGCTCCCCCCGGGCCGGTGGGCGCCGGCGTCGGGTTCCGGGATCCCGCCGCGGGCGGTGTCGGGCCTGCGGCCTTCACGTCCACGCGGGCGCCCGGCACCAGGCGAAGCTGACCGTCCGTCACCACCCGTTCACCCGCCTTCACTCCCTGCCGGATCACCGTGATCGGTCCATTGGCGAAGGCGATCACCACGGGGCGCGACTCGACGGTCGCGTCGGGCTTGACGACGAAGACGTATTGCCCCTGCTGGCCGCTCTGTATCGCCTGCGAGGGCACCACGGTCGCATTGGCCTCGGTGCGCAGCCTGAGCATGACCGTGGCGAACTGGCCGGGCCACAGCGCGTTGTTCATGTTCTCGAAGGTGGCCTTGAGCTGGATGGTCCCGGTGGTCGTATCCACGGTGTTGTTGACGAAGCTGAGGGCGCCGCGCGCGGTAGTGGTTTGCCCTTGCGGGGTCGCCTCGACCGCGAGAGCTTCCTTGGCGCGCTCGGCCTTGATCGGCTCGAGAAATCGCTCGGGCACCGCGAAGACCACGTTGATCGGGTGTATGCGATTGATCACGACCAGCGGATTGCCGATGTCGTTGGCTTTGACCACATTACCCTGGTGAATGAGGAGGTTGCCCGTGCGCCCCTCGATGGGTGCGCGAATGCTCGTGTAGCTCAGCTGCACCTTGGCATTCTCCACCATGGCGGCATCCGCCTGAACGAGGGCCTTGGCATTCGCCACTGCGGCGCGGTCGGCGTCCACCGTGGCCACCGCGGATTTGTGGGCGGTCATGATCTGGTCGTACTGCTCGCGCGCGATCAGCCCGCCCTGGACGAGCTTCTTGTAGCGCTCCTCCTCGATGGTGGCATTGTCCGCCTGCGCCTGGTCGCGCGCCAGGTTGGCTTCGGCCTGGGAGACGGCGGCCTGGTGCTGGGCCATGGTCGCCTCGGCTTGCTGGAGGGCCGTTTCGAACGGACGCGGGTCGATGACGAAGAGGAGATCGCCCGCTTTGACGTCGTCCCCCTCCTTGAAACGAACCTGGAAGATCTGCCCGCTCAAGAGCGAATACACCGACACCGTGGCGGAAGCCTGGACATTGCCGATGCCCTGGATCTCCACCGGCACGTCGCGGGCCTCCACCGGGGCGGCGGTGACCGCCACCGCCGGAGGGCGCGCCGCCTTGGCGCGGGCCTGTTCGCCCTCCCCGCGCGAGCAGGCGGCAGAAGCGAGCGCCGCCAGGGACAGCGCGAGCACGAGACGACGTCGCCGTGTCATCGACGCGCCTCGGCCACGTGCCGCTGACGGACCGGACGGAGACCGTCGGCCAGCCGCCGGAGAAACGCGGTGTGCCGGGTGGCAAATGCGCGATCGGTCGGTCGGAGCCCGGTCAGGAGCCGCGTGAACTGCGGAAAGGCCGCGGGGAACGTGGTGAGGGCGATCATGGCGAGCAGGAGATGCCCGGGATCGACGTCGGCGCGCAGGAGCCCTCGCCCCTGGCGCTCGCGCACTTGACCCACGCCCATCTGGAAAGCGGCCCGTCGCTCCGAGTCGCCGTTCACGCCACCCTCGGCGCGGCCGAGCGCCTCCCATTCCATGAGGCGCACCCAGTCGCGGTCCCGGCACGCGGTGTCGAACCAGAACACCAGGCTCTCCGCGGCGTCCTCCGGCGCCGTCACCGACCAGGTCGCGCGCTCCCGCACCTTGCGCGCGAGGATCTCGCGGAACAGGCTCTCCTTGTTGCCGAAGTAGTGATAGAGCATCCGCTTGTTGACGCGCGCCCGCCGTGCGATGCGGTCCACGCGGGCTCCTGCGAAGCCCTTGTCGGAGAACTCCCGGAGGGCGGCGGTGAGAATGCGCTCGCGCGTGCGCGCGGGATGGCGCACGACATGCTGCGGACGGGTTCTGAGGAGGGCGACGGCGGTCATGCCTTAAGTAACCAGTTAGATAGTACTTTGCCCTGCGGCTTCGCGCAAGGATTCGCGGGTCGCCCGGTGTTTACACTTCTTTACCAGTCCCACATAATGGATAGACGGGGAGAATGATAGGTTAAGGCTCATGCCACTCCGAACGGCCGCCCTCCTGATAGATGACGACGCGCGCCTGGGTACGCTCATGACGGAGTATCTCGGCAAGCACGACATCGACGTGGTGGTGGCGGGCGATGGGACGCGCGGCCTCGCCACCCTCCGCAAGGCGCGTCCCGATATCGTCCTCCTCGATCTCATGCTTCCGGGCATGGACGGGCTCGAGGTGTGCCGGAAGATCCGCGCGACTCCGGACTGTTCTACCCTGCCCGTGATCATGCTCACGGCCAAAGGCGAGGACGTGGACAAGGTGGTGGGACTGGAAGTGGGGGCGGACGACTATCTCGCCAAGCCTTTCAATCCCCGGGAGCTTCTCGCGCGGATTCGCGCCCTCCTCCGACGCGCGGCCCCCGCGCAGGCTCCCGCCCGCCTCCGCGTGGGCCAGATCGAGCTCGACTTCTCCGCGCGTGAGGTCACGGTGGCGGGCAAGCGGCGCGTATTGACTCACCACGAGTTCGAGCTGCTGGCCACCCTCGCCCAGGCTGCCGGCCGCGTCCTCTCGCGCGAGCAGATCCTCGACGCGCTCAAGGGACATGCCGACGCCTTCGACCGCTCGATCGACGTCCACATCGCCAAGATCCGCGCCAAGCTCGAGCCCGATCCCAAGGAGCCGCGTTTCATCAAGACGGTTCGCGGCGTGGGCTACCTCCTCGCGCGCACCTCCGACTGACATGGGCCGACTCTTCGCGCGGATCTACCTCCACTTCCTGGGCGTGCTCCTCGTGGTTGCCGTCGCCTCCAGTCTTGTCTTCGCGTGGACGGCGCGGGGGGCCTTCGTGCAGGAATCGTCGGGCCGGATCTCCCGCCACATCGCCTCCTTGGCCGGCGAAGTCTTTCGGGATCCACCGACCCTCGCCCGCCGGGTGCAACAGCTCCACGACGAGCTCGAGCTCGACCTCGTGGCGCGCGATCTCCAGGGCCGTGTGCTCGCTTCCGCGGGAACCGAGCTGCCGATCTTCACCGCCGAGCAGCTCGCCCAGGTGCGCACGGGCCTGCGCATGGTCCAGCCGAACCCCGAATGGTCGGTGGCCGTACCCATCCGGGACTCGAAGACGGGCGCCGTGGTCGGGACCATCGAGACATCCGCCCATCGGCGCTCGCGCTTACGCGGTCTCAGCCGCCCCGCGCTGATCCTGAGTCTGCTCCTCGTCATGTTCGCTTTTACCGCGGCCATTCTCGCCCGGCGCATCTCGCGTCCTGTGGAGCGGCTCACCGAGGCGGCGCGCCGGCTCGGGGCAGGCGATCTCACCGCGCGGGTGCCTGCGGGCAAGAGCGGCCGGTGGTGGGGGCGACGAGGCTCGGGCGGCGACGAGCTCGCGGACCTCACGCGGGCCTTCAACGACATGGCTGAGCGCATCGAGCGACTGATCGCCGGCCAGAAGGAGCTCATGGCCAATATCTCCCACGAGCTCCGCTCACCGTTGACGCGGATACGCGTGGCCCTCGAGCTCCTCCCGCGAAACGGGGCGACGCAGGCGCGGCTCACCGATGTGGAGGCCGACCTGGACGAGCTCGAGCGGCTGATCGAGGATGTCTTGACCGCCTCCCGCCTGGAGGCGACGGGGTTACCGCCTCATCCCGAGCGTGTCGAGGCGCAGCGGCTCCTGGAAGATCTGGCCGAGCGCGCCCGCCTCGATCCGCGCCTCGGACCGGACCGCGTGCGCATGACGCCGGGCGGACCGGTGGAGCTCGAGGCCGATCCCGCCCTCCTCCGGCGCGCCTTGTGGAATCTCGTGGACAACGCGGCCAAGTATGGCGCGCCCCCCGTGGCCCTCTCGGCGCAGCGGCACAACGGCACGGTCGAGCTCTCGGTCAGCGACGAGGGACCGGGCATCCCTCACGAGGAGCGCGAGCGCGTGCTCGCGCCCTTCTATCAGATGTACCGCGCGAGATCACCGGGGCGGCCCGCGCGCGGCTTCGGGCTCGGCCTCACTCTGGCCAGCCGCGTGGCCCAGGTCCATCACGGCATCATCACCATCGGCCCCGCGGAGACGATCAATGGAGCGGAGCGCGGCTGCCGGGTGACGCTCACCCTGCCCGCGTCGCCCGAGGTCTAGCATGAGCGCCGTGTGGACGCGGAGGGCGGCGAACCCGAAGAGGAGACCGGCCATGAAACGATGGGCCGCCATGATGATGTCGATGATCCTCGTGCTACTCTCCATCGGCATCGCCCAGAGCCAGACGGCCATGTCTGGTCAGAGCTCCTCCGGCGGAATCAGAGTGGCCCCCCGCCGGCCCGCGGCCGCACGGCGGTCCATGACCGGGCAGGCGCCCGGCTCCTCCCTGCATCCGGGCTTCGCCCGTCGTCCGGGCTTCGTCAATCAACCAGGCTTCGTCCATTCAGGGTTTGTCAGGAATCCGGCCTTCGCCCGTCCGTCCGGCTTTGCCCGGTCGGGGAGATTCCCGTTCTGGCCCGGGTTCGCCACGAATCGCATCTTCTTCGTTCGGGGCGGCGTCCTCGCGCCGTGGCCGTATTGGTACAACTATCCGCCGCCGTCATCCACGCCGTCCCAGTACTGGGCGTATTGTCAGGATCCAGAAGGGTACTATCCGTACGTGCAGGACTGCCCAGGGGGATGGATACCCGTGGTGCCCACGCCGCCCGCGGCGGAGTACGAGCAGCAACCTACGGGGGCGACGTCGACCGACGACATTCGCGAGCAGCTCGCGCGTTCCAGGGCGGAATCGAATGGTTTCGACGTGACCCTCGAAACGGCAGCGGGGTCACGGCTCTCGCCGTAACCCCGCAGGTTTCCCGCCGCGACTGTCCGGCTTCCCGGACTAGAGCTGCTTCAGCAGATTCTCAGCGTCGCTGACCTCGAACTTCCCCGGTTGCTCCACGTTGAGGGCCTTGACCACCCCGTCGTCGACCACCATCGAGTAGCGCTGCGAGCGCACACCCATGCCGCGGGCAGTCAGGTCGAACTCGAGCCCGAGCGCCTTGGTAAACATGGCGCTGCCGTCCGCCATCATGCGCACCTTGCCCGCGCTCTTCTGATCCTTGGCCCATGCCCCCATGACGAACGCGTCGTTCACCGAGACGCACCAGATTTCGTCCACCTTCTTCGCCTTCAGCTTGTCGTAATTGGCCGTGTAGCCGGGCACATGCTTGGCCGAACACGTGGGAGTGAACGCGCCGGGCAGCCCGAAGATGGCGAGGCGCTTTCCCTTGGTAAGATCCGCGACCTGAAAGGCATTCGGGCCAATCGTGCAGCCGGCGGTCTCCGTCTCGATCATCTCTGTCAGGGTGCCGTCCGGCAGCTTGTCACCAACCTTGATCGCCATGGAGATCCTCCTGGAGTCTTGTAGACCAAACGGTTTGAGGGAAGAGTGCACGACCAACCGCAGCCGCCACCAGACTATTGGCGTCATGCCCCCGCGTCAAGGGGTCGTCATGGTCCCTTCGTGGTGGAGCAGCCACCGCTTTCGCGCGAGCCCACCCGCGTAGCCCGTGAGGGTTCCGTTACTGCCGACGAGGCGATGGCAGGGAATGACGATGGCCACCGGGTTGCGTCCATTGGCAAGACCGACCGCACGCGCCGCGGAAGGCCGTCCAATCGAAGCGGCGAGCTGAGCGTAGGTGCGTGTCGTGCCGGCAGGGATCTCCCGGAGAGCGCTCCAGACCGTCTGCTGAAACTCCGTGCCACCCGGATTCACCTTGATCTCGTCGAGAGCGTGAAGATCGCCCGCGAGGTAGGCCTCGACCTTTCCCCCCGCGCGGAGCGGATCCTCGCGATGAAGCTCGAAGCGCTCGAAGCGGCGTGACAGGAGTTGGTTCATCCGCTCTTCGCAGTTGCCGAAATCGAGGGCGCAGAGGGCCACGGAGTCCGTCACCATGACGAGGGGCCCGATCTCCGAGTGAATGGTGCCGGCCCAGAGCTCCACCGCCGCCGAGCCTTTCCGCGGGGCAGTCCGCATCATGGCAACCGGCGCTCGATGTGGTCGAAGGTGAGGCCGCCGCGACGCACGTCAGGCCGGAGTGTGGGTGAAGGGGAGCTTGACGAAGCGCGCGCGCTCGATTTCGATCACGAGCACCACCCGCTGATCAGGATTGTCCCGCATGGGAAACTCCTTGCCCACGTACTTGCGGGAAATGCGGTCAATGATCTTGAAGTCGGCGTCCGTCCACCGCTCGGCCACCCGCCCGCGTAGCTGCGCCTCCACGTAGGGATTGTCAAAGGCGACGAGCGACAGGGCTACCCGGGCGTCGCGCTTGGTATTTTTCGCCTTGAGCGAGCCTTCACCCGTGCCGATGAGAATCCGGTCGCCTTCGAGGTCGACCCACACCGGCGCCGCCTGCGGCGAGCCGTCGGGCATGAGGGTAGCCAGGTGGGCGAAGTTGGCGCCCCGGACCAAAGCCTTGACGTCGTCAGACAGCGGAATGCCCATGGAGTCCTTTCTCGCGGATGACCGGCGTCACCGGAGGTAGGGGAGGAAGATCACGAGTTCCCGTTGCCGCCGTGGACGATCACCACTCCACGCTCGCGCAGGTGGGCATCCACATCGATGTGCTGCCGGCGGTCGCTCTGCCGGCGCTCGCCCGGCGCCGCCTCACCGCGCTGGCGCCGCTCCCCCACGCGCCGGTCCATGATGATGCGGATGCGCGCGTCGTTGCTGAACTCGCGCTGCAGGTATTCGTAGAGCTGCGGGTTGTATCTCGCGACGATGAAGATCTCGCCGATCTGCATCATCTCTTCCCCGCACCGCCTCACCCAGAACGGCACGTCCATGCCGCGGAACAGCATGAAGGAGGCCACCAGGTATTCCTCGGCCCGCTCGCGATCGCCGCGGAGCCGCATCACCCGCCCCAGCCCCATCTTGGCGTGGGCGATCACCGGCTGCATGCGCAGCTCCTCCGCGATGCCGAGCGCACGGCGGTAGTGCTCCTCGGCCTCGCCGAGGCTCTCCGCGTCGCCGCGCGAGTCGAGATCGCCGAGGAGCCGCCACGCCCAGGCCTGGTGGCCGCGCTCCTTGTGGGAGACGGCGAGATCGAGGGCGCGGCGCGCCGTCTCGCGCGCCTCGGTCATCTGCCCCGCCGTCATCAGTCCCTCCGCGAGGTTGAGCGTCCAGAGGGGCAGGTACGCGTTGATGCCCAGTACCTCGCTGAGGTGCACGCCGTCTCTGAGCAGGGGCAGCGCCTCCTCGAGCTTTCCCGAGAGGGCCTGCGTCAGCCCGAGCAGGGAGGCGGGGATGGGCCGCCAGACGTCGAGATGCTTTTCCCGACAAGCCTCGAGGCTCGGCTGCAGATAGCCGTACGCGCGCTCGATATGGCCGCGCCGGAGCCACACCAGCCCGGCCAGCGTCCGCGCGATCGTCTGGCCATAGGCGTGCCCCGCGCCGTCCGCCACCCGCAGCGCCTGATCCACGCAGGCATCCGCGGCATGGAAGTCGCCGAGCTCGGCCAGGGTGAAGGCCAGCCACCCGCTCGACGTGACATAGGAAATGGCGGACTGGTCGGCGGCCGTTCCTCGCGCAAGGGCCAGCGCATCCACGTTCTGGCGCAGGATGAGCTCGGCGCGCCGGTACTGCCCCTGCGCGTGACAGGAAAGCCCGAGGTAGCCGCGGGCCAGCGCCTGCAGGGCCAGGTCCTGCGTGGCGTCGGCGATGCGGAGACAGCGCTCGCCGTACTCGATGGCGAGGTCCGGCTCGCCGTTCAGATAGTGGTAGTTGACGAGATAGCTGTACACGCGGCCCAGGCGGGACTCGTCGCCGAGCTCGGCGCCCAGATGCTCCGCCTCCTTGGAGAGCTGCAGCACGTCGCGCAAACGGCCCAGCTGGAGGAGCGGTGGACGGAGCTCGAGCCGGATGTCGATGGCCTGCTCGAGCTTGCCTCGCCCTTCCGGAATGTGCGTCAGGGCCTGGAGGGCCTGGTCGAGGAGGGCGACCGCCTCCTGATTGGCCGCGCGCGACACGGCCTTCACGCCGGCCTGGCGGAGATAGTCGATCGCCTTGCTCCAGATCTCGCCGCGCACCGCGTGGTGGGCCAGCCGCTCCACCTGCTCGCTCAAGCGATCGGCATTGAGCCGCTCGAGTGATTCCATGGCGCGCCCGTGGAGCGCCCGCCGCCGCCCCGTGAGCAGGCTGCCGTAGGCGACGTCGTGGGTCAGGGCGTGCTTGAACGTGTACTCGAGAGTAGGGAAGAGCGTGGTCTCGTAGATGAACTCCGCCGACTGCAGCCGCATGAGGGCGCTGCGCAGCGTCTCCTCGGGCAGCTCCACGATGGCCTCGAGGAGGGCGAAGGGCACGTCCTTGCCGATGACGGAGGCGGCCTGGAGCAGCCGCTTGTCCTCCGGCTCGAGCCGGTCGATGCGCGAGGCGAGCACGGCCTGGACCGTCGGCGGCATCTGCAGGGCTTCCACGGCCGTCACCAGACGGTACTGGCCGCGCACGCCGGTGAGGGCCCCCGTCTCCACGAGCGACTGCACGCACTCCTCGAGGAAGAAGGGGTTGCCCTCGGTCTGCTGGACGAGGAGCTGCTTGAGCTGCTGCAGGGCGGGGTCGGCGCCCAGAATCGCCTGCAGGAGCTCCTCGGCGCTTTCGGGCTCGAGGGGGTCGATGCGGAACTGGGTGTAGTAGCTCTTGCCCCCCCACCCGTGCGTGTACTCGGGCCGGTAGTTGACCATGAGCAGCATGCGCGCGGCGGGCAGGCTCTCCACGAGGCTGTCGAGGAAGGCCTGCGTCTCGCCGTCCACCCAGTTGAGATTCTCGAAGATGACGAGGAGCGGCTGGACCTGGCTCTCACGCAGGAGCAGACGCTTGAGAGCGTCGAGGGTCCGGCGCCGGCGCTCGCGCGGATCCGTCTCCTGCCCGTCGGCGTCGTCCACCGGCACGTCGAGCAGCGAGAGGAAAACCGGGATGGTACTGCGCAGACTGTCGTCGAGGGTGAGGAGCTTGCCCGTGACCTTTTCGCGGATCCGCCGGGCGTCGTCGTGATCCTCGATGCCGAAATAGGTCTTGAGCAGATCGCTCACGGGCAGGTACGAGGTCATCTTGCCGTAGGAGACGGGGGAGCTTTCGAGGACGAGCCAGCCGTGGGTCCGGTGGGAGTGCGTGAACTCCCAGAAGAGCCGAGACTTGCCCACCCCGGGCTCGCCCGACACCGCCACGATCTGTCCCTGCCCCGTCCGCGCCCGCTCGAGCGTCTCGCGGAGGCGGGTGAGCTCGCCGTCGCGCCCCACGAAGGGCGTCAGCCCGCGCGCGGCGGCGGCCTGGAGCCTCGAGCGGACGGCGCCCGCGCGGACGATCTCGAAGACTTCGACGGTTTCGGCGAGGCCACGCACAGGCACGGGGCCGAGCGGGCGCACTTCGATGTAGCCTTCGGCCAGCCGGAGGGTGTCCTTGGTCATGAGGGCGGTGCCGGGTCGCGCGAGCTGCTCCATGCGCGCGGCGAGATGCGTCGTCTGGCCGATCGCCGAGTAGTCCATGTGCAGATCGCTGTCGATGGCGCGCACCACGACTTCGCCCGAATTGAGACCCACGCGGATCTGCACGTCGATGCCCTGGCTGCGTCTGAGCTCATCCGCATACCAGCCCACCGTTTCCTGCATGCGCAGCGCCGCGTGACAGGCGCGCACCGCATGGTCTTCGTGGGCCACGGGGGCGCCGAAGAGGGCCATGATGCCGTCGCCCATCACCTGATTGACCGTGCCTTCATAGCGGTGGATGGCTTCCATCATGCGCTCGAGAACAGGATCGAGAATGCGGCGGGCTTCCTCGGGGTCACGGTCGGCCAGAAGCTCCATCGAGCCCTTCACGTCCGCGAACAGCACCGTGACAAGCTTGCGCTCGCCCTCGAGGGCTCCCTTGCCGGTGAGAATCTTGTCGGCGAGGTGCTTGGGAGTGTAGGACTGCGGATCGGCGAAGCGTGCCGCCCCGGGGGTGCTGGCCGCCAACGCCGCGCCACACGCGCCACAGAAGCGGGCCCCCGCCGCCACCTCGCCACCGCACGAGGGGCAAGCCCGCGCGAGGCGCGCCCCGCATTGCTCGCAGAACCGTGCGCCTTCTCGGCTCTGGGCCTGGCAGCGCGGACAGGTCAACTCGTAACCTCCTGCAAAATTTGCACAAGTCTCCCTTACTAGCGTGCCGGGAGTGTAGACCGCGAGCGGGGGCACGGTCAAGCCTGCGGCACGCTGGCGCACCGCGAGGGCCCGGGGCTATGCTGGGCCCGGCATGGGGACTGCGCGCGCGCGAATTCGACGCCGGCAGCTCGCGGCGATCGTACTCGTCGTGTGCGCCATCACCCCCGTCTTCAATATCCTCACCGGCGAGGCTTCCCTCCGGGCGGTGATCCAGGGCGAGGTCGACGCCACTCTGATCAGCATGCTCGTCGGCGGCTACCTGTTGTTCGTCCGCGACGGTGAGCTGCGTCTGTGGTTCCGCCGGCTCGGCTTCTGGGTCGACCTGGTGCTCAGCAGCGCGATCGCCCTCGCGCTGTTCCTGGTGGGCCGCGCCGCCGGGCACGTGCTGACGAGTCTCGAGCCGAGACGATTCGTGACGAGCTTCACCGAACCGCACCTCCTCTATGCCCTGCCTTTCTTCGCCGCGGCCGCGGTCACGATACAGTTCCTGCTCCAGATGAACCGCATGATCGGCGCCAACGTCCTCGGCTACTTCGCGGCCGGTGTCTACCGGTGGCCGAAGGCGGAGGAGCGCATCTTTCTCTTCCTGGACCTCGAAGGCTCCACGCGCCTCGCGGAGGAGCTGGGGAGCGCCCGCTACTTCGAGCTCCTCCGCCGCTTCGTGGACGACCTCACGGAGCCCGTCCTGGAAGCGGAGGGGGAGATCTACCAGTACGCGGGTGACGAGGTCGTCATCACCTGGCCCATCGAAGCGGGCCTGCGTCGCGCCCACTGCGTGCGCTGCTTCTTCGGGATCCGCGCCACCGTGGCGCGAAACGCCGACCGCTACGCGCGTGACTTCGGCACCGTCCCGCGCTTCCGTGGCGGGCTGCACGGGGGCACGGTGACGGGCGGGGAGCTGGGCGACCTGAGGCAGCAGATCGTCTTCGTCGGCGACATTCTCAATACCGCCGCGCGGCTCGAGGAGTACGCCAAGCGATCGAGCCTCGATCTCGTCGTGTCCGGTGCCCTCCTCGAACGGCTGGCCCTCCCTGCGGGCATCATCGCCGCACGCTGCGGGGAGCTCGTCCTCAGGGGCAAGGAAGCGCGCGTCGCCGCCTACAGCCTGACCGGCACGCCGGCCTGATCGCGCCACTCCGCAGAGCCGACGGATCCGCGACGGCTCGCGCTATGCTAGGCGCGCCGATGTCCCTACCCGTCGGGCTCCGAGCGTTCCATCACTCCGACTACCGCCGATTCTTCACGGCCCAGCTCGTGGCGCAGACGGGAGCGTGGATGCAGACCGTGGCCCAGTCGTGGCTGGTCCTCCAGCTCACCTCGTCGCCGTTTAAGCTCGGGCTCATCGGATCGCTCCAGTTCGCGCCCATTCTTCTCTTCTCCCTTGCCTCCGGCGCCCTCGCCGATCGTGTGCGCAGGCGACGGCTCATCGTCTTCGCCCAGACGGCGCAGGGATGCCAGGCGCTGGGACTGGCGGCCCTCGTCGCCTCGGGCCACGTCGAGTACTGGCACGTGGTCGTGCTCGCCTTCTGCTCCGGGCTCATCAATGTCCTCGACCAGCCGGCCCGGCAGTCGCTGGTGGCGGAGATGGTGGGACGAAACGATGTGGGAAGCGCCGTCGCCCTCAACTCCGCGTCCTTCAACGCCGCGCGCATCGTGGGTCCCGGGCTCGGCGGGGTGCTCATCGCGCGCTACGGCGTGACCCCCGCCTTCATCGTGAGCGGCCTGGGCTGCGCAGTGTCCGTGGCCATCCTCGTCACGCTGCGCGCGGAAGGCCCGCCCCGCGCCAGATCGGGCGATGGTGTCCTCGCCGACATGCGCACGGGGCTTCAATACGCGCTAGGCACGCCGGAGATCCGGCTGACCCTGGGTCTGCTCTTCCTCGTCAGCCTGTTCGTGTTCAACTTCACCGTCTACGTCCCGCTCGTGGTGCGCACGGTCCTGCACCTGGGCGCCGAGGGATTCGGCCTGCTCATGGCCTGTCTCGGCATGGGGGCGGTCACGGGTGCGCTCACCGTGGGCGCGATGGGCGCTCGCCGTCCTCCCGCCGCGGTGATGTTCGGAACGGCGACCCTCGCCTGCAGCACCCTCGTCCTCCTCTCCGCCGTCCGCGTGTTGTGGCTGGCCGCGGCGCTCCTTTTCCTCACCGGCCTCTTCGGCCTCGTGCTCGTGGCCAGCTGCAATACCGCCATGCAGCTCTCTGCGCCCGACGAGCTCCGGGGACGGGTGATGAGCCTCTATACCCTCGTGTGGGGCGGGGTCTTTCCCATCGGCGCATTCCTCGTAGGCGCCGTTTCGGAGCAGTGGGGCGTCGGCACCTCGCTGCTCGTGAACGGCACGGCGGGACTACTGGGCGTGGTCTTTCTCCTGAGCTGGTGGACGTCGCGAGACGGGAGCATCGCGCGTCACCGCGAGACCTAGCCGCGAATGGGCTTGATCACCATCGTCGACGGCGAGCCGGGAAACGGCCAGCCGGGAATCCACGCGGAGAAGCGCCCCGCGGTTCCCCCGGCTACGACCAGCCGGATATTGCCGGGCTCGCGAAGCTTCGCCACCATCTGACCCCCCACCCTCACCCGCATCTCCTCCCACAGGAACTGCCGAACGTCAGGCTTCGACCAGCCGTCGCCCGCGATGGTGCGGGCGTGCTCAGGCCCGATCACCAGCACGGTATCGCCGAGGCCCGCGTGCGCATCGCTGGCGATCACGATGCCGCTGCGGGCGATGGTGGACAGGATGTCGCGCCCCGTGCGCCCCTGCGTATTGGCCACCACCTGCGGCGCTTCCGCCGCGACGGCGGCCACCGTGCTCTCCCCCGCGGCGAACCCGTGCTCGACGTGGAGGGGCTCCCACGGGCTCGCTTCCTCGTTCTCTCCGATGCAGTAGGAGTAGCGGCCGGACTGGGAGAACGTGGACATGCTGATCGCGCCCGGCGCGGCGCCGCCGATGTTTTGCCAAACCAGACGCACCGCGCGTCCTATGGTGGCGTTGGCGCGCCAGCCGGGACCGAAGGCGCCCGCGCCGGAGTTGACGTCGAGGGCGGCCCGTACGGGGCCGTTGAGGATGAGGAGCAGGGCCACCGCGTCGGTGGTACCGGAGACGCCCACCAGCGCGAAGTCGGGATCGCAGATCGCTTCGACGCCGGCGATCACCGCGGGCAGATATTCCGGGCGGCAGCCCGCCATCACCGCATTGATCGCGATCTTCTCCACGGTGGCCCGGCCCAGCCGCGGCGCCACCAGCGCGATCAGCTCGTCGCGCGCCCGCCCACTCGCCGCCACCGCCGCCGCCACTCGGGCCGTGGTGGCCGGCACCACGGGCAGGCCATCGGTCACGCCGCGGGCATAGAGCGCCTCGAGGGGATCGAGCTCCGGCTGCGCGCGTTCCGCGCTCATGCCATCGACTCCGGCAGATCTGGACCGGAGCTCCGGC
>WNFP01000733.1_pt1 | contig 25321 bp, 26 predicted proteins | sample 5400201 | NCBI WGS metagenome assembly WNFP01 (sample SAMN13153355, study PRJNA577476) | soil metagenome | isolation source: 115 cm saprolite under Madrone tree | place: USA:California | collected 2016-06-14
CCGCGCAAAATTGCACACGAGGAAATCACAACCTGAGCCAGCAAAAGCCAGCGTTGTTCATAATCGCGGGACCAGTGGGCGCCGGTAAGACAACTTTCTATGAAGCCTACTTGAAAGAGCCATTCCCAACACTTGTTCCTGCGCTGAGACACCAGCAACAACCGTTTCTTGAGGAGCGGCGTTCCTTTGCCGTCGAAGACATTCGTGTGGACACGCAGCTACTCGACCTGGCGAAGGCAGCAGGGTATTCGACGAAAGTTCTTTTTATCTCTACGGAAGACGCAAATTTGAATGTGGGCCGGGTGTTGGTGCGCATGAGTCGAGGTGGACAAGCCGTGCCCGTGTCCAGTGTGATTGACTCCTATCGGGAGTCAACGAAGGATCTCTCCGAAGTTCCCAAACATGCCGATGAATTACTGCTGTACGACAACACAGCTCATCGCCGCGGCTTCCGGGTAGTGGCGCACTTCATCGGCGGCAAATTGAGTAAGACTGCGCAGACGATACCGGACTGGGCAGCTAAAGTGTTTGGCAAAGAGCTACACGCGGCAAAACAACACGAGAAGCCTGGGCGTGGACGCTAGCTCTGTCTCTCCCTTTAATTCATTGTGTGCTCTGGGCCCCGACTCACTCTTTTCCCTGCTTCAGGGCCAGGCGCCCGTCCTGTACGAAACTAGGAGAGAAGCACTCCACGACCTTGCTAATGAGCGTACTCCTTGCTTGGACCATGCACAGTGCGACTGAGCAAAGAGGGGCGAGATAGTGGATCTCCTGGTTTTTCATGCGGTTAGCACGCCAGGATTGACTATTGCCTTGTGCCAGGGCATGGCGCATAATCCCCCAATAAAGTAAGGGGATTGTGCTATGGCGAGACCGTACAAAGAAGCCGCAAGACGGCTCTACGAAATAGCGCAATCTCAACAGGGGTTCTTCACCACCAAGCAAGCTACGCGAGCAGGATTCGCCGAAAAGACCCATGCCTACCACGTGAAAGTCAGAAACTGGATCCGGGAGCATCGTGGTATTTATCGGCTGGCCGATTTTCCTACGGCGGAGCGCCCTGATCTGATGCGTTGGTATCTGTGGTCACAGAATCGTAAAGAAGTTCCGGAAGGCACATACAGTCACGACACGGCTCTCAGTCTTCACGAACTCTCCGATATCATGCCCTCGAAGCTGCATATGACAGTCCCCAAACATTTTCGACGCAACAGCCGAATCCCGGAAGTTCTGATTCTTCACCGAGCTGATCTCAGCGAAAGCGATATCGAACAAATGCAGGGTGTGCGAGTTACACGCCCACTGCGCACGGTTCTGGATCTGCTCCAGACCGGCCATGTAGACCGAAATCTCATCCGGCAAGCTGTCGACGAGGCAATGCGGCGCGGGCTCATCACCGGGAAACAGATTGACTCACTGCCACACGATAGACTCCGAGACTCATTTCGAGAGCTCGCCGGACAACACCTCTAATGGATGAAGTAAAACAATACAAAACGGCTGGCGCATTTCGCACGGCTCTAGAAACCAGACTGCAGGCGCGGGCGCAGGTGGAACAGACGGACTTGCAGCGCCTGCGCAGGCAAGTCGCCTTTGATCGCTTTCTGCGAGAGTGTTTCCGAAGGGGCCAAAGGGAACGTATCCGTGGATACTGAAGGAAGGTTTCCGGATTTTGCCGCGAGGAGCTGATGGCTTGGTGTGAGGCGGAAGGCGTGGACTATCTGCTGGGTCTGGCGAAAAACGAACGTCTGAAGGCGGAAATCGCGAAGGAGATGGGAGAGGCGAAAGCCCAGTACCAAGAGACCGGCCGCGCCGCCCGGTTGTTCAAAGAATTCGCCTATCAGACGCAGAAGAGTTGGAGCGGTGCGCGACGGGTAGTGGCCAAGGCCGAGCATCTGGAGAAGGGAGAAAACCCGCGGTTCGTGGTGACGTCTCTGCGTGGAGAAGCATGGCCAGCGCAGGAGTTGTATGAAGAGCACTACTGCGCCCGAGGAGACATGGAGAATCGGATTAAAGAACAACTGATGTTGTTCTCTGACCGCACCAGCACGCACTACCTGCGGAGCAATCAACTGCGGCTGTACTTCTCTTCGATCGCTTACGTGCTGTTGCAGATGCAGCGGTTCGTTCAGTAGCAGTTCGGGCCCGGTCTCGTGGGATTTTGCCGCTGTCGGCGGCGGCACGGTGACTAACGTCGGCATTCAGGACATCTGTCCGCCCGGAGCAGGCGAGGCGCCAGAAAAACCCGATGGCAGCGGCTGGACGCGGGCGGGCTGAGAGTGCTCCGCGCACTTGGATGAAGCGCACAGCCTGGAATGTGCTGTTCCATACAAATCATGCCGCCTTCGCGCTACAAGAGCACCCCAAGAGTTGCCGTCCGGGTCGTACCGTTGTAGGAAGCCGAGATTGTGGCGGAAGTTGAGATGAGAACGAAGGACGTGTTGACCGTGAAGGTTGCGCTGGTAGCTCCGGCAGGAACGATCACGCTGGAAGGCACTGTGGCTGCTCCGTTGTTGCTTGAAAGAAGGACTTGAGCGCCACCCGCCGGGGCTGGCCCGGTCAGTGTTACAGTGCCCGTGGAAGATTGGCCCCCAAAAACGTTCGCAGGATTCAGCGTCAGTGAAGAGACAGTAGGGGGTGGAGGAGACGCAGGCGTCACGGTGAGGGAGGCCGAGGTGGTCGCGCCACCGTAAGCCGCGAAGATGGTGACTGTGGTCGACGAAGCGACGGTCCTGGTGCTAACGGTGAAGGTTGCGCTGGTGGCTCCCGCTGCAACCGTCACGCTGGAAGGAACATTGGCCGTCGTCGGGTTGCTGCTGGAAAGTGCGACCTGCGCGCCGCCTGCGGGAGCAGGCCCGCTCAACGTCACGGTGCCGGTGGAGGATTGCGCGCCGCCGATAACGCTCGTTGGGTTCAGGGTCAGCGAGGAAAGGGAGTGGGTTGGAGGAGGTAAAGCCTGTTCGAATAGCAGAACTGCGGGATTCGGATCGCTCGGGACCGCCACAAACTTCGATGTGGAGATGACGTAGGCGACGGCGCTGCCTCCTGACCCGGAAGTGACCGTCATGGTTCCTCTTCCATTCGCTGACGATGAGGACACAGAGTATGTGGCATTGAACGCCACGCCCGAGTTCGGTCCACTCGACGCGCCGGTATCCTGGGTGCCGGTAATATTTCCCGTGGGGCTGGCACCGTCCGCGGTGAACTCGCCGGAGAAGACATCAGCCCCGAAAGTCGCCGGTGTGGTCGTGAAGCCGGCATACGCACCCTTCACGGCGCTATTGGTGAACGAGCCCGCTGCCTGGGGTTCGCCGAACCCGAACAAGACATTAGAATCCGAGACGAGGAGGAAGGTCTGATTCAAGCCCACCAGGTAGCCAACCAGGCCGTTCCCTCCGACGGTGATCGATGTCCGCCCATTGCTTGCCACAATATACGCCCCTAACAGACCGGTGTGGGACGCGAGTGCGCTGCAATAGTTCTCGTCGAAGTTCAGGTTGAAGGTGCCATTGCCGTCGGCAGCGAGCAAACCTGCGACCGCTTTGGGCACAGTGCCTATTCCACCACCGCACACGGAGAGTCCGGTGAGGTAAATCACCATGTTGCCATTCAGCGAGGCGTTGGAGAAACCTCCAGCGGGACTTTGCTGCCGCAGGACGACGCCATTTAGCAGTGGGGTCGAACTCGCGACCGCGTCTCTTTCCATCGCAAAAAGCTTTCCCGCGTTCACGATGTAAAAGACGAAATTCAAGGTCGCTGGTGATCCGCCAAACAAGAAGGTGAGGGTCATTGCGCCCCGCCCCGTGGCAGTATTGGATACGGTGTAATTCGCGGAGGTAAAGGGCAGTGAAGAAACGGACCCATAGGCGTTGACGTCCCCCGCACCGTTGGTAAGAGTACCGGCCCCGTCCGAAGTAAATCGTCCCACCATTGCGGCACGATTGTTGGAGTTATCAAAGCCGGCTACACCGAACGCATAATCACCCGTAATTTTGGCCGTACCGTACGCAGTCGTGTCCACCTTTTCCATGGTCCCCGAGCCGATTGTGCCGGACCCTCCCACGGCATCGAACTCGATGAACTGTGCGTTGCCATTGGCGATCATCGCGAATGCAAACTTCGTGCCGATATCCAAGGTCATCACGCCCCTGTGGTCTGCACCGATCGCATACGTCCCGGTGAACGTTCGAGCGACCGCCGTGGCTCCGGCACCTACGCCGTTGGTATCCAGTTCGCCGTTCGTCAAATTGCCAGCCCCGTCCGCCGTGAATCTTCCCACGGCGGCAAAGACAGACGAGACGCCGCCGTTCCCAGTGATCCCGTTGAAGGTAAATGCGTAGTCGCCGTTCAGTTCGGCGTTGCTCACCCCGGGAACGTTCTGGGCTTGCACCGTCGACGAAAGAACCAAGGCGAAACATCCGATCAGCAGAGCGATCAGCTTCCTCATTTTTCCTCCACTTGAGCTCGTTTTCATTGCGGACCACCGAACAGGAGTGTTCCTGATGGGAGGACACCTGAAGTTGTGCTTAACGTCGGGACGAAGCACACCATCGGCTCCGTTATGCTCCCCGCGCAGAATCTCATAGCTGAGATCCCTTCCCCACACCCTGTGGATTAAGTCATTCAGTCTTTCCTGCTCTTGACCACCTCCAGAGATGGCTCGCGGTCACACTACGTAATGCTCTAGCTGTGACACGAAGGCAATCGGGTGCTTGCTGCAAATTAAGATCGGGAAACACCCGAAACAGAGGCAAAGGCTGCAAGCTAAAAAGCTGAGGCAGCCCCTAAGAGCATAATGAGATGCCGACTGGTGGCTCACCTGAGGCGCCTGGCCGCTCGGCTCAGAAGGCAAAGAGTGGTGATGCCACAATTTTGGCAAGGAGCAAAAGGGACGCGTGCATCCTACTCACCAGCGCGGAAATAGAGCCCGTCCTGGGTGAACCGGTTAAAGAAGCTAAAGCCGGAGTGCAGCCAAATGGCGGGATGCAGATTTCGAAATGCCTATTTCAGACGACCAATTTTTCAAAATCGGTCAGTGTAGCGTTGGCGATGCCTTCCTCGAGTAAGTCCTCCGCAATTACTCCACGGAGATTTTGGAAGAAGCAGTTCCATGGTCTCGACGTGGAGAAGGATGAAACGCGCGCTGCGGGGCAGACGGCCAGGAAGGCCGAGCCGGAAGGTGATGAAGAAGGCCGCAAACCGCGGCGGATCGAGGGGCTCGGTGAGTAGGCATACTGGGTGGGAACTCCGATTACCGGCGCGCTCTATGTCCTGCAAGGAGATAACTTCGTCCGCATCAGTGTCGGGGGGTTGGCGAAGAATCCGCGCGCATCGAAAAATCAAAGGCGCTGGCCCGTGCCGCCGTAAAACGCCTCTGATTGATCGTGCTGTCCAGACGCGCCAAGAGGGATACCGGGCTTAGCAGATCTGAGTTGAATGTTTCTCAGATGGCAGGGGCGGGATGTCGATACGCCCTCTGCACATCAAAAATAATTTGATAGGTTCATCAACGGATGTTGATCGCCGGTTCCCTCGTCAGTTGTCGTGAGTGTCTTGCGTGTGGTGATACACGCGATGACTTTCGGTGACAGCCCTTGCGCCGAGCCATTGAGCTGGCAGCGGTTACCAGAAACTTTCGAGTTATCTGAATCTGGAGCCATCAGGAATTAACCTGCATCGAAATTGCGGTACCCGTATCGATCAAAACCGGGGATTATCAACCGCTCGATTCATGGCTTGGCTGGATTGTTTGCTCCTCTTCCTAAAGATAGTTTAGCGTCAGTCGACAATGGCCACGAATGCAGGATCTCCGGCCCACGGTCTAGACCGCTAGACATATTTGGCCGCACCCTCCTCCGCCGCTCTGTCCGACCTAACTTGGTTCAACGACATGTGGCGACGATTTGAACAACGCAAGATTCACCGGCCAAATCACGCCGAACAACTGTGCCTGGCCCGTCTGGAAGGCCAACCGCACGAGCGCGGGGCACCGATACGGCCGGCCCTCGGCAAGCACTCTTTCTTGTATGCCGAGTTGAAGCTACACCAGCTTAATCAGTTTTCTTTCGCCCCGCCTGTCTCCGGGCAGAGGGTTCACTAGGAGGTCGCCATGTGTACTCAACCGGTGGTTCTCGATTCGACTTTACGCAGTTCGGAAGCGCTGGAATTCGAGGAGGCGCTGCGCGCGAAGATCGTCAGGCAGGAGGAAGCCGTGCAAGCAATGGTGGACCTGTACCAGGTCTTCTGTGCCGGCTTGAACTCGCCAGGGCGCCCGCTAGGGAGTCTATTGTTCCTCGGTCCCACGGGGTCCGGAAAGACGCGCATCGTGGAAGCGGCCGCTGAGATTCTGTTTGGGGATCGCCGCGCGGTAATCAAGATTGACTGCGGTGAGTTTCAGCATTCCCATGAGATCTCGAAGCTGATCGGCTCACCCCCGGGATACCTGGGCCACCGCGAAACCCACCCGCTGATCACCCAAGAAACACTAGCCGCTAGCCATACCGAGAAGCTGAAACTCAGCTTCCTGCTCTTTGACGAAATTGAAAAGGCCAACGATGCTCTATGGCAACTCCTTTTGGGCATGCTGGACAGGGCGACCTTAACGCTGGGTGACAACCATCGCGTGGACCTTTCGCAGACCGTGATCTTCATGACCTCAAACTTGGGCGGTGCGGAAATCACGGAGCTGATGCACGGATGGATGGGTTTCATCCAGCCGGAGGATATGCCAATGACAGGTCTTGACGAGAAGGTGGCGCGCACTGCGGTAGAAGCGGCGCGGAGGAATTTCTCGCCGGAATTCATGAACCGCCTCGACAAGATAGTGATGTTTCATCCGTTAAATCGTGAGCAACTCGCGGAAGTGCTGGAGATCGAGTTAGGGCAAGTACGGAAGCGGGTTTTGGAGACACTGAACGGGCAATTCGTGTTCCGGGTGACCGATGCAGGCCGCGAATTTCTGTTGCACGAAGGCACGGATCAGCGCTACGGCGCTCGCCATTTGAAGCGCGCTATCGAACAGCAGGTAGTCTTCCCTTTGGCAAACCTGTTGGCGACTGGACAGGTGAGAGCAGGCGACATGCTCTGCATTGACTGGGACCCGCGCCTGGGAGGAATGGCGTTCTGGAAAGAAGACGAAGCGTCGCGGTCGACGGTACCACAGCCACGGCTAGTCTCAGCGCAGACACGGAAGGCCGCGGGAGCCGGTGGCCGCTCTGCAGAAGTAACCTCTTCCGCCCATGTGCGAATTGCCGGAAACAATAAATGATCCGAGTACTAGAGCGCACTAAGGAGATCACCTGCTGGGAAATTGCGGTTTCCCTCCGCTTGACCGCTAAGCTTGACGATGGTAGCCAAGCACTGACATGCGAAAGAGAGGGAGTGCTCCAGCTCTGGGACTGAATTCTTCGATCCGAAGGCGCGAAAGGATACTTCTCAGTTGGAGAGTTTGCGACTAAAGCGGGTCACGCTGCGTTAGAGCACAACGGAGCCCATTAGAGAGTAGCGCGACCCAGCAGTGAACATGCTGTCTAGGCCCGCAAGCTCTCTGTCACCGGGAGGACTATGTCGAATGGCCGATCCGAGAAGCGGATTGCGAGGAGTGTGAGCGTAGAAGTTTGTCTGCGAGATGAACCAAAGCTTAACGAAAGGACGCTGACCGAAAATGTGAGTGCACACGGCGCACGTGTTCTCATGGAGCAGAAGTTGCAGCCTGGGGAACGAGTGCTGGTTAGCTCACCAAAGGAGGGCGTGCGTTCACAGGCGCGGATCGTCTACTGCCAGCGCGTGTCCGAGAGCAGTTTTGCTATCGGTCTGGAACTGACCGTCAGAGTGGAGCCGTGGGCAAAATCCTGCTAGCCGCAAGATGCCACGGCTCTCAAGACCAGCCAAGGAATCAATTACCCAGAACTCACGCTCCCATCTTTTTTCCTAGTTCGCCAGAAGCATTTTCGTTATTGATACAGCTCTGGTTACATTCCGGGCATTTCCACAGGCGAGAGCTTCTTCTTTCGGGCATAACCTCAGCTAGATACATGCGTTGCGCATCATTGGAACAGCTGACGCGAGGTATTATTTCCAGTTCGACGGTTTTTGCGTCTTTTGTCTCGAGGAAGTATCCATGCGAGATATCGTATCGGATTAGGCAGCCAGGCTCCTGGCAGGCGTACAGCATCCCCTCCGCAGACTCACTGAGTGGTCTAAAAAGCATCTTGGTGTGATGCTGGTAGCAAAGTACGTGAAGATCTTTTCTCGTACTGGTACCCAACCTTTCCCGTTCATTTACCTGTTGGGGACCAGACTCATGGTTTGCAATTCCAAGAGTCTGGCAGCAATTTGCAGCCCACTGGCGTCGCGGCCACATCAGCGTAAGTTATCTCATAGATACCAATATACTTAGCGGCCTAGGTCGTTGGCATCCTTTACTTGCCAAGGTTCCAGAGGATTTAGCAAAGTTCAGCACTTTGTAGACGAATCTTGGCAAGCTATTCCCCCCACGGCACAAGGGCAAAGAAACAGTAAAAAAAATATACCTGCCGAGAATGCGAGCCCACTCAAGAGTTTCCTGTCAGAACATCCCACGGGCAGCCCAAGCGGGTTGTTTACACTTGGAATCTAGGAACAACGCATTTTACCAGCGACAGGATGGCCAAAGCGGCGCTCCCCACAGCGACTCTGGGAATTCCTGTAGACCTTTTTGCAGGATTCAGCGGATTCCACAGGGCTGGAATTTCTACTAACAATTCGATCCATACCGGGGTCTGCGTACCTGGTAGCGGGAGAAATGCTGGAAGCGGGATTTTTCCGGTTGCGTGCGAACCTGCCGAGCGAAGTGTGTCTACACGCACGAAATCAATATGAATGAACAAGAGTGGCGCGCAGTCTGCCGAAAAGAAGGTCCTGGAGAACCCATGGGGGAGCTTCTTACGAAGAATAGCCGCCGTGGAGGTCAACTGATGCGAAACGTTCGATTTGCTGGATGGATTACCCTTGTCAGTTTGCTTTCTGCCTCAGCCCTCGTGCTTGTCCATGGCATACCTTCTGTTTCTGCTCAAACCGGAACGCCTCCCAGTAGTTCGATAAGCAGCAGTTCGGGCCCGGTGTCGTGGGATTTCGGTCCGGTTGGCGGCGGTACGGTGACAAACGTTGGCATACAGGATATCTGTCCCCCCGGCATGTGCGACGATCACGACTTGACGGTGGTGCTTCCCGCTCCGGCACCGACTTTTTACCAGACGATGACGGCCAATCTCACGATTAATTACACCTGGACGAGCACGATGCCGACCGACCTGGACATCTTTGCCATCAGCCCCAGTGGTGCTGACCATGGGCCGGGTTCACCGGACGACACGTCAACCGGGCCGGGCCAGGAGATCCTGACGGTCACCGATCCGATTGATGGAGTCTGGCACATCCGCTCGGTTGCCTCGCTCGCACCGGTGCCAACGTCTGCGCACGCCGTGCTTACGCTGACGATTGCTCCCCGGCCCACGTCGCCACCGCCGCCGCCCCCGGCACCCGGAGCGCCTACGTTTGTGAACTATCCCGCTCCACCAGACTGCTCAGGAACGCAACAACCGCCGAGTTGTATCCAGCCATCGCTGGGTTCGACAACAGCCGGGGAGCACGGCGCCGGTGAACCTTCGATCGGCGTGGACTGGAGCACAGGCAAGGCGTTCATCGAAGCGGGAAACCATACGCTGCGAGTGACCTTCAACGATTCCGTAAAGCCTGCCACCGCGTTCTGGGAGGACAAGCGCTCACCCTTTGCGCGCGTGAGTTTGGATCCCATTCTGTTCACCGACGATGGTCATTTCGGCGGACCCAATCGAACATTTTCTTCGCTACTGAACCTGGTGACCAGCGAGCTATCCTTCACTGACAACGACGGCAACACATGGACGCCGACGCAGGGCTCCGGGCAGCCCGCCGGTGTGGACCATCAGTCGGTGGGTGGCGGTCCGTATGCATCACCGTCGCCTGTGAGTCGCACGTCCTATCCACATGCGATTTATTACTGCTCACAAGACATCGCTACGGCCTTCTGCTCGCGCAGCGACGACGGCGGCCTCACCTTTGGGCCGGGTGTTCCGATCTACCTGTTTACGACGGTCAACGGCGTTGATCGCCCTGTTGCTCCCGGCACGTGCGGCGGTTTGCATGGACATGTCCGTGTCTCGCCGGATGGCACCGCTTACGTTCCCAACGAGAAGTGCATGGACGCGAACGGCGTCAGCAGGCCAGGAGTGGCCGTCTCCACCGACAACGGCCTGAGCTGGGTTGTCCGGACGATACCGGATGCTGTGAGCATAAGCCCCGGCAGCGACCCGTCCGTTGCGGCGGGCGCGAACAACATCATCTACCTCGGTTACGTCAACGTGGATGGTCACGCGAAGATCGCGACGTCGCAGGACCGCGGGCTGCATTGGTCCAAGTCTAAAGGCGCTGGCACTCCGTTCGGAGTTCAGAATGCGCAGTTCGCCGAGGTCATCGCCAGAGATGACAATCGGGCGGCTTATGCGTTTGTGGGCACGCCGACGGCAGGCGACACGCAGTCAGCCGATTTCCTCGGCATCTGGCATCTGTATGTCGCGTTCACGTACAACGGCGGTCGCACTTGGACGACCGCCGACGCGGCACCAGCCGACCCTGTGCAGCGCGGCTGCATTTGGAATCAGGGTGGCAGCAACCCGTGCCGCAACCTGCTCGACTTCAATGACATCACGGTGGACAAATTTGGGCGCGTGCTGGTCGGCTACTCTGATGGCTGCACCGGCACGTGCGTAAACGATGCCACGCAAAACGCCTCCACCGGTCCTGCCAGTGCGCAGGATGCTCTGGCCACTATCGCGCGGCAAGTGGGCGGCCGAGGGCTGTTTGCCGCCTTCGACGGTACGCAATTCGGAACGAGGAGCGGAGACTACGAAGGAGGCGGTCAGCTTTGCTTTGGTGATCCGGCAAGCGGTTTCAGCGGCGGTCCGGATTGCAACAGACATGATAGGCACTAGATGTGGGATCTGAGCATCGCGTTGAGCAGGAATACTGCGGCGGCCTGCGCGACTTGAGAGTCGCGGGTTCTGCTTTCAGATCAGACAAATCCTTTTCGTAAACGGAAAACATATGAGCCACAGTCACGCGATCCGTACGTTGTTTTGCGGTTTTCTCTTGTCCGCCACGCCCCTGGCCGCTGGCCAGGCGCACGGCGCCTCGCTTGAGAAGGCTAAAGCTGGCAGCGTCTCCTCTTCGGCAAAGGAGAAGATGGACGTTTGCATACTCCTCAGCGGTTCGGAGATAGAAACTGTCCAGGGGAAGCCCGTCAAGGAAACCAAAAGGAGCACGCAGCCGAGTGGCGGGATGCTGATGTCACAGTGTGTTTTCCACACCGCCACGCTCGCGAAATCGGTCCATGTGGCTTTAGCCACTCCGGAGCGTGCAGGAAGGTCGGGACTCGCTCCACGAGAATTTTGGCAAAGACAGTTCCATTTTACTGAGCTCAAGGAAAAAGAAACGAGCGTTGTCGGGAAAGAGTCAGACCAAGAACGCGAGGAGGAGGCGAACAAGGCGCGGCTGATCGGCGGGCTTGGTGAGGAAGCCTATTGGGTCGGCAATCCGATCGCTGGCGCTCTCTATGTGCTTCAAGGCGACGTCTTCCTGCGCATCAGCGTTGGTGGAGTTCGCGAAGAATCCGCGCGCATCGAAAAAACTAAAATCCTGGCCCGTGCTGTCGTAAAACGCCTCTGATTGAAAGTTCACGAGTCTCGGCAAGCTATTCCCCCTACGGCACAAGGGCAAAGAAACAGTGAAAAAACATGTCCTCGCGATAAACGCTACAGGGTAGGGTAGCGATGCTGGCGAGGCCAAGAGTTGAGCCTCGTAAATAAGGACGGTGCTGATCCGAGAGGACTGCCCCGATATTGCACACATCGGGTTCTTACCTTATTAAAGATTACAGTTAAACCCGCCTTGCTGCCTATGGCAGGACAGACCAAGATTCGGTCGTTCAGATGGGAAACTGGGCCCTCGGAGGAGGTAAGGAGCAAAACTGTTTGACCTCTCCGCACGATAAAGTACGGCGTCCGCAACCTGTTGAATGATGATATGGGCGGAGGAGTGGAGCCAAATATGGGTGTCGTTTTCTTTGATGGGCAGGACGCATTTCCGCGGCGTGGATTCGCCGAGGCTCCACTGTGCGACGACGGGGTTCCGATTCGAGGCCATGGCAAGTCCTTGCTTGGCCCGGAGAAAAAAGAGTGCGGCCTAATAAGGGGAGGGCGTGGTTACAACATCTATCATCAAGGACACCCCAAATTGAGCGAGAGTTCAGCGATCTCAGGTCGAAGGCCGGCTTGCTTGGCGTGGTTGCGTTGGAGCAGGTCCTCATGCTGAACGACGCCAGAATGCGCGTAGCTCAAGTCACTGAGTTTGTGAGGTCAAATGGCTGGAGGTCCCTCTTTAAGGAGGTATTGTTTTTTAGGCGTACAGCCATTGTCGTCGAGAAGGACTTGTCGGAGCTAACGGAGCGTTCGAAGCCGCTTGCGAGCGCCAAGCTGAAACTGGTTGAAATTGACAAAGACATGCTTTCGTCAGGTATTTATCGGTTTGCTGTCAACAGCAGGTATCTAAAGGCCTTGAATTACCTGAAGCACGGATGTGGCGGATACGCTCTGGCACGAGACAACGTGGTTGTAGGCGACACGTGGCACTATGTTTCAGAAGCTGCAGACGACCCTCGTGGTTTGCATGAGGATCTCCAACGGTTTGGGTTCACGGGTTGGTCCAAGGACCATGTATATACCTTCGATATATTTGTGGCGACCGCTGAAAGAAAAGGTGGAATATCCGCGGCTTTCCAGAATAGCGCGATGCTGGCTCTTCGTTCGAAAGGGTACACAAGAGCTTATGGTTTTTACTGGGCTGACAATATTCCGGCTCAGTGGTGCACGCGAGTGACCAATAAGTGGAAAGAAGTGCGAGCGTTCAGCGTAAGCCGCTGCCTCATGTTCAAGAGGGCCGTACCTCTCCGTAAGGATCATGCTGGTCCTGAGAAGGAACGATCTTGGCTGAAGAACGTAGCGGTTGGAGAGAAAAAAGGAATCTAATCATGGAAGAACTGCTGGCGAAAGTGAAAGCCACCTTTAGCTCTACGTTCGACATCGATTCGCAAACCATCACCCTCGACTCGACGCCAAGCGACATTCCCGCGTGGGATTCCATGGGGCATGTGGAACTGGCCAGCGGCCTCGAGCGCGCCTTCGGGCTGAGCTTCGACGTGGATGACTTAATGGCGATGGAGAACGTGAAAGAGATCTGCAGAGTCGTTCAATCCAAGCTCGGCAAGGTCCAAGGTGTGCGTGTCTAATGATTCGAATTTCGCGGGTCGCTTGCTCCGGCGGCTGGGAGAGAATTCTCATCTGATTGACGCAGCGACCGGGCAAACGCTTCCTGGTAAGGAAGTTCCTGGTCTGATTGTGGGCTTCGCTGCTGGGTTTCTGTCAGTTGGTTTCCAAGCGGGCGACCGGGTGCTAATCAGTTGCGGTGTGAGCCCCGCAAGTACCCTGGCGTACTTAGGGGCCATGTATGCGGGGTTGGTGCCCGTGCTAGTCGATGAGCGCGCGCTCGTAACGACCGGGGAATCGATCTTCGCGAGAGCACGCGCAAAAGCGGTGTGGGTTGCCAAGGGCGTCCACTGTGGTTGGGCAAGAAAGAATGGCGTTACGCAAGTCGAAGGCAATTTCGATGCTCGCCCTGCCGATTCGTTGCGGCCGGAGCCGTGTAGGGACGAAGAGATCGCGGTCTTGATGCCCACCTCAGGCTCCACTGGGGTACCACAGCTGGTGATGGTCAGCCATGGCAACTTGAGAGCGAACACGGAGGCAATTGTCCGAAGCCAGCGTCTGGGGTCGGACGAAAAGGCCATGCTGATCATGCCCGTGAGTTACTGCTTCGGCGCAAGCGTCATGCACTCCCATCTGTATCAGGGGGGTGGAGTTGTGTTCGATTCGAGGTTCATGTTCCCTGACAAAGTCTTGCGCGCGATAAATACGTATGGTTGTACGACGTTCGCGGGTGTGCCAGCCGTATACAACATCCTCCTGCGGCGCTCGAACCTCAGGTCCATCCAGTTGCCCGAACTGCGGCGCTTTCTTCAAGCAGGGGGCGCACTTGCCCCTGCAAGTGTCCGGGCGATGTACAGCATGGTGCCAACAGGAGAGTTCTTTGTCATGTATGGCCAGACCGAGGCCACAGCCCGGATTTCTTCGTTGTCGCCCGATCGCTTGGGCGAAAAACTCGGCAGTGTTGGACTGCCGATGGACAATCTGACGATCCGTATCGTTGATGACGAAGGCCGCGAATTGGCGGCGGGGCAAACCGGCGAGATCCAAGTGCGCGGCCCCTCGGTTTGCTCCGGATACTTCGATGACCGCGAAGCAACGGAGCGGAAGTTTGTCGACGGTTGGCTCAAGACGGGCGACCTCGCCTGTCGTGACGACGAAGGATACCTGTGGATTAAAGGACGCACTAGCGAGTTCATAAAGATTCGCGGCATCCGAGTCGGCTTTGGGGAAATTGAAACGAAGGTGGCGGCCGTCCCCGGCGTTTACGAGTGCGCTGCCACAGCGACGCGGCATCCAGAAGCTGGAGAAGGGCTCGCGCTCTTCATCGTTGCGGACGATGGCGCCAGCATTGTTGCCGAGAGAGTTCGGCGTGCCCTTCCCCCTCAATGGACCTGTGTCTCAGTGAGAGTGGTCCCTGAATTACCCAAAACGGAAAACGGTAAGATTGCCCGATCTCAATTACGGACGATGGCATGAGCACACCGGCGGAAATCGCGCAAAGCATTGAGAGCCAGTTGACGGCGCCGCTTTACGGGCTGGATCCGAAGGAACGACACGACTCCCTGCTCGCGCTGTTGAAGAAGGAACTCGCTTACGCCTGCGACCGGAATCTGCGGTTTCGCAACTACGTGAAACATTGGCCAGTGCATTTTCACACGGCAGACACACTTGCCGATCTGCCATACCTGCCCGTCGGAGCCTTCAAGTCGAATCCACCGCTGGCTTTGGTTGACACCTACGAGGTCAAGCGCACTCTCACTTCCAGTGCAACTACGGGCCAGGTGCCGAGCCGTGTGGTTCTCGACGCCGAGACTGCCAAGCGGATGACAAAAGGTGTCACCACGATCATCAAGAATTTCGTCGGGCCGGCGCGAAGGCCTTACCTGGTGATCGACACACAAGAAAACTTAAGTACACAGGGTGACCTGGGGGCACGTGGGGCCGCCATTCAAGGCCTCGGGTCCTTTGCGACAGAGGTGTTTTGCTGTTTGCGTGGTGACCCAGGGGGAAATACAAATCTCGATCTGGAGAAGCTTCTCGATTGCGCCGCAAAGTGGCGAGAGACCGAGGTCCTCGCTTATGGATTTACCTACGTTATCTGGACCCAGCTTGTTCAGCCTTTACAGCGCCAGGGCATTACCCTCGACATTCCCAACGTACGCGTGCTGCACAGCGGCGGATGGAAACGTTTGGAGCGGGAAGCGGTCACCAAAGAGGTATTCATCGGAGGGGTGGCGTCAGTCTTTGGCTGTTCGCCCGATCGCGTCATCGACTTTTACGGCATGGTCGAGAACGTCGGCGTCGTCTATCCGGATTGTGACCACGGCAACAAGCATGTGCCCGCCTTTGCAGAGGTCGTCGTGAGAGATCCACTGACGCTTGAACCCGTTGCAGTCGGACAGCGGGGCTTAGTGCAGGTTTGCAGCGTGCTGCCGACCAGTTTCCCCGGGTTTCTAGTGTTGACAGATGATGTGGCCGAAATCATCGACTACGACGAGTGCCCGTGTGGAAGGCGCGGCATCAGTTTTCGCTTCGCAGGAAGGGTGCCGAAGGCGGAGGTCCGGGGATGCGGCAACCTGGAAACCACTCGCTACAAACAGGGGCAGGGCAACGGTTTGCATGAATGACCTGATGCTGATCCCGGCAGTGCATTCTCCTCAGGACATTACCTGTGCGGCGGAGCAACTTCGGGAGATAGCACGGAAAAAAGAGATTTCCCCTCGCACAGTCCTGGAGGTCTTTGAGCATTGGGCCGCGGCACTGGATAGCCGCGAGTTGCGCGAAGTTCCGGGGCTGGCGTTTCTCCGGCTTTGGCTCCGTCGCGGCACCTTAGAGCCGATTCTTCTCCGCGAGCTGGGCCCAGATTTTCTGAATGGCAATTGGCGGGAAGATGGACGTGCAAGGCTGCGTGCATTTCCGCTGGGAGTAGTCGGTCATTGGCCAGCGGGGAATGTTGAAATCCAGCCGGTCCTGTCTCTTACGTGCGCCTTGCTCGGCGGCAATGGCTGTCTGGTCCGCATACCAAGCGGCCTACACGAGACAACCCAGCAGATTATGGAGAAGCTTCAGGAGGTTGACCGACGCAGGTTGCTGACGGAACGCACCTTCACGGTGAGTTTCGATCATTCGCGTACGGACATGCACGAAGCCATGGCGCAGGCCGTGGACGGTGCCTTGATTTGGGGCGGTGCGGAGGCGGTTTCGCAAGTGCGTAAACTGCCTTTTCCTCATTGGGCCCGCGTGGTGGTCTTTGGCCCACGGCTTTCCGCGGCGGCGATGGACGCCGAGACGTGGGGGGATGGGGCTGCACGGTCGTCCTGGTGCCGACGTATTGCACGGGACGTGTGGCAGTTCGAGCAACGAGCCTGTTCTTCGCCCCAAGCATTATTTCTCGAGCAAGGTGCCGGATGCGACCCCGATGAGTTCGTGAACGATCTGAAACAGGCTTTTCAAGAGGAGAACCGCGCACATCCGCGCGGGCAAATCGAACCCTCGCTGACCTCCGGGATTTGTCTGGCTCGTGCATTATGGCTCCTTGAAGATGCCGCGAACCGCGCCGTGTTTTCTGCCTCGCCAGATTGGACCATCTTGTTGGGGAGGGGCACCGAAATACCAAAGCCGACACAGGGGCGAACGCTCCACGTCCTCCTAGCAGATGACCTCTCAGAAGTCATAACGAAGTTTGATGGAACAGTACAGACACTGGGGCTGGCGGTGCAATCTGCCGAGAGGGAGGAGAAGCTCGCCCAGGCCGCAGGACGCAACGGGGTCGATAGGGTTGTGAAGATGGGCCGGATGCATCTTTTCAGTTCTCCTTGGGACGGCGTCGATCTGATCCGTCCGATGGTGCGTCTCGTTCGTCATGTGCCTTCACAGGAATGAGACAAGCGAGGTGTCAAAATGGAGCATGCGGAACTATTTCTCGGGGCCCTAGATCGGAAAGCTAAGCCGTTAGCGGCCGGTGCACGGGTGACTTTCGAGGCGAACAAGGAACTCTGCTCGTGGTTGTTGAATCCGTTGGCACGCTGGGCGAAGGCAGCCTACGGGGAGAAGGTATTCGACGATGCCGCATGCGGGTATGCGAGGTATTGCTTCGGCGTCGCTCAGGCCCAGAAGGTTTACGAGCGCGCCGGCAGGTACACCCCTGAAGGCATGCCGGAAATCATGTCCGGGGTTTACGAGGATGAGGGCTATGCCGTGCCCTACATGTGGGCTGCCATTCTCATCTATGCGCTTTGGCCATCCATGATCAAGCATATCGCGATGTTCCGAGATGAGTTCCTAAGGCGATTATCGCAAAAGGCGTCTGTCCTTGAACTGGCTTCAGGGCACGGTGTCTTGAGTCTTCTGGCTGCAGAAGAGCGGCCGGACATTCGCATTGAGGGCTTCGATATCAGCCCCCCTGCTGTGGCTGTAGCAAATCGTCTATTAGCCGTCTCCGGACACGGAGGCCGAGTTAGCTTCGGGGTCAAAGATGCGCTGAAAACTAACGGCGCAAGCTCCAACGGAAAATACCAAGGGATTATTTCCGCGATGCTTGCCGAGCATTTGACTGATCCGACGCCGCTTTTTACGGTGATTTCTCACCGGACTTCACAAGATGGACTGGTATTCTTCAGCACGGCGCTCGAGTCTCCACAGAAAGACCACGTGTTTGAATACAACCAAGAAAGCCAGCCTCTCCAAATGGCGGAGGCCGCTGGCCTGCGGGTGACACGACTCGTCTCCGATGCCGGCACAACTCGTCCGGGCTCACGGTTTCTGCCACGCGCTACCGCAATGATTCTGCGGTCGCGTTAACGTGCATGCGATCCAAGGCCTTGCTGTCGCGATCGTACGAGCCGAATTCGGCTACAGCGTAGCTTGCTCGCAAATGAGTGTGCGATGTCTCGGGGCGCGTTCGTCGAGCAGGTTCGCAAAGAAGGATAACGAAGAGATGGCCGCTGCTTTGATGAATTTCGAGGAAGTACGAGCGACTCTAAAGCAGCGCTTTCCCATGATAATGGTCGATAGTGTCACCTCACTCGAGCCGGGGAAGAGCATTCGAACGACGAAGAACGTGACGGGAAACGAAATCCAGTTTCTCGGTCATTTCCCTGAACGCGCCGTGATGCCGGGAACGCTGATCGTGGAGGCGATCGGCCAATCGGCTTCCATTCTCTTCTCAAAGACGACCGGAACCGGAACGCGACCAGGAGAGTTCCTGGTGCTCGGCTCCATCAATAACATGAGATTCCTGGCCCCCGTGGTTCCAGGAGACAGAATGGAAATTGAACTGCGGGTCCTCAAGTTTATTGAGGATTTGGCACTGGTGGAAGCAGTGGCGACGGTGGACCATGTGGTCGTGGCCACGGGCAAACTGGGTTTCGCCAGACGGAGTTTCCAACTTGCCTCTACCAAAGACTCGGACGCACTGAAAAACGTGTCTAGCAGCTGAGAGGAAACGAACACCTCGACTCCGACAAAACATTTGTCGCATCCTCGAAGGCTGTGAACGAAATCCAGGTATCAGCTTTCCGGAGCATCACAGGTTGGTTTATGTATATATTCGGGGAGGACACGATGGTTCAGGTGACCTGCCCCCGTTTTAATGTAGCAGTCCGGATTTGAAAGTAGTTTTTGTCCTCCAGCTCCGGCGAGGGAGGGCCCACGGTCGCCTTGGATGTGGCAAGCGGGCTTTCCTCAAGCCCAACACAAGAATTGCCTATCGTTCGAGTCTGCAACCCATTCCAATGCCCACACAAGTTCGCCGAGCTCCAGAAACGGCCTGCCGAGGAGTTCGCATTTTTCGTTGCGAAGCGCAAGGAATACGCAGCGAAGACCTCCGCAACGCAGCGGGGGGCGAATCTTTAGCAGAAGGTCAGTGCGCGGGTTACAAGAGATTTATAAAATCCGATCAGAAGAGAAAGAGAGCTTAGACGGCGTATTGTCGGGAAACGCGAGGATAGGTTTCGGAGCGGTGTTTAAGCAGAAAATCGCTAAAGAATTCCAAAGCAACGATGAGCAGAGCACAGATCCCGATCAGGCGTTTGGCGTAGAAGAGGGCGCCGGACTTAGAACTGGAAGTAGACGAAGGCATTGAGATTGCTTCCCGAAAAAAGAGTCAGCACGAGAAGCGCGGCGGCAGCAAGGGCGGTTCGAACGGCATAAGGCGACGTTGCGAAAGGATATTCGTGGTTGCTGGCTTCCAGCAACAGGTCCACAACGAACAGAGGGATAGAGAAAAGGCAGAGCATGAAGAACGCTGAAGCGTACTCATTCCGCCAGGCGAAACGGGAGAGCCCTGCGAGTAGTTGCACCGCAGAAGTGAGTGAGGGCGCCCGGAAAAAAGCGAGGCTTAGGCCAAGAACGTTGAAAGTGAGAATTCTCTGCGCCCAAAGGGAGAAGAATCCGACGGAGCGCTGGGGAAGATCTACGCCTCCCGATTTAGATTTGGCTGGGAAAAAGTACCGTTCGACAGCCAACACCACACCATGGATGGCGCCAAAAACGATAAACGTCCAATTTGCACCGTGCCAGAGACCGGCGAGAACCATAGTGATGAAGAGATTACGCGCGGTTTTCCATTGGCCATGCGCGCTTCCGCCGAGGGGAATGTACAAGTAATCGCGAAGCCAAGTGCTCAGGCTGATATGCCAGCGTCGCCAGAAATCCTGAAGACGATTGGCGAGGAAGGGCTGGCGGAAATTGACCATGAAGTGGAAGCCGAGCAGTTGAGCGCTGCCGCGCGCGATATCGCTATAACCGCTGAAATCTCCATAGACTTGCCAGGTGAACGCGTAGGTTCCGAGAAGTACAAGCCAGAAGTTTGAGGGGCCGAATTGCCCGCCAAAAACCGCGTTTGCCAAAACAGCACAATTGTCCGCGACCACGCACTTACGGATGAGACCTGAGAAAATCAGCATCAGGCCGTCGAAAAATCGATCCGCGTCGAAAGTGCGCTCCTTCTGGACCTGCGGAAGCAGATGCGCCGGCCTTTGTATCGGGCCGGCAATCAAGTGAGGGAACAGACTGATGAAAAGCCCATAGTCGAAGAAAGATCTGGAAGGCTCAATCCTGCCCTTGTATACATCCACGATGTAGGCGACTTCCTGAAAGGTGTAAAACGAAATGCCCGGTGGAAGAAGAATGCGAATCAACGGCAACGGAATATTGTGAATACCTAACCTGTCCAGAGCGCCCAAGAAAGATCCCGCGAAGAAATCGAAGTATTTGAAAACCCCGAGAATCGTAAAGTTCAGGACGAGGGATAAAACAAACCACCTCTTTCTGTTAAGGTCCGAGCGGGCGGGAGCAATTTTCTGCGCGATCAGAAAATCCGCGGTGGTGCTGCCAATCATGAGTGCGAGGAAACGCCAGTCCCACCAGCCGTAGAAAAAGTAGCTAGCGACCAGGAGGAAAACGTTCTGGGCGCGATGACTGAGACGCCAGTACAGGAGCACAACTGGTATCAGGAACAGAAAATAGGCTGGCGAATCAAAAAGCATGGCGCCGAGCCAAAGGGATGTCTGCAGTTCTCTTCATAGTCGCGCCCGGTCCGCCAAAGAATAGTCAGTTCCTTGCCGGGGAGGCAATCAGTGGAATCAAGGAATCGGGGAGAGGGAAATACCTGAGTGAGATCGTGTTGGGAGGTTCGCGGTGAATCGTAATTCAGGAGGGCGAGCCGCTATGCCCGGAAACCGCGATTGCCCAAGCTGGCAGCCCCGCCTAATGCAAGGCAGACATCATTTCACACGAATGCGGCCCAACTGGCCCGGCATCCAGGGAAGGCGACGAAGAATATTCTTATGATTGCGTCAGGAATTATCCGCTGCGCTATTTAAGGTTTAGACCGGATTGTGAGGGGCTTCCGTTCACGCTACGGTTGTGCACGGGCCGGACTCCCCCTTGGCAGGAAAGTTGGTCGCAACTGGCGGATGAGTTGTGGGGGAACTTGGCCTGCACCGAACAAGGGCCCGAAGAATCATGGGACTCTTACGGCGGTAGCTTATCAAGCGGAGATATTATGGATATTCGCAATCAGCGCTGGCCTTGGTTTGCGATCATGGTCAGAACAGGCAGAGAGAAGACTGCGACTTTGCCATTGGAAAACGCGGGTTACGAGTGTTTTTTGCCGGTCAGCAAGTACACTCGCCGTTGGTCGGACCGCATGAAAGAAGTCGAAGTGCCGCTGTTCCCCGGGTATCTTTTTTGCCGTATGGACCCCTACAACCGCTTACCCGTACTGATGACGCCGGGAGTAATCCAGATCGTGGGGGCCGGCAAAACACTCATTCCAGTGCAGGAGGACGAGATCGCTGCCATTCAGCGTGTCGTAAAGAATGGCCTTTCAACGATGCCGTGGCCATACCTGCAGGTTGGCCATGTAGCGCGAATTGAAGAAGGACCTCTGCGGGGCATGACGGGAATCGTTGTCAAAATTAAATCCGGAATGAAGCTGGTTCTGTCCGTAACCCTGCTGCAACGCTCGGTCGCCGTCGAAGTTGATCGTAGCTGGCTGGGTGACGTGCACCCTGCAAGATCTGCCGCCATGGAGGCGCGGGTCGACCGATCAACGGCAATCCAAGCTAGTCCAAATTAGACTGGTCCATCCACACAAAATAGAACCGATGTTTCTCGATTTCTATCAATTGCGTGAGCAGCCGTTTGGAGTGACTCCGGACCCGCGCTATCTTTACCTCAGCCGCGGGCACCGGGAGGCGCTGGCCTCCTTATTCTATGGGATTGAAACGAATCGTGGTTTTCTCTCTCTTGTCGCGGAGCCGGGGATGGGCAAGACCACGCTTCTATTCCAGCTCCTGCAGCGCTGGAGGGGCCATGTCAACAGCGCCTTCCTGTTCCAAACTCAATGCAATTCCCGCGAGTTTATCCGCTACTTGATGAACGATTTAGGTCTGAAGAGCGACGGCGAAGATTTCGTGCGGATGCACTCAGAGCTTAACGAATTCCTGTTTCGTGAGACGCTCGCAGGAAGATCCGTCGTAATCTTCATCGACGAAGCTCAGAATTTAACTGATGCCGTCCTGGAGACAGTGCGTCTGCTCTCCGACTTTGAGTCGGCAGAGAAGAAACTGCTGCAGATTGTTCTCGCCGGACAGCCTGAACTGGGACAGCGATTGTCGCAACCGGGCATGACTCAGTTACGTCAACGGATAGCTGTCCAGACGCGATTGGACGCGCTGACTGCCGCCGAAGTAGTTCACTACATCGGTCATCGGCTGCAAGTAGCAGGATACTCGGGCACTGAGTTGTTTACTCCTGGGGCTCTCGGGCTCATTGCGGAGCGCAGCAGAGGGATACCACGGCTCATAAACAATCTTTGCTTCAGCGCATTGTCATTGGGTTGCGCCATGCAGCAGAAGCAAATTACTTCCGAAGTCGTACGGCAGGCTGCTTTGGACTTATCGTTGGAGACTCATACTCCAAAAATTCCGGTCCCACATCAGCAGACGGGATCCAAGGCTACTCACGGTCTGGGGCAGTCGTTGCAGTCTTTCTTTGCCTGGATCGCAGACAATCTTTTCAGACGGCGGCTTTTTCAAACCTCGGTTCTTTCCCTTGTCTGTGGCAGTTTGGTGATCTACTTTGGGCTACGTAACGGGGCAGGGACGTTCCGACACTCGGCGGCAATCAATCAGGTTACCCAAACTACTTCAGCGATTACTGACTCCGAGTCCCGGCCTGCACAGCGCGTGATGGACCCCACTGCCGACCATCAGCCCCATGAGTTCCTGCAAACTGGTGCCCATGAGAATTCGCCAAGTTTTTTCGCTTATGTGGTCCAACCGAAAGACACTTTGCGCAACCTCTGTGTATCGACTTTGGGGAGTTACGACGAGGTCGTCCTGTCACAAATCCAAAAGCTCAATCCGGAATTGAGAAACCCCGACCATCTGGATGTTGGACAAAAGATTCGACTTCCACTGAATCCCTTGAAATGAGGAGAGAGCCTGTCGCGATCGACAACTCTTAGGTGAATCCGATTCCCCTTGGCTTGCCCGCCACTTTCGCCCCACATGTGTGCACGGCGGATCATAGAAAATTCGGCGCGCAATCAAGCCCCTACAAGTTCAAAACAAAAAGGATCATCACCTCAATGGTAAATGGGTTGAGAGAAATGTCCAATACTCCGAGCCTCCGCAAGTTCGCTTTGCGACTGCGTATTTCCTCGAACCTGCGCCGGCACGAAGTCCTTGCTGAGGACGTGTTCCGGAGGATTTTCTGCTGGGAACGGAAGAGAGTAGAACGTTCTGGCAGGTGCTTTCTGTTAATGCTTGTGCGCGTAGAAAGCATTCTCCCGGCGAATCAAAGCGAAATAGTGTCGGCACTCTCCAGTTCCACAAGAGAGACGGACCTTGCCGGGTGGTATCGAGAGGGCGCGATACTTGGGGTCATTTTCACAGAAATCTGCGAAGGGAGCTGTAAAACGCTGGCGAGCTTGGCACCCGCCAGAGTGATCGCGTCATTGCGGTCCAAGTTGAGTCCAGGACAGCTCGATCAGATTCACATCTCGTTCCATTCCTTCCCGGAGAATTGGGACAAGTCTAGCCTCGGTCGGTTAGCAAACGCGAAGCTTTATCCGGACTTGTTCGAGAGAGATGAGGAGAGGAAATTCTCTCGTTTTGTGAAGAGATCGATGGATATTGCAGGAAGCATTGCGGCCCTAATCCTTTTCTCTCCTCTATTCGCGCTTATCGCCCTGGCCATCAAGCTCACTTCAAAGGGGCCAATCCTGTTTAAACAAGAGCGGGTGGGCCGGTACGGCTTGCGGTTCACGTTCCTGAAATTCAGATCTATGGAGTGCGGCAACGATGCGCGCATTCACCGCGAATATGTCAAGCGGTTCATCTCTGGAGAAGCGAATTCGGCCCGAGTTAGCCATACCGAAGATGTCGTTTACAAAATTCAGGACGATCCGCGTGTCACCCGTGTGGGGAAGTTTCTACGCAAGACCAGCTTGGACGAGCTTCCTCAGTTCATCAACGTATTAAAAGGCGACATGTCTCTTGTCGGGCCGCGCCCTCCGATCCCCTACGAGCTGGAGGGTTATCAGATCTGGCATCGGCGTCGCGTGCTGGAGTCTAAGCCGGGTATCACGGGGCTCTGGCAGGTGAACGGTCGAAGCAGGCTCAAGTTCGACGACATGGTTCGTCTGGATCTCCAATATGCGAAAACGTGGTCGCTTTGGCTGGATATCAAGATCCTATTGCGAACCCCCCGGGCGGTATTTTTCGGGGCCGGCGCCTACTGAAGAGCTTTCGCGATGCAACCGGGTTTTCACCCTTCACGCCAAGATTGAACAGTCAGAACAGCTTCTAGAACATCGACGAAGACGGCAATACCTAGTTTTTTTGGAGAGTGCTCAATGGCCACCCAAACAGATCCCGTGCGCTATGGCTTTCCACGAACAGCGGCACGGGAGATTTCCAAGAGGTTGAAATCCTACGCGCACCAAAGTCCGTCTAATCTCGTTCGTGTTGGTGTCATCGGTTACGGTTATTGGGGTCCGAATGTGGTCAGGAATCTGCAGAGTCTCGAGAACTGTCAACTCGTTACAATCTGCGACAAGAATTCGGACTCGCTCCAACGCGCAAGCCGAGTTTATCCGGGTGTCGAGATGACGATGGACTTCTCGGAGCTCCTGACTTCTCCTCAAATCGATGCCATCGCGGTGGTTACTCCGGTCTGGACGCATTTCGAGCTGGCCAAAGCTGCTTTGCAAAATGGCAAACACGTCTTTGTCGAAAAACCGTTCACCTCGACGCCGCAGCAGGCCGAGGAGCTCATCGAGTTGGCGGACCGGAACAGACTCAAAATCATGGTGGATCACACGTTTCTGTTCAGTGGCGCAGTGAGGAAGATCCGGGAACTCGTCGACGATGGTACCTTGGGGGACCTCTACTACTTTGATTCGACCCGCGTGAATCTGGGCCTCTTCCAACATGACGTAAACGTTGTGTGGGACCTTGCTCCCCATGATTTGT
>WNFP01000993.1_pt1 | contig 25278 bp, 17 predicted proteins | sample 5400201 | NCBI WGS metagenome assembly WNFP01 (sample SAMN13153355, study PRJNA577476) | soil metagenome | isolation source: 115 cm saprolite under Madrone tree | place: USA:California | collected 2016-06-14
GGCCGGTCGCGGGGCCGCGCGTCCAGCTGTTCGCGATCGTCCAGTCTTCGAGATGCACGTTCGAAAGGCCCGCCGCTTTGAATTGTTCGGCGGTCCAGTGGCTCGCCTGGTCCAGTTTCGGCGAGCCGGTTAGCCGCGGGCCGATGTGCTCCGTGAGATACGTCAGGTCCGCCTTCAATGCGGGCTCGTCGGCTTTTACCTGTTCCAGAATTTTCGTGTCCAGTTCCGCAACCGGATCGGCCTTTGGCGCCCCTGCATTCTTCGCATCTTTGGCGGGGTTATAGGGCAGCGGCCGTCGTGGCAACATTTCCGTTAGGTTCGCCGTGTTGTAGGCCCACGCGGCCAGCACTTGCGCGCCTTGATTCAGATCGTCCTTCCACACTTTGTCGAACGTGTCCGACTGGCTGTGGTGTGTCAGGTTGTATTCCGCGCGCTCCTGGATGCAGAAGAATCCTGGCACACCGGCTTCATCGAAAGAGAGATGGTCCTGCCCAAAGGAGCGCGCGATGCGCGGCTCGAGCAATTTCAACTCACGCAGCGGCGCAAGAACCTCGTCCACCAGCTCGCGGTCTTGATAATTGTCATGCAACCCCAGCGTCAGCACCCGGCCTGTTCCCGTGTCGTGTACCAGCACCCCTGAAATCTTCTCGAGGTCATTCCTGTGAGCCTTGACATATTCCTGCGAGCCGTAAAGCCCTTGTTCTTCTCCGGAAAACAACACAAAGCGAATCGTCCGCTTTGGTTTCAAGTTCAGTTTGGCCAGCGCGCGGGCGGCTTCCAAAACAGCCGCCGAGCCCGTTCCGTCGTCCGTAGAGCCTGTAGCCAGGTCCCACGAATCCAGGTGCCCACCGATGATCACCACTTCATCGAGCTTTTCCGATCCGCGAATCTCGGCCACGGTGTTGTACACCTCCATCGGCTTGTCTCCGATGGTGTTGGTCATCTCCACTTCCACCTGCACCGGCAGATGCCGCTGCAGCATTCGGAAAATCTCGCGATATCCCTCTCCGGTAATGAACGCCGTCGGGATCGGCCCAATGTCGTAGCGCGCCAGGCTTACATCTGTCATGTTCAGCAGTCCGTGCGGCTTGTTCGAATCGCGCAGCACCGCCGCCACGCCTTCCTGTTTCCAGAATTCGGTCCGCGCTTTCGCGGTCTTCTGAAAAGCTTCAAACGGATCCGCCAGGGGCGGTTCCCCAATTCGCGGCGGTGGTTGCTGCATCGGCCGGCTCAGTTGCGCGTGCGGATCCTCCGGTTTGGGCGGAGAAAGGCTCGAAGGTTCCTGGTTAATGACGATGGCGCCCTTCAGCTTCCCGTGGAACTTCACAAAATCCTTTTGCTCTTTCGCGTCGAAGTAGACTACTGGCCCGGTAATAACTCCCGGCGTGCTCGGCGACCATCCCGCCGCCGCGATGGTCAAGGGATGCTCCGTCGGGCTCACAATGCGCGCACTGGCCTTCCCACGGGCCCACGAACGCTCCATCGTCCAGCCCTCCAGATGTGCGTTCACTGCACCGTACTTGGCGAACATATCTCGCGTCCATTCATTCGCCTGCTTGAGCTGCGGCGATCCCGTCAGCCGCGCTCCGATACTGTCCGAAAGGTATTCGAGGTTGGCCGCCGCCTCGCTATGCTCGCGAATCTCGCTGAGAATCTGCGCATCCGCCGCCGCAAACGGACTCTTCTCATCGCCGGGCGGTTTCGCCAGGCCGCGCACCGCGACTGAAACCAGAACGACGCCGCACACCAGCACACTGAATCGACGCAAGTTCATTCGTCTACCTCAACCCAATCTGGATTTTTGCTACTGATTCCACCACCCGGCCGTAAGCTCCCGTCGTCTCCACTGGCTTCTTAGACGCGCAGAAGCCCATCAGCCGTTTCGCGGCCGCCCGTGCCCCTTGCCCAGCTTCCGCAAACGCGGCGCGGGCTGGCACTTCGGGCAGAAATAGCTGCTGCGTCCGGCAACAATCACTCGCCGGATCGCTGAGCCACAGCGGTGGCAGCGTTTTCCTTCGCGTCCATACGCCCGATGGTGCCGCTGATATTCTCCCGGCTGGCCCTCAGCGTCAAGAAAATCGGAAATCGATGACCCGCGCGCCAAAATCGCTTTCCGCAAGACGTCCTGCAGGACTTTGCGCAGTGTTGCCGCCTGTTTTTTGCTGAGCGCCGCGCCTCGCCGGGCAGGATGAATTTTTGCTCGCCACAAACTCTCGTCCGCGTAAATGTTTCCAATGCCCCGCAACACGGTCTGATCCAGGAGCAGCGCCTTAATCTGGGCCTTTCGTGAGCGGATTCGCGAGGTAAACTCGTCAACGCTCACCAATAGTGGGTCGGCGCCAAATGCCGTCAACTCCTCGGCCAGCAACGCCCCCGTAAGGTACGCCATGCGCCCAAAACGGCGCGGGTCCGTATAGCGCAGCTCGCGTCCATCGTCGAGCCCAAACCATACGTGCGTATGCTTTGCGCTAGGCTCCTCGGCGGCAGACGCCGCAAGTTGCCCAGTCATTCCCAGGTGCACCAGCAGAGAAGCGGCTTCCCCATCGCCATTGCCCGATTCCCCGCCCGCGTTCGCGCGCGCAGAAAGCCGCAGCAGCATGAATTTCCCATACCGCTCAACCGCCTCGATCTGCCTTCCAGGAACGTGCTGCTCGATTGCAGCCGGATCGTCAATAAAATCCGTCTTCCCCAACCGTACCGACAGAATTCGCCGCCCGGCGACGGACTCTTGCAGTCCTCGCGCAACCGTTTCAACTTCGGGAAGCTCCGGCATAAGTCTTGCCCGCAAAGTGTACGGGCGTAGGCAGTAAGAATTCTACCTCGCGTCACTGATCATTTCCCATAACCGGGCATGCAGCTATTTGACTGCTGCACCCTGCGGCGGCCAGAAGCCCGGCTCGCTAATCGCTCTCGCGTCGCGCTTCTCCGCATACTTCTCCACGGCCTTGCCAATCGCCGAGGCCTTCCCAATCAGCACAAAGACCAAATTCTCGGCCGGAAAATGTTTCTGGATCACCTGCTTCGCCATTTCCGACGTCACCGCATCGACGCGCGACTCCAATTGGTTGATGTCGTCGTCGCCCAGTCCATAAAACTCGTTCGTCGCGATAATTTGCGCTAACTGTCGCGAAGTCTCAATGTTCGGCGGAAACTGCCCCTTGATATAGCTCTTCGCAGATTTCAGCTGTTCGTCCGTAACACCGTCCTTGTGGAGCTTCTCCAGCACCTGTAGCGCCAGATCGATCGCCGGCGTCGTCGTATCATTCTTCGTAAAGCTGAAAATCCCAAACGGTCCCGGCGCTTTCCGCGAATCGAAGAAGGAAGATACGCCGTAGGTATAACCGGACTCTACGCGCAACGCCTCATTCAACTCCGAAGTAAATCTCCCGCCGAAAATTGCGGCGAAGCCGCAACGAAACGAGTCGCCCATCCGCCGAATACATCCTCCAGTTTCTTCCGCATCTCTGCGCCATTGAACTCCCCCGCCACCGCCAGCAGCGTGTTCCCCGGTGCATAGTTCGTTTCGTAGAACTTTGCAATCGCGTCGCGTTTGATCCTCTGCAGCGAAACTTCATCGCCGCCCGACGGTCTTCCGTAAGGATGGATTCCATACAAATATCCGTAGTAGTACGGCCCCAGCACCTGCTGCGGATCATCCTTCGCCGCGCGCACCCCATCAATGGATTGCGCCAGCAGCTTGTCCACTTCGGCCTGCGGAAACGTCGGGTGCAGCAGCGCATCCGAGAACAGCTCCAGCCCGCGCGTCAAATCCTTGGTCAAAAACTCCGTGCTCACGTTGCTGTAGTCCGCTCCCGCGTCCGCCTCAAACTCAGCACCTATGTAATCGAGGTCCGCGGCAAACTGCTGCGCCGTTCGCGCCTTACTCCCCTTCCTCAACAATCCCGCGGTAATCGACGCCAGCCCATCCTCGCCAGCGGGGTCCGCCGCCGAGCCCGTGTTCACAATCGCGTATAAATTGATCATCGGCACGCCGTGCTTTTCCAGCAGCAGCACGGTCAATCCATTCTTCAAGACGTATTTCTTATGTGGCGGAATGTGCAGCGTCTGCCCCGCTGCCGAAGAAGCAACGATCGCCATAAGCAGGAGAGCACGGGCGGGCATTGCAAGAGTTATAGGGGCGCGCTTCAGCGCATCCCAGTACAGTTTCCGCAAACCTTTCAATGTATGAGCAATCTCCCGTACTTTCTTTCCGCCGCTCATGGCTTGCTCTTTTCTTCCGCACTCTCGGGAATCAATGTCGCCACCGTGCGGTTGTTCACTCCGAAATACGCCTTCGCGACGCGCTGCACGTCTTCTTTAGTCACTGCCGAATAATTCTTCGCCGCATCAAACAATTTTCTGTAGTCTCCAAAGAAAACCTCGTATGTCCCGATCGTGTTCGCTCGTCCGTTGATCGTGCGCATCTCCCGGTAAAACTCCGCAAGCCGTATATTTTTGGCCTTCTCCAACTCCGTGTCGCTGACCATCGCATTTTTCGCGTTCTCGAACTCCTCATACATCGCCTTCTCGCACTTTTGCGGGTCCACTCCTTGCTTGGGCTGCGTCACTACTTCCACAATCGAGGGGTCGAATGCTGGCTCGACCGACGACGAAACGTCCAGCGCGATTTGGTCCCTGTCCACCAGGCGCTGGTACATCCGTGAACTCTCCCCCTGGAACAACACGGTCCGCAAAACGTTCAACGCGTAATAGTCCGGGTTGTTCGTCCGCGGAATGTGGTACGCCACTAGCACCAAGGGCAGTTGCGCCTGCTTTCGCACTACCAGGCGCCGCTCTCCCATCTGCTCCGGCTCCAAGGTGACCACCGGAGGAGGTGGCGCGTGCGTTGGAATCGGCTCAATGTATTTCTCGCAGAGCTGGAAAATTTCTTCGGGAGAAACATCACCGGCCACGACCATCGTTGCGTTATTCGGCGAATACCCCATCTCGAAGTGGTGCTTGAGTTGTTCCATGGTCCAATGCTCGATATCGCTCATCCATCCCACTACCGGCCAGTGGTATGAGTGCGCGATGTACGACGTTGCCCATAGTTGCTCGTCCAGCAGCCCGCCATTGTCGTTGTCGGTGCGCAGCCGCCGCTCGGAAGCCACTACTTCGCGCTCCGATTTGATTTTCACCGGATCGAAACTCAAGTCGCGGATGCGGTCCGCCTCTATGTCGTAAATCAAATTCAGCGCTGACCGGGGAAACCAATCCTGGTAAACGGTCACATCCTTTGTCGTGTACGCGTTATTCGCGCCGCCGTTCGCTTCCATCGCTTTGTCCAGCTCGCCCGGCCCGTACTTCTTCGCCCCGTTAAACATCATGTGCTCGAAAAAGTGCGAAAGCCCCGTCGTCCCCGGCCCCTCATTGCGCGACCCAATACGATAAAAAATGTATAACGCAACGTTCGGGATGCTGTGGTCGGTCTGCACCAGCACCTTCATCCCATTCTTTAGCGTCTTCGTCGCCACCGGAAACTCCTGCCCTTGTGCTGGCATTACGAACGACGCGCACAAAAGCGCGAACGACGCGTTCCGAAACCATCTGATTGTCCTCATGAACCCACCCCCGTGAACCAACGCTAATGTGTTGAGCTCAGCTTTTTTCCTAGTACTTCCTTCTTGCTTTCTTCTTTCTCGCTTCTCCCGCTTCCCGTTCGCGTGCATTTCCTTCACTGCCAAATCGCAAACACCCTCACCGCGCCCCCTGACCCGCCTTCCAGCTTAATCGGCGCTATCACCAAAAACGCCGCCGCGTCCGGCAAGCCGCTCAAATCCGCTAAATTCTCGATCTGGTACAAGCCGGCCCCCAGCACCAAATGGTGCACCGCAAAATCCTCCGAGGCTCCATAGTCCACACTCATTGTGTCGCATCCAATCCCACTCACTTTGCGCGAGATCAATAACTTCGCCGCCTCCGCCGAGAACCCTGGAAAGTGCATTTTCCCCTGCTCGTCTTGATTTCGATACTTCTGCGCATCCGGCCACCGCGAAGCCCAGCCGGTCCTCAGCAGCACAATCGAGCCTTCTAAAATCCTGCCGTGCTTTTTCTCCCAAGCTTCGACGTGCGCCACCGGCACTTGATAGTCCGCATCCTTCGCGCTTTCCTCGCGGACATCCAGCACAACGGCCGGGCCAAAGAATTGTTTCGCTGGAATTTGATCCACGGTGGTCTTTCCGGGAGGGAAATGAATCGGCGCGTCCAGATGCGTGCCGTAATGCTCCAGCATCCAAAAACTTCGCGTGAAGTAGCCGTTCTTCTCCACCGTGGCATTCACTTGCGCTTCAAACCAACGCTTGTCCCCCGGCCAGGGCACCAGCTTGTCATTGATCGCGTAGCTGAGGTCCAGCACCTGCGTCTTCCCGCTGACAATGCCGGAGAGCAAACTGTCACGCTCCGGTTTCTGCGGAAAAAGCGTCATAGGAAGGAACATCATAAGCGTGACAGCAGCAGCAACGAAACTGCTCAACCGCCAAAAGACACCCATCTTTCCTCCAGCAGACCGTCACCGCCACGAACCTGTCATCCTGAACCCATCCAACGAGGATGGGTGAAGGACCTCAGCGTAGGAGTTTCCGAGCGGAACACCTGCCATCTACGGAAGCGGAAGTCCCGGCGTAGCCACAATTCCCGACATCCGCAAAATTTCCAGATACTCCGCGTCGGTAATCGAAGAAATCAGCACCCGCACGTTCTTCAGCAATTTCATCTTCCGAAGCACGCGATTCTCCCGCAGCTCCGCCAGCGTCACCTGCCGCGGCAGCCGTTCGAACGCCCGCAGATCCGCTACCAGATTTTTTTCCTTGGGATCGTGCGGATCCGGATACGGGTCCCGCGTCACTTCCGCAATGGAATAGAGCGACCTCTCCGGCGCGGAGTGATAGCACAGCACGCGGTCGCCCTTGCGCACCTGCTTCAGCGCGCGGATCGCATCCTGCTTCCCGGCGGCGCCGTGCCACATCTCTTTGCCTTTTACGAAAAGCGTATCCCAGTGGTAGTGGTGCGGGTCGGCGCTGAAGATCCAGTGGTGTCGTTGCGCGGTCGGAAGTGCCATCGAGGACTTGAGTCGGCACTATACATTGTGTGTGACGAAAAAGCGAAACAAAATGTGCGAGTTAACTGGTTTTCGACAAATTCGCGCCAGAAATTCCCAGAGACAGCACACCTCAAAGAGTCACCGTATCCCGTGTATTTGCATGTACTTACGTAGCTAAGCGCTTATGTTGACGAAAATCTCGTCCCCACGCACCTCCACAACGTAGCACTCCACACCCACGGTTGGATTCTGCACGACTTTCCCGGTTCGCACATCGTATTGCCAGCCATGCCAGGGGCAGGTCACTACCGGCCCCTCCAGCGGTCCATCCCCCAACGGTCCGCCATGGTGCAAGCAAACACCATTGATGGCGTGGAATTCCCCATCCACATTCGCTAGCGCGACCGCCTTCCCTTCCACCTCGACCTCCTGAATCGTCCCGGGCGGCACATCCCCCGTCTTCGCAGCCAGCACAAACCCCATCCCAATCACCTCTTTCTTTCTCTGTGTGACCTCTGCGAACTTTGTGGTCGGACCTTCTCTTGATTTTGCGGAGTATAGCCCTCTCGTTTCGAATTTGGCAAAGAAACTCGGATAGATTTCGTTTCGCGCGATGCCCTACAGTGGGACGTTAACGTCCCGGCGCAGAAAGATCATCCATGGGTGCCAACGTACAAAAGCGAATCGACGGTCTCGACTGGAACGACGCAGAAGAATCGCTCTCGGACCGCGGTTACGCCGTCACCGATCCAATACTCACGCCCGAAGAATGCGCGTCCATCATCTCCCTCTACAACGAACCAACCCGCTTCCGTAGCCAGGTCATCATGGAACGCCACCGGTTCGGCGTTGGTGACTACAAGTACTTCGCGAATCCTCTGCCCGGAATTGTCGCTGATCTCCGCACCAGCGCGTATCCACGCCTCGCGCCAATCGCAAATCAGTGGGCGAAAGCCTTCGGCAAACCGCAGCCTCCATTTCCTCTCGACCATGCCGCTTTTCTTGAAATCTGTCACCGAGCAGGTCAGACCAAACCTACTCCACTGCTGCTGCATTACGAAGCGGGCGGTTACAACTGCCTGCACCAGGATCTCTACGGCGAAATCGCCTTCCCGTTGCAGATGGTATTTCTACTTGGTCAGCCGGGACGAGATTGGGAAGGCGGCGAATTCCTCCTGGTGGAGCAGCAACCCCGCGCGCAATCCAAAGGGGAAGTGGTCGCTGCGAACCAAGGCCAGGCAATCATCTTCACGACGCGCTTTCGACCCGTGAAGGGTTCCCACGGCTACTATCGCGTCAATCTCCGCCACGGAGTCAGCCGAGTGCAGCGCGGCACCCGCTACACGCTTGGTATCATCTTCCACGACGCCGCGTAGCAGCCACCTTTAGGTGGCTATTCCGCGACCCAACCCACGCTCAGCGGATCGGCTCCTGCATACGCCGCGCGAGCGCCTTCCAATACGTCCCCGGCCGAAGCCGCTGCAGTACATCAATCTTTCGCGCATCGCGCCCAATCAAAATGCGTGGCTCACGGCGTTCCACGCCCTGCAGGATTCTCGCCGCCGCCGCATCCGGCATGGTCGGTGTTATACGGTCGAACCGAGCCACGGCCTCATCCCGCGAACCCGGTGGCGTGTTCGCGCCAAGTCGTGCTCGTCTCGCAATGGGCGTGCGAATCCCTCCGGGATGCACGCATGAAACGGAGACGGAGGTCCCTTCCAATTCGTGCCGCAGCGCCTCTGTAAATCCACGCACCGCAAACTTGCTGGCGGAATATGCGCTTTGGCCCGCCGGTGCGACAATTCCAAATACGCTGGAAATATTCACGATGTGCGCGCTCGGTTCCTTCTTCAATAGCGGCAAGAAATATTTCACCCCGTACACGACGCCCCAGAAATTAATTCCCATCAGCCAGCGCAGATCGTCCAGCGAAATCTCCTCGAACCTGCCGTGCAGCGCCACACCCGCATTGTTAATCAGGAGCGTAACGCGCCCGTGCCTGGCGGCAACATCTTGCGCAAAGGCCTCCATGGCGGACTCATCGGAGACATCCACGATATGCGTGGTTAGCTGGACGCCTCTTTCGCTCAGCGAAGCAGTTGTCTGTTGCAGTCCCGCTTCATCGATATCCGCCAACGCCAGCGCGGAACCCGCAACCGCAAGCTGGCGCGCGAGCGCGCGCCCGATGCCGGAGCCGGCTCCGGTGACTACCGCCACACCATTGGCCAAGAATGGCATCGATTTCGTCAGTACGCACTCTTTGCTGCGCTGGCCTCAGAACACTTCCAGGCCACGATTGATCTGCGGCACTGCGGACGCTGGAACCAGCGGAGGCGTGGCCGCGCGTCCCGCCAATGTTTTACGCAATCGTTTTTCCTTCCACAAGAGCAGCGGCAGCATGCGCTTGCCCCGCCGAATCGCACGGATCGCAGCGTGCGGATCGACCAGGTGCGTCCTAGGAATTTTCACGCCGGACTCTTTCATGACCAGACCAATCGGCAAATCCATCTGATCTTGCGCCAGCATCATGCGCGCCATCAGGTCCATGCCGGGAGTCACCACCGGGCCGAATCCGTAGCGCAACTGCGAAGTCCCAATGACGTAGAGGTTCTTGTACTCCGCCAGGACACAGCCGCCGTAAACCTGGGCCGTGCTGCCCTTGACCTTCACCAGGCCAGGCGGCAGAAACGGGAAACTCACGTGATAGCCCGTGGCGCAAACCACCGTGTCGAACTCTTCGCTCGTGTCATCCACGAAATGCACGGTCTGGCCCTCAAACCGCGCGATGTCTTTCCGCGGCTGGATGCGCCCGTGCTTCATGTAATAGAGCAACTCGCTATTGATGGTGGGATGCGCCTCAAAGATTTTGTGGTCCGGCTCGGGCAAACCGTAGTCCGAATATTTCCCGATCGCGATGCGCAGAATCACCCGCAGAAAAAGCCGCTGCGCCCACACCGGAAACCACGGCTTGATCAATTCCGCCGACGGAATCCCGAAGAGCGTCTTCGGCAAAAACCAGTAGCCGCGTCGCAAACTAATGCGCGCCGTTTTTCCCACCCGCGCTGCTTCCGCCGCAATGTCGCACGCGGAATTTCCGCCGCCAATTACCAGCACGCGCTTTCCCGCCAACTGTGCGGGCGTCCGGTAATCCTTGGAGTGCATAAACTCGCCTGCAAATTTTCCCGGATAATTCGGAAATCGCCGGTCCCAGTGATGACCGTTGCAGACGATCAATCCTTTGTAGACGCGTTTTTCACCGCTGGCGAGTTCCAGTTCCCAGCGTCCATCCGCGAGCGGCAAAGCCATCACCACTTTGGTGTTGAACTGAATGTGCGGGGCGAGCTGAAATTTCTCCGCATAGTCCCGCAAATAATCGAGCATCTGTTGCCGGCTGGGGAAATCCGGATAATCCGCAGGCATGGGATAGTCCGCGTATTCCGTGGTCTTGCGCGAAGAAATGATGTGTACGGTCTCGTACACGCCGTGCAGCCAATTTCCGCCCAGCTCGCGATCCGCCTCCAATTCCTCGTAAGGAATCTTCTGCTCGAGCAAAGCCTTAGCCATGCCGAGCCCCACCGGCCCCGCCCCAATCAACGCCATCACCGTCGAACGATCCGACATTGTCATTCACCGACCAAGCCTAGCTGGTTACGCTCCTGCGCCTTTTACCTTGGCGAGCAGCTCGACGAATTTTTGTTTGCGCTCGGCCTGGTCGTGGCCACCTTCGGCTTCGGCCAATTGCGTGATGTTCATGGAGCAGAACTTCGGGCCGCACATGGAGCAGAACTTGGCTTCTTTGTAGAAATCATCGGGAAGATTTTCGTCGTGCATGGCTTTGGCGGTAGCGGGATCGAGCGAAAGCTCGAACTGTTTGTTCCAGTCGAACAGGAAACGCGCGTAGGAGAGCGCGTCGTCACGATCGCGCGCGCCCGGCCGGTGACGAGCGACGTCCGCGGCGTGCGCGGCGATTTTGTAGGCGATCACGCCTTGCTTCACATCTTCTGGATTCGGCAGGCCTAGGTGCTCCTTCGGCGTCACGTAGCACAGCATGGATGCGCCGTGCCACCCAATCATGGCCGCGCCAATCGCGCTGGTGATGTGGTCGTAGCCGGGAGCGATGTCGATTACCAGGGGGCCGAGCGTGTAGAACGGCGCTTCGTGGCACCATTCCATTTCTTTTTCGACCTGCTCCTTGATTTTGTCCATGGGGATGTGCCCGGGGCCTTCGATCATCACTTGCACATCGTGCTCCCAGGCTTTCTTGGTGAGCTCGCCGAGTACTTTCAATTCCGCGAATTGCGCTTCGTCGCTGGCATCCGCAATGCAGCCCGGCCGCAAGCCATCGCCCAGCGAAAAGCTCACGTCGTGTTTCTTGAAGACTTTGCAAATGTCGTCAAAGCGCTCGTACAAGAAATTCTGTTTTTTGTGATGTTCCATCCAGTGCGCCATCAGCGACCCGCCGCGGCTCACAATTCCGGTGATGCGCTTGCGCACGAACGGCACATGCTCGCGCATCACACCGGCGTGGATGGTCATGTAATCGACGCCCTGCTCGGCCTGCTCCTCGATGACTTCGAGCATCAACTCAAAGGTCAAGTCCTCGGGCCGCCGCACGCGCGAAATCGCTTCGTAAACTGGCACGGTGCCTACCGGCACGCGGGATGCCTCGATGATGGCTTTGCGGATGGTGGGGATATCACCACCGGTGCTGAGGTCCATGATAGTGTCCGCGCCGTAATGCACGGCGTGGTGCAGCTTTTTCAGCTCTTCGTCAATATTAGAGCTAGTGGCGGAGTTGCCGATGTTGGCGTTGATTTTGCATTTGGTGGCGATGCCGATGGCCATGGGCTCCAGGTTGCGGTGATGAATGTTGGCGGGGATGATGCAGCGGCCGCGCGCCACTTCGCTGCGGATCAACTCCGGTTCCAGGCGCTCGCGCTTGGCGATGTATTGCATCTCTTCGGTAATGAGACCCTGTCGTGCGAGATGCATCTGCGACATGTTTCTGTTTCCGTTTGCGGTGGCTGCCGCCGCTTCTCGATTTTCGATCCAGCTATCGCGCAAAGCCATAACGATCCCCCGTAACTCGTGTTCCGCAGTACTAAATTCAAGCGGCCACACGCCCCTATAGCCAAAGGTGGATTATGGCACCCGGCTCCCCAGCCAGCAACTTAACGCGGGGTCGATGGAATTATTGAAGAGAGGCGAAGAGCCGAAGGGGACAGCTGGCGCTACCATGGCGCGAGTGTTTTTTCCACAGTTTCCACAGCGGCGCGAGCGATTCACAGAAATCTTACTTGACATATGGCGAAACAAAAGCGAAACTGCCGCGGAAGTTACGGAGTATGCTATGAGCGTTGGTGGGACTTTGCCTGACCAAGGGATCGTAACCGGGATGCAGCCTGAAACCGCACGTTCTCTCACCGACACCCTGCGGCATTACTGGGGCTACGACACGTTTCGCCCCGGGCAGGAGGCGGTGGTGCGGAGCATTGCGGCGGGACGCGATGCCTGCGTGGTAATGCCCACCGGCGGCGGCAAATCGCTTTGCTACCAGTTGCCGGCCGTGTTGCTGGCCGAGCGCACGGCGGTGGTCATTTCGCCGCTGATTGCGCTGATGCAAGACCAGGTGGCGCAACTGGAGCAAATGGGAATTCGAGCAGCATTTGTGAACAGTTCCCTGGCCGGACCTGAACGGAATCAAATACTCAAGCGCGCGTCGGCGGGAGAGTTCCGGCTGCTGTATTTTTCACCGGAGCGCGTGGCGCTCGGAGACGCGCCGGAGTGGCTGAAGCGAATACCGGTTTCTTTCTTCGCCATCGACGAGGCGCATTGCATCTCAGAGTGGGGCCACGAGTTTCGGCCAGAGTACCGGCAACTGAGCCGCTTGCGTGAACTTTTCCCGGACCGGCCGATCGCGGCGTTCACCGCCAGCGCGACGCAGCGCGTGCGGCACGACATCATCGAGCAACTGCGACTGCGCAACCCGCACAAACATATCGCCAGCTTTCTGCGCCCAAACCTGAATTACATCGTGCGCGAAAGCAACTCGCGCACGCAGGAAGAGATGCTGCTGCGGGCGGTGCGGCGGGTCAGCGAAGGCAACGTAATCGTGTACGCGCCGACCATTGCGCGGGTGGGAGAGACGGTCGACATCCTTGAAGAGAATGGAATCGCCGCGGTCGGTTATCACGGCCAGATGGAGGCCAAGGCGCGCCGCGAAAATCAGGAAAAATGGATGAGCGACGAGGTGCGCGTGCTGGTCGGCACGCTGGCTTTCGGCCTGGGGATCAACAAGGCAGCGGTACGCTCGGTGATTCATCTGTCGCTGCCGAAGAGCGTCGAGCAGTACTACCAGGAAGCAGGCCGAGCGGGGCGTGATGAATTGTCCGCAGATTGCATCCTTCTTTGGCAGAAAAAAGATCGCGGACTGCACGCCTATTTTATAGGACAGATTGGGGATCCCGTAGAGCGGGAGCGATCCTGGCAGCGTTACCACGAGGTGGAACGTTTCGTGCAGTCCATGGAGTGCCGACAGCACCATGTGTGCAAGCACTTCGGCGAGCAACCCAAGTGGGAACGCTGCGGCACCTGCGACATCTGCGCGGGTACGCCCAATTGGTTGGAAGTGGAGGAAACGCGGACCAAGGGGCAGCGCGCGAAGATGCGTCAGGCGCTTCCGGAAAGACCGATTGGGCGAGAACAGCGCCCGGCGGGCGCCACACTGTCGGTAGCCGATGCGGAGCTGCGGGAGTTTCTGCGCGAGTGGCGGCGCAACAGGGCAAGAGATTTGGGGGTAGCCGCTTTCGTGGTGTTGCATGATACGGCGCTGGACGCCTTGTGCGCTGCAAAGCCGGCGTCGTTGCAGGCGTTGCGCGCAGTAGCGGGCTTCGGAGACAAGAAAGTGGAACGCTACGGCCAGGAGATCCTGGACGCTCTGGGGCGGTTCAAAAAAGGCGAGCGGGCCAGTAATGATTGGCACGCGGCAGTATCGCAGCCGCGCAAAGATACGCTACAGCTTCTCGGAGAAGGACGCACATTCGAGGAGATAGCGCAGATTCGCGGCCGCAAGGTCAGCAGCGTCGTGGACATGATGGCCAAGCTGATCGAAGACGGCGAGCTAAGGTTCGAGGCCAAGTGGTTCAGCGCCGAGCGTTACGCGCAGATTGCTGCCGCAATTCAACAATTTGGCAAAGAGCGGCTGAAGCCGGTTAAGGAAGCCCTGCCGGAGGAAATCACCTACGAAGAAATTCGGCTGGTGGCCGCTCATCTTCGCATTCAGCAGAACCAAGGCTCGGGTCAGGTCGCGGTGGCTTTGCGCCTCGATGCAGCCCCTCATAAGCAGCGTGACGCCGACCCATCATACCTTGCGGTCAGAGGAATTCCTAGGTAGCGCCGCACGTCCGGACGCCAGGATGGCTATGCGCGGCGGAGAGTGAGCAACGTGATTTCGGGCGGAACGCCGAGGCGCACGGCGGCACCGACTGTGCCCAGTCCGCGGTTGACATAGAGCACTGAGAGGGGCGGCTGAGCATGGCTGGAAGAGACAGACTGACCGCTCGGCGAATAGTTTACCTCCTTGAGCGCACGGAGGTTTGTCGCGGGCATGGAGAGCGGGCGGAAGTACGCGCCGGCGATGTAATCGGTGATAAAGCGCGCGGGACTGAAGCGATGATCGAGGATTTCCACCTGGACTTGCCCGCCGTGGGTGTGTCCCGCCAGGGATAGCTCGATACCCAGCTCCGCGGCACGATTAAAAGTGTTCGGATTGTGCGACAGCAAAATGTTTGGCATGTCCCGGCGAACCAGGGGAGCCAGGTCGGGAAGCATCTCCACACGCTGGCCGCTATGTGCGCGCTCGCGCTGATAATCAACGCCGAGAAGATTAAAATGCGCGCCGCGAAACGCGAGCTGCACATTTTCATGGCGAAGCATCTTCATGCCGGCCTGCGCGAAGAGTTCCTGCGCGGCGTCTTCGGCCCCGGCGTAAATTTCGTGGTTGCCGTTGCAGCCGAAAATGCCGAGGGGTGCGCGAAGGTGGCGGATCTCGTCGATGCAATCGGCCAATGGGTCCGAAGCTCCGGTGATGAAGTCTCCGGTGATAACAGCGAGATCGGCGCCCAGCGCGTTGGCCATGTCCACCGCGCGGCGCACATCGGTGCGGCTCATGCTGCCGCTGAGGTGAATGTCGCTAAGCTGGACGATTGTCATGCCGTCGAGAGCGGGCGGCAAGTTGGCGGTGGGGATTTCGACGCGCCGGACGCGGTAATCCAGGCGCTCGGCGGCGAAGCCATAGACCACGCTGAGAAAAGGAACAGCGCCCGCCAGAGCGGAAGCGGTGCGGAAGAAGTAGCGGCGCGAAAGGTCGGGGACCAGGTCCGCAGGCGAGGCAGGTGCGCGCGTTGCCGGCGCCGGGGACGCGTTTGATGTCCCTGGGGCCAGTGAAGAACTTGACGCGGCGTTGCGCCGAGCGACAGAGCGCAAAGAAACCCAGAGGCGCTCGATGACGCGAACCACCTTCACTGCGATATAGGCGAAAAGCGCGCTGGTAAACCACAGGCCCGCGAACATCGTGATTTTGGCGTCGGGAATCAAGTGGTGGCGGTACCCCATGCGAAATCCGTCGGCCACGGAGCCAATAATCAGAACCAGCAGGGCAACGTACACGAGCCGCACTGCGGCGCGCAGCCAGACGATGCGCCACTTGGCGGTGGCACGCCAGACGGAGCGATACCAAAAGCGCTGGGAAAGGAAGAGCGCGGTAAGAAGCGTCAACGCGATGGCACTACGCACCAAAAACCAGCCCCAGTTCACGGAGAGTTCCCTCCAACCAAACATCTAAGTTTATCATGCGGCGGAGTTTCCCGCGGTTCCTGTAGCCCGTCTAGTTAACTCACGACGCCAAGCGATGTCAGGAAACCAAGGGGGAGGAGGGGACCGGCACCAGGGGTGCGCCGGTCCCCAGGTAGGAACGATTGGTGAAGATCAAGCGCGTTTAGTGTCGCAGGCCGAGGTCACACCGGCATCAAACGCGTGTGAATTCTCGATGACCGAGGCAGGTTCAGGCGCGCCCGCTAGCGGGCTCTCGTCCGGCGCTTCGCTGGCGATCCCGGAGCTGGGTTGCCTCGGAGGCGGGCCATGGAGACGAGGTAGTTCACCAGCGCGTCGTACAGTGCTGCCTCGGTAAGTCCGGCCGTGGCGCTCGCCATGAATTGGCCCTCCACGGAATGTCTTCGACACCTTACACTTCCGCTCGTAAGCCAAAATATGCGGCGAAGGCGATTACGGGTTGATGAAGCGATTGTGAACGAATCGAAACAAAATCGGTGCACCGTTCCAGTGGAGTAGGACGACCTCTACGCGGAGGTGCGGCCGGCGCCGCGGGATGTCCCGCCGGAGGGCGTCGCGCGTGCGGCACGTTCGGCGTCGAAGATGGGAACGGAGAAATGGAATCGCGAGCCGCGGCCGACTTCGCTTTCGACCCAGATGCGGCCGCCGTGCACTTCGACGATGTGCTTGGCGATGGAGAGGCCCAGGCCGGTGCCGCCGAGCTCGCGGGAGCGCGCAGCGTCGACGCGATAGAAGCGCTCGAAGATGCGCGGCTGGTCGGCGGTGGGGATGCCGATGCCGGTATCGGCGACGGTGAAGACGACTTCGGCGCCGCGGGCTTGGGCGCTGACCGCGATTTGACCGCGCGCGAGCGTGTATTGTGTGGCATTGTCGAGCAAATTTTGCAGGACTTCCGCGAGGCGGCGGCGATCACCGGCGACGTCGGGCACGCCGTTGAAGGGCGTGACGGAAATGGCGATTTCCTTTTCGGCGGCGCGATGGCGCGAGGTTTCCATGCAGGATTCGATGAGCTGTGCGACGCTGACGCGGCGAATTTCGAGCTCCAGGCGGTCAGCGTCCATTTTAGACAGCATGAGCAAATCTTCGGTGAGCCGGGCGAGGCGGCGCGAGTGCTCGACGATGATTTCGAGAAAGCGCTCGCGATTCTGCGGATCGTTCATGGCCCCGGCGAGCAATGTTTCCGCGAACCCCTGAATGGCCGTAAGCGGAGTGCGGAATTCGTGCGAGACGTTGGCGACGAAATCGCGGCGCACGCGTTCGAGCTTGCGCAGCTCGGTAATGTCGTGGAGCACGACAACGGCGCCGGACGTTTCGCCGGCGCGGACCGCCGCGACCGTGGCGGCGAAAAAATGCTGGCGCAGCGTCCCGGTGACGATCTCGGACTCCACGCGCGGCTCGCCGGCTAAAACTTTTCGCACCGCTTCAATCATTTCCGTCTGGCGCACCACTTCCACCAATGCGCTCCCCGATTTCGGGAGCGCGTGCAGCTCCAAAATTTCCGCAAAGCTGCGATTGGCGAAGACCAGCCGCTCCGCGGCGTTCACCACCGCGACGCCTTCCACCATGCTGCCGAGGATTGCGGAGGAAAGATTGCGCTCCTCGGTTAGCGTGCGGATGGTCTGATCGAGCCGCGCGGCTGTTTGGTTCAGCGAAGCGCCGAGCTTTTCCAGCGCGTCGCCAGAGCCATCACCGGGGAGCGGCCGAAAATCGCCTTCGGCGACGCGCCGGGAAAATTCCTCCAGGCGCTCAATGCGTGCGGAGAGGCCGAGCGAAACGAGCAGCGAAGCCGCCCCAGCGAGCAACAGGATAATGAAAGAAGAGAGCCACAAGCTCCGGCGAAACGAGCCGAGAAGCTCCTGAATGGTAGCGAGCGGAATGGCGAATCGCAGCACCACGGGAGAATCGGCACCGACGTTTTGCTTCACCGCATAATAAAGCAAGTCGCGATTGATGGTGACGCTGTGGCGCGTGGACTGCCCCTCGCCTTTGGCGAGCGCGTCGCGAATTTCCGGGCGGCCAGCGTGATTTTCCATGGTGCGGGGATCGGACTGCGAATCGGCGAGCACCAACCCATCCGGAGTGATGATGGTGACGCGCGCGCCGCTGGCGGCCATTTCCGCGGTCCATTTTTGTAGACCGCTGATTTCTTCGGGATTTGCCGGTGGAATGGCCGTGAGGTGCGGCGGGCGCGCCTGCGCAATGTGCGCGATGGCACCGAGTTGCGCGAACGCTGTGTTCGCGTAGTCCTCGCGGAGCGCGCGCTCCGCGAAGAAATCCACGGCGAGCAGAACGCCCACGAGCAAAGCGAAAAACGTCAGCGTTAGTTTCCAAAAAAGGTTATGCCGCACGAGTTTCGAACAAGTACCCCGCGCCGCGGACGGTTTTCAAGTGGACGGGATTCTCGGGATCGCCTTCGATTTTTTCGCGCAAACGGCGGACGTAGACGTCCACGCTGCGCGGAGTGACGAAGCGATCGGTGCCCCAGACGGCATCGAGAAGCTGGTCGCGCGTGAAAACGCGGTTAGGCCGCGAAGCCAGGTAGTAGAGCAGCCGGAATTCGAGCGTGCTGAGCGGAACGGGCTTCCCGGAATGACTCACACGATACGACGCCGGGTCGATGGCCAGCTTGCCGACTTCAATGGTGCGGGGCGCGTCCGAGGGCGGCTCCGCGCGGCGGAGTAGCGCTTTGACACGCGCCAGCAATTCGCGCGGGCTGAACGGCTTAGTCACGTAATCGTCGGCGCCCATCTCCAGGCCCACGACGCGGTCGGCTTCTTCGCCGCGCGCGGTGAGCATCAGAATTGGCAAACGATTGAGCGATTCATCCCGGCGAACTTCCCGGCAGATATCGAGCCCTGAAACTTTCGGAAGCATGAGGTCGAGAAGCAGGAGATCCGGAGGCGTTTTCTTGAGGGTATTAAGACCGCTGGTGCCGTCGAAAGCCGCTTGGACCTGAAATCCTTCATTTGCAAGGTTGTAGCGAACCAGTTCGACGATATCGCGGTCGTCTTCAATGATAAGGATTCGTTTCATGCAGGTGGCACGTTCCGCCCGCCGGCTTGTTCGAAGTGTACCGTAGGCCCGCGAAATGCGGAAGGTATTGGAGCGCCTGGGGTCACCTGAGCCTTCGGGTAGCACAGTCAATGAAGGAAGTGTACAAGCGGCGGATGACACGCAGATGAAGCGGAGGTGAATGGAATGTTAAAGGGTTTGTGCGACCCATTCGGTATGACAGGTGGTGGAGCACCTGTTGCGCAGGGCGGAGTCCGCGCAGCCCTGCGGCTTTTCATCGCCACAGCACCGTTCTCACGCAGTGGGACTCGTGGTGAAGGCCAGGCTCAACAGCGTTTTTTGCTCGAGCTCGTGGGCTTTCGCCGAACCCGTCGCCGGGCTGGCGCTCGGAGAGCGCTTAATGGAGCGCATCTTCAGACCTTTGCTTTGCACCAATTGGCCGATGCGCGGCACAACGAAGAAGTGCGCGCCCATGTTTTTCGGCTCTTCCTGGATCCACACGACTTCGCGGGCGTTGGGATGCTCGTCGATCGCAGCGGAGATTTCCGGGCGCAGTAACGGGTAAAGTTGATCCAGGAAAATAATCCCGGTGCTGGTGTCTTTGCGGCGGCGGCGCTCGGCGCGAAGCTCGTGGCCGAGCTTGCCGCTGACGATGAGGATGCGCTTGGCGTCTTGCACTTCGCGGTCGGGAACGACGGGAAGAAAGCGCGGCTGCGTGAACTCATCAATGCTGGAGGAAGCGTCGGGATGGCGCAGCATGCTTTTAGGAGTGAAAACGATGAGTGGTTTGCGCCACGGGCGACGGACCTGGCGGCGCAGCAGATGAAAATATTGCGCAGCGGTGGAAGGCTGGCAAATTTGCATATTTTCTTCGCCCGCGAGCTGCATAAAGCGCTCGATGCGCGCGCTGGAATGCTCCGGCCCCTGGCCTTCGTAGCCGTGCGGTAGCAGCATGACCACGCCGGAGGGCAAATCCCATTTGTCCTCGCCGGCGCTGATGAACTGATCGATGATGACCTGCGCGCCGTTGGCGAAATCTCCGAATTGCGCTTCCCATAAGACCAAGGCTTCGGGGTAATCGCGGCTGAAGCCATATTCGAAGCCGAGGCAGCCGGCTTCGGAGAGCGAAGAATTGTGAATTTCACAAAGGGGCTGATCGGGCGCAAGATTTGCGAGCGAGCAATATTCCTGTTCGGTTTCCGTGTCAACCAGCACCGCATGACGCTGGTTGAAGGTGCCGCGCTCGGTATCCTGCCCTGTAAGACGAACGGGATTTCCCTCCAGCAACACCGAACCAAAAGCCAGGGCCTCCGCGAAACCGTAATCGACGGCGCGCTTGCCGTGGCCCATCTCCGCCCGCTGCTCGAGAAGCTTGGCGATTTTGGGATGCACGTGAAAGCCCTCTGGCGCGCGAACAAGGGCGTCGGTGATTTCCGCGAGCCTTTCGCGGTTCAGCCCAGTGTCCGCTTCGTATTCGGGCTTGAAACGGCCGCGATGGTAGGCCGACCAGTATTCGGGCAGTTTGCGCAGGAGCGGAATTTTTTTGATTTCGCGCGCTTTGCTTTGCTCTTCTTCGTACTCCTTGCGCACATTCTCAACAATCTGCATGGGCTCAACACCGATGCGCCCGGAGTAAATGCGCCAAAGCGGCGAATGACTCTTGATGCGTTCGTAGAGGCGCGGCTGGGTAATGGTAGGGTCATCGACCTCGCTGTGGCCGTGGCGGCGGTAGCCAATGAGGTCTACCACGACATCGCTGCCAAATTGCGCGCGATATTCGGCGGCCAGTTTTCCGACCCGCACAACGGCGTCCGGGTCCTCGCCGTTGACGTGAAACACAGGAACATACTGCCGCTTGGCAATGTCGGAGGCGAACCGCGAGGAGTGCTCCTGAACCGGACGCGTGGTGAAACCGATCAAATTGTTGACGATGATGTGGATCGTGCCGCCTACGGTGTAGGCCTGCAGATCTGCCAAGTTTAGCGTCTCCGCCCAAATGCCTTGGCCCGCGAAGGCAGCGTCGCCGTGCATGACGATGGGCACCACTTTAGCGGCACCGCCGGCCCCGTAGCGGGTTTGCTTCGCGCGAGCGCGGCCCATGGCCACCGGATCAACAGCTTCCAGATGGCTCGGATTGGAGACTAGATGAATGCCGATCTCTTTGCCGGTGGAGGTGACGTACGTGCCGGTGGCTCCGACGTGATATTTCACGTCACCCGCGCCCAGCACGCTGCGCGGGTCGACGTCTTCAAACCCGGCGACCACCTCGTGGGGAGGTTTGCACGCGGCATGGACCATAACGTTGAGGCGGCCACGGTGGCTCATGGCCATGACGGATTCGAGGGCGCCGTGTTCCCCGACGGTGTCGAGAATGGAGTCGAGCAGGGGAATGAGCGCGGTCACACCTTCGAGAGAAAAACGCTTCGTGCCCAGATAGCGCGATTGCAAAACCTGCTCGAAAAGATCGGCGCGGACCAGGCGCTCGAGAATTTTTTGTTGATTGACCTGGGACTCCGGTCCTTCGATGCGTTCAGCGATCCAGCGGCGCCGCTCCGGCTGAGGCAGATGCATGAACTCAGCGCCGATCGTGCCGCAATAAATGCGGCGCGCTTCCTCGCCAGCGTCACCGGTCAATCCCTCCAGATCAGGCTGCGGGGATGGCCCGAAAAAACCGAGGGGATCGAGCTTGGCTTCGTTGTAGCCCCAGCGGCGAAACGCGTCGAAGATGCGCTCGCGTTCGTCAAGACTAGTCGGTTTTCCAGCAGAGGGTTTTTTGCCCGGTTTTGCGGTTTTCGCGGGGCGATCTGCTTCGAGAGTAGTTCTGTGGACCATCAATTCGTGCCTGCAAACGTCTATTTTGCCATAGAACAAGAAGTCGCGCTTTCGGCGCGCCGAGCATCGTCTTATAGCGAGCGCACGAGGGATTCCAAGTACCGGGCGATTTCGTCTGGCGAAGTGGCGGGCGGAAATGTGACAGGCGCGCCGATGCGCACGGTGATTTCGCCGATGCCCGCGAGGCGGCGGTGCTCGCGTTTCATTTGCCAGACGCCATCCAGACGCACCGGGACAATAGGAATTCGCAGATTTTCTGCCAGCACGCCGATGCCGGATTGAAATGGCGCCACCTCGCCGGTCTCGGTGTTGTTGACTTCCCCTTCCGGAAAAACCAGCACACTGTAGCCGCGGTCGACCGATTCGCCGGCGTAGCGGAAACTTTCGCGGAAGCCGGAAAATTGCGGCAGCGGAAAAACATTGAACAACGCGATGACCAGCCAGTAGCCGATCTGGTACGCCCAGCGCTTGACGAAGAACCAGTCGCGCGGCGACCGCCGCATGCGTTGCAAGGATTCGCCGCCCATCGCGGTGGCCAGCCGGTGGCGAAAACGCATGGGCAGCGCAGCGAGAATCAAGCCCACGTCGGCGCGTCGCGTGACATGGTTGGATACGACAAGTACTGGACCGCGGACATTTTTGACGTGTTCGCGGCCGATGACCTTGGGATGGCCGAGAATTTGCGTGGCAGGCCACACCAACGCGTAGTAAACCGCCAGGCGGAGCCAGCGAACCGGTTCGCGCTGCGCCCACCGCGGGTAGACGTATTCGGTCTGGCGGGGGCTTGGCTGACGCAGCAGCCTCTGCACGTCCGCGACAGTTCTCGCTTCCGCGAACGCCGTTTCATTGAGCTCGACCTGGTAACGCTGTTCGAGGGCGCTCATCAGTTCGACGCGGTCGAGGGAGGTTAGGTTTAGGTCGCAGTCGAGAGCTTGCGGTCGGTTGCCCGCGGCGGAGAATTTGGCCAGCAGAGTGGATACGGCGTCGGTTGATTTTGTCGAGAAGCGTCCGCTACGGTCCCCGACCTGATCGGGGTAGGTGGCCGCCGTTACGGTTGCCGGCTCGTCGTTTGGACTGCCACTCACGAGATCGCTGGCGCGGGCAGCAATTTGGGCTAGCTTGGGCTTGCCTGTTGGCGTGCGGGGGAAATCGGGCTCGGGCCAGATAATCCACGAGCGAATTTTTTGATATTCAGCCAGTGAGCGATTCGCGTCTTCAACCGCGCGGCGCGCAGCTTGCTCGTTCGGCTCCCTCAACAGCAAAGTTGCGAGAGGCTCGGCATTTTCGCCGCGCTGCTGCGGAACCACCACACAATCACGCACGCCCGGCTGTTTGCGCAGCGACGTCTCCAGATCCTCCGGATACACGTTTAACCCCGCCGTCGTAACCATGACGTTTTTCTTGCGGCCGCGGAAGCGGAGGTTGCCTTGGGCGTCGAGCTCGCCGAGGTCGCCCGTGCACAGCCACCCGCCGTTTTCTTGCGCAGCGGCATTCGAGTCCTGGAGAGCGCCCCCTTGCCAGTAACCGCTGGCGACGTTCTCTCCGCGCACTAGGATCTCGCCGTCTTCAGCGAGACGAAATTCGCGGCCGGGCAGGACTTTACCGATCGAGCCTGGCGCGGCGTGAAACGGATGGTTGAGGCTGATAAGCGAAGCTGTCTCCGTCATCCCGTACCCTTGCACTACCGCGTAGCCGGTGCGCCTGAAAAACTCCTCGGTTTCTGCGGAGAGCGCCGCGCCACCGGAGATGAAGGCCCAAAATTTCCATCCGAAGCGGCGATGAATGCGGCGGAACATCCAGGCGCGACGAAGAAACTTTTGGCCATAGGCGGGAGCGAAGGTGCGTTCGAACCATTCGCTTGCGCCGCGGGCTTCAAGGTCGCGCACGATGCCATTGCGCAGCACGTCGAGCATGTGCGGAACCGTGATCAGCGCCGTGGTGCGCTCGCGCTTCACGGTACGGATCACTTCCGCGGCATTCGGAGACGGCTCAAACACAACCGTGGCGCCGAGCAACGGCGGAACAAAAAGTGTCATGAATTGGCCGAAAACGTGACTGAGCGGAACAAGCGAGACGAAACGGAGCGGGTGAAACCAGCGTTCGTATTTGCGATACGGGTCGATGCCGCGCTCGAGCGGCTCAAGATTCGCCAGGAAATTGCCATGGGTGAGAACCACACCGCGGGGCTCGGCGGTGGTGCCGGAGGTGAAGAGGATTTGCGCGATGTGGCTCCGGGTGATCGGTTCGTCGGCGAGAGATTGGTAGATGGGCGGAGGCGCTTGGCGAGCGTCGTGGTGTGCCACCACAACGTATGGATGGCTTAACGTGTCGGCTAAATCCTCCAGATTCAGCGTGGGAATGCCAGGCTCGAGAGCCGGTTTGCCGGCCGAGCCAAAGAGTAGCTTTGCAGACGTTTCACGTGCAACGCGCGCGGCGAAGTCGGGCATTGCACCGTCGTCGATGGGCACGGCAACGGCGCCGCGGAGCAGGCAGCCCCAGAACGCAGCGATCCATTCCGCGCTGTTCGGGCCCCACAGAAGGACGCGGTCGCCCGTGCGAACGCTGCGCTGTTTCAGCTCGTGTGCGAGGCGAAAGGCAACTTTAGCCAGTTTGCCGTAGGTCCACGATTCACGCCGGTAGCCCCGCCGCTGCACCGCCGCGACATCGCGCGAGTAGCGTTTGAACTCATCAAAGAGCGAGAGGAGATTTGTTCTCGGCATGGGGCTTGCGTGAGCCTGGAAGCAGTCTACGCCATCGCTGCGCAGCGTGTGGCTGCAGCAACCCAGAGGCACGCGGCATGCCAGTCTGGAACATTGTTCTTATCGTCGAAAACGAGTGGCGGCGAATTGCCGCGGAGTCGGTTACAATAGAAGAGGCTGGGGGGCTGGTCGGCCGTATTCCCCTACAATCTGGAGATAAGCAGGCTCGATGCCCGTACCGATATCACAAGCTTGGACGGTCGCCACCTACGTGCTGAAGCAGAAGCTCATGGGGTGCAAGCGTTATCCGTTCGTATTGATGCTGGAGCCGCTGTTTCGGTGCAATCTGGCGTGCGCGGGCTGCGGCAAGATTCAGTATCCACCACACATTCTGAAGAAGGAATTGACGCCCGAGGAGTGCTTCAAGGCGGTGGATGAGTGCGGGACGCCGATGGTTTCGATTCCTGGCGGCGAGCCGCTGATGCACACGCAGATCGACAAGATCGTAGAAGGCCTCGTCGCGCGCAAGAAATACATTTATCTGTGCACCAACGCGCTGCTGCTCAAGGAAAAGCTCGATTTATTCAAACCCAGCAAATACCTCACGTTCTCCGTGCACATGGATGGGCAGCGAGAACACCACGACTTTTCCGTGTGCCGCGAGGGCGGATACGAGTTGGCGCTCGACGGCATCCAGGAGGCCATCCAGCGCGGATTCCGCGTAACCACGAACACTACGCTCTTCGATGGCGCCGACCCCAACAGCGTGCGCGCCTTTTTCGACGAAATGATGGAGCTGGGCGTCGAGGGCATGATGCTCTCGCCTGGCTATTCCTACGATAAAGC
>WNFP01004065.1_pt1 | contig 25273 bp, 28 predicted proteins | sample 5400201 | NCBI WGS metagenome assembly WNFP01 (sample SAMN13153355, study PRJNA577476) | soil metagenome | isolation source: 115 cm saprolite under Madrone tree | place: USA:California | collected 2016-06-14
AGACCAGGCACACGTTTGCCTCGAATGCCTTGGCCGCGGGCGAATCGCCGTCCTGGGTGGCGGCGATGCTGGGGCATGCGAGCCCCGAGATGCTGTTCCGCGTGTACGCGCGCTACATCCCGAACCGGACGCGCCGAGACCGCAGTGCGCTCCTGCAGCGGATGGCGGGGACGGAGACGATCACGGAACCTGCGGAAGAGGCTGCTGCGGTACTCCCGAAATACTCCCGCTGAGATCCGGGTCGACCGAGTACACTAAACACGGCGCCCGCTTAGCGCTGCATGGTGCCGAAGGGGGGACTCGAACCCCCACGGGTTGCCCCACACGCCCCTCAAACGTGCGCGTCTGCCAATTCCGCCACTTCGGCCCGACGAAGGCAGAGTATGCCGTCGTCCCGAGCGGCTTGTCAATCAGCGGCCGAGCCGGAGCACGCGCCCGACGGTCGACTGGCGCAGCCGCGGGTCGAGCGCGTCGCGGATTCCCTCGCCGAGGAGGTTGTACGACAGCACGGTGATGAGGATGGCCAGTCCCGGGTAGAGCGTCAGCCACCAGGCGTAGGTGATGAGCTCCTTGCCGTCGTTGAGGATATTGCCCCACGTCGCGTAGGGCGGCTGGACGCCGAGCCCGAGGAAGGACAGTCCCGATTCGGTCAGGATCGCCGCGGGAATGCCGAGCGTCATCGCGACGAGCACCGGGGCGATCGCATTGGGCAGGATGTGCTTGAAGATCACCCGCACCGCGCCGGCCCCGATGGACTCCGACCAGATGACGAATTCCCGCTCGCGCAGCGTGAGGAACTCCGCGCGCACGAGACGCGTGACACCCATCCAGCCCGTCAGGCCGATCACCGCCATGATGGTCCAGATCGAGGGCTTGAGGAAGGCCAGCACGGCCAGCAGCAGAAAGAAGCGCGGAAAGACCAGCATGAGATCAACCAGCCGCATCACGAACGCGTCCACGACGCCGCCGTGGTACCCGGCCATGGCGCCCAGGAGGATGCCGATCAGCACGGCGATCCCCATCGACACGAAGCCGACGGCCAGCGAGATCCGGGAGCCGTAGAGCAGGCGCGAGAGCACGTCGCGCCCGATCTGGTCGGTGCCGAGCCAGTGCTTCGCGGAGGGGCCCTCGAGAATCCGTTTGGTATCGGGCTTGTCCGGGTTCCACGGCGAGAGCGCCGGCGCCAGGACCGCGATCGCGACGAGAAGCCCCACCACCACGCCGCCGCACAAGGCCAGCTGGTTGCGGGAGAACGTGCGCCAGAACTGGCGGATCTCCCCTCGCCTCGCGCGGGTCGACGCGCGCATCCTAGCGGCGCCGTCGCGACGCGAAGCGGATGCGCGGGTCCACGAGCCCGTAGGCGATGTCCGCGAGGAGGTTGGCGAGGAGCGTCAGCGTGGCCACGATGACGAGATTGCCCATGATGACCGGGTAGTCGCGGGAGAAGACCGACTGGACCATCAGCTGGCCCATCCCCGGGATGGCGAAGATGCTTTCGATGATGACGCTGCCGCCGATGAGGCTCGGCAGCGAGAGCCCCAGGATGGTCACGACCGGCAGCAGCGCGTTGCGGAGCGCGTGCTTGCCGATCACGACCGGCTCGGGCAGCCCCTTCGCCCGCGCCGTCTGGACGTAGTCCTGGCGAATCACCTCGAGCATGCTCTGCCGCATGTAGCGCGAGAGCCCCGCCAGGCCCGTGAAGACGACGACCGACACGGGCAGCACGAGGTGGCTCAGGAAGTCCCGCTGCTGCTGCCAGAAGCTCATGTACTCGTAGTTGAGCGACCGCAGCCCGGAGATGGGCAGCCAGTCGAGCTGCACGCCGAAGAGAATCATCAGCAGGAGCGCCAGCCAGAAGTCAGGCGTCGCGAAGCCGACGAAGACGAAGACCGTGGTGACCTTGTCGAAGAGCGAGTACTGGCGCGTCGCCGAGGTGACGCCGATGGGAATCGCCAGCGCGACGATGACGAACATCTGGACGAGGTTGAGGAGGAGTGTGATGGGCAGCCGCTCGCCGATCTTGGTCATGACGGGCTTGCTGTCGGGCTGGAAGGAGCGGCCGAAGTCGAGGAAGGCGATCCGGTTGAGCCACCGCCAGTACTGGACGTAGGTGGGCTGGTCGAGTCCGTACTCCTTGTTCAGCCGCTCGATCAGCTTGGGGTCCTGGCTCGTGCTGTCGGTGCGAAGGTAGTCGAACGGCCCACCCGGCGCCAGCTGGATGACCAGGAAAGAGACGAAGGTGATCCCGATGAGCAACGGGATCGCCAGCACCAGCCGGCGCAGGGCGAAGAGCGCCATCCACTACTGCCCGGATGTATATCGCTGCAGGGCTTTCGGCACGAACCAGTCGATGAAGTTGTAGTCGATGCCGGCCGGCGCCGGCTTGATGCCCCGTACACGCGAGGCCACCGCCCAGAGCGAGTCCGGGTAGTAGAGGAAGACGTACGGCTGATCGTCGGCCAGAATCTCCTGGATCCGGTGGTACACGGCGACGCGCTCCGACTGGTGGCACGTGGCCCGGCCCTTCTCGAGGAGCGCGTCGACCTCGGGGTTGGCGTACGAGATCGAGTTGAGCTGCTCGGCGCCGTTCTGCGAGGAGTGCCAGATCGGGTACTGGTCGGGGTCGCTCGTCGTGCCCCAGCCAAGGACGATGGCCTCGAAGCGCTTCTGCCTGATGTACTCCTTGAGGAAGGCCGCCCACTCGATGGTCTGGATATCGGTCTGGACGCCAATCTCCTTGAGGCGCTGTTGAATCAGCTCGGCGGCCTTCTTCCGCTCGTCGTTGCCCTGGTTGGTCCGGATGGTGAAGGAGAAGGGCTGGCCTTCCTTGTTTCGCAGAATGCCGTCGCCGTTCCTGTCCTTCCAGCCGGCCTCAGCCAGGAGCAGCTTGGCCTTGGCGGGGTCGTACGCGTAGCGCTTCACCTTGTCGGTATAGGCCCAGGTTCCCGGGCGCAGCGGGCCCGTCGCGATCTGCCCCAGCCCGAGCAGCACACCGTCGATCAGCTCCTGCTTGTTGATGGCGTGGGCGAAGGCTTGTCTCACCCGCTTGTCCGCGAAGCGCGGGTCCTTCAGGTTGAAACCGAGATACGTATAGCGGTTGTCCGAGAACTTGTACTTGTTGAAGTCCTTCTTGAACGCCGGATAGTCCGTCTGGCGCGCGTACTGGATCGCCGTGAGCCGGGACATGTCGACGCCCTTGGCCATCAGCTCGATGTAGATCGTGGCCTGGCTCGGGATGATGCGGTAGATGACGCGGCTGAGGTAGGGCCGGCCCTCCATGTAGTAGTCCTTATTCGCGATCAGGACCACCTTTTCTCCCGTCTTCCATTCGTGGAAGCGGTACGGCCCCGTGCCGATGGGCTTCAGGACCTGGGGCGCTTCGCGGAGCTTGCCGTCCTCCACGTACTTTTCGAGCAGGTGCTTGGGCAGGATCGTCTGGCCCCAGCCCATCAGCGCCTTCGCGAAGGGCTGCGAGTAGGTGACGCGCACGGTATACGGATCGACGACCACGACGTCCTTGATCGGCTCGAAATCGTTCCGATAGGCCGTCGGGGTCTTGGGATTCATCATGGTCTTGTACGTGAACAGCACGTCGTCGGCCGTGAAGGGCTTGCCGTCGTGCCACTTCACGTTCTTCCGCAGCTTGAAGGTCAGCGTCATGCAGTCCTTGCTGAACTGCCATGACTCCGCCATCTGGGATTCCCAGTTGTAGTCTTTGTCCTGGCGAACGAGCCCGTCGTAGATCAGGCCGCCGACTTCGTGCGACGCACCGTCAGTGGTGATGTTGGGGATCAGGCCGGTGATGTCGCCGATCGAGGCCTCGACGAAGGAGTCGCCTTGGACGGGCTTCTCGTTCACCATCGTGGCCTCATCGCCCGCAATCGCGGCGTCGTGCCCGCAGCTGCCGCCGAGAGCGAAGAGAGCTGCCACCGCCAGGAGCGCGCTTCCGCGAGCGGGGCGCATGCTACTTTTTCTCCGGCGCGGGCGCTGCGGGAGTGGCGGGCACTGCGGGAGTGGAGGTCCCTGCCGGCGCCGAGGCCGGCATGATCGTCGTCGAGCGGTGGTGGGAGAGCACGGCCAGCGAGAACGACGTTACCAGGAAGACGACGGCGACCGCGGAGGTGATCTTGCCCAGGACGGTCGGAGTGCCCATGGAGCCGAACACAGCCTGGCTGCCGCTGCCTCCGAAAGCCGAGCCGATGTCGGCGCCCTTGCCCGCCTGGAGCAGCACCATGCCGATGATGATGAGGCAGACGAGCACGTGGATGACGACGATCAAGGTGAACATGCGCTGGCTACTCCTTCGAAGATCCGCCCCTCGAGGCGGATTTTCTCGCGATGGTGATGAAGCTCTGCGCCTGCAAGGAGGCGCCGCCCACGAGGGCGCCGTCGATATCGGGCTCCTGGATCAGCGCCGCCGCATTGTCGGCCTTGACGCTGCCTCCGTAGAGGATGCGGAGAGACTGCGCGATCTCTTTCGAGGCCAGCTCGGAGACGATCCCGCGGAGATAGCCGTGGACCTCCGCAGCCTGGGCGGGCGTGGCGTTGACGCCGGTACCGATCGCCCACACGGGCTCGTAGGCCAGTACCGAGCGCGCGATCTGATCGGCGGCGAGCCCGGCCCATCCGGCGCGCAGCTGTCCCTCCACCACGGTGAAGGTCAGCCCCTGCCGGCGCTCCTCCTCCGTCTCTCCGACGCAGAGCAGCGGCTGGAGTCCATGACGCAGGGCCGCCGCCACCTTGCGGTTGATCTCCTCGTCCGTCTCACGAAAGATGCTCCGCCGCTCCGAGTGCCCGAGGATGACCAAGCGGCAGCCGAGCTCGACGAGCATCCCCGGGGCGATCTCCCCTGTGAACGCGCCCTTGTCCTCCCAGTGGCAGTTCTGGGCGCCCCAGACGATGGGCGAGCCCGCCAGCACCTCGGCCACCACCGGCAGCGACGTGAACGGAGGGCAGAGCGCCACCTCGACGCCGCGCGGACGCTTGAGGCCGTCGCGCACTCCCGAAGCCAGCTCCCGCGCCTCCGCGATGCCTCCGTGCATCTTCCAATTGCCGACGACCAGCGGCGTCCGCATCACGCCGCCTCGTCGAGGGCGGCCACACCGGGTAGCGTGCGCCCCTCGAGAAACTCGAGAAACGCGCCGCCCGCCGTCGAGATGTAACCGATGCGATCGGTGACGCCCGCCTGCCCGACCGCCGCGATGGTGTCGCCGCCGCCGATGACGGAGAAGCCGCCGCAACCGGCGACCGCGCGGGCCACGCCGAGAGTGCCGGCCGCGAACGGCGGCTTCTCGAAGACGCCCATCGGGCCGTTCCAGACGACGGTCCTGGCGCCCTGCAGCGCCCCGCCGAACTGGGCCACCGTGAGCGGGCCGATGTCGAGGCCCATCAGGTCGTCCGGAATTTCCCGCACGCCGATCGTCCGGACGCCGTCCACGCTGTCGGGCCCCGTCGCGGTTACGACGTCCACGGGCAGCCGCATGCGCACGCCCATGCTCCTGGCGCGCGCGAGGATGCCGCGCGTCTCATCGAGCCGGTCGGCCTCGAGGAGGGAGCGGCCGACGCCGTAGCCCAGCGCGGCGAGAAACGTGAACGCCATGCCGCCGCCGATCAGGAGAGTCTCCACGCGCTCCAGCAGGTGCGCAACGAGGGCTAGCTTGTCGGAGACCTTTGCCCCGCCCAGCACGGCGGCCACTGGCCGCTCGGGCCGCTCGAATATCCGCCCGAGGGCTCCTAGCTCGCGCGCCATCAGGAGGCCGGCCGCGGCGGGGTGGAGGTGGTGCGCGATGCCCTCGGTCGAGGCGTGGGCCCGGTGCGCGGCCGCGAAGGCGTCGTTGACGTAGACGTCGGCCAGCGCCGCAAGCCGGCGCGCGAACTCCGGATCGTTCGCCTCCTCTTCCGGGTGAAAGCGCAGGTTCTCGAGCAGCACGGTATCGCCCGGCTTGAGCGCAGCCGCGGCCGCCTCCACCTCGGGCCCGACGCAATCGGGCAGGAGCGGCACCGGCCGGCCGAGCAGGTCCTCGAGACGCGCGGCCACGGGAGCCAGCGAAAAGCGCGGGTCGGCCTTGCCCTTCGGACGCCCCAGGTGCGAGGCGAGGATAAGCGAGGCGCCGGCCTTGAGGCAGTGCTCGATCGTGGGCACGACGGCGCGGATGCGCGTGTCCTCGGCGACCCGTCCACCCTCGAGGGGGACGTTGAGGTCCACTCTCAGGAAGACACGCTTCCCGGCGAGATCCAGTTGATCGACGCTGAGCTTTGCCAAGCTACAGGGACTTCGACATGTACCGGATGAGGTCCTTGACGCGGTTCGAGTAGCCCCACTCGTTGTCGTACCAGGCGAGGACCTTGACCATGGTGCCGTCGATGACCGCGGTCGACGGCAGGTCCACGATGGACGAGTGCGCGTTGCCGTTGAAGTCCACCGACACCAATTCCTCGTCCGTCGTATCGAGAATGCCGCGCAGCGCGCCGCCGGCCGCGGCGCGGAAGGCGTCGTTCACCGCCGCCGCCGTCGTCGACTTTTCGAGCTCGGCGGTCAGGTCCACGACCGACACGTTCGAGGTCGGCACGCGAATGGCGAGACCGTCCAGCTTGCCCTTGAGCTCGGGCAGCACCAGGCCCACCGCCGTGGCGGCGCCTGTCGTCGTCGGGATCATGCTGACCGCGCCCGCTCGCGCGCGGCGCAGGTCCTTGTGCGGGAAGTCGTGGATGGGCTGGTCGTTCGTGTACGAGTGCACGGTCGACGCGAAGCCGCGCTTGATGCCGAAGTTGTCGAGGAGCACCTTGGCGACCGTCGCGAGGCAGTTGGTGGTGCACGAGGCGTTGGACACCAGCTCGTGCTTGACCGGATCGTACTTCTGCTCGTTGACGCCGAGCACCACCGTGATGTCGGGATCCTTGGCCGGCGCCGTGATCACCACCTTCTTGGCGCCAGCCTGGAGGTGCTTGGTCGTTGTCGCCTTGTCGCGGAAGACTCCCGTCGACTCGACGACGATCCCGACGCCCATCTCGCCCCATGGCAGGGTCGCGGGATCCTTGGCCGAGCAGACGCGCACCTCGCGTCCGTTGACGAAGATCGCCTCGCCCTTGTGAGTGACCTCGGCGTCGAGGATGCCGTGGACCGAGTCGTACTTGAGGAGGTGAGCCAGCGTCTTGGCGTCTGCCAAGTCATTGACCGCCACCACTTCGAGCTCCGGCGCCTGGAGGGCAGCCCGGAAAAACACGCGGCCGATCCGCCCGAATCCGTTCACTCCGACCCGCACTCCCATGATGTGCTCCTTGAGGATGATTGTTGAGGATTCGCGGCGACTTCCGTCTCACAAGAGCCCTGATTATAGGCGGGCCGGGGCGACCCCGCAAGCGCCGCCCCGGACCCGGCTCAGGGGCCTGCAGGGCGGCGAGAAGGGTCCAGATGCGAGGCAGCGCCCCGCAGTTCGAGTTGAGCGGCGGCTCCTGGCCGTCGCGAGACGAGGGCTGAGTCGATCCGCAGGTGAGGCGTAGTCGCTCTACGTTGAACCTGCGGCCGAGGGCGCTAACGAAGCAGATGGGCCCTTATCGGCGCCCTGCGCTAGAGGGCTCGAGCGACCGTTAAGACGCCCACCGTTGCCGCCCCCGCGCGGCTGAGAGTCCTGGCGCATTCCCCCGCCGTGGCGCCGGTGGTAAGCACGTCGTCCACCAGCACGACGTGGCGGCCGGCGATGAGGCCGGGGCTCTGGACGGCGAAGGCGTCGCGGACGTTCCGCCTGCGAGCGGCGGCGTCGAGATCGGCCTGGGGCTGGGTTGGCACCGCCCGCCGAAGCGCATGCGCGGCCACCGGCACGCCCCAGGCGCGCTCGAGGCGCCGGGCCAGGAGGAGGGCCTGGTTGTAGCCCCGCTCGCGCGCGCGACGCGGGTGGAGCGGCACCGGCACGAGGAGGTCGGGCGCTGCGCCCGGCAGAGCCCGTAGCCCCAGGCCGGCCAAAAGGTCGCCGAGTGGATTTGCCAGCCCTCGCCGTCCTCCGAACTTGAACGCGTGTATCGCCTCGCGGGCGATCTCGCCGTATCGCAAGGCAGCCCGCGCGTACGCGAAGCCGGGGCGGCGGCTCCTTCCGCAAAGGGGATCGCGCCGGCCGGCCCCGAGGAGCCCGTCGCAGACGGGACAGAGCGGCGGGAAGACGAGGTCGAGAGCGGCCGTGATCCACGGCCGCCAGCCGCGGGCCTCGCCGGTGACTACGGGGGACGCTACGGGCGCGACGTGTTCCAGCTGCGACACGACGGGCACCGGTCCGTCCAGCGGCCGTGTTCTGCCCCGCAGGCGGCACAGCGGTAGGGCCAGTCGAAAGCGCCGGAGAGCGTGAGCGCCCGCCGGTATTCCTCGAAGGCCTCGGCCGTCTGCCCGCGGCGCTCGAAGATCGTGCCGAGGACGGCGTGGAGCCCCGGCAGGTTCGGCTCCCTGACCTCGACCTTCTGGAATTGGTCGGCGGCCTCGTCCAGCATGGCGAGCTCGAAGTAGACGCGGCCGAGCGCAAAAGCCAGCGGCACGCTTTCCGGAACGCGGGCGCTCGCGGCCTGATAGAGCGCGATCATGCGCGTTGGGCGGCCCTCGACCCGGTACGCCTGCTCGAGGCGGGAGAGCAGCGGCAGCTCCGGGTGGGTCTCGGCCGCCCGCTCCCACACGCGGAAAGCCTCCCGGCTGTCACCCGCGGCCACATGGGCGTCGCCCAGCGAGATGATCGCGGGCAGGAAATCGGGCTGGGCGCGAAGGGCGTCGCGAAAGCGGAGGATGGCGCCCTGCGCTTGGCCCTCCGCGAGCAGCGCGCGCCCAAGCTCGTACTGGATGCCGGCCAGCGTCACCTGCTCCTGGTGGCGATCGGAGCCGAGAGCGACCAGGCGCTCCTGCGCGCCCAACGCCCGCTGCCAGTGCGCTTGGGCCATGCAGATGTCTCGAAGCGCTCGGAGCGCGGTGAGGTTGTCCTGGTCGCGCGCGAGCAGCCGCTCGAGGAGAGCCACGGCCTCGCCGGGGCGGCCGGTCCGCCGGAAATCCTCCGCCGCTGCTAGCACGAGGTCGGGCTGCTCCTCGCCGCGGAGGGCGTCCAGGTGGTGGACCAGGGCCCCCTTGGCGTCGCCGCGCCCAAGCGCCAGCTCGCCCAGGCGGGCGTGCGCCTGCGCGTGATCGGGATCGCGCTTCAGGAGCTCCTCGTAGGTCTGCTCCGCCGCCTCGACGCGGCCTGACAGCTGGGCGTCGACTCCGCGGTGGTAGAGATCGCCGAGGGACTCGGCGCGCCGTGCCTCGCGCGCGCGCTGGTACTCGCGGTACGAGCGCCCGAGGTCGCGCACGAGACCTGCGACCACGGCCAGCACCGCCCCGGCCAGGAATGCTCCGACGACCAGCGCGGCCAGGGGGACCTCCCAGGTCCACTCGGCGGCTGCGACGCGGACGTGGGAGGTGTTCTGCGAGGCGAGGTATGCGACGACGGTGCCGAAGGCAAGAGCGAGCAGGACGCCGAAGCGGACGGACACGGCTGGCGAACCCCGGCGGGCGTTACCCGGCGGCGGTGCGCTCTTCTTCCTCGACGAGCCGCTGACAGTCGATGCAATAGCGGGCGAAGGGCAGCGCTTCGAGACGCTTGTCGGAGATGGCCTCCCCGCACCGCTCGCAGTCCCCGAAGTTCCCTCCGTCGATCTTCTGCAGCGCGGAGACCACTTCCTTCAGGACGCGGCGGTCGCCATTGCTCAGCTCGAAGAGAAACTCGCGGTTGTACGACGTGGCGGCCTGGTCGCCGAGGTCCTTCGTCGAATCGTCCTCGGGTCCCTTGCCGTACATCACGTTCTTGCCCACTTCCTCGACGAGCTGGCGATGCTTCTCCTCCAGCTTTTTCCTGAACTGGGCCAGACGGTCCTTCCTCATCGCTGTCTCCTCCGCAATACGGCCGCTCCGGGGCCGGATTTAGTCGCGAAGGGTACCACGCCCCCGAGGGAGAATCAATCGCCGGCAGCCGCGCCGCGCTCCAATGCCAAGAGAGGCGCGTCGCCCCACAGCCGCTCGAGCGAGTAAAAGTGCCGCGTCGCCCCGACGAAGACGTGCACGATGACGTCGACGTAGTCCAGCAGGAGCCAGCCGCTCTCCGCGCTGCCTTCCTGGTGCCGCGGTCGCGTCCCGGCGGCCTTGAGCGCCATCCGCACGGCCTCGACGATGGTATCCGCCTGCGTCGTGGACCGCGCGCTCGCGACAAGGAAGAAATCCGCGACGCTGGACAGGCCCCGGAGGTCCAGGATGACGACGTCGTCGGCGTTCTTGTCCATCGCCGCGCGGGCCGCCAGGCGCGAAGTGGCTTCGGCCGAGAGGGATGCCATCAGGGCCTCTGCCGATAGAGCCGGTGTTCGCGGATATAGGCCGAGACGGGCTCGGGCATCCGGTAGGCGAGGCTCCTGCCATCGCGTGCCCGACTGCGCAGGTCCGAGCCCGAAATGGGCAGCGAGGCCGCGCGGTAGAGGACCGGGCCGTCCGCGCTGCCGAATGCGGACAGTCCAAGCTCGTGCAGCACCTTCTGGGCCGGAGGCGCCTCCGGCTCGAAGCCCTCGCCGCTTCGCGGCACGACGACCAGGCGCGCCAGGCGTGCGACCTCCCTGGGCTCGCGCCAGCTCAACAGGTCGAGGAAGGTCTCCGAGCCGATGAGCAGGTGGAGGTCGCCCTCGCCACGAAGAGCCTGGAGCGTGTCCACGGTATAGGAAGGCCCGCGCCGGCGGAGCTCGACGTCAGAGACGGCGAAGCGCGGATGCTGGCTGACGGCCAGCTCGGTCATCCGGTACCGATGCTCGGCGGAGGCCAGCTCGGCCGCGGGCTTGTGGGGCGGCACGGCGGCCGGCACGAACAGCATGCGGTCGAAGGAGAGAGCCTCGCAGATCTCGTCGGCGACGAGCAGGTGGCCGAAGTGGATCGGGTTGAACGAGCCGCCGAAGACGCCGACCCTTGGCACCGGGGCCGCTACTCCCGCACCTGGCCGTCACCGATCAGGACGAACTTGGTCGTCGTCAGCTCGCGCACGCCGACGGGCCCGCGCGCGTGCAGCCTGGAGGTCGAGATGCCCATCTCGGCGCCCATCCCGAACTGCGAGCCGTCCACGAGACGGGTCGACGCGTTGACCAAGACGGCGGCCGCATCGACTTCCCGGGTGAAGCGGCGGCTGTTCCTGAGATCGGACGTGACGATGGCCTCGGCCAGCCCGGAGCCGTGGCGCCGGATGTGATCGATGGCGGCGTCGAGCCCGTCGACGATCCGGATCGCCACGATGTGGTCGAGGTACTCCGTGTCCCAGTCCGCCTCCGTCGCGGGCAGGACGGCGGGCACGAGGTCCCGCGTGCGCTCGTCACCGCGCATCTCCACCCCGGCCTCCCGCAGCCGCGCGGCGACTTTCGGCAGGAACGCCTGAGCCACGGCGGAGTCCACGAGGAGCGTCTCCATGGCATTGCACACGCTCACGCGCTGCGCCTTCGAGTTGACGACGATCGCCGCGGCCATCTCGAGGTCCGCGCTCCCGTCGACATAGACGTGGCAGAGGCCCTTGTCATGCTTGAGGACTGGGACGGTGGCGCGCTCGGCGACCAGCCGGACGAACTCCTCGCCGCCGCGCGGGATGATGAGGTCGATGAAGCGGTCGAGCGTGAGCATGGCCATGACCGCGGCGCGATCGGCGGTGTCCACGACCTGGACCGCGTCGGCGGGCAGGCCGGCCTTCTCGATGGCCTTGCCCAGCACGGTGACGATGGCCGCGTTGGACGCGAGCGCTTCGCTGCCGCCCCGCAGCAGCACGGCGTTGCCCGACTTGAGGCAGAGACCGGCCGCGTCGGCGGTGACGTTGGGGCGTGACTCGTAGATGAAGCCGATGACGCCCAGCGGGACGCGGACCCGCGAGATCTCGACCCCGTTGGGTCGGCGCCACGCTTCGGCGGTCTCGCCCACCGGATCGGGCAGCGCGGCGACCTGGCGCAGGCCTGCGGCCATCCCCTCGATGCGCGCCTCGGTCAGCGTCAACCTGTCGAGGAAGGCGGACGTGAGGCCGGCGGCCCGCCCGCGCACCAGATCCGCGCGGTTGGCCTCGAGCACCGGGGTGACTTTCTCCTCGAGCCCGCGCGCCATCTGCAGGAGCGCCTCGTTCTTGGCCCCGGTCGATGCCAGCGCCAGCACGCGGGCCGCCTCCTTCGCCGCCCGCGCCTTCGCGGTCACGTGCTCCGTCACGTCCATGGTCTCAACATCCTCCCGGGCCGGAGAGCACCACCAGGTTGTCCCGGTGGATGACCTCTGCAAGCCCCTTGTACCCGAGGGTCTTCTCGATCTCCGCCGACTTCGCGCCGCGGATCCGCCTCACCTCGCCCGCGTCGTAGTTGACGAGCCCGCGCGCGAACTCCAGGCCGTCGGGCTCGGCCAGCGCCACGACCTCGCCGGCCCTGAATTCTCCGTCGACGCCGACGACCCCTGACGGCAGGAGGCTCTTGCCCTTCTCAGTCAACGCCTTTCGGGCTCCCGCGTCAACGGTGAGCCGCCCCTGCGGCGGCACCGCGAAAGCGATCCACCGCTTCCTGGCCGCGAGCCTGTCGTCTCTCGGCACGAAGTGGGTCCCCAGCGCCTCGCCCTTGAGCAGGCGGCCCAGGGTCCCGGCCTCTCGCCCGCTCGCGATCACCATCGGGATGCCCGAGGCGCCGGCCTTCTGCGCCGCCTCGAGCTTGGTGGCCATCCCCCCGATCGACACCCGCCCCGTCTCGTCGAAGCAGAGCTTCTGGATCTCGTCGGTCACGGCCTCGACCGTGTCGATCCGCCGCGCGGAGGCATCGCGCCGCGGATCGCCCGTGTACAGGCCGTCCACGTCCGTGAGCAGCACGAGGAGATCGGCGTCGATGAGATGGGCGACGAGCGCCGCCAGGTTATCGTTGTCGCCGACTTTGATCTCGTCCACGGCGACCGTGTCGTTCTCGTTGACGACGGGCAGCACGCCGAAATCGAGCAGCGCCAGGAGCGTGTTGCGCGCGTTGAGGTACCGGCCGCGGTCGCTGATGTCCTGACCCGTCAGCAGCACCTGGCCGACCTTGATGCCGTGACGCTTGAAGGCTTGCTCGTAGTGCCACATGAGCGCCGACTGGCCGACGGCCGCGGCCGCCTGCTTCTCCGGGATCGAGCGCGGCCGGGACGTGAGGCCGAGACGCGCCGTGCCCGCGACGATGGCTCCCGATGAGACGAGCGCGACCTCGCGGCGCTCGGCGACGAGCGCGGCGATGTCCGCGGCCAGCGCGTTGATGCGCTTGGCGTCGAGTCCCTCGCCCGGGCTCGTGATCAGGCCGCTGCCGACCTTGACCACGAGGCGACGCGCGCGCGTCAGCCCGCGGCGGGCGCCCATATGTGGCTCGTCAGGATCTTGGCGATATCGCGCAGCAGCCCCGGGAGTCCCAGCCCCGTGACCGAGGAAATGGCGTGGAAGGGGATTCTCTCGGCCGCGCAGAAAGTTTCGAGCGCGCGGCGGCGTGACTCGGTGCCGGGCAGTTCGGCCTTGCTCCCCACCACGATCTGGGGCCGCGCCGCGAGCTCGCTGGAGTATGCGGCGAGCTCGCCCTGGATGACACGCCAGTCGTCGATCGGATCACGGCCAGAGCCCGGGTCGAGGTCGACCAGGTGCACGAGGAGACGCGTCCGCTCGGTGTGTCGCAGGAAGCGATGCCCGAGTCCCTTGCCCTCGGCGGCGCCTTCGATGAGCCCCGGTAAATCTGCAATGACGAAACTCCGGTGCTCGTCCACTCGGACGATGCCCAGGCTCGGCTCGAGCGTCGTGAACGGGTAGTCCGCGATCTTCGGCTTGGCGGCCGACAGCCGCGAGACGAGCGTGGACTTGCCGGCATTGGGAAACCCGATGACGCCCACGTCGGCCAGGAGCTTAAGCTCGAGGTGGATCCAGCGCTCCTCTCCGGGTCGCCCGAGGTCGGCCCGCCGCGGCGCACGGTTGGTGGAGCTGGTGAACCGGGCATTGCCTCGCCCGCCCCGCGCCCCGCGAGCGACGAGGACGCGATCGCCAGGCGCCGTCAGGTCGCCCAGTCGCTCGCCCGTGGCGCGAGCCGACACCACGGTGCCGAGCGGCACTCGGAGGACGGTGTCATCGCCGGACGCGCCCGTCTTGTCCGCGCCCTTGCCGTGCTGGCCGCGCTCGGCGGTGTAGTGACGCTGGTAGTGGAAGTCGAGAAGCGTAGTGATGGACGGATCAGCCTCGAGGAAGATGCTCCCGCCGTTGCCGCCGTCGCCGCCGTCCGGGCCGCCGCGGGGAATGAATTTCTCACGCCGGAAGCTCACGCAGCCCGCGCCCCCGTCCCCGCCCTTGACGAAGACGTCGATCTCGTCGACGAACATTGGAGGCCCCGGGGACGCCGGGCGCGATCAGGCGGGCTGCTGGGCGATGCTGACGTACTTGTCGTCGCCCTTGCGCTCGAAACGAACGTAGCCGTCGGAGGTGGCGAACAGCGTGTGGTCCGTGCCGAGGCCGACGTTGACGCCCGGCTTGAAGCGGGTGCCGCGCTGGCGGACGATGATGCTGCCGGACGTCACGAACTGCCCGCCGAAGCGCTTGACGCCCAGCCGCTGCGAGTTCGAATCCCGTCCGTTGCGGGAGCTGCCGACGCCTTTCTTGTGAGCCATGGCGCTATGCCTCGATCTTGGTGATGCGGACCGCGGTCATGATCTGGCGATGCCCACGATGCCGGCGGTAGTTCTTCCTGCGCTTGAACTTGACCACGAGGACCTTGCCGCCCTTTTTCTCCGAGACCACCTGGCCCGTGACCTTCGCGGATGCTAACGCCTTCGGCTCCACGGTGACCTGGCCGTCGTTTTCGACCAGGAGCACCTGGGTGAACTCCACGGGGGAGCCGGCCTCTTTGCCGAGCCGCTCGACTTTGATCACCTGGCCCGGGGCGACCCGGTATTGCTTGCCGCCTGTCGCGATAACGGCTTCCATAGTCAGCAATTGCCTTTCTTGAATTGATTTGCCGCGAGCGCCCATGAGACCACACGGGCGGCCCGAAAGTCAAGCATGGCGCGACGTTAGCCGCGCGATCACGCAGCCGCCATGTAACGCGACAGACGCTCCCGGAGGAAGAGCCGGGAGCGATGCACGCGGGACTTCACAGCCGGCAGGCTCAGGTGCAGGGTCTCGGCGATCTCGGGGTTCGACAGCCCCTCGACGTCGTGCATGAGGAAGGCCGTCCGGTAGTCCGCCGGAAGCTCATTGATCGCGGTCGTCAGCACCGTCCTGAGCTCCGTCTGGAGCGCCGGCTCCTCGGCCTTGCCGGACCAGTCCACCACCGGCTCGGAGTGGCGCCGGTGATCGTCGAAGACCGGCTGGAGATCGTCCCACAACACCTCATTGCGCCGGCTCCGCCGGCCGCGAAGCTTCTGGTAGGCGGTGTTCGCCGTGATCCGGTAGACCCAGCTGCCGAAAGCCGACTCGCCTTTGAACGTCTCGATCTTGCGCGCGGCGGTCCACAGCGCGTCCTGCGCCACCTCCTCGGCATCCTGCTCATTGCCGGTGATGCGGATGGCGAGGCGATAGACGCGGTCTCCGTACGTCTCGAGCAGCAGCTCCGGTGCCGCCTCGTCCCCACGGCGCAGCGCCTCGACCAGGGCGGCGTCACGGTCGACGCGCGGGGCTCCGGCCGGGCGCGGCTCGGGCTCGGTCATCGTGTCCGCCTGCTGGACGCTCATCATGATTCTCCTGTGCCCCGAGGCACGGGGCACGGCAATCGTCGTTGGTTCAGGATCTCGCATACAGCGTCAGGTGCCTCTTGAGCTCGTCCACGCACTGCTCCATCACCGTGATGTCCTTCGTCATCTTGCTCATGAGAATGGCGCCCTCGAGCGAAGCGACGAGGAAGTGGGCCAGTCCGTCAGGATTGCATTCGGCGCTGATCCGCGCCGCCGCCTGGCCCCTGCGGAGCGTGCGGGCGAGAGTCTCCCGCCACTGGACGAAGATCTCGGCCAGCTGCTGTCTGAATCCCTCGTGGACATCCGACAGCTCCGAGGCGAGATTGCCTATCGGGCAGCCGCCGACGCAATTGCGCTCACGGAGGTTGTCGAGGACCCGATCGAGGAAGTCGTGAATCTGCGCCTGGGCGTCGCGTCCGGTATCCGCGAAGGCCGGCTCGAGGGTGCGGTCGACGAAGCCCCGGACCAGCCGGTCGATGATGGCGTAGCCCAGCTCTTCCTTGCTCTTGAAGTAGTAGTAGAAGTTGCCCTTGCCGACTCCGCTCTCGCGAAGGACATCGTCGAGGGTGGTGCAGTGATAGCCCTGGAGGTGGATCAGGCGCGCGGCAGCGTCGAGGATCTGGTCTCTCGTCGCCGCTCCTCTCGCGCTCTTCGTCTCTGTCAGCATGTGCCTGTCACACCCCTTTGGGATTTCTTGTACCAAACAGTTGGTACAATTCTAGTTCGGACAGCTCAGGGTGTCAAGATGACCGATTTAACTGCTTGATTTCAGGTACTTGGCGAGCCAGGAACGAACCATCTCCCAAGCGCTCTGGGCCGATCCGGCATCATAGGATGCCCGGTCATCGCAGAAGAAGCCGTGGCCGGCGCCCTTGTAGACCTTGACCTCGGCCGTCTTCTTGAGCCGCTTCAGCGTCTCGTCCAGGCGCCGGACCTGGTCCATGGGAATCATCTTGTCTGCCTCGCCGAAGAAGCAGAGCACGGGGCACTGGATGCGGTCGGCCAGGTTGATCGGCGCGCTCGGCGTGTCGGCCGCGATGCCGCCGCCGTAGAACGACACGGCGACCTTGATCGCAGCCGGGTGCCGGCACGCCGTGAGAAAGGCGATCCGGCCGCCGACACAGAAGCCGACGATGCCGATCCGGTCGCTCCGCACCTCGTGCAGGCCCTTGAGGTGCTGGATAACCACGCCCAGCTCGGCCATCAGGGCGGCATCGTCGAACCGCTGGATGTACGCGATGGCGCGGGGCACGTCCTCATACGGGACGATGGGGCTGCCGAAGCGGTAGAAGAGGTCGGGCGCGATCGCGATGTACCCCTCGCGCGCGATCCGCTCCGACACGTCCTTGATATGGCCGTTGAGCCCGAACGCTTCCATGACGACGATGATCGCCGGGTGCGGCCCCGTGCCCGCGGGCCTGCAGACATATACCGGCATGAGGCCGTCGGCTGTCGGAAGCGACTCCATCTCGGTCCGGATATCCATCACAGCCTCCCGCGCTAGAAGCTCAAGAGCTTGAGCAAGTCCGCCGTGAGGTCGTAGAGCTGGGCGCATCCGCTCTCGCCGCCCAGCAGCGTCTGGATGCGCTTGCGCAGCGCCCCATCGGCGGGCTGGCCGACCAGTGAAGCCAGCCTGCCCTGCGGCTCCGTGCAGATGCCATGATAGGGCAGACGAGAGGTCTGTGACTCCGCGGTCATCACGCTTCCGGCCTCCAGGTCAAGCGCGATGCGGAGATCGAACCCGTGGACATTGTCGTGCATGGAGTGAAGGAGGTCGAGCCGCACCCCGGCGCGCTCGAGCCGCATCGTCTTCCTGCGCACGAAGATCCGCCGCGCTCCCGGCGGCGGGCTGTAGAGATCCGCGACCATCGGTGACGAGACCTGGCGCGTCTCGAAGAGCGCGCGGCCCGCGTCGCTGTAGGTGAAGCAGGAGCCGGGCAGGTCGATCCACCCCGTCGTATCGAGGTCCCAGCAGGCGCGCGCGCCGCCCGCGGCCAGGCCGAGCGTGGCCTCGCGGGGAAACTTGGCGGTCTGACGGGCGAGGCGCGCGACCTCGATGCCCGCGTCGACGAGCAGCTGGGAGCCCTGCCCGGGCCCGGCGACCTCCGTGAGCCTCCAGCCGAAGCCCGCCACCATCCGCGCGCCGCCGAGCCGGCCGAAGCTCTCCACGGCCGAAGGATCCACCGCACCGAAAAGCTTCCGCGCGGCGGCCTGGCGCACCTCGTAGCCCGGCGAGGGCGTGCAGACCATCTCCACCTGCACGCCGGCGTCGTCGTCGCCGAGCCGCACCGTATGGGTGAACGCGTCGTCATGGGTATTGTCCACCCAGCCTTCCATGCTCCGCTCGTAGCGGTCTCGGCCTTCGAGGTACGGCGACGTAATCACTTGGAGAGGTACTTCACGGGATCCTTCGCCATGGCGCGTCCTCCATGCTCGGCCAGCGTGCTGCGGAAGCGCTTGAGCCGGAGACTATTGGCGACCACCGACACCGATGACAGGGCCATCGCCAGCCCCGCCAGGATCGGGGAGAGCAGCACGCCCCAGATCGGGTAGAGCACGCCGGCGGCCACCGGCACCAACACGATGTTGTAGCCGAATGCCCAGGCGAGGTTTTCCTTGATGATCCGGATGGTCCGCCGGGACAGCTCCACGGCCGTCACGACCCCTCGCAGATCTCCCCTCATCAGCGTGATGTCGGCGGCCTCGATGGCGACGTCCGTGCCCGATCCCATGGCGATCCCAACGTCGGCCTGGGCCAGCGCCGGCGCATCGTTGATTCCGTCGCCCACCATCGCGACCAGCCGGTCTCCCTCCTGCAGCCGCTTGATCTCGGCCGCCTTCTGCTCGGGCAGCACTTCCGCCAGCACGCGCTCGATGCCGGCCTCCCGCGCGATCGCCTCCGCGGTGAGACGCGAGTCGCCTGTGAGCATGGCGACCTCGATCCCCAGCGCCTGGAGACCGTCCACCGCGGCGCGGGCCTCTGGCTTGAGGACGTCCGCCACGGCGACGATGCCGTGGGCTTTCTCACCGAACGCGACGTAGACCACGCTCTTGCCGTCGGCGGCGAGACGCCGTGCCGAGGGCTCGAGCGCCGCGACGTCGAGGTCGCGCGCCTGCATCATGCGCAGATTGCCCAGCAGGATCCGCCCATCGGGGGCCGACGCGACGACGCCCTGGCCAGGAACGGCCTCGAATTGGATCACCGGCGGCAGAGCGAGCCCGCGCGCCTTCGCTTCGCTAACGATGGCCTCGCCTAGCGGATGCTCCGATCCCTGTTCGGCGGAAGCCGCGAGCGCCAGCAGCGTCTCGGCGTCGACTCCCGGCGCCGGGATCACGTCCGTGACCACGGGCTTCCCGACGGTGAGCGTTCCCGTTTTGTCGAAGACCACGGTCTCCGCCTGGTGCAGCAGCTCGAGAGCCCCCGCGCTCTTGATGAGCACTCCCAGCTCGGCGCCCTTGCCGGTCCCGACCATGATGGCCGTCGGCGTGGCCAGTCCCATCGCGCAGGGACACGCTATGACGAGCACGCCAACCGCATTGGCCAGCGCGTGGAAGAAGGCAGGCTCAGGGCCCCAGGCCCACCAGATGCCGAACGTGAGCGCGGCAACGACGAGCACCACCGGCACGAAGACGCTCGCGACGCGATCGGCCAGCCGCTGTATGGGCGCCTTGGACCCCTGCGCCTCTTCCACGAGCCGGATGATCTGGGCGAGAACCGTTTCGCTTCCGACGCGTGTGGCGCGATAGGTGAACGCGCCTGTCCGATTCACGGAGCCGCCGATGACCGATGCCCCCGGTCCCTTTGCGACGGGCAGGCTCTCGCCCGTAAGCACGGACTCGTCCACGGTCGACGCGCCCTCGACCACCTGGCCGTCCACGGCAACGCGCTCACCCGGCCGTGCGCGAAGCAGATCACCGACCAGGACGAGCGCGATGGGCACGTCCTCTTCCCTGCCCTCCCGCACGACGCGCGCCGTCTTGGGGCGGAGCGCGATCAGGCGACGGATCGCTTCGGAGGTGCCGCCTCGGGCCCGAGCCTCGAGCCAACGCCCAAGCACCAGAAAGGTCATGAGCAGCGCCGAGGCCTCGTAGTACGAGCGTGTTCATGCTGGCCGACCGGTGCCGCAGCTCGGAGAGGAACCCCGCGTGGAACTGCCAGCCGACCCAGAACTGGACCGGCGTGGTCAGGGCCCAGAGCAGAAACGGGTTGCGGAGCCAGTGAGGCGCCCAACTGAAGACCTCGTGCATGCTGCCGAGCAACACCGGAACCGACAGCACGACCCCCACGACGAGTTTGTCGCGCAGGCGCCGGCTCTCCCGAGCCCGCTCGGCCTGTTCGCGGTCGTCCGCCTCGGGCGTCGCCGCGATCTCGGCGGGGACGGTATAGCCCGCCGCAGCTACCGCCCGCCTCAATGCGTCGAGCGGCGGTCCGCCGTCATCCAGCCGCACCGTGGCGCGCTCGGTGGCGAGGTTGACCACGGCCGTCTTGACGCCGGGCACACCCCGAAGGGCCCGCTCGACCTTGTCCACGCAGGCCGCGCAGTGCATGCCCTTGACGGGGAAGTCGAGCCGGGCTTCGCGCTCCGTCGCTTTCGTGGAGGTCGTCATGTCCGCGCCTTCATTCTACCGCCCGGAAAAGCGCGAGAACACATCGAGCAGCTCGTCCACCTTCTTCTGACGATCGCGCGTGCTGCCCGAGCGAATGGCGTCGGCGACGCAGGATTCGATGTGGCGCCCGAGCAGGAGCCGTTGCACCTGCTCGACGGCTCCTTCGACGGCCGTCAGCTGGAGGAGGATGTCGACGCAATACTTGTCCTCTTCCACCATGCGCTGGATGCCCTGCACCTGCCCCTCGATGCGCCGTAGCCTGCCGAGAGCCTTGACCTTGGTTTCACCGTCTATCACGTTGTCTCCTCTGCGGCCGCCGGCCGCCTGACCTCGAGACCCCGCAGGAGCCACCAGGCCGCGAGGGCTGAGGTCAGATGCTTGAGGGTGTGCCCGCTCAGCACGTGACCTATCGAAAAGATCCGGGCGTCCAGGACCTCTGCGGCCTTGGCGACCCCGTAGATGACCATGACCGCAACGAGATAGCCGCCGTGGGTATAGCGAGCCGGGAAGAGCCACAGCATGGTGAGGATCAGCACGGGCGGAGCGAATTGCACGAGGGCGTACGGCCGCAGGTCGCCCGCGCCGATACGCTCGCCTGCGTACCAGTACAGGACGCTTCCCGCTCCTGCAACGAGCAGCACGGGCAGCAGCGCGATGCCCGCGGTGACATTCACCCGCTCCGTCACGATGGCGGCCAGGAAAGCCATGAAGCCAATCGTCATGGGCAGCCGGTCCCAGACGAGCCGGGCGTTGTCGGGCGCCCAGTGATAGAACGCCGAGCCCACGCCGGTGAGCGCGACGCCGGCGAAAAACAGCGCATACGCCCAGCGCTCGCGGGACTCGACGAAAGGCGCGCTCGCGCCGGCCGGGGCCGTCAGCGCCTGGCGGAGTCCCCAGAGCCCGACGAGCACGAACGGCAGGTTGGAGAGCACCGCCCAGCCATTAGGCATCCGCCTGACGGCGCGCGTGTCGGCGAAGCGGTGGTAGGCGGGATCCTGCGGAATCGGCGGCAGGAGGCAAACGGCCGCCACCGCCGCCGCGGTGACGCCCAGCAGCACTCCGATGCGCGAGCCCCGTGTCATAACCATAGATACCCTACGGGGGTAGCCTACCACGGAAAAACGGGACCCGGGCGGCGGCGGGCCTCAGGCAGGCAGGTCGGGAAAGAGCGAGGCTTGCGCCGGGCTCGACGGCGGTCGCCTGCGGCCCCCCGGCTTGGCGGCCTTGGCGCCGCGCGCAGTGCCCGTGGCCGGGCGTCGATCACGCTTGGGACGGACCCAGCCCTTCTGGTGGGCGATCTTGTCGCCCTGCTTGATGAGCAGGAGGTCGACGAGGCGGGCAAGCGGGTGGGCGAGGAGCTCGAGGTACTTGTCCCAGTAGCGTGGCGTGTAGGCCAGCGTCTTCATCTGCTCGGCCGCGAGCATGAGGGCGCCACGGTCACCCTTTCGGGCCGCGATCTTCAACTGCTCGACGATGCGCGCCCGGCTGATCCGGGATGGGGACGTCACGCGACGCCCAGCTCGCGGCGGATGATGCGCGCCGCCTCCGCCATCGAGCGGAGCTTGGCCACCGCGACCCAGCGCGGGGTCTCCCACAACCCGCAGTCGGGCACGAGCCACAGGCGCGCCGCGGGAACGTGTTTGAGCGCGAGGCGGGCGCGCTCGGCGATCTCCTCGGGCGTCTCCACCCGGAAGGCCTTGACGTCGATCACGCCCACGGCGACCTCCTTGTCCGTCGGAAACTCGCTCCAGAGCTCGATCTCGCTCATTTCCCGGTTCGCATACTCGAAGACGAACTGGTCGACCCGCGCGTCGAGCAGCCGCGGGTAGAGCGCCCGATAGCGTCGAGGGGTCGCGAAGGAGTTGTTGTGCGCGTTCCCGAAGCACACGTGAAGCGCCGTCTTGACGGTGATTCCGTCCAGCACCGCGTTGAGCGCCTCCACCATGGGGCCGGCCTCGCCCCTGAGCACGCGATGCTTGCCGGCGGCCATGACGTAGTTCGGCTCATCGATCTGGATGAAATCGCATCCCGCGTCCACGAGGGCCCTGATCTCGGCCCTGACGAGCGCGATCAGGTCCGCGATGAGGCTCTCCTCGGAGGCGTACGGGCCGCCGCGGCGGAGCGGGATCAGCAGCGTGATCGGCCCGGGCACCGCGACCCGCAGCGGTCGGTCGGCAAAGGACCGGGCGAAGCGGAACTCGTCCACGATACCGAGCCCCTCGGGCGCGGTGACCCTGCCCTCGACCTCGTACGGGCAGTGGCTGTCGTAATTGGGCGCGCCCAGCCGCCGAGGCACCGGCAGAGGGCGGATCCCGCTGAGCCGATCGTAGAAGCCGCGGATGAAGGTCACCCGGCGCATCTCGCCGTCGGAAATCACGTCGATCCCAGCCTCGATCTGGTCCCGCATGGCGAGGCGGACGGCGTCCTCGTACGCCTCCTGGAGATCAACCGGACCGAGCCGGCCGGCCGCGGCGGCTTCGCGCACGAGGTGGAGCCAGGACGGCAGCGCATGGCTGCCGCACACCGTGGTCGGAATCAGCGGAAACACGTCGCTCATGCGTCTCCTCCGGCGTGAGCCCCCTTCCGAGTTTTACCGAAATGTCAGGTCGTACTGCTCGCGGTGATACGACGGCACGCCCTGGACGACGACCTTGCGCGCGATAACGCCCTGGAGGCGCTCAACGGCGTCGCGCTGCGCGGTATCCAGGTGGTGCGCCATCTCGGGGTGCACGCGGACCAGCACTTCACGACTGTCGCCTTCCCTCGCCCCCGCCTGGACCTTGCGGAAGATCTCGGCAGTCAGCGTCAGGTCGGACTTGACCGTGCCCGAGCCCTTGCACGTGGGGCAGGCCACGGTCAGGAGCGACTGCAGTCCCTGGCGCACGCGCTTGCGCGTCATCTCCACCAGCCCGAGCTCGGAGATCTCGAGCACGTTGGTGCGGGCTTTGTCATCGGCGAGCGCCCTCATGAGGGCCTGGAAGACCTGGTCCCGATGCTCGGCGCGCTCCATGTCGATGAAGTCGATGATGATGATGCCGCCCAGATCGCGCAGGCGGATCTGCCGGATGACCTCGACGGCCGCCTCGAGGTTGATCTTCAGGACGGTCTCCTCGAAGTCGCGCTTGCCGACGTACTTGCCCGTATTGACGTCGATGGCGACCAGCGCCTCCGTATGGTCGATGACGATGTAGCCGCCCGACTTGAGCCAGACGCGGCGCCGGAGGGCCTTGTCGATCTCCTTCTCGATGCCCGTGGCCTCGAACACCGGCTGGGCCGCCTCGTACAGCTTGACGCGCGAGGCGAGCTGCGGCACCAGCGACTCGGCGAAATGGAGGCATTTCTCGTAGGCCGCGGGCGTGTCGACGAGGAACTCCTCGATGTCTGGCGAGAAGAGATCGCGGACGACGCGGAAGGTCAGGTCCATCTCCTCGTGCAGCAGCGACGGCACGGGCGCCGACTCGAAGCGGCTCTGCACCTGTCCCCACAGCCGGGTCAGGAACTGGATGTCGGCCGTCAGCTCCTCGGCCGCCTTGCCCTCGGCGACGGTGCGCACGATGAACCCGCCGGGAGGCGGAGGGAGGTCCTTGACGATCCCGCGCAGGCGATCCCGCTCGGCGTCGTCCCGGATGCGGCGCGAAACGCCGACGTGGCTGCTCTGCGGCATATAGACGATGTAGCGGCCCGGAATGGACACGAACGAGGTGATGCGGGCGCCCTTCGTGCCGAGCGATTCCTTGGAGACCTGGACCAGCACCTCCTGGCCCTTGCGCAGCAGCTCTTCGATCGGCGCCACGGCGTGGCGCCGGGGCTCGGGCAACAACTCGGGCTCGCCCGAAGGCTCGCCCTCGCCCTCGTCGAGGTCGGCCGTGTCGTCGTCGGCGTCGGGGGCGATGGCCCCGGGATCCTCGCCGCGGTCCGCCGTGTAGTCTCCCGCGTAGAGAAAGGCGTCCTTCTGGAGGCCGATGTCCACGAATGCCGCCTGCATGCCGGGCAGGACATTGGTGACGACACCCTTGTAGATGTTGCCGACGATGGAGCGGCGCCCGGCTCGCTCTACGTAGAGCTCGACGAGCTGCGCTCCATCCTGCACGGCGAGACGTGTTTCAGTCAGGCCGGCATTGACGACGATGCGCTTTCCCACGGCAGCAGTCCCCAGTTCGGAGGCCGAGGCCTCCGGTGCACGACTCAGAGCCCGCTCGAGGCGGGCCCGGTTACTGGAACTGCCGCATTCGGACCGAGAGGAGGAGCCCCAGCGCCATGAACGAGACGACCATGGACGACCCGCCGTAGCTCATGAGCGGAAGCGGGATGCCCACCACGGGCAAGAGACCCGTCACCATGCCCAGGTTGATGAGCGTCTGGGCGGCAAACAGCGCCGTGACACCCAAGGCGATGATGCGGCCCCGGGCCTCCCGCGTGCCGACGGCGATCTCGAAGCCCCGCAGCACCAGGACTCCATAGGCCACGATCAGCACGAGACAACCGACGAACCCCCACATCTCGGCGAATACGGCAAAAATGAAATCCGTGTGGCGCTCCGGAAGAAAGGCAAGCCGGCTCTGCGTCGCGCCGCTGATGCCCTTGCCCAGGAGCTGCCCGGAACCTATGGCGATCTTCGCCTGAATCACATTGTACGCCGTTCCGAGAGGATCGCGGAACGGATCGAGATACACGAGGAGCCGGTCCCGCTGATACGGCTTCAGCACGAGCCAGGCGAGCGGCATGAGCGCGACGCCCGCCGCCGCCAGCGCTCCCAGGATCCGGAGGCGCACCCCGACGCCGACCAGCACGGCTCCCAGCACGGGCAGCAGGACCAGCGCCGTGCCGAGGTCGGGCTGCCGCACGACGAGCACGAACGGGATCGCGACGAGCAGGATGATTCCGCCGATCGTGCCCCGGGGCATTTGCTGCGACGCCCGGCGCCAGGTCAGCGCCCACGCGAGCGCCAGAATG
>WNFP01001770.1_pt1 | contig 25233 bp, 21 predicted proteins | sample 5400201 | NCBI WGS metagenome assembly WNFP01 (sample SAMN13153355, study PRJNA577476) | soil metagenome | isolation source: 115 cm saprolite under Madrone tree | place: USA:California | collected 2016-06-14
CGCATAGCTGGAGAAGGTGGTGAAGGCTCCGCAGAAACCGACCACGACCAGCAGGCGCCAGCGTGGATCGACCAGCACTCGCTCCGAAGTCCAAATGACGAAGAAGCCGACACTCAAACTACCGGTGACGTTGATGATCAACGTTCCGTACGGGAATATCGGCCCCAGAACCTGCGCGGCGTAACGGCTTATGAAGTAACGGCAATTGGCGCCAACGATTGCGCCCAGGGATATGACAAGGATATCCAGCATGGAGTTCTCCCTACAAATTTGGTAGGAGTTATCAGCCTGGAGGGGAGGCGGTTATGGCGAACTCCATCGCCGTAGCTAACTTTTACCACAGAGGACGGAGAGAAACACAGAAGCTCCATGACCTCGGTAATCCGGACGTGGGCGTGAGCGTTCCGCTCGTACCGGACGAACCTTACTTTTCAACGACTCCCCGACTCCGAATAGGGCAGGGTAAGTCGCCTTCTCCGCCGCCATGTCCTTGCCGGCCGTCTTTCCCAGTTGTTCGGACGTCTGGGTCACGTCGAGGACGTCATCTACAATCTGGAAGGCTAGGCCGACGGACTGCCCAAACACTCGCACCTTGCCGACCGCCTGGTCATTGGCTCCGCCATAGAGTCCGCCGCTGACTACGCTTGCGCCGATCAGAGCCGCGGTCTTGGAGCGGTGAATGTACTCCAGCATGGCGAGATCAGGCTTGGCGTGCTCGGCTTCGAGATCCACTACTTGGCCGCCAATCATGCCCTCGACGGTGCCCGTCGCACGCGCAATTTCTTCGATGATGCGCACCCGAGATTCGGCCGGACAATGCAAGCGCGACAGTACCTGATACGCCTGGGTCTGCAATGCGTCTCCCGCCAGGATAGCGATGGCCTCGCCGAAGACTTTGTGGCAGGTGGGTCGGCCGCGACGCAGGTCGTCGTTGTCGAGAGCGGGCAGATCATCATGGATCAGGGAATAGGTGTGCAGCATTTCGAGCGCCGCGCCGAGGTCTTCAATGCCGTCGGGAAGCGAACCCGCAATCATGCGCCCGGCTTCAATGCAAAGAATGGGGCGCAGCCGCTTGCCCCCCGCAAATACGCTGTGCCGCATTGCCTCGTGGATCGAGACTGGATGCTGGGTGGCCGGTGGGAGCAATCGCTCCAGCGCCGCATCGGTCAGCGCCTGGCCCTGCTCCAGAGTCTGGTTGAGCATGCGGGTGAGTATAACAACGGTTCAGCCCCTAAGGAATTTGCCCGCGGATGGTTACTCGTGCGGGGCAGACACTCTTGTCCGCCGCCTTTGAAGTTGCCTGTGGGTTGGAACCATCTGGTTTCAGGGCGGGAGAGAATTTTTAGGGAACGCAAAGTCCAAATCAAAAGCGCCGGACAAGAGTGTCCGCCCCACACCGGCCCAATGACACTTACTTGCTGGCCGAAGCGGGCGGCTCGAACGCCTCGACCTGGAGTTTGCCATTCTGCTTCAGCAGGATTTCCACTTTGCCCTCCGCTTCTTCCAATTCCTTGCGGCAGGCGGCGGAAAGTTGCATACCTTCTTCAAAGAGCGTCAGAGATTTTTCCAGGGGCACTTCGCCCTTTTCCAGCTCCAGCACGATCTTCTCCAGACGCTGCAGGCACTCTTCAAATTTGGGCAACGAATTTTGCTCCTTCAACTATTCTAATATCACGCAGTCGCCCGCGGCGAAGTTCCCAAGGCCTCGAGCACATCCGCCGCCGAGGTATATCGTCCTGAGGGCGCGCTGATCTGAGCGCCCTGCACCATGCCGCGTACCGCGATCAGCATTTCACGGGCGATGGCAACTCCCTCCTCGCGAGCGGCCTCAGGAGTTTTGGCCCGGGCCATGCGCTCCAGAATCGAATCGGGCACCGAGACCCGCAACTCGTTCTTCATGAACTCGGCATTGCGAACACTCACCAGCGGCCAGATTCCGGCGATGACCGGTATTTTGCAGTGCTCAATCCGGCGTAGGAACGATTCCAGCAAGCTTAGATCGAATACCGGTTGGGTTACGGCGCACTCTGCCCCAGCCTCGACCTTGTACTCGAAGCGCTTGATTTCCTCGTCGATGTTGGGGACGCCTGGGTTCGCGCCCACGCCAATCACGAACGACGTACCCACACCCAACGGGTTGCCACCGATGTCCAGGCCTCGGTTCAGGTTGTGCACGATGTTCACCAAGCCGATCGCGTCCACGTCAAAGACAGCAGTGGCGTCGGGATAGTTGCCCATCTTCGGCGGATCGCCGGTGATGCAGATCAAGTTGCGCAGGCCCAGCGCCGATGCACCCAGCAGGTCTGACTGCATGCTCAGCACATTACGGTCGCGGCAGGTGTAATGCAAAATCGCTTCGATGCCGACTTCCTGCTGCACCAGCAGGGAGAGCGCTTGGTTGCTCATCCGCGCCGAAGCCCGCGGACTGTCTGGGATATTGATGGCATCGACGCCCACGGACTTCAGGAAACGCGCACCTTCAATTTCCTTACGGACATCGGTCCCCTTTGGAGGGACAATCTCCACCATGGTCAAGAATTCTCCGGCGGCGATCTTTTCACCTATCCTGGATCGTTTCTCCAGCCGCATCGCGGGAGCAGCCGCGAGCGCGGCGTCGGCCTTCACCTGTGCCGGATTGGCTTTTGCCCGCGCCTCGCCTACGCGCAAAGCGGACTTCATGACACGTATGTGGTCAGGCGTGGTCCCGCAGCATCCTCCCACCAGGCGCACACCGGCAGCGACGAACTTGCGCGCATAGCTTGCCATGTACTCCGGCGAGCATAAGTAGATATTTCGGCCCTCGACCGATCGCGGCATGCCGGCATTGGGTTGGGCTGCGAGGGGCAGGGAAGTGAGGCCTCGTACGCGCTCAATCACATCCAGCATCGCCACCGGACCCACGCTGCAGTTACAACCGATGACGTCAGCGCCCCAGGCTTCAATGCGCGGCGTGAAACTTTCTGGGGTCGAGCCGTCGAGACAATTCCCATCCTCGTCGATGGTGACGTGAGCCACCACTGGAATTTTCGGATTTACATCGCGGGCGGCCAGAATCGCCTGATGCAGTTCCTCGACGTAACCGAACGTTTCCAGCATCAGCAGGTCGACACCGCCCTCGATTAGGGCGGCGATCTGCTCCCGGAAGGCAGCGCGAGCTTCCTCGAATGAGGTTTTGCCCAGGGGTTCGATGCGGACGCCCATGGGACCGACCGAGCCAGCTACCAAAACGTCGAAGCTCTTGGCTGCTTCTTTGGCCAAGCGGGCTCCGGCGAGATTGATTTCGTGCACCCGGTTCTCCAAACTGTGCCGGGCCAGTCGGAACGAATTCCCCCCGAAAGTGTTGGTTTCAATGATCTCCGCCCCAGCTTGCATATACTCGCGATGTAGCTCGCGGATAAGATCGGGCTGCGACAGATTCAACTCGTCATAGCAGCGATTGATGAAAATTCCCTTGGCGTAAAGCAGCGTCCCCGTGGCCCCGTCGGACAAGACCGGGGATTGCTTTAAGCGGGTTAGCAGATCGGCAGCCATAGGTTGAGAATACAAGATGAAGGCTGGTTTTGCATTATGGTCCCGGGGCGCGCCAAGTTTGACTGGGTCACCCGTCGCACCGAGGCGGCTCTGCTATAATCCCGTTTCTTGCATCTAACTCTCCATTCCTCATGTTCTTGGGAGCTTCTGGATTGAAGCAAGCTGCGCTCGCTTTTTTGGTGCTTATCACGGCCAGTGCCGCTCTGGTTTCTTGCGGAACTAACTATAGTTCGACCGGCTCGACTACCCAGGCAAACCCGGCCACAATCAAAGAACACGTTTTCGTTTCCAACCCCTTGTTTCCGAACGGGTCGTCGACGGCTGCGGTCCTCAATGTTGTTGACGGGCAACTGGACTTGCTGTCGGCGGGCGTGATTTCGGTCGGGGCGACTAGCCCCTCGCCTGGCCTGATGGTCTTGTTTCCCAACAAGGGATTTACCCTGGTTTTCAGCTCCTCGAACAATTCCATCTCCCTGGTCAATAACAAGACCCAGAGCCTCAGCCAGAGTTCTTCCGGGACAACCATTTCGATCACCCTACCGGGCTTCAGCGAAAGCGTGGTTGTGGCGCCGGACAATCTTACTGGCTTTGCAGCGGTGCCCACTGCGCCGGTTACACCCGGAACTGTCGAGCCGCCGGGGATGGTTGAAATGCTGGACCTGTCCAGTGATGTGATCACAGCCGGAATCCCCGTGCCCGGCGCTCGCTATCTGGCGCAAAGCCACAATGGCAATCGGCTTCTGGTTCTGGGCAGCCGTGCGGATACGGTAACGATGATCGCGCCCAGCTCGGTAGGGACCAGCACCGATCCCCGGACTGATATTCAAAGTCCGCTATTCGACCATCCGGTTTGGGCGATTTTTAGCAGTGACGATGCGACCGCCTATATCCTGAATTGCGGACCGGAGTGCGGCGGGACCACGGCCAGCGTCACTTTGCTCGACGTGAACAGTAATCTGGTGGGCCCCACCATTCCGGTGGATGCCGCCACCTTTGGATTGCTTTCCGGTAACACCCTCTATGTCGCGGGCACCAAGCCGGGCGCCGACACTTGCGCCGGTTCTGCCACCCCAACCCTGGCCATCACCTGCGGAGAAGTTGCCGTGGTCGACCTCGTCTCGAGTACCGTTTCCGCCACTGCGACGATTACGGACGGCTATCACAACCACATGGAAATGGGCGCCAATAACCAACTCTTCATCGGCGCCCGCACTTGCACCAATATTAACGTTGCCGGCAGCGGCGGCAATGCGGGTGAGGTTCGAGGCTGTCTATCCATCTTCGATACCAGCAAGTCGACGGCGGTGATTCCTCCCAAGATTGGTGAGGTTACAGGAATTCAGCCGATCACCCGTCGCCACGTCGTATACGTGGTCCAGAATGGAAACCTGAGCATCTACGACACCACGACCGACAAGCTGCAAACCACGCAGGTAGATATAATCGGGCAAGCCGTGGACGTGAAGCAGATAGACTGAAGTCGCCTGTCAGCTTCCAGGCGTCAGTTTCTACTAAACACTCCTCGTCCAACTCCTATAACGATATCCGAAAGAGATCTTGATCGGATGTTTGCTGTGAAATGCACGCCTTTCAAGTGGTTTCAGCTCTTGGACGTTCTCCAGGGCGCTGCAAGCCTGAAAGCTGGGCTGAGGGCTGAGGGCTGAGAGCTGACAGCTTACTTCGGTTCCAGCACCAGCACATGCTGCTGCGCCGCCGCGACTGCCGGTTGCGTAAACGGCAGCTTGAAGGTATAGCCCTCGTACCATGCCTTCCACTGATCCAGGTAATAGGGGCTAAGAAAGCTTCCTGCCTCTCCCGTCACAAGATTCAGCGTCGATTGATCGAGATCGGACAGGTCGACCGTCAACCGCTCCGAAGGCCCGTGGCTGCGCGACACCGCCTTCACCGTATAGCCGCTGCCCGATTGCGGTTGAACCCCAGGGCCGGACCAGCGCTGCAGCAAGGGAATTTTCCCCAGAATTGGGTGCTGAACCTCTACCGGATGAAATCCGCCCCAATGCCACGAGGCCAGATCCTGAGGCACCTCCGGCCCACTGACGGCGGCTTCGACGGCAGCGGTCAGCAACTCATCGTAGCTGCCATATGATTCCGGCAGCCAGCGCTTGAGCTGACCCTGAAGTACATTCTCCAGCCACACCGACTGCATGCCCCAGCCATAGGTCTTCCAATTGAGTCCGCCGTCATTCGGCCATCCCATCCGCGCATGAGTTCAGCCGCCTGTTTTGTCCGCAGGGAAGAATTTTTTGCGTGGTCAACGGCATATACAAAGCGTTCGGCGAAGAAGCGCTCGGCGTCGGAATAGATATCCGTCTGTAGCCCCAGCATGTCGGACGCGGAAAATTTCTTGCCCGACTCCAACACACGGTAGATTCGGGCGGTGCGCCAGGGAGCCTCCCATCCGGTGCTGATCGAAAACGGATAGCCGTCCGGCGAGATGCGGCCGTTGGCGGTCGCAATGATGCCCGAAGACGGGTTGTAAGTGCTGGGCAGCTTGTCGAAGGGGATGTACCCGGTCCACTCGTGTATGTCGTCGCTGCCATTTTCGGGAAGGCTGCCGTCTCCCGACGCGCGGATGGGTATCTTTCCCGTGGCCTGATAACCGATGTTGCCATCCACGTCGGCGAACACCACGTTCTGTCCGGGGGCGTCGAAGGCCGAAAACGCGCGCCGGAACTGTTCCCAGTTCTGTGCCGAATCCACTTCAAAAAAAGGATCGTGCGTACCCTCGTACAGGGTCCAGCGCAGCGCCAGTTGGCGGCTCTCGCCGGGGACCAGATCAGTAATGATCGGCCCATGACGAGTCAGCGCTACGTCCAGGACCACGTCGGGCTTGCCCTTCACGTGAATCACTTCGTGACGGTGCTCCGGCGACTTCCATCCTGCGGGCGTCAGGTATTGGCCGTCCGGGTTGAAAGTCTCGATGTAAACGTCTTCCACGGTCGGGCCGACATTTGTTAATCCCCATGCGATGCGTTGGTTGTGTCCTACAATCACATAGGGCAGGCCCGGCAGCGTGACACCGGCGGCGTCAAAGTTGCCGCAGCCGGAGGTGCTGCAGCGAAGATGAGCTTCGTACCACAGGTTGGGCATCTGGTGCCCGAGATGCATATCGTTGGAGAGCAGCGGCTTGCCCGAAACCGTGTGCGCTCCGGAAACCACCCAGTTGTTCGAGCCGACCACCATGCGGGTGTCTGCGTCGAGTGCTTCCGAGTCTTGTTCCAAAGCGCGAGCGAAACCGTCATTCGCTAAACCGGCACCAACTAGATCATGAAACGCCGGCGTTGCGGTCTGCTGGGCCACAGAACTGCTCACGGGGGAGCGTTTGTGCCGCTCTTCGTCTTCATTGCCTGTGTCCTGCTCCAGGCTGAAACGGGCTACCGTCGGTGGCCGATCATGCCACGATGAGTTTACGTACAAATCCGCCGTCAGCTCCGGCCCCAGCTTGGCCAAAATCTTCTCGCGATCCAGCGCGTCACGATACGGATAGTGATTCAGATCTTTAACCATCTGGGCTGCGATGAGCGTAGAATCCTCCGGCGCCCACGGACGCGGAGAATAGCGCAGTATGCGAAACTCGATGGGCAGCCGGTCGCGGTGAGATGCGACGTAAGCATTTACGCCGCGCGCGTAGGCCTCGAAATGAGCCCGATTCTGTGCCGACGAAACCTCAAGCGCCTTCTGTGCGGCAACTCTGAGCTCCAGAATTCTTTGCTCACGATCATGCTTAAGAAAATCGGCTCCGAGAATTTCAGAAATTTCGCCAGCGGCGAATCGCCGCATGACGTCCATCTGCCACAGGCGGTCCTGCGCGGTTACGTAGCCCTGCGCAAAGAAGAGATCCTCAAAGCTCGCCGCATCAATGGTGGGCACGCCGTGTCCGTCCCGGCTCACGGTCACCCGGGCAGAGAGGCCGGAAATCTTCGCCGTACCATCCAGTTGAGGAAGGACAGAGCGCGCCATCGAGTAGAGCCACGCTAACCCGCCCAGCGCGGCGAACAAGGTGACAATCAGCAAGGAAGCCAATACCCGCCCGATACGGCGCCCGCGGCGAGGAGCGGAAACTGGAGTCGTGGTGATCGCCATGGGCAGATTTCGATTCTATGGTGTGGCGGCGAGGGAAGACAAATCACCGCATTTTCATCAAGCGCGCATCCTCAATATCGACAGTCAATATCGCCGGGTTGCGTTGGGTGGGTCTTTTTTGATACTGTCCGCCGGATTCGGCCATTCCCCACCAGGCCGCATTTTCCCTTTAGTCGTTTGGGCCACAGGCGATTCACATCAGCCACTTTCTCGCAGGAGACCGAATCGATGCCTTCCAACTTGGCGCCGGTAGCGACAATAGCTCTCGCAGCCTTCCCCTTCGCAAGCTTCTTGCTGTGGCAACGCGGCGACGACGCCAGTCCCCTTGCCGCCTGCGGTTGTCTGGGATTTTTTGGCGTGGTCATGGTAGCGATACTCGCCCTGAACATTGCATTGCTGATCTGGGTGGCGCGTGACGCCAAGAGCCGTGGCATGGATAATTCTATCCTGTGGATGGTTCTGGTGATGCTTACAGGCATCATCGGCCTGATCATCTACCTGTTGGTCCGGCCGCAAGGCAACTTGGTGCCCTGCACGCATTGCGGAAACAAGCGGCTACAAGTGAGTGCAAAATGCCCCCACTGCGGAAACGCCTGAAGCATCCAGGAACTTATCTCGCACTGCTCGGTCTGCTAGTAGCGGTAACCTGCGCGGATAGCTTTCGGTCCCCGGATCATCAGTTGTCTGCCCGAGCCTACATTGCCCTGGTGCGTGGCTACCAGCATGTGGGACGGCCCGTGGTGGCGGGCTTCGAGCAATGCCGCTATCGTCCCACCTGCTCCCGTTACTCGATCGAGGCCGTGCAAAAATATGGGCTGCGGAAAGGCTTTGCCCTCACTGCCGCCCGGCTATGGCGCTGCCGCGGCGCCGTGCCGCCGGAGACCAGCGACCCGCTGCCCTAGGTGATCGCCCGTCAACTCAAACCTCCGGATCATATTGAAATTGAAGGCTCTGCCCGACGAAGTCTGAGCCGCGCCTTCTTCCCTTATCCTGGGTCACGCCAGGTCCAAAACCCGCCCCGCCCCGGGCAGATACCTGTTTGGAATCTGCCGTGCGATTCTGTTTGCCTTGGAACCCTGATTCTGGTAACTTTCGCCGTTCGGGTTTGACCGGATGGCCCACGGTCCTGTCTTCATTTGGGGCAAACCAGAGGTATGGGGGAGATCAATGGCTTTTTGTAGCGGATGTGGAACGCAGATAGCGGACGGCACGACCATGTGTCCAGCCTGCAGCAGTCGCACCGCAGCACCGCCGGCTGCCGCTGTCCAGGGCACGACTGGGGGAATGACCGACAATGTTGTGGGCATGCTGTGTTACATCACGATCGTTCCGGCGATCATTTTCCTGGTGATGGAGCCGTATAACAAGAGCCGGTTTGTGCGTTTTCACGCGTTTCAGATGATTTTCTTTTGCGTGGCCATGATTGCCATCTGGATCGGCCTCACCATCATTGGTTTTGTTCCAGGGTTGATATTTGTCACGTTCCCGCTGCACATGATCATTTGGCTGGGATCGTTCATCATCTGGATCATCCTTCTGATCAAGGCCAATCAGGGGCTGATGTTCAAGCTGCCCGTGATTGGTGATCTGGCCGAGAAGCAGGCGAACGCCGTCTAGTCTAGGCGCCCGGCGGCATTACTTTTTGCCGGCCCTTCGCGAATTACCGGCCTCCACCGCGTCATACGCGGGGAGGCGGGTTTACCTTCCTCCCTTGACAGGATTTCTCCAGGATGTCATTCCTGTTACCTCTTGGTTCGCAACTGCGCTTCGGCGATCCAGGCGCGGGAAGCCGATCTATAGAACATAGAACAAGGATTGTCTAAGGAAAGCGATTGAGAGTTCGGGTCTTCTATCACGACAAATGCTTTGACGGGGCTTGCTCGGCGGCCCTGTTTTCGCGTTTTTACCGGGAGCGCATCCGCAACGATGTCACCTTCGTCTTCTCCGGCCTACTGCACCGCGCGGGCGCTTTGTTTGACGAGAAGCAGTTTGATGGCGAGGAAAACGCCATCGTGGACTTCAAGTATTCCAGCTCGCCCAAAATCACCTGGTGGTTCGATCATCACCAAAGCGCGTTCCTCTCGCCGGCGGACGCGGCTCACTTCGAGCAGGACCAGGGGAATCGCAAGTTTTACGATCCTGATTTCAAGTCCTGCACCGGCTTCATCGCCACCATCGCCGAGCAGCGTTTCGGTTTCGATCCCGCTCCCGTGGCCGATCTGGTGCACTGGACCGACATCGTCGACGGCGCCATGTATCCCGACGCGAAGACCGCGGTGGAAATGAAAGCGCCCGCCATGAAGCTGACCATGGTGATTGAGTCCGCTCAGGACTACAGCTTTGTGCCGCGGCTCATTCCGTTGCTGGTCACCAAGCCTCTGGGAGAGATTCTGGAAGAGCCCTTCGTCGCGCCCCTGTTGCCGCCTTTGCTCGAACGTCACCAGCGCTCGATCGCGGTGTTGCGTGAGCGCACCGAATCCAAGGATGGCACCCTGTTCTTCGATATCACCGATCACGATCTTGAGGGTTATAACAAGTTCGTGCCCTACTACCTGCATCCGGAATCGATTTATAGCGTGGGCTTGAGCAAAAGCAGCTTTCGCGTGAAAGTATCCGTAGGATCAAATCCCTGGGCGCCCTCGGAGCCGACGGTCAATCTGGCCAAGGTTTGCGAGCGCTACGGCGGCGGAGGCCACGCCCGCGTTGGAGCCATCTCTTTCGGCGTCACGGAAGAGGAAGCCGCCCGAAACACCGCGCGAGAAATCGCCGACGAACTTCGCGCCATCGTACGCCGCGAAGCAACGTAGCGCAGGCGTCTCGCCGGCCGTTGTGAGGGCATCGTGCCCCTACAGCGTGGCGGGCGGGACGGCGGCGCTGCTAGAGGCATCTGGCGAACACATTGAGCATTCCTCCAAACTCCGATCCTCTCATCCTGCGAGCGGAGCATCTGGGCCGAACCGTCCATGACAAAATCCTGATTCAGGACGCAAACTTCGAACTGAAAAGAGGGGAAGTATTGACCATCGTCGGGCCCAGCGGCTCGGGCAAGAGCTCTTTGTTGCGACTGCTCAACCGTCTCGACGAGCCCACCTCCGGAACAGTATTTGTCCAAGGGACAGATTTTCGCAACCTCGAGCCGCGAGAGCTGCGCCGCAAACTTGGTATGGTCACGCAGCGGCCGTATCTGTTTCCAGGCACGGTGGCGGAGAATCTACAATTCGGGCCCGCCCAGAGGGGCGAGACACTAGCGGGAGAAGCTATCGAAGAGTTGCTCAGCCAGGTCGGGCTGAAAGACTACGGCGGGCGCAACGTGGCTAACCTCTCCGGAGGAGAAGCCCAGCGCGTTTCAGTGGCGCGGACCCTGGCCAATTCGCCGCTTGTCCTTCTGCTCGACGAACCCACATCCGCTTTGGACGAAGCTGCCAAACTCGAGGTCGAATCTTCCATTCAGAAAGTTGTCCATGATCACGGACTCACTTGCGTGATGGTTACGCACGATCTGGCCCAGGCGTCCCGGCTGGCGGAAAAGGCGCTGCTGCTCGAGGCTGGACGTATTCTGCGTGCTGGTTTAATAGGCGAGGTGCTGCATGCTTAGACTGTTCTTCCAAACCCAACTACAATTGGGCCTTGCCCAGGCCACCGTATCCGCGTTGGCGGCTTTGACAGTTGTCTTGCTGGCTCACCGGAGGCAAATTCATCTGGAAGCTGAAACCTTGATTGCGATGGCGCGGGGACTAGTACAGATCATCGCGGTGGGCTCAATTTTGGTTGTCTTGCTGCGTGCTCCCCGTTGGACAAGCGCGTTCCTGCTGGCCGGGATGATCATGGCTGCAGGTGCAACCTCTGCGCGGCGCGCCAAAGGCATACCCGATGCGTTTCGCGTCTCCGCCTGGTCCATCGCCTTTGGAGCCGGTTCCTTGATTGCCCTGATGACCTTCTTGGGCGTAATTGATACTGCGATCACGTCGCTGGTTCCGGTGGGGAGCATGTTGATTGCGAACGCCATGAACACCAATGGCCTGGCGTTGAACCGTTTCCGCTCCGACGTCCTGGCTCACGTGGGGGAAATCGAAACCGCGCTGGCGCTGGGGGCCGAAGCTCGAAACAGCGTCTCACCCTACGTGCAGGCTTCTTTTGAAGCCAGCTTGATTCCGGCGATAGATTCCCTTCGCTCTCTCGGCATCGTATGGATTCCCGGCCTGATGGCGGGCATGTTGCTCTCCGGCGCTCGACCGGTGTATGCCGCCATCTACCAGTTTGTGGTATTGGCTATGATTTTTGCTGCTTCGGGATTGACTTCGCTGGCCAGCACCATGCTCATTCGCGGCCGAGTGTTTTCGCCGGCGGAGCAGCTTCTGTTGCAACCCGGAAGATCGTAGCGGTCTTCGCATGGAAAACTTAGCCACATCGATCGTGGAGCAACTCAAAGCAGCAGCGCTGCGTCGCCGCTTGGCTGCGATTCGCGCCGTGGCATCGCTGGAAATGGCCAAGGGTCTGGTCGTACTTCTGTTGGGCTTTGGGGCGGTTTCGCTGGTGCATAAGGATGCCTGGGATGTCGCCGAAGCCTTGCTCAGGTTTCTGCACGTAGATCCCGACCATCACCACTACGCGCAAGTCTTCCTGAACCTGGCCGACAATGTCACCGACGCGAGATTGTGGGCGGTAGCGGCCGGGGCCACGGCCTACTCCATCGTCCGCTTCGTCGAGGCCTACGGGTTATGGCGAGAACTCGCCTGGGCAGAGTGGTTCGCACTCATTTCGGGAGCGCTGTACGTGCCGTTCGAGGCCTACGAACTGGTACGGCGGCCGACCCCGATTCATCTGGCTGTTTTGCTCGTCAATCTGGGAATCGTGTTCTACATGCTCTATCTGAGACTGTCAGCCCGAAGTGAGGTGGAGATAAGCGCTTAGCCAGGTGCGGAAAGGCTCTTGCTTCGAGCAACACCGGGAAGGGCACGAGTTTACTCGTGCCGCGATTCGCTGCAAACGGGTCCGGCGTTAGCCGCTGCGATTTGCTGTTTAAACCCGCGGGCACAGTTAGTGACGAATGTTCGAGAGGTGACATGAAGGATCTTCCCGGAAAGCGGCGCGTTTTGTCTGTGGTTGTTGAAATTGCCCTCATTGCAGCGATCCTGAGCCCACCCCTGCAGGCACAACAAATTTCACTCCAGGCTTTGGTCACACCTTCCACGACAATTGAGAAAGACGGCCATCCCGTCACTTTTGCCCTTCACGGCTTCATCGAATTCAAATCGCTGTCCGAGTTGTTCGCCTACATTGGGTCCCAGACTCAGCGCCGGCAGACCACGGGCAGCCTCGACGACAGGGCTCGGAGGGAACTGGCACGCGAATCGTTGCGCCGTGGCGTTGAGAGCCGGGTTGTCTCGATGACCGACGAACGTCCCCTGGAAACGCTGATGACCCACACCAGCGAGGAACTCCGCGAGGCCCTGGCGCAGGTGAAAGAGCCCGTGCCCCGCGGCTACGCCGAGGCGTTTCTGGCCGTGCAGGAGAAATGGAAACACTCGCTGAACTGCTGGAGCGCTTCACCGTCAATTCCGGCGCGGGTGCTGTCCAACTGGTACCCGATTGAAGAAGGAATCCAACTCTACGGCGCAACTTATGATTCCACTGAACATTTTTGGCAAGCGGTAAAGTATCACCCCGACGTGACAATCGCCGAACTGACGGATTTGCTCGGCGTTCTGGACCACCAAGACTGGCACCCCTGGCTCGCGCGCCTGGATGACGACCCCAAGCTGTATTTTCCCAATGCTTACGCGGTGGAATTCTTGCGCCACAACCTGGCCCCGGAACGGCTGCAATGGTTTCGCAACCAACTGGCCGCACACAGCCTGCGCCCGAGCGATCGCGCCCGCGTGACTCAGCAGCGCGGTGACACTCCCTTCCACTTCACTGCGTTTGAAGAAAAGATTCTGTGGGGCGACCTCGCCGATCTGTTGCACCTGGTCTACACTCTCTCTCCGCCAGACGATCCCATCCGAAAGACATTAGCCGAACATCACTTTGATGGCGTTTACTTGGGTGAGCGCCGAATGGGTTTCGTCAGCCAAGACTTCCGCTCTCTGATGCTGGAGGTCTGGAAAGTGAAATACCTGCAGATGCCGCGCTTCCGCGAAGTGATCAGATCAATCCCAATCGAGATTCGCCTTTCCCACTTCCTGAACGACGGCGACTCTCCCGATATTCCCATCCCAATCTACGTGGATTACTTGAACCAGATACGCGATCTTGCCCGCAAATAGCTCGCGATGCCCGCGCGAGACATGCAATGTGGGCGCGAGCGTCACGCTCGTGCAGCGGTCAGCATCGTGCTCGTGATGAAGGGAGATGGCTAAAAGGCTCCGCGATTCCCAGTGAAGGGACGACGCGGAGCCTCTTTAGAGGGGAAGGCAATGCATTGTGCCAGTACATTTAGGCCTGGCCGGCAGAAAACGTCCGCGGTCGGTTTTCCGACAAGAAGCCATTGCCGCAGAAAATCCGCTCTTATCCGCTGAGAGCAGCCATGCGCTCATCAAACGCGGTCTGATCGTTTATCTATCACAATGTCAGCCGAGAATATTTGCATTGCATCGCTATCTCTGGCAGTTCGACTTTTCTTTGGCATAATCGGCAACTGAACGATGGTGAACGCACAATCCTCGCCGTGAAAGCGGCCGAGGGGAAGCGGCTGATGTACAAAGACCCCCTTGCCGAACGAGATGAACAGAAAGAAAGGCTACTCCCGGCCCCAAGGCAGAACGACTGAAGCTGAAGGGCAACTGGAGAGACCTGGTGAAGAAGTCCCTGTCCAAGAGGAAGGCAGCGGAGGGCTGGCCAAGATGAGGAAACTGTTGCTGTGAAGTCGCAATCACAATTCACTACGCGCCAAGGGCTAGCCATGCTGGGAATCATAACAACCATCGCGATTGTCATCGTCTTGCTAAACATCCGGTTTTTGCTTCCCTGCGTCCGAACTGTCCGCAAGGTTTTGGGGATGTTTTGAGATTGGGCGATTGGAGCAGCCCACGACCTCTTAAATCTCGTCAAGGTTGCGTAAAGCTCACTTCCGTCAGCGGTTTACGCTCCGAACCGGTTGTGGGTGTAAAGGCGACTTTTCGACAGTGACTCGAAAGGCCTCGATGGCCAGCCCGGTGGATTTGAAACTGCACCACTATCACCCCGTCACGGCACCCCATAAACTGATGCTCCAAGGCGTATAATCCACGCCGCCATGAACAGAGCGCGTCAGGTCGTCTTGTTGCGCGTTCTAGGGGTCTTTTACATCGGACTAATACTAGGTGGCTTCGGTCTTCACTTCTGGACAGTTAAGATCGTTCACCATGTCGAAGGTCGCGGCTGGATTGTGGCGCTTATGTTTCCGGTGGGAGCCGAAATCTATTGGGCGATCAAGGAGTGGCGTGTGGTCGGATTCGCTAACCTCTACACCCTCGCTGTCATCGGCTACGGCATGCTCTGCCTACTCATGGCATGGGTGCTCACCATTCTAGAAAAAGAGTAAATCATTTCTGGTTTCATTTATGGTGTCACTTATCTATCCATCTGAGCTACGGGGCGTCACTTTCCGACCTGACTCACAGCACTCCAGAGTCGGCAGAATTGTCTCGCCCTTCGCTAAACTGAAGTGGCATAATGGGTTACATCGCAACGGCCCGTAGCTCAGATGGATAGAGCAGCGGTTTCCTAAAAGACCCCGCCTCATGCCTGCCTGTTTGGAAGCAATACTTTAACTTCGGAACTGAGCTGCGGTTTTTTGGGAAATGCCCCTGTTTGGCACTGTCTGTGCAATGGAATGTGCAATGAAAACAGGAGTGTGGTACTGCGCCAGATCAATGGCGAGAGGGCCGGAGGAAAAGGAAATAGAACAGAATCGCAGTCAAGGCACAAGCCGTGCGCGCGTACTGTCCCCGCTGTGTCTTCGCGGTCCAAAGATAGAGCGATACCCACGCTGCGAACGCGGTAAGGATCTGCAACCAAGCCGGCCAGTCTGTAAAGTTCGTGAGATTCATGGCAGGTCGCCAGGGCTCGATTGATTGTGGCAGCAAGAGGAATGCGGAACTAGAGCTTTCCGGACGTGGATATGACGACAGTCACATTGCGGGTTCCCGATTCGATGGCCGAGCACCTTACCTCGGCGCAGATGCGCTCCTGGCTGCTTGACTTCCTGCGGCGGCGGCCGCACTCCCTGCATCCCAATCCTGAACATTGGTCTTTGAGGAGGAAATTTAGGATAGTACGTTTCTCTTTCCTGCCGCCTCTTCCTTTGTACCGTCTACGTTTCTTTCTGCCGTGGCGGCTTTCCCAACTGGAATCCGCAATGCCCGACTGGTTTCCGTACCGCGCCCAGGCGATTCTCCGCCATTCCGACTAGGGTGTAACGGCAAATTACTACGTAAAGACCGTGGAACAGGATGTCGTCGAAGCGATGGGACATGTGGAAAACGCGTGCAATGAACGTGCAATGGAGGCCCTCGCAGCGTTGAACGTCGCCGTTGTAAACTGAACTGGTAAATCGGGTTAGAGAACGAGGCCCCGTAGCTCAGATGGATAGAGCAGCGGTTTCCTAAACCGAAGGTCGCGTGTTCGACTCACGCCGGGGCCACCATTTTTTTCAATCACTTTGAAGCTCTCGTCGTTCCGTCGTTCTCCCCTTGGTCTCCGGTTGCGCCTGGGTTGCCGATTGTTTCACGATTTCCGAGCTGTCCAGGCCATCAACCCAGGCGACATTCGCGCTCGGCACAAGGTGCCCCTACAGGTCCGAGTTGATCCTGCACATAGGCCAGACTGGCACCGGCCTGAATTAACAGGGAAGCGGACGTGTGAAGATCATGCGTGCGGAAGTATCGCAGGCCTGCTTTCTCGATCGCTGTGATGCTCTGGGTAATCATTCAGTCGCCCCTTCTAGTGAACTCCATAATCCACGTCGAGGTCGTGTCAGTCGAGACACAATACGCCGTGGAGCCGTCGACCGTCACTTCGAGGTTGCACGTGTCTCCGTACTGCGGCGCAGCAGTAAGGGTACCTTCAAAGCGATCATTGACGTTGTATGTTCCGCCGCACCACGTTGCGCAGATGTGATAGTTCGCAGACCCGTCAACATTCATCGTCGATGACCCCCAAAGATGCCCGCCGCCATCGAAATACGTCTGTCCGGCCTCAACGAAAGGCAGGTGGTCAGAAACGGAAAATCCCTCGCTTTTCCAGATATATTTACCATGCAACACGCCAGTGTTCTGATCGCCGACCAGAACTGTAGGATGCGCGACCTGCGCACCCGCGCCGCGGCAAGAGACGAGCGCGCACGACAGAACTGCGAGAGCGCAGAGAGAAGGGACGATTGTTTTCATAGTTCCTCCGCGACAATGCCACAGAACCATACCCAAACATGCGGTTCATCGATAGAGTGCAATTAAAGTCTTACGAAGATAAGACTACACTGTCAAGAATATAAAGATAGTGGGCTACCTTGAAATTGGCCTTTTGCAAGCGTGAACGAGAAGAAGCTGCCAACGTTCGGGAAGAGTTTCTCCGTCTACGCAATCGGCCGCGCGAAGCGCTAACCAAGCAGGTGAAGGCAGGGCAGCAGACTATCGAATGCTTGGTCACACGTCGCCGTCCTTCTTGTTGCGCGGGGGGTTGCGTATTTTGCCGAGATTTGCCGCGATCTGCCGAGGGCGCTTGTTGATCTGATTTGTTTTCAATCGAGGTGTGAGATTTCATAAACCGACGGTCGCGTGTTGACTCACACCAGGGCACCATTTTTAACCAGCGTCCACCATGACACACTGGTGCGTCTCTAAAAATATTACTTTGATGGCGCACTCCCGATTCTGGGTTGTCGAAAATTATTTAGCGCTTTGGTCGAAATTAACTGCGATTTAACAAGCACGTAACCGAAGTGAAATATTTTTGCACTACGCTGGCTTCCTCTTTGGAGGAGACCACGTATGCTGTCGAAAGATTTCAAGCTTTGGAAACGGCACGCCGCAGCTAAGGTTAGCGTACTCGCGTTGCTAGCTCAGTCGATGACGCCCGCCTTTGCCGCAGCGCAGGACAATTCCGCCCAGACACGAACCCCCATCAAGCACGTAATCGTGATTATTGGTGAGAATCGCACCTTTGATCATGTGTTCGCTACCTACAAGCCCAAAAAAGGAGAACGAATAGATAACCTGCTGTCCAGACGAATCATCAACGAGGATGGAACGCCGGGACCTAACTATTTTTTTGCCAGCCAGTGGTCTGCGAGCGACAGTCACAACGACAAGTTTCAGCTTAGCCCAGGGGACAAGACCCTGTATCCAAATCTTCCTCCACCACTCTCAGGGGGACCGACCAACGCGCCTTTCCCAAGCATTGCTGCGGCGCGGCAGGTCGAGAACGGGCTTCCTGACGACTACTACCAGTTCCTCACCACGGGCGGTACCGGGCTGGCGAGCGGGGTCCCAGACACCCGCATCCCCAACGTGAACAATCTCCCACCCGGACCATTCCAACTTACATCCGCTACCCTTCCTTACGATGCCTACACCGCTAGTCCTGTGCACCGGTTCTACCAAATGTGGCAGCAGTTTGATTGCAACGCCTCCCACGGCACCAGGCGGAACCCGGGCGGATGTCTTGCTGACCTGTTCCCCTGGGTCGAAGTGACCATTGGCGCCGGATCGAATGGCAATCCTCAGCCTGCAGGTTTCAATTTGCAGAGTACCCACGAAGGAGGTACGGCGTTGGGTTTCTACAACGTCTTGCAGGGTGATGTGCCGTACCTGAAACTGCTAGCCGACAACTACGCGATGAGCGATAACTTTCATCAGGCTGTGATGGGAGGTACAGGCGCTAATCATGTGATGCTCGGTACCGGGGATGCGATCTGGTTCAGCGACGGCAACGGGCACCCTGCCGCGCCTCCTCACAACGAACTCGTGGCGGCGAACACTCCCAACGCGGGCATCGTCGATGAGATCGAGAATCCGGACGCCCAACCGGGCACGAATAACTATTACACCCAGGACGGCTACGGAGGAGGTTCCTTCGGCTCTCAGTCGTTCGGTGGCGGAACCTACAGCGATTGTTCTGACTCGGATGAGCCGGGCGTTGCGGCCGTGCTGACCTATCTGAGTTCACTTCCTTACCGAGTGGATCCGAAGTGCGACCCGGGACACTTCTACCTGCTGAACAACTACAACCCGGGATACTATGGTGATGGCAGAAACGCCTATGCCGACATAGGAAATCCAAAGCAAACGGTCTTCACGATCCCACCGTCCCCGCTCCGCAACATCGGAGACCAACTGTTAGAGTCGAATATCTCGTGGAAATACTACGGCGATCAGTGGAACGCCTACCTGGCCAACCCGGACGCCAACTACGTGGATCCGAACAATACGTACTGCAATATCTGCAACCCCTTCCAGTATTCAACCTCGATCATGACCAATGCGGCGGTCCGAACCGCACACCTGAAAGACACGGTTGATCTTTACGCAGACATCGACAAAGGTGAGCTTCCAGCAGTGTCATTCGTCAAGCCAAGCGGATATCTTGACGGCCACCCGGCCTCTTCGAAGCTAAATCTCTTTGAAGGATTCGTGAAAAAAATCGTGGATAGTGTTCAGGCCAATCCGAAATTGTGGAAGGAGACCGCCATCCTCGTTACCTTTGACGAGGGAGGTGGCTACTACGATTCGGGCTACATTCAGGCACTTGATTTCTTCGGTGACGGCACCAGAATTCCGATGATTGTGGTCTCGCCCTATACCAAGCCGGGACACATTTCGCATGACTACACGGATCACGTTTCCGTGCTGAAATTCATCGAGGCTAATTGGCAATTGCCGCCGATCACAGACCGCAGCCGGGACAACCTGCCAAATCCCAAGGTGAGAAAGCACAATCCCTACGTACCCATCAACGCTCCGGCAATCGGCGATCTCATGGATCTGTTCGATTTCGGTTCTGGGAGTCAGTAATCAAAACAAACTCGAGGTGAGGCTTGCAACTGCTGGCCCGCTGTGACCGCGGGCCAGCTCTTATTCCCAAGCGGAAGCGCTAACTCATTGGCGGTCTCCGCGAAATCTGCATTCCGCATAGACTATCTCCGTCCGGGATTGTTCCTCCTCAACAGGCCGCAACCATGAGGGGCCGGCTCACCAGTGCTGTTTTGCTTTCACTCTGTTCCTCACCTTCGCGGTCTAAGATTTTGCGTTTTGTACAGTTACGGTCGGCAAAAACTGCGGCGCCTTCCTGGCCTTGATCACCTGCTCAAACCCGTAAGCAATTTTGAACAGCACAGGCTCACTCCACGCCCGTCCGAAAAACGACACACCTACTGGCAGGCCCGCAATGAACCCGGCAGGCACGGTGATATCGGGATATCCTGCCACCGCCGCCGCATTCGAACTCCCCCCGCCGGAATGATCTCCGTTGACCAGATCCGTAATCCATGCCGGACTACCCGTCGGCGCCATGATTGCGTCCAGATGTAATTTGTCCGTGATCCCGTCGATGCCCTCGGCGCGTGAAAGCCGGTGATTAGCTTCGAGCGCGTCAAGATATTCCTTGCTGCTAAGCGGCCCCTTGGCCTCGGCTTTGATGAAAATATCCTGGGCGAAGTAGGGCATCTCTTTACTCTTGTTGCGCTCGTTGAATTCAATGATGTCCTTCAGCGAATGCACTGAAGCGTCAGGACGTCCCGCCAGGTATGCGTTGAGATCGGCCTTCAGTTCATAGAGGAGAACCGTAAATTCGGTATCGTCGAACTTGCCGTGGGATTCCAAATCAGCGGGATCGACCAGCACCGCTCCTTGCCGCTTCATCTCTTCCATGACGTTGCTCATGAGATCGTCCACGGAATCGCTGAAACCGAAATACTTGCGGGCCACGCCGATCCGTGCGCCGCGCAACCCATTGGGATCAAGAAAGCGAGTGTAATCGGCTTCAATCTTGGCTGCGCTCTCAGCCGTCGCGATGTCCCGTGGATCAACTCCTGCCAGCGCATTGAGCAGGATCGCCGCGTCGCGAACCGTGCGCGCCATCGGGCCGGCGGTGTCCTGACTGTGCGCGATGGGAACAATGCCGACCCTGCTGATCATGCCTAGGGTCGGCTTGATCCCCACAATTCCATTGGCGGATGAAGGGCAGACCACCGAGCCATCCGTCTCCGTGCCCACTGCTAGTGCGCAGAAACTGGCCGCGACCGCCACGCCCGAGCCTGAACTCGAGCCGCAGGGATTTCGATCCAGCGCGTAAGGATTCCTGGTCAGCGCGCCGCGTCCACTCCAGCCGCTGACGGAATGGCTGGAGCGAATGTTGGCCCACTCGCTCAGATTGGTCTTACCCAAAATGATCGCGCCCGCTGCCCGCAGTTTCTGGGCCACGAAAGAATCCCGGGCCGGACGCGAGCCCAGCAGAGCCAGCGAACCCGCCGTAGTCTGCATCCGGTCGGCGGTGTCAATATTGTCCTTGATCAGCACCGGAATACCGTGCAGCGGTCCCCGCGTGCCCTTCCCCTTCCGCTCCTTGTCAAGCGCTCCGGCAATCGCTAGCGCGTCGGGGTTGAGCTCGATCACGCTGTTCACCGCCGGACCCTGACGGTCAATCTGTTCGATCCGCGCCAGATATTTGTCGGTGAGGGAGCGCGCTGTAAATTTTCCGGACGCGATCCCTGCCTGTAAATCCGCGATCGTCAGGTCGTTGAGTTCGACGCCCCCGGCCTCCGGAGCGACTGGAGCGACCGGCGTGTAAGCCGCCATCTCGCGAGCGCCCGCCAGCGCGGGCAGCACTGAAACGCCCACCGCACCGACAAGGCCGGCCTGCAAAAAGCGTCTTCGTGATTGCACTGCACGGGAAGCTGAATTCTTTGGTTTGCGCAAGGCGTTCTCCTCCGGTCCCCTCGGCCTGGGAAGCGGAATTATAGGCGATCAGGCAAGCTAGGACTTCCAGAATGTAGGCAGCGAACCGTCCCGCTCATGCGCGCCTGTCGATGACGATGTAGTGAAGGGAACCCTGCGTCGGGCGGGAACTCAGCTGTCCCCATTGGATCGAGCCCCGATGAAGCGGACCCGGACGTTAACCATATGGTTACCATTCAGGTTTCGCAAAAGCAGAAAATGGACCGGAAGTAATCGCTAAAATCAGCCCTCTTCTCGTATAATACAAACTTCAATGCCAAAGTATTCCATTGTGGTCCCCCTGCACAATGAGCAGGAGAACGTCACGGACCTCTACGACCGCCTCAAAGTGGTCATGGAAACCAACGGAGAAAGCTTCGAGATTGTTCTGGTAGACGATGGTTCTACCGATCGCAGCTTCCACACACTACGCGAGATCGCCGCCGTAGATAGCCGGGTCACGGTGGTAAAACTACGCCGCAACTTCGGCCAGACTTCAGCCTTGGCCGCCGGTTTCGATCACGCCCGCGGCGAATACATCATCGCCATGGATGGCGACCTGCAGCATGACCCTGCCGATATTCCTGTGTTTCTGGAAAAAATTGCCGAGGGTTATGACATCGTCAGCGGCTGGCGCAAGCGCCGCATTGATAATTTCTGGCTCCGCCGTTTTCCGTCCCGCTGCGCCAACTGGCTCATGGCCAAACTGAGCGGCGTGGATATTCACGACTTTGGTACCACCTTCAAAGCCTATCGCCGGGAGATTCTGGATCAGGTTCCCCTTTACGGCGAGTTGCACCGCTTTATTCCCGCCCTGGCCTCGTGGCATGGAGCTTCCATCTGCGAAGTGCCGATTCAAAACGTGAACCGCGAGCGCGGGGTTTCTCACTACGGCATCTCACGCACGTTCCGGGTGTTCTTCGATCTCATCACCATTCGTTTCCTGTTGCGCTACCTGTCGCGGCCCCTGCATTTCTTCGGTACTGTCGGCATGTTAAGCATCATGAGCGGATCCAGCGTAACCCTCTGGCTGCTGTTGGCCTGCTGGGCGAAATGCAGGTGCGACACTACCACGAACCCACCCGCCGCGCCCCTTATTCGGTCGATCGCGTCCTCCGCGCCCAAAGCGAAGAGCACACCATCTCCGAATAGTGCAAACCGCTTTAAGCCACCGACCAGGCGGACCCAGGCCGGTGCTCCGAGTAGCTGAATATGGCCTGCTTCAGTGATCCAGTTCGTCCGCGATGGTAATCAGGTCCAGGAGCACCTTGCTGAAATCCCACTCTGGACAGATTTTTCTGCAGGGTGTTCCAGCGGTTATGAATCAGGTTAGACGCAACAGGTCAAGATCACAGCGGCGCTGGGTTGCAAGGCGCCGGCTACCCATTGGTTCACAGAGGCTGTTGAAAACCCTCCTTGTTGACCACATACGGCATCTTGGTAACATCGCCGCCGTAATTCCCCTCCAGCACATCGATCAACCCCTGCACCGTGCGCCCCGCCATGCCTTTGTCAGGATTGGTAGACAGCCGCGTGATGCGCCCCGCACTCGCGACATGCGGATAAAGCCGGCACCGGTCCTCAATCGCGGGATCGCGCAAGGGGGAGTCTTTCGGCAGCGGCTCCTTTTCGTAGACATCCAGCGCCGCCCCGGCAATCCAATTTTCCCGAAGCGCCTTGGCCAGCGCTGCCTCATCCACCACCGGCCCGCGTGCCGTGTTCACCAGATACGCAGTCGGTCTCATCCGCCGTAGCGTGCGCTCGTTAAAAAGATGGTAGGTGGGCGTGGAAGTCTCGCCTTCGCGCAGCAGCGGCACGTGCACACTGACGAAATCAGCCTGCGCCAGCGCATCGTCCAGACTAACGTACTTGATCCAGGTCTTTTCCTTGCAGATACCGCGCGCATAGCGCAGGTCCATCGTCTCCTGAATCGCTCTCACATACTCATGATTCTGGTAGGCGGGGTCGTAGCAAAGAATGCTCATATCAAACCCGGCGCACTTCTTTATCATAGCCAGGCCAATCCGGCCGGTGCCGATGATGGCAACAGTCTTGCCCGTAACTTCGTCGCCGAGAAAGGGCAAGTACGGATGCCAGTAGCTCCACTTGTTTTCCCGGGTCAGGTGTTCGGCTGCCCACATTTTTCGCGCCAGAGCGCCCAGCATGAAGAACGCGAATTCCGCAGTAGCTTCGGTAAGCACGTCCGCGGTATGGGTGAATGGAATTTTGTAACGATTCGCGTCGGCGCGGTTAATGTTGTCGAAGCCGACGGCGATCTGGGCCACAACTTTCAGCTTTCCCTTGCCCGCCTCAAAAACCTCGGCATCAATGGAGTCGCGCAGCGTAGTAATCAAGCCGTCAATGCCGGATTTCACTTTATCGACTATCAGGCTCTTCGGTGGAGCCTCCGGCTTCGCGTAAACTTCGACCTCGTATCCTCGTTGGCGCAGCAGTTCAATTGATTCCCCGATATCGCAGGTAGCAAAGACACGAAAGTGTTTGGTCATGGTTCTCTCTGGTTGGAATCTTGCAGCCAACCGATATTACTCCACGACTTACCTCCCAAGTAGCGGTCGTCCGGCGAACCCGTCCCCAATACCCCGAGCAAAACTGAAAATGCATCGCATCTTGGGTCCTGCGCGGCCAAGTTGCCTTCCCACTCGAATCCAGCGCCGTGGAAACTTCAATCAGTCCTGCGACCATGTCTCCGGGCGAGCTCTGCCAATTTGTTCCTGGATTCGGGTCAATCGCGATGCCCCAGCGGTGGGTGGACAACTTGGCTCCCCTCCGTTGCTGGCGAAAGGCAAAGCACCCGCCGAAGCTGGAAATCTTGGCCTCTAGTGACAGGTCATCCGGTTTACCCTCTTCGAAGGATCCCAGGAAAGCAGCAAGGGAAAGGCAGTTCCATGCTGGCGAGATCGTGTGCCTGCCAGCGTGGATCAAGACTACCGCCGGGCCGGACATAGTCGTAGATGTCACCGAAGGTCCCGACGATTTCTTCTAGCCCGGGTGGCGCCACCCGGGCGCTCTTTGGTGTCACTGCCGGAACAACCGCCTTCTTCACGCGAGGCTGCAGGTTATTCATTCGAGCATTTCATTTCTCCTAATGTGATTTACGTTGAGCGTCTTCCCGTGACAACGGCTGGCGGTCAGATGCTTCCGCTGCCGTATAATCCAGAGTTCTCGAGAACGGGGGAATTCTTGGCTTACGACGACTTGCGCGCCTGGATCGCTGCCCTGGAACGGGCTGGCGAGCTGAAAACGATCCGCACCGAAGTAGATCCCATCCTCGAGATCACCGAAATCACCGACCGCGTCAGCAAGTCAGCGCCCACCCTTCAACAAGCGAAGGGTGGGGCTCCCGGCGGCCCCGCTCTCTTGTTCCAGAACATCAAAGGCCACACCGGCTCCCAACTTCTGATCAACCAGTTCGGTTCCACCCGTCGCATGAATCTTGCTCTCGAGGTCGATGCTCTCGATCAGGTGGCCGACCGCATCCGTGCGTTCATGGACGTGAAATCTCCCCAAGGCTTTCTCGACAAAGTAAAAATGCTGCCAATGCTCGCGGAGATGGGTAAATTCTTTCCCAAGACGGTCTCCACCGGCCCCTGCAAGGAAGTCATCAAGCGCGATAACTTTTCGCTGTTAGATTTCCCCATCCTGCAGTGCTGGCCTAAAGACGCAGGCC
>WNFP01000814.1_pt1 | contig 25188 bp, 19 predicted proteins | sample 5400201 | NCBI WGS metagenome assembly WNFP01 (sample SAMN13153355, study PRJNA577476) | soil metagenome | isolation source: 115 cm saprolite under Madrone tree | place: USA:California | collected 2016-06-14
CTCGGCCAGCCCCGGGATCGGCGCGATCCGCTGGGGCGGGGAGACCACTGTGGACCGCCTGCGCCGGCTGCGACGCACGCTCGCCGGCCTCGAAGTCCCGCTCACGCTCGAGCGGGCGCCCTGGGCCGTTCGTGCCGCCGTCGGTCACTTCGGCGCCTACCGCGAAGGCGTGGGCCCACTCGTCGCCGGACTCCGGCGCACGTTCGATCCGGGCGAGGCGTTCGTGGTGGCCGTCGAAGGCACGGAATGATGGATCGGGGCGGCTTCGAAGGGTTGGATTCCTGCGTTCATTGTGGCTTCTGCCTTCAGGCCTGCCCCACCTTCCTCGCAACCGGTGACGAATCCGACAGCCCGCGCGGCCGCATCGAGCTGATGCGCGCGCTCGAGCTGGGCGAGCTCACGCCCGCCGATCCGGGCGTCGCCCTGCACCTCGATCGCTGTCTCGGCTGCCGCGGGTGTGAGCCCGTCTGTCCGTCGGGCGTGGCCTACGGCCGCGGCCTCGAGGCGGCCCGCGCGCTGCTCACGGAGCGCCGCGGCGTGCCGCCGCTGGTGCGCGCGGCGCTCGGGGCGCTCACCGGCACGGGCGCGCCCGTCGTGTACGCCCTCGCGCGTCTGCTCCGGGCGACGGGCATCCCCAGCAGCCTGGCGGGTTGGGGAAGGATTCGGTTCGCCATGGGAATGCTCGCCGCGACGGCGCCGAAGGTTGGTGGACGTCGGTGGAGGTCGGTGAAGGGGAGTGGAGGTACCTCCCCCAACCTCCCCCAACCTCCACCAACCTCCCCCGTCCTGCTTTTTCGTGGTTGCGTCATGGAAGGCCTCTTCTCCCACGTGCATGACGCCACCATCCGCACGCTCCAAGTGAACGGCTATGCGGTGCACGAAGCCCCAGCGCAGGTGTGTTGTGGTGCGCTGCACGCACACGCTGGGTTGCGGGACGAGGCACGGTGGCTCGCCCGGACGAACCTCACCGCGTTCGGCGATGACGATGCCCCCATCGTCGTCAACAGCGCGGGGTGCGGGGCGATGCTGAAGGAATACGGTCACCTGGCCGACGTCCCGCGCGATGGGGAGAGGTTCGTCTCACGCGTGCGAGACGTCAGTGAGCTTTTGGCCGAGCGGGGGCCGCGGCCTGGCGCGCCGCTCGATATGGCCGTTGCCTACGATCCTCCCTGCCACCTGCTGCACGCCCAGCGGATCGCCGAACCGCCGGAGCGGGTGCTGCGGGCGATCCCGGTGCTGCGCGTGGTCTCCCTACCCGATGCCGCACAGTGCTGTGGAAGTGCCGGGCTGTTCACGCTCGTGGAGCCCGCCATGTCGCGCACGGTGCTGGCGCCCAAGCTCCGCTCGCTCGCCGAGGCCCGACCACAAGTCGTAGCAACAGGCAACCCGGGGTGTCTCATGCAGCTCGGAGCGGGGCTTGCCGCCGCGGGCATCCCTGCCGCCGTGCGACACCCCGTCGAGCTGCTCGACGAGTCGTACCGGGCGGCGGGCTATTATGCTTGAGGGATGACGGAAGGGCTGCCACAGGTCGCGCGGATCGAGCCTGGTGAGGTCACGCCGGCACTGGTCACCGCGCTATATACCGGTGCGGTCGTATCGCGAGTCGAGGCCGGGGTGGTGTCGCTCACGGGCCCCGGGGCCGTCACCGCGTTGCAGGGCCTGCTGACGAACGACGTCGAGCTCCCCGGCGACGGCTCATTTGTGTACGGCGCACTGCTCACCCCCAAAGGGATGATTGTTGTAGACGGCTGGGCGGCTCGGCTTGGCGCCACCGTGAGCTTCACCGTGCCCGCGGACGCGGGGGGCCGCGAGCGCGCTCACGCGATCTTCACCCGTTCGGTGCCCCCGCGCCTCGCCCGCGTGAGCGATCGCACGGCGGACCTGGCGGTCTACCGCCTGGCCGGTCCGGGCGCCCTCGCGGTGGCCGTCGCGGGGGGCCTCGAAGTGCCGCCCGCCGCCGGCCGCGTCCTCGTGCGGCCCGACGCTGTCGAGACCGCGCGCGCCACCGAAGGAGCGCCGTTCGTGCTCCAGGTGACGGCCCCCGAGGCAGCGGGCGCGCTGCTCGTCGCGCGCCTGGAAACCGCCGGCGCCGTCGCTGCCGGTCCCGCCGCCTTAGAGCTGAACCGAATCCTCGCCGGCTGGCCCCGGCTCGGCGCCGAGGTCGACGAGAAGACCATCCCTCAGGAAGTACGGCTCGACGCGATCGGCGGCGTGTCGTATACGAAGGGCTGCTACACCGGCCAGGAGACGGTCGCGCGGCTGCACTTCCGGGGGCACGTGAACCGCCAGGTCCGCGGCCTGCTGTTCGACCCGGAGCCGCCCGCCGCCCCCGCGGGCGGCTGGAGCGTGGTCACCTACCTCGACCGCGACGTCGGCCGGGTGACGAGCCTTGCATTCGTGCCCGAGACCGGCGTGGCCGGCGCCGGGCGCTGGATCGGCCTTGCGCTGATCCGGCGCGAGGTAGAGCCCGGCTCGGTGGTGCGGGCGGCCGGCCGCGATGCGCGTGTGGTCGATCTCCCCTTCGCCTTCCCGATCGCCGCGCCGGCATGAGCGTGCTCGTCACAGGCGCGAGCGGCCTCGTGGGCAGCCACGTGGTCGCCGCCCTGGTCGCAAGCGGTGAAGCGGTGCGCGCGCTGGTGCGGCCGGCCAGTCGCGCCGCCGTGATGCGGCTCGGGGCGGAGGCCGTCGCCGGTGACGTCACCGACCCGGCCGCGTGGCAGGCGGCGGCGCGCGGCGTCCGAGCCATCGTGCACGCCGCCGCCCTCGTGCAGCGCCGGGCCTCGTGGGAGCAGTACGTCGCCGTGAACGTCGATGCGACCCGGCTCGCCGTCGCCGCCGCCCGGACGGCGGGCGCGCGACTGATCCACATCTCGTCCGTCGCGGTGTACGCGGGCTCTGCCGCATATCCCTCGCGACCCGAGCGGCGGGATGAAGACTTCCCCTTCCAGCCGATCGCGACACCCGACTTCTACGCCCGCTCGAAGCGCATGGCGGAGGCGGTGGTGAGCGAAGCGGCGACGCGTGGCGACTGCATCGTGGCGGCGCTGCGTCCGACGGTCATCTATGGGGAGCGGGATCGTTTGTTCACGCCACGCATGATCCGCGCGGCGCGGCTCCGGTTTGTGCCCCAGATCGGTCCCGGCACGAACCGGTTGTCGTGCGTGTACGCGGGCAACGTGGCGGCCGCCGTCGTCGCGGCGCTCGACGCACCGCTGCAGGGATTCCGCGCGTACAACGTGACGAGCGACGGTCCGCCCGCACTGTCGCAGCGCGAGTTCTTCGCCGCGTTCGCGGCCGCCCTCGGCCGGCGCTATTGGTCGATTCCGATTCCCACACCGCTCGCCGGTCTCGTGCTCGGCCTGTTCACCGCCCGCCGGCTGGCGCGCGCGGCGGTGTCCTTCGTGTCGGGCGAGAACCCCTACTCGGACGCGCGTATCCGCGCCGAGCTCGGGTGGCGGCCACCAACCCCGGCGCCCGCGGCGATTGGGCGCACGGTCGCCTGGTTTCTCGAAAACGAAAAGCCCGGGAACTAGTCCCGGGCATCGTTACTGTCCTGCGGTACTTGCTTACGCCCGCTTCTTCTTCTTCGCAGGGGCGGCGGGCTTGGCCGGGGCCATCTTCTTCGCGGTATCGGCCGCCATCTTGTGGGTCGTGTCGGCCATCATCATGTGCGACGTGTCGGCCATCATCATCTTGGACGTGTCGGCTGCCGGAGTCTGCGTCTGCTGCTGCTCGGCCTTTTGACACGCGCCTATCGCCACCAGGGCGAGGACAACTGCGAGACGCTTCATGCGCGCTCCTCTAGAGAAAATAGTAGCGGTGCGGGGTTCGGCCGGGAAAAACCTAGCGGCGGGCCCCCGGGAGTCAAGGCCGCGAAGCGGCACCGGGGGTATTAGGCCGACATGACCGACCGCCGCCGCTTCGTCGCTTGGCTCGGCAGCCTGCCGCTCGTCGGCGGGCACCACCGCCTGCCCGCCGCACCCCCGATTGTCATCGACGCGACGCCCACGGCGCTGTACCAGCAGCCCGATGGGCGCAACAACCTCGTCCGCGTCGCCGTATCGGGCCTCGACGCCCCGGCGGCGCGCGCCCGCGTGACCGACCGCCGCGGCACGCTGGTGGGGACCGCGGGCCTCCTGGCCACCGGCGCGGGCCTCGCCGGCGAGCTTTGGGTGCCCCTCTCACGGGCGTCCGGCGCCGAGTTCCAGATCGACGTCGAGGTCGGCAAGCAGCGCGTCGGGAGTCGCCGCGTCCGGCTCACGCCACCGCGCCGCTGGACCGTCTACTGGATCGCGTCGAGCCACACCGACGTCCGCCTCACCGCGCTTCAGGAAGACAGTCTCGAGTTGCACCGCCGGAATCTGGATGCGGCGCTGGCCCGGCTGCCCGCCCATCCCGACTTCCGCTGGACGGCCGAGTGCGCGCTCCACCTCATCTCGTACGTCGAGAACCGCTCCCCCGCCGCGGGGGAGGCGCTCGCCCGCGCCATCCGCGACGGCAAGATCGGCGTCTCTGCTCTGTTCGCGCAGCCGCTGACGGGGATCCTCGACCACGAGACGTTCGCACGCCTCGTCTGGCCCGCGGGCCTGTTCGCGCGCGAGCACGGCTTGGGTTATCAGGCTGCGCAACTGGCCGACGTGCCCGGGCAATCGCTCACGTTTCCGACCCTGCTCGCCGCGAGCGGCGTGCGCTATCTCGCGAGCGCGGTCAATCCCGAGCGCGCGGCGCCGCTGCTCTCTCCCGCCGACGCCGTGCGCGCCCAGCTCGGCGGGGGCGAGTGGACGACATATCCACAACTGTACTGGTGGGAGGGACCGGACGGGAGCCGCGTGCTGCACTGGCGGGCCGACCAGTACGCCGACGGCCTGCGGTTCGGGTTCGACGTGGGTCCGGCCGACATGGGGCGCCGGCTGTCAGACTGGCTGTTGACTCACCCGGTGTTCCTGTCCCCAGGCTACCCCTACGACGTCGTGCTGCTGTCGGGCGCCACCGGCGACAACGGCCTCCTGGACGAGCGCGTCGTCGCGAACGTGGAGGAGTTCTCCCGTCGGTTCGCCTACCCGCGTCTCGTGACGGCGCGGCCCGAGGAATTCTTCCGCGAGGTGGAGCGGCGCTGGGGCACGAAGCTGCCCGTACGGCGCGGGGACACCGGCTGCTATCGCGAGGACGGCGCCGCGTCCACCGCCGCGGAGCTGGGGCGCTACCGCGCGGCCCAGCTGGTCGCCCGGGCCGCGCAGCTGCTGGCATTGTGGGATGAGAAGACCGAGCCGCGCGACGGCGGCGCGGCGGAGCGGATCGAGCAGCGGGCCAGTGAGCGCCGGAAAATGTGGCGCGATCTGCTGCTGTTCGGCGAGCACACCTGGGGCGCACCGGCCGGCGAGGCCGACCCCGACGGGGCGGAGGGCGCCGCGCAATGGCACCATAAGCGGCGCTTCCTGGACGGCGGCGCCGCCGCAGCCGATGCCCAGGTCGCGGCCGCGCTGCTCCGGATCGGACTCTCGACCGGCGGGAGCGGCGGCCCCGCCCGCGTGGTATTCAACGCGTCGAGTTGGGCGCGCAGCGACGTGGTGCAGGTCCCTCATGGCGCTGCGCGGCGGTTGGTCCAGGACGGCCGGGAATGGCCGGCGGTGGATCTTCCCGACGGGTCGGCCCTGATCGTGGCGCGAGACGTCCCCGCCTTGGGTTACCTGGTGCTGGCGGAGAGCGAGCGGGCGCCGAACCCGCCTCGGGATGACGGCGCGACGCTCGAGGCGCAGGCCGGCGGATTTCACGTGGTGCTCGACCCGGCGAGCGGCGCGATCCGCTCGCTCACGACCGGGAACGGTGTGGAGCGCGTCCGGCCGGCGGGCTGGTCGGGGCTCAACCAGCTCGTGTACGTGGAGGGCGGCGCGCATAGCGCCCTGTGGACGAGCGGAGCGCGCGACGAGCTGCGGTCCCCTCCCGATCTCACGCTGCACCAGGCGGCGCTCGTATCGGCGCGCCGCGAGCGGCTCCCCGGCATCGGGGCCCGGCTGGTCGCCGAGCGCGCGCTCCAAGGTTGCACCAGGGTCACGACGGTCGTGACGCTGTACGACGACCTGCCCTGGTTGGACATTGCGAACTGGATCACGAAGCCCGCCACGCTCGCCAAGGAGGCGCTGTACGCCGCGTTCCCGTTCGCGCTCACCAAGCCGACGGTCGAGGTCGAGGTGCCGCTCGGACGGATGACGGTGGAGCGCGACCAGCAGCCCGGCAGCTGCCGGGACTGGTACTGCCACGCGCACTGGGTGTGGCTGCGCGACGCGGCGGGCGGCATGCTCTGGAGTGGACCCGACACGCCGCTGTTCACCCTGAACGACATCTTCCGCGGCCAGTGGCGCCGGAAAATCGAGCCCGACGGCACGCTGTTCTCGTATGTCTTGCACAATTACTGGCCGACGAACTTCGCCGCCCGCCAGGGCGGCGAGCTCTCGTTCCGCTACCGCATCTCGTCGCTTCCGGCGGGCGGTGACGCGGCCGAACCGGCCCGGCGCGGCTGGGCCGCGTGCGACCCGTTGTACGTGAGCGCTCCGTACGCGGGCACGGGCTCGGGCCCGCTCCCCCGCAAGGACTCGGGCTTGTTCATCGCGGATCAGGGCGTCGCGGTCGTCGGCCTGAAGCCGGCGGACGACCGCACCGGCGCGGTACTGAAGCTCGTCGACGTCACCGGCGTCGGGCGCGCGGTGTCCGTCTGGCCGGGGGCGTACCGCTTCCAGGGCGCGCGTCGCACCAACTTCGTCGAGATGAACGGCGACCGAGTTCCGGTCGCACCGGACGGGCACGCCGTGATCGACCTTCCCGCGTGGGGCACCGCCGCGCTACGACTCTTTACACCGCGGGAGGGAGCCGATTAACTATCGCTCTATGACCAAGCCGACCACGCTGGGAGAGCTGCAGCAGACCGAGTGGGCGAGTCCCGCCCGCGTCAACCGCACCGTCAAGGACGAGCTGCGCGAGAATCTGGTCTGTCTGCTCGAGAACGGGTCGCCCCTGTTCCCGGGCATCGTGGGCTACGAGGATTCCGTCATCCCCCAGCTCGTGAATGCCGTCCTGTCGCGCCACAACTTCATCCTGCTGGGCCTGCGGGGGCAGGCGAAGAGCCGCATCCTGCGCCAGCTGGTCACGCTGCTCGACGAGGAGATTCCGATCCTCGCGGGGAGCGAGGTGAACGACAATCCGTTCGCGCCGATCTCGAAGTTCGGACGCGAGCTCGTGACGGAGCACGGCGCGCAGACCCCCATCGCCTGGCTGCCGCGCGAGTCCCGCTTCGTGGAGAAGCTCGCCACGCCCGATGTCACGATCGCGGACATCATCGGCGACGTGGACCCCATCAAGGCTGCGCGCGGCGGCCATCTGTTGTCTGATGAGCTGACCATGCACTTCGGGCTCCTGCCGCGGGCAAACCGCGGCATTTTTGCGATCAACGAGCTCCCCGATCTCGCCGGCAAGATCCAGGTGGGCCTCTTCAACATCATGCAGGAGGGAGACGTCCAGGTGAAAGGCTATCCGGTCCGCCTGAACCTGGACGTGGCACTGGTCTTCACGGCCAACCCCGAGGACTACACGGCCCGCGGCAAGATCATCACGCCGCTCAAGGACCGCATCGGATCGGAGATCGTCACCCACTACCCCTACACGGTGGAGCTGGGCGCGGCGATCACGCGCCAGGAAGCCTGGCTCGAGCGCAGCGGGCGGCCGATCAAGCTGCCCGACTTCGTCGCCGAGCTGATCGAGCGCGTGGCCTTCGAGGCGCGCGAGGACAAGCGGGTGGACCGCCGTTCGGGCGTTTCCCAGCGCCTCCCGATCAGCGTACTGGAAAACGTCGTGTCCAATGCCGAGCGGCGCACCGTCACCACGAAGGAAAAGACGGTGGTCCCCCGCATCTCCGACATCTACGCCGCGCTGCCCGCGATCACCGGCAAGCTGGAGCTCGAGTACGAGGGCGAGCTCCAGGGCCCGGAATCGATCGCCAAGGACCTGATCCGCCGCGCCGCCGGCAAGACGTTCGAGGCCCGGGTGGGCGGCGCCAACGTGGACGACATCGTCCACTGGTTCGACGAAGGTGGAGCGCTCAAGATCTCCATGGACGAGCGCTCGGAGACCTGTCTCAAGGGCTTCAGCGTCGTCCCCGGCCTGCTCGACTTGGTGGACCGGGTGGGCCTCGCCGGCAAGAAGGACCCGGGTACCATGGTGGCCGCGTGCGAGTTGGTGCTCGAGGGACTGGTGGCCGAGAAACGGATCTCGCGCAACGAAGAGCTCGGCTACGTCCGCGCGCGCGCGGAGCCGAAGGGACCGGGGTACGGCAAGACCGGCGGCGGCGGGGGAGCGGGGGGCGGGGGGCCAAACCTCTTCCAGTAAGCGATCGCTCGCCGGCCGACGTATCTTCTCGCGTCTCCCCCTCTCGGAGCTTCCATGGGCAAGCTCGTCGGCGGCGCCGTCCTGCTCGTCATCGCGTTTTCACTGCTCCTGGCAGCGGCCACGGTCCGCGCCCAGCGCCCCGGTCCCATCGCCAACATGTTGCGCGTCGCCGGCTTCGCGGTCGGCGTCCTCGCCGTGCTGTTCACGACCGGGTCGGCCCTGGCCGTGATCGACCCGGGCGAAGTCGGCGTGCGGCACGCCTTCGGCTACGTGGACCCGGGACCGCTGCTCGCCGGCATCCGCTTCGTGCCACCGTGGTCCTCGATCGAGCGCTACTCGACGCGCGAAGAGCAGTGGCCCACGCGTGGCGAGCAGATCGAAGCGATCGAGGCGCTCTCGAGCGAGCAGATGGGCATGCACGTCGAGGTGTCGATCCGCTGGCAGATCGACCCGATGCAGTCCCCGAAGATCTTCACCGAGATCGGCAACGAAGACCAGATCCGCGGCGCCGTGCTCAACGCCATCCGCAAAGGGGTGCGCGACGGCATGGTGCAGTACTCCATCAACGACATCGCCAAGCGCACCCAGATCGCCAACACCATGGAAGGCCTGGTGGATTCCGCGCTGGTCACGCGACCCCGCGCCGGTGGTGGCAACTTCCGCATCGCCACGGTCACCGCATTCTTCCTCCGTGACCTGCAACCGCCGCCACAGGTCGTGCAGGCGATCAACAACAAGATCGCGCAGGAGCAGCAGATCGAGACCGAGCGGCACCGCGTGGAAGTCGCCCGGCTTCAGACCGAGCAGCAGCGGCTGCTCAATCAGACGCTCTCTCCTGAAGCGCTCACCAAGCAGTGGATCGAGGTGCTGCACGACATGCGCGGCTCGAGCAACCTGATCATCTTCGTGCCGACCGAGGGCGGGCTGCCCCTGCTCAACATCAGCGAGCTGCGCAAGAACCTGAAGCCCTGAGATGGCGCCGCCGGTCATCACGATCACTCGGCAGTATGCATCCGGCGGCTCGGAGGTCGCCCGCCTGGTGGCCGCGGAACTCCGCTGGGACGTGATCGACAACGAGTTCGTGGACGAAGTCGCGCGCCGGGCGGGTCTTCCCGCCGACGCGGTGGCCCAACGCGACGAGCGGGCGCCCGGACTCCTGGAGCGGCTGGCGCGCACCCTCGCGGCCGGGTCCCCTGAACTGTTCATCGCGACCGCCGGCCTACCGCGCGTCGACCCGGACGAGGCGGCGATCGTCCATGTCACCGAGCGGGTCATCGCCGAGGCGGCGGCCCACGGCCGAATCGTCCTGGTGGGCCGGGGAGCCCAGGCGGTCCTCGCGCAGCGACCCGACGCCTTGCACGTCTACGTCGTCGCCCCGAAGCCGTGGCGCGTGAAGCTCGCGGTCGAGCGCCTGGGGGTGAATCCGGCGGAGGCCGACAAGGTGGTGGACGAAACGGACCGCCAACGCGACCAGTACGTGCGGACCTACTATGGGCGGCAGCGCCAAGAGGTCGTGAACTACGACATGGTGGTCAACACCGAGAAGCTGGGAATCGACGGCGCGGCCGCGCTGCTGGTGGCCGAAGCGCGCCGGAGGAGTTGGCGGTGAGGACCACGGCCCGTGCGACGGCGCTGACGGCGTGCCTCTCACTCGCCTGTTGTTACGGCCCGCCACCCGCGCCGCCCGCGCCGGTGGCTGTAGTGCCGTTCGATGCCTACGGCGGCGCGATCTACGTGCCCGCCGTGATCAACGGCGACTCCGCCTGGCTGATGCTCGACACGGGCCTCTCGCGCACCGGGTTGGACCGGGACTGGGCGCGCACGGTCGGGATCGTTCCCGGCCCTCCACCGGTCCCAGCGGTCGCGGCTGCCGCTTCGACCGCCGTCGTGGACACGATCCGGCTGGGGGAGCTCACGCTGGTCAACCATCGCGTGGCGCTGTACCCCCTCAACGGCCTGAGCGAAGCGAGCGGGCGGCTGCAGCTGGGCTTGATCGGCCACGATGTGCTGCAGCACTACACCGTGGTGATCGACTACCGGCAACGGCGCGTGCAGTTGTTCGACCCCGCGCGGTACCGCTACAAAGGCCCGGGCACCACCGTGCGATTCACGCCCGACGCGGATCTCCCGCTGCTGCGCGCCCAGGTGAAAGTCCGCGGCCGCCAGGCCATTCCGGCGCGGCTGCTGCTCGACACCGGGGCGTCGGGACTGTGCCTGATTCTCACTACTCCGTTCGCGGAGCAACACGACCTGGGCCGAGTGGTACCGGCCATCGAGGCACCCATCGGAACGGGCCTGGTGGGCGAGCTCCACGGTACCATCGTCCGCCTGCAACATCTCCGGCTCGGCGGCGTGAAGGTTCCCTCCCCGACCACCGGACTGGGTGGCGAGTACAAGGGCTTCCTGGCGCGAACCGACATCGACGGCGTCGTAGGCAACTCGGTGTTCGAAGGATCGCGGCTGATCGTCGACTACGCCGGCCGCCGGATCATCGTCGAGCCCCGACCCGGCGACAGCTCACCGTGCGATTTCGATATGAGCGGGCTGCGGCTCGCCGCCCGGGGCCCGGGGCTGAAGCACATCGTGGTCGATTATGTCGTACCGCGCAGCCCCAGCGCAGAGGCCGGGATCGCGGTGGGCGACGAGCTCCTCCTCATCGACGGACGCGGCGTGGCGGAGGGCGACCTGAGCGACGCACGCAAGGCGTTGCGCGCCGACGGCATGGTGCGCCTGCTCGTGCTGCGCCGCGAGGCGGATACCATCCGCGTGGCGCTGAAGCTGAGAAGGCTGTTGTGATCCTCCGCTAGGCCGTCCGCCGTAGCGCCGGCACCCGCCACGCGGCCAACGCCACCGCGATGATGCAGCCGACCCCGCCCAAGGCGACGGCGAAGGGTGCGCCCGCATGCTCCGCCACGAGGCCCGCCTGGAACGCTCCGAGCGGCGCCAGCCCCACGAAAACGAAGGCGTAGAACGCCATCATCCGGCCGCGCAGCTCATCGGGAACGAGGGTCTGCAGCATGGTGTTGGCGAGCGCCGTGGTCACGATCATGGCGCAGCCCGCCAGCGCCAGGAGCGCTAGCGCCCCGCCCACGGAGCGCATGGCCGCGAACAGCACCAGCAGGGCGCCGAACGCCGCGCCGCCCTCCAGCAACGCGGCCCCCTTGTGAACCCGCGGCCCGCGGAGGGCGAGGCCCAGGGCACCCAGCATCGCACCGATGCCTACCGCAGCCATCAGCAGCCCGTAGCCGCGCGCGTCGGTGTGCAGGACATCCCGGGCGATCACCGGCATGAGGACGATGAACGGGAAGCCCAGCACGCTGAACACCGCCACCAGCACCACCAGCACCCACACGCGGGCGTCGCCGCGGATGAACGCGACGGCTTGACGCACGCCTTCCCAGGCCGAGGTCGCTACGGGCCGGCTCACGAACGGCGGGAGCCGCATGGCGAGGAGCCCGGCGATCACGGCGACATAGCTCACGCCGTTCAGAAAAAAACACAGGCCGACCCCCGAGGCCCCGATCACCACTCCCGCGATTGCCGGGCCGACGATCCGCGCGGCGTTGAACATGGACGAGTTGAGCGCGATCGCGTTCATGAGGTGCGCTCTATCGACCAGCTCCGCGATGAAGGCCTGGCGGCCGGGGATGTCGAACGCGTTGACGATCCCGAACAGCAGCGCCAGCACCAGCACCTGCGAGGTCGTGACCCTCCCGGTCCACACGAGCGCCGCCAGCGCGAGCGCCTCGAGCATCTGCAACGCCTGCGTCCACACGATCAGGCGACGCTTGTCCACGCGGTCTACGATGACGCCCGCGTACACGGTGAACAGCAGCACGCCCAGAGAGCGGAACGCCTGCGTCAGGCCGACGGCGAAGGGAGAGTTGGTGATGTCGAGCACCAGCCACCCCAGCGCGACCGATTGCATCCAGGTCCCGATGAGCGAGATGCCCTGACCGAGGAGGAACAGCCGGAAGTTGCGGTGGGAGAGCGCTCCGAGGCGAAACGCGCGCGCGGCGGGGGCTTCGTCCATTGCGGGAAAGCTCGCCGCCGCCCGATATTTGGGGTAGGGAGCCGATGAAATACACGACGTACAGCCGCTACCTCCCCGAGCTGGCCGATACGGTGAACCTCCAGGCCCTGCTCGATCAGCTCGCCGACTTCCTCCTTCAATCGGGCTTCGCCGGAGGCGCGTACTCGCATCCGTTCTGGGGCGAGTTCGGCGAGGAGGAATCCGACCGCTCGCTCGACGCCCTGCGGCAGGCAATCCTCCAGGCGCTCATGGACTCGGGCCAGCTCACGCCCGAAATGCTCAAGGTGTTGCGCGGCGAATCGACCGGCGACGCGGCGCGCGACGCCGACCTCGAGCGCCAGCTGGGGGAGCTGCTCGACAAGATCGTCCAGAAGCTGATCGACGAGGGCTACCTGAACGTGACCGAGGCGCCCAAGGTGCCCGCCGGCCAGCAGCCGATGTTCGGTCCGGGCGGGATGGCCAAAGAGGCGGCTCAGCAGGTGCAGTTCAACCTCACCGAGAAGGGCATCGATTTCCTCGGCTACCGCACCTTGAAGCACCTGCTGGGCAGCATCGGCAAGTCGAGCTTCGGGGCGCACGAGACCGAGCACCTCGCCACCGGCGTCGAGGCCGAGGCGGTCAGCAAGCCCTACCAGTACGGTGACACGCTCAACCTCGACGTGAACGCCACGCTCACGAACGCGCTGCAGCGCGAGGGCCTGGGGGTGCCGATCAACCTCGAGTACGACGACCTCATGGTGCACCAGGCCGAGTACCGCTCGTCCTCGGCCACGGTGCTCATGCTCGACTGCTCGCACTCCATGATCCTGTACGGCGAGGACCGCTTCACGCCGGCCAAGAAAGTGGCGCTCGCCCTCACCCACCTCATCCGCACGCAGTTCCCGGGCGATACGCTGCGCGTGGTGCTATTCCACGACACCGCCGAGGAGATCCCGCTCGCCCAGCTGGCCCGCGCCCAGGTGGGGCCGTACCACACGAACACCGCCGAAGGGCTCAAGCTGTCGCGCCGCATGCTCTTGTCGCAGCGCAAGGACATGCGCCAGATCATCATGATCACCGACGGCAAGCCGTCGGCGCTCACGCTGCCCGACGGCCGGATCTACGTGAACTCGATGGGGCTCGATCCCCAGATCCTCCAGGCCACCTATCGCGAGGTGGCGTTGTGCCGGCGCTCGGGGATCATGATCAACACGTTCATGCTGGCGCGCGACCGGAGTCTCGTGGAATTCGTGAAGAAGGTCTCGGCCATCTGCCGCGGGAAGGCCTATTTCACGAACACGATGACGCTGGGGCAGTTCATCCTGATGGACTTCATGCGGCGGAAGACGCGGCGGGTGAGTTAGAGCCGCGGCGCAATCGCCGCGCTGATCCTGCAAGCAGACCATGGCCTTCGATGAGAAGCTCGCCGGGCGCATTCGCAAGCGCCTCGGCAAACGCGCAGGGCTCGTAGAGAAGACGATGTTCGGAGGAATCGCCTTCCTCTTGAACGGGAACATGTGCTGCGGCGTGCACGGCGCGGAGCTGATCGTCCGCCTCGACCCGGAGCAGACGGACAAGGCCCTGTCCGAGCGCCACACCCGCCTCTTCGACCTCACGGGGCGCCCCATGAAGGGCTGGATCCTGGTAGAGCCGAAGGGCCTGGCGACCGACAGTCGGCTGGGAAAGTGGGTCGGCGTGGCTACGAAGTACGCCGGGTCACTGCCACCGAAGTGACCGAGCCTCCATTTGATTAAATTGCAGCCGTGAGCGAGTTCGTCTTCGGCACCCATAACGCCGCCTTCGTGCAGGTCATGTACGAGCAATACCTGCGCGATCCCGCCTCGGTCGGCGAAGAGTGGCGGCAGTTGTTCGACAACGGAAAACTCGCCGAGCTTCCGGTGATTCCGACGAACCGCTCAGAAGTGATCGGGAGCGGGGAGCAGGGAGCGGTACCCTCCGCTGCACCGACAGGAACCGCTCCCCGCTCCCCGCTCCCCGCATCTCCGGGCCTCACCCCAATCACCGGCGCGGCCGCCCGTCTCGTCACGAACATGACGGACTCGCTGTCCGTGCCCACGGCCACCTCGTTCCGCGAGATCGCCGTGGACGTCCTCGACGCGCGGCGGCGTGAGCTGAACGCCCAGCTCGCGGCCGCGGGCAAGAAGATCTCCTATACGCACCTGATCGGGTACGCGATCGTCCGGGCGGCGCGCGAGCTCCCCGTCATGACGCACGCCTTCCAGGAGGTCGACGGGAAGCCGCACCGCTTCGATCCGCACGCCGTGAACCTGGGCCTGGCGGTGGACGTCGAGAAAAAGGACGGCAGTCATGCCCTGGTCGTCCCGGTCATCAAGCACGCCGAAGGCATGGATTTCGCAGCCTTCCACACGACATATGAGACGCTGGTCGACAAGGCGCGCACCAACAAGCTCGTCCCCGACGACTTCGCGGGCACCACCATCACCCTGACGAACCCCGGGACCATCGGCACGGTCGCCTCGGTGCCACGCCTCATGAAAGGACAGGGTTCGATCATCGCGACCGGCGCGATCCGCACCCTCGGGGGCGCGAAGGTCATGACGATCACCTCGACTTACGACCACCGCATCATCCAGGGGGCGGAGTCGGGGATGTTCCTGCGGCGGCTGGACGACTTGCTCCAGGGAGCAGACGGATTTTACGGATCGGTGTTCGAGAGCCTGCGACTCAAAGGGAGCAGGGAGCAGGGAGCGGTACCCTCAGTGGCACCGGCGGGAACCGCTCCCCGCTCCCCGCTCCCCGGCGCGGTCGCGGAAACGGGCGTCGAGGATCTGAAGCATGTGGCCGCCGCCATGGCCCTCGTCAAAGCCATCCGCAACTTCGGCCACATGGCGGCCCGGCTCGATCCGCTGGGCTCTGAGCCGCCGGGCGACCCGGCGCTCGACCCCGGACCCCTCGGACTCACGGCCGAGATCATGGCCCGCATCCCGGCCGACCTGCTGCGGATCTACGTGCCGGGACGCACCCTTGCCGAGGCGTATCCCAAACTGCAGGAGACCTACTGCGGCACGATCGCCTACGAGGTGGAGCACATCGGCAGCCACCAGGAGCGCGTGTGGCTGCGCCAGGTGATCGAATCGGGGGACCACCGCAAGCCGCTCAGCCCGGAAGCGAAGCGCAAGCTGCTCGCCCGCCTGACGGCGGTCGAGACGCTCGAGCGCTTTCTGCACAAGGCGTATCTCGGGCAGAAACGCTTCTCGATCGAAGGGCTCGACGCGCTCGTGCCGATGCTCGACCAGACGATCGAGCTCGCCGGGACGAGCGGGGCCCGCCGCGTGGTGTTGGGTATGGCGCACCGCGGCCGGTTGAACGTGCTGGCCCACATCGTCGCACTGCCCTACGAAACGATTTTCGCAGAGTTCGAGGGCGGGCGACCGGTCGAAGGGACGCTGACGCCCGAAGGCGGCACCGGCGACGTGAAGTATCACCACGGCGCGGACGGCGTGTATCAGACCGCCGCGGGCAAGCCCGTCAACATCACGCTCACACCCAACCCGAGCCATCTCGAGGCCGTGAACCCGGTGGTCGAAGGGCGGGCCCGCGCCAATCAGACGAATCGCCGCGGCAAGGACGCGATCCACGACGGCACGGTGGCGCTCCCCGTGTTGATCCACGGCGACGCGTCGTTCGCCGCGCAGGGCGTCGTGGCGGAGACGTTCAACCTCGCCCGGCTCAAGGGCTACACCACCGGCGGCACGATCCATCTGATCGCCAACAACCAGCTCGGCTTCACCACCGATCCGAAGGAAGGGCGCTCGACCGACTACTCGAGCGATTTGGCCAAGGGATTCGACGCGCCGATCATCCACGTCAACGCGGACGATGTGGAGGCATGTCTGGCGGCGGCGCGGCTCGCGATGCTGTACCGCGACAAGTTCCACGGTGACGTGGTGATCGATGTAGTCGGCTACCGGCGGTGGGGTCACAACGAAGGCGACGAGCCGGCCTACACCCAGCCGGTGATGTACGAGCGCATCAAACAGACGCCCCCGGCGCGCCAGCGCTACGCCGAACAGCTGGCGCGCGAGGGTGTGGTCGATGCCGCGCAGGCAGCCGCGGAGGCGGAGCAGGTCTATCAACGGCTCACGGACATCCAGCAATCGCTCAAGGCGCACCTGCGCGAGGCGGGAGCGGGGGAAGAGCCGCAACGAATCTCCGGCGCGCAAACCGTCCTGTCGGAGCCCGACACCAACGTGTCCGCCCCGCTGCTCACGACGCTGAACGAGCAGCTCCTGCTCGTGCCCGACGGCTTCACGATCATTCCCAAGCTGCAGAAGCAGCTGGAGCGGCGCCGGCCCGCCCTCACCGAGGGTCAGATCGAGTGGGCCCACGCGGAGGCCCTGGCGTTCGCGTCGCTGCTCGCCGAGGGGACGGCGATCCGGCTCACGGGCCAGGACACGGAACGCGGCACGTTCAGCCAGCGACACCTCGTGCTGCACGACGCCCGGGACGGCCGCCGCTATGCCCCGATCCAGAATCTTCCCGGGGCGCGGGCGCCGTTCGAGCTGCACAACAGCCCGCTCTCCGAGTTCGCCTGCCTGGGCTTCGAATACGGCTACGCGGCTGCGGCGCCCGAGACCCTGGTCCTGTGGGAGGCCCAATACGGCGACTTCACCAACGGCGGCGAGGTGATCATCGATCAGTTCATCATCGCCGGGCTCGCAAAGTGGGGCCAGACGTCGCGCCTCACACTGCTCCTGCCGCACGGCTACGAGGGCCAGGGACCCGAGCACTCGAGCGCTCGGATCGAGCGATTCTTGGCCCTGGGCGCCGATGGTAACATCCGCATCGCCAACTGCACGACGCCGGCCCAGTACTTTCATTTGCTCCGGCGCCAGGCGCGCCACGCCGAGCTGCGCCCCCTCGTGTTGTTCACGCCCAAGAGCCTGCTGCGACTGCCGCAGGCGAGCTCGCGGCTCGAGGACCTGGCGACTGGACGGTTCCAGCCGGTGCTCGACGACCGCACGGTGACGGCCCGCGACGCCGTCCGCCGCCTCATCCTGTGCAGCGGCAAGGTCTACTACGACCTCACGCTCGCTGCGGCGCGGGCGCAGGCCCAGCACGTGGCGATCGCCCGCGTGGAGCTACTTTATCCGTTCCCGCGCGAGGAGCTGGCGACGCTGATCCGCGGGTATCCCGGCCTGCGCGAGATCGTGTGGGTGCAGGAAGAGCCGCGCAACATGGGGCCGCAGAAGTTCATGCTGCCGCAGCTCCGCGAGCTCGTGGGCCCCGAGGTGACCGTACGCGACATCGGGCGACCGGAGCGCTCGAGCCCGGCCGAAGGGTACCCGGCGGCGCATCAGGCCGAGCAGGCGAGAATCGTAGCGACTGCCTTGAGCGTTTGACCCGCGGTGCGGCTTCGCCACTCTACCTTCCGGCCGCACTCCCGCTAGTTTGTTGACACATGGCTATCTCCACGCGTCCCCGGGCCCGGCAGGCACGCGAGTCGGTCGTCATCCGCTTCGCCGGAGACTCAGGCGACGGGATGCAGGTGACCGGTTCGCGCTTTACGGTTGAAGCGGCCCTCGCCGGCAACGACCTCACCACCTTCCCTGATTTCCCCGCCGAGATCCGCGCCCCGGCCGGCACGACCTACGGGGTGTCGGCCTTCCAGATCCACTTCGGCGGCGTAGACGTCACGACTCCCGGGGACGCGGTGGACGTGCTCGTCGCCATGAACCCGGCCGCACTCAAGGTGGACGTGAAGGACCTGCGGGTCGGCGGAACCGTCGTCGTGGACACGGGCGCGTTCACCGAGCGCAACCTCACCAAGGCGGGGTTCCCGGCCAACCCGGTCGAAGACGGCTCGCTCGCGCAATACCAGGTGCTCACGGTCGACATCACGCGACTCACGGTGGAAGCCGTCAAAACCTTCGGCCTTTCCACCCGGGAGGCGCACCGCTGCCGCAACATGTGGGCGCTCGGCCTGATGCTGTGGATGTACGGCCGCGATCGGCAGGTGACGACCGATTGGCTGCGGCGCAAGTTCGCGGACCGCCCCGAGCTCGCTCAGGCCAATGTGGCGGCGTTGAACGCCGGCCACGCGTTCGGCGAGACCGCCGAGATGTCCGAGCACCTCGTGGGCTACACGGTGGGAAAAGCGCCGGTCGAGCCGGGGCGCTATCGCGCCGTGAGCGGCACGGAAGCGATCGCGTGGGGGCTGATCGCCGGCATGCGCGGGGCCGGAATCGAGAAGATGATCTTCGCGGGCTACCCGATCACACCCGCCTCGCTGCTGCTCCACACCCTCGCGACCCTCAAGGCGCACGGCGTGATCACGTTCCAGGCGGAGGACGAGATCGCCGCGATCGGCGCCGTGATCGGCGCCGCGTACGCCGGAGCGCTGGGTGTGACGTCGAGCTCCGGCCCCGGGATGGCGCTCAAGACCGAGATGCTCGGCCTGGCGATCGCCACCGAGCTTCCACTGGTGGTGGTGGACTCCCAGCGGGCCGGCCCCTCCACCGGCATGCCCACGAAAGCCGAGCAGTCCGATCTGTTCCAGGCCGTGCACGGCCGCAACGCGGACGCGCCGCTGGCCGTGCTCGCGGCGGCGACGGCGAGCGACTGCTTCGATGTCGCCATCGAAGCCGTGCGGATCGCCACGAAGTACATGACGCCGGTGATCTTGCTGTCGGACGCGTACCTCGCCCACGCCGCCGAGCCGTGGCGTCTTCCGGACCCGTCAAAGCTGCCCCGTTTCCCCGTCCACTTCCGGACCGACCCCGCCGGCTTCCACCCGTTCGTGCGCGACCCAGTAACCCTGGCGCGGGCGTGGGCCGTGCCGGGCACGCCGGAGCTCGAGCACCGCATCGGCGGGCTCGAAAAGGACTACGATACGGGGCACATTTCCTACGACCCTGAGAACCACGCGCGGATGACCCGCACGCGCGCGGCGAAGATCGCCGGCATCGCGAACGACATCCCACCGCAGCGAGCAGCCCTCGGCAACGACCACGGCGCGGTCGCAGTGGTGGGCTGGGGCTCGACCTACGGCGCGATTCACCAGGCGGTGCGCGAGGCGCGGGACGACGGACTCGACGCCTCGCACATCCACCTGCGCTATCTGAACCCGTTCCCCGCGAACCTGGGGGACCTGCTGAAGCGCTTCGACCGCGTGCTCGTGCCGGAGATGAATACCGGGCAGCTGGTGCAGCTCCTGCGCGCGGCCTACCTCGTGCCCGCGGAGGGGTTGAACAAGGTGGAAGGCAAACCCTTCAAGGTCGCCGAGCTCTCGGCGGCGATCCGAGCCAGTATATGACGGTCACGACCATCACCGACGCCGAGCTCGCCCCCAAAGATTACGCTTCGGACCAGGAGGTGCGGTGGTGCCCCGGCTGCGGAGACTATGCGATCCTCAAGGCCGTCCAGAAGGCCCTGGCGGAGCTGGGCGCGCGGCGCGAGCGCACCGTGTTCGTTTCGGGGATCGGCTGCGCGGCCCGGTTCCCTTATTACCTGTCGACGTACGGATTCCACACGATCCACGGGCGGGCACCCACCATCGCCACTGGAATCAAGCTCGCCAATCCCGAGCTCGACGTGTGGGTCATCACAGGTGACGGCGACGGCCTGTCGATCGGCGGGAACCACATGCTGCACGTACTGCGGCGCAACGTCGATCTCCAGATTCTCCTCTTCAATAATGAGATCTACGGTCTCACCAAGGGGCAGTACTCGCCCACCTCGCGGCGCGGGACTCATTCACCTTCGACGCCGCAGGGCTCGATCGAGAACCCCGTCTCGCCGTGCGCGTTCGCCCTGGGCGCCGGGGGGCGGTTCGTGGGACGCGCGGTGGACACGCAGCAGGCCGATCTCGTGGCGCTGCTGGAGCGGGCGCACGCGCACAGAGGAGCCTCGTTTGTGGAAGTGTTCCAGAACTGTGTAGTCTTCAACGACGGGGTGTTCGACAGCTTCACCACGAAAGACGCGGCGCCCCACGCGCAGCTGCACGTGGAGCACGGCAAGCCGCTGGTGTTCGGACCGCACGGAGAGCGCGGGCTGCGCCTGAAGCCCGGCACGCTCACGCTCGAAGTCGTCCCAGTCGGGAAGGGCGGCGTACCGCTCGAGGAAATCCTGGTGCACGACGAGACCAACCGCACGCTGGCGCAGCTCCTGGTCGGGCTCGAGCCTCCGGAGTTCCCCATGGCGCTCGGCGTGCTATACTGCGCCCCCGCGACGTCGTACGAGGCAGACGTGTACGCCCAGGCGCGGGCCGCGGGCTTCGGTGGAAAGCGCGAGCTGGCCGACCTCGGGACGCTGCTCACCCGCGACGGGACGTGGACGGTCGAGTAAGACCCGCCCCCGCCCCCCTCCCATTTCTCCTTGGCCTTTCCCTCCTCGCGGGGGACGGCCGCTGGTCCACCGCCGCCCCGCTCCCCGAGCCGATCCAGGAGCTCAGCGCCGCGGTGTTGCACGGCAAGATCTACGTTGCCGGAGGGATCGACCGACGCGGTCGCCCCACCGCCGCCGCCCTTCGCTACGATCCGGCGGCGAACCGCTGGGAGCGCATCGCCGATCTCCCCGCGCCGCGCCATCACATGCCGCTCGCCGTCGTGGGCGACACTCTCTATGCAGTGGGTGGGCTCGCCGAGCAGAGCTTCGTCCCCGAGGCCACCCTCTGGCTGTATCACGAGGATCACAACCGCTGGGACCCGCGGGCCCCGCTTCCCGCGGCGCGCGGGGCCTCCGGTGTCGGAACAGTCAACGGCAAGCTCGTCGTCGTGGGCGGCTGGAGCGTCGGGCGCAAGCTGATCCGAGCGACGGCGATCTATGATCCCGCGACCGGCCGCTGGCGCGACGCGGCGCCGATCCCGACGCCGCGCGATCATCTCACCGCCGTCGCCACCGGCGGGGTCGTGTACGCCATCGGCGGGCGACCGCTCAACCCTGACCGCAACTACGACGTGGTGGAAGCCTACGATCCGGCCAATGATCGCTGGACCGAGCGGTCCGCGATGCCGAGCCGGCGCGGCGGCCTGGCAGCGGCGGTGCTCGATGGGGCGATCCACGTGATCGGCGGGGAGACTCGGGGCTCCGTATTCCCAAACCACGAGGTGTACGACCCGGCGACCGACCGCTGGACGACGGCCCCGCCGCTCCCGGTGGCGCGCCACGGCCTCGCTGCCGCCGTGGTCGGGGGCAAGCTCTACGTGATTGGCGGCGGGCCTGAGGCGGGGTTCTCGCAGAGCGACGCGGTGGACGTCTTCACGCCGTAACCAGCCGTACCCGGAACGCGCTTCGCGCGAGCTCGAGCGCCCGCTCGTAGCTCGGGCCGCGCACGAGCGCCTGGAGCCGGCCACTCACAGGAACGACCATTGGAGCAGGGCTCCAGCGCACCGGCTCGCCGGTGGTAGCGTCGACTACCCGCCCCCCGTCGATGGCCCGGTCGGCATCGGCGAAGCTCAACCCCGCCACCGCGTCGCGAACGGTCTCGAAGCGCGCCTGGTCCTCAGGCTCGAGGAACCGCATGCGGTGCTGGCCGACCGCGGCCATGTAGTAGTGGGCCGGCACGAACACCACGCCGTCCAGCCCCAGCGTCTCGCACATCACGAGCAGCCACGCCGCGACCTCGCTCAGCATCCCGAGCCCGGGATGGTCCTGCCCCGGGAGCGGTGCGAGCCGGCCGCCGAACGGCATGCGCGGATTCTGGAGCAGCAACCATTCCACGTACAGCACGTCCATTCCCGGCACTGGGCGCCGGTTGCGGTTCATCCGCAGCTCCATGACGAGCTCGCGGCGCGCGGCATCGCCGTACACCCGGATCGTCTCGCCCAGCGCATGACCCGACGTCACGTCAAGCACCGGATGCCGGAATCCCCGATCACGCAGCTGCTTGAAGAACCCCAGCCGCTCGAGCAGCAGCTCGAGGCCGAGGGGCGAGTAGTGCTCGAGGACGCGCGGCGCCGCGACGGCGCCGTGCGCCGGGCCGGTCACGTCCGCCTCATCGAGGCTCCACTCGGCCACTCCGGCGCCGCCCGCGCCTTTCGAGGCGAGCGCCCGCTCCGCGAACTGCCGCGCGATCGGCCGGAAGCGAGCGAGCGCCAGGTCCATGTCGCCCGGCGGCTCGATCACGCGCCCCGACACGAGCCACGCGAAGAAGCGCGCCGAGTAGCGCCAGGCGCCCGCGCCGTAACCCCCGCCGGGCACGATCACGAGCGGTACGGCACCGCGGCCGTCGGCTCCGCGCACGCCGTCCACCACGAGGCGGTCGCGCTCGAGCATTCCCGCCGCCGTGATCCGCCAGTCGCCCAGCCGATCGTCCGCCGCGGGATCGCAGCCGGCGATGTAGAACACCAGGCCCGGCCGGTGGGCCCGCAGCACCGGTGGCAGCGCGTCGCGGACCGCTGCGAGATACGTGTCGTCGGTGACCCCTTCGCCCAGGGCAATGCTCGTCGCCGCCACCGCGGGGGCGTCGTCCCAGGTGCGGTTGTGGATCGAAAAGGTGTGTACCGTCACGTCGGCGGCGAACGCCGCCCGGGTGCCATTGCCGTCGTGCAGGTCGAGATCGATCACCAGCACCGGCGCGGTGAAGCCGCGGGCTCGCAAGCGCCGGATCGCCACGGCCACGTCGTTGAACATGCAGAACCCCATCCCGCGGGCCGGGGTAGCGTGATGGAAGCCACCTTTGAGATTCACGGCGATTCGAGCGCCGCCCAAGACCAGTCGGGTGGCTTGAATCGTCCCGCCCACGCTCACCCGCTGCAAGTCGAGGATGTCCGCCACATCGTCGGGCGGTACGGGCGAGCCGAAAATGCCCGTTAGGGTCGCGGGATCCTGCAGCGACTCGAGGTACGCCGGGGTGTGCACCCGCAGTAGATTCGCGAGCGAAGCGGCGATCGGCCGGGACACGTCGCGCCGGCGGATCAGGCCCTGGTCGAGCAAGAAGGCGAGGATCTCGTCAGCCCGCGCCGGGTCGATCGGGACCCCGGACACGGTGCACGCGTACTTCGCATGATAGATGAAGACAACCCCGGGCCGCACGAAGGCCGTGCGGAGCCGCTGAAGGATCCGGCGCATCGCGCTAAACTTAAGGCATGCCAGAGCTCCAGGTCGCCATCCGCTACCTCGTGTTCGCGGCGTTCGCCACCAGCGTGATCGTGGCCCTCGCCTCGTGGCTGGTGCGCACCCGGCGAGTCTCGCCGTTCGGCGTCCTGGGCCGGACGCTCCGCACGGCGAGCGAGCCACTGATCCGTCCCATCGAAACGCGCCTCGTCCGGGCCGGCGGCAACCCGGTGCACGCGGGATGGTGGCTCGTGGTAGCGGTCGCGGCCGCCGGCGTGCTGCTCATCACCCTCTGGAACTGGCTCGTGGAGACCGCGTTCGGCGTGGCCGCGGCGTATACCGCGGGGCCCCGCGGGATGATCGCGCTCGCGATCGACTTGGTGTACCGGATTCTCGTCGTCGCGATCTGGGTGCGGGTGCTGGGAGCCTGGTTCGGCCAGTTCCGGTACTCGCGCTGGGTACGCCCGGCGTACGTGCTGACTGATTGGGTGGTCGAGCCGATACGCCGCGTGCTGCCGCCGGCGGGAGGGTGGGACTGGAGCCCGCTCGCAGCCTGGCTCGCGCTGTGGGTGCTGAAGCGGGTGCTGCTCACCATCGTGGTCGGATGAAGGAGACCAGGACGTGAAAGACGCGATCATCAGACGATTCGACCGCCCCGACGAGACGCGCAACTTCGAGAAGGGGAAGTTCGACCTCGTGAAAATCGGCGATCTCGCCGTCGGGCGCGCCAGCTACGAGCCGGAACCAAGAGTTGTCAGGTCGAGCACGTGGGGCTCGTTGTCTCGGGGCGGTGCCGCGTGGTCATGGACGACGGCAAGGCATTCTCCCTCGGACCCGGCGACCTGTTCCACATCGCGGCGGGGCATGACAGCTGGGTCGAGGGCACCGAGCCGTACGTGTCGCTGCATTTCTCGGGTGCCGACAAGTACGCTAGGTGACGCTGACCGAGCTCTTGAATACCCGCAGCAGGTAATACAGCGACGGCAGCAACACGACGGCGCCCAATGCCAGGGCGCCCGACACCAGCCGCAGTGTGGCCGCGGGAGCGGCGGCACGCGCGATCGAGAGGTCGGGCGGCAGGATGTAGGGATATTGGCTCAGCGCCCAGCCCCACAGGATCAACGACACCTGCGTCACCGCGGCCACGCGCGCCACGCGCCAGCGGCGCACCCACAGGGCCCAGAGCGCCGTGATGGCCGCCGCCGCCGTGAGCAGATGCAGCGGCAGGGCCCAGGTTGCGAAGATAAGTCCGTCGCGCACCCGGGGCGCGCCGCTGAGCGAGAGCAGCAGCGCCATCACCGCCGCCACGAATAACCCCACGCCCGACGCCAGCGCACGGCGGCGGAAGTCTTCCCGCAGCTCCGGCTCGCGGGCTTCGAGCGTCAGGTACACGGCCGCCAGGAACGCGAACGCGATCAGCGCGAACAGGCCGACCGCAAGAGGGAACGGGTCGAGCCAGGGCGCGACGTAGATCGTGTAGAACCCGTCTTGCGTCGCCGCGCCCCCCTGTCCGAGCGCCCCCGACGCAATCGCTCCCGCGGTGGTTCCGAGCAGCAACGGCGTGATGAGACTGGCGATCGCGAACACCACGCCCCAATAGCGTTGCTCCTCGTCGGCCCCGTAACGCCAGAACGTAAACGCGGAGCCGCGCAGCACGATGCCGATCAACACGAGCGACAGGGGGATGTGCAGCAGCGTGCCGAGCCGGGCGAACGCCGGCGGGAAGCAGGTGAAGAGCAGCACGATCGCGAGGATGAGCCATA